>ENA-ORDP01001279-ORDP01001279.1-marine-sediment-metagenome-genome-assembly--contig:-NODE-1279-length-14178-cov-4.064646_pt1 | contig 14178 bp, 10 predicted proteins | sample MGYA00248627_ERZ508539 | MGnify/ENA primary metagenome ERZ508539 (study PRJEB26208, sample SAMN05571518) | marine sediment metagenome | biome: deep sea; feature: Hydrothermal vent; material...
GTACTTGTGCCATTCACGGTACTTGTGCCATTCACGGTACTTTCACCATCCATGGTGGTCGTAGCGAGAGGGGACCGCTTCGTGGCAACATTGTCATGGAGAGGCTCCTGAAAGAAGTGTAACCGGTGCATAATTTCGGGGCCGATGCAGGGCTTGAGACTGTCGTACCGTCACCCTTATCCACAGTAGGCTCTCTATTCCCGGATAGCCTCCTAGCTAATTTACAGGTGAGTGTTATGCCAAAGAAGATTCATAGCATTGTGAATGGAGTCAGCCAGCCATCGATGAGTGGCCGATTTCATGAGGTATTCAACCCGGCGACAGGAGAACAAACCGGGCAAGTTGATTTGTGTAGTGCTGCAGAAGTTTCCGCTGCAGTAGCCGCCGCCAAAGCAGCATTGCCTGAGTGGGCTGCCACCCCGCCGATGAAGCGAATCCGTTGTTTGTTCAACTTCAAGGTATTGTTGGAGAGCAATGCGCAAAGAATTGCCCACCTGCTCAGTGAAGAACATGGAAAAACCCTTGATGACGCCATGGGTGAGTTGTCACGTGGCATTGAGGTGGTCGATTTTTGCTGTGGAATACCGCATTTGCTCAAAGGGGAATTCAGTCGGGATGTCGGTACCGGTGTTGATACCTACTCAGATCGACAGCCCCTGGGCGTAGTCGCTGGCATTACGCCGTTTAACTTCCCGGTCATGGTGCCGATGTGGATGTATCCGGTAGCGGTGGCTTGTGGCAATACGTTTGTGCTCAAGCCCTCCGAACGTGACCCCTCAGCCGGCTTGTTGGTTCAGGAATTGATTGCCGAGGCGGGCTTTCCTGCCGGAGTTATCAATATGGTGATGGGTGATAAGGAGGCGGTAGATACGCTGCTCACACATGCGGATGTCAAGGCGGTCAGTTTCGTCGGTTCGACACCGATTGCTGAATATGTATACCGCACCGGGACGGCTAACGGTAAGCGAATACAGGCCCTGGGTGGGGCCAAGAACCATATGGTGATCATGCCCGATGCGGATATGGAGCAGGTCGCGGATGCGTTGATGGGTGCCGTCTATGGCTCGGCGGGTGAGCGCTGTATGGCCATTTCGGTGGCGGTGCCCGTTGGTGAGGAGACGGCGGACCGCCTGATTGACATCATGCGGCCACGTATCGAGGCACTGCGGGTTGGGCCGGCGACAGAGACTAACTCACAGATGGGTCCATTGATTACCCGGGCCAGCCTGGATCGGGTCAGTGGCTATCTCGATAAGGGTGTTGCGGATGGTGCGACCCTGGTTGTAGATGGCCGCAAACAGCGACAGACCGCTTGGAGCAACGGCTATTTCATCGCCGGTTCCCTGTTTGATCATGCGACTACAGAGATGTCGATCTACAAGGATGAAATATTTGGTCCGGTACTGGTCGTGGTGCGTACAGACAGTTTTGCTGCCGCGCTGGAAATGGTCAATGTTCATGAATACGGCAATGGTGCGGCGATATTCACCCGCGACGGAGATTGTGCCCGAACTTTTGCCAATGCGGTGCAAGCCGGTATGGTCGGTGTCAATGTGCCGATTCCTGTACCGGTGTCCTCACACAGTTTTGGCGGTTGGAAACGTTCGTTATTTGGCGACCACGCAATCTATGGTCCTGAGGGGGTGCATTTTTATACCCGTTTGAAAACGGTTACGACCCGTTGGCCAGCTGGGATTCGTAGTGGGGTGCAGTTTGATTTTCCGACCCTGGAGTAGGCATTTGAAGTGTATTTAGAACACCTGCATGGGAAATGTTATTTGCCGGTGATACTGGAAGTGTTCAAATTATTGTTCCGCAAACCGAGGAGAGTAAAAAAATGGCAAAACTGAAAGCTGGATTGATCCAGATGAGCCTGAAGGGTGATGCATCCATGAGCCCGCAGCAGATTCGTGACAAAATGATCGAAGCCCATATCCCCTTTATTGAAGAAGCGGGTCGGCAAGGTGTACAGGTATTGAGTTTCCAGGAAGTATTCACCCAACCTTATTTCTGTCCCAGCCAGGACGCCAAGTGGTATGCCGCCGCAGAAGCTATTCCGGATGGTCCTACCGTGAAGCTGATGCAGGAGTACGCGAAAAAATACAACATGGTGGTTGTGGTGCCGATCTACGAGGAGCACATGACCGGAATCTACTACAATACCGCCGCCGTGATCGACGCCGATGGTTCTTACCTGGGAAAATATCGTAAGACCCATATCCCGCATGTGGCCGGTTTCTGGGAGAAGTTCTTTTTCAAACCCGGTAACACCAGCTGGCCGGTATTTCAGACCGCCTATTGCAAGCTCGGCGTCTATATCTGCTATGACCGACATTTTCCCGAAGGCTGGCGCGCGCTGGCGCTTAGCGGGGCGGAATACATTATCAATCCTTCGGCAACGGTTGCCGGTTTGTCCGAGTATTTGTGGAAACTGGAACAGCCGGCATCGGCGGTGGCCAATGGGTGCTATATCGGCGCGATCAATCGGGTTGGTACGGAGGCACCCTGGAATATCGGCGAGTTTTATGGCCAGAGCTATTTCGTCAATCCACGTGGCCAGATCGAGAAAATCGCTTGCCGTGATCAGGATGAAATGATTGTGCATGATCTGGATATGGATATGGTGCGTGAAGTGCGCAATACCTGGCAGTTTTTCCGTGATCGCCGGCCGGAAAATTATGGAATATTGACCGAAATCTGATATGGGTTCCGACCGGATATGGTGAACAGCGCCCAGTACATGGCAGGCCGTAACGCTGTGTCAATAGCCGGACTCTCATCAAAAAATCAAGGAACTACGTGCGTGAAGACCAAGGTACAAGCTGGCGGTGTATCGCAATCACCCGTTATTGATATCCAGGATCTTTCTCTGGTATTCAAGACGGCAGATGGTCCGGTTAATGCCTTGCATGAGATTTCGCTTACAGTCCAGCGTGGTGATTTTGTGTCATTTATCGGCCCGTCCGGCTGTGGCAAAACCACCCTGTTGCGAGTTATCGCAGACCTTGAGCAACCGACGGGTGGTCGGATCCAGGTCAATGGGATGAGTCCACATGAGGCCCGGTTGGCCCGAGCCTATGGTTATGTGTTTCAGGCCGCTGCGCTCTACCCCTGGCGTACCATCGAACGCAATGTGGCATTGCCGCTGGAAATTGCCGGTATCGGCCGTGATGAACAACGTCGCCGCGTTGATCAGTTTCTGGAGCTGGTGGAACTGCAGGATTTCAAGAAGAAGTTCCCATGGCAGTTATCCGGAGGCATGCAGCAGCGGGCATCAATCGCTCGGGCGTTGTGTGTCAGGCCCGAGCTGCTATTGATGGATGAACCCTTCGGTGCGCTGGATGAAATCGTCCGCGATCATTTGAATGAACAATTGTTGAAATTGTGGCTCAAGACCAATAAAACGATTGTTTTTGTGACACACTCGATTCCCGAGGCCGTATTTTTATCGAAACGGATCGTCGTGATGTCACCGCGCCCGGGTCGGGTGATTGATATCATCGACACGAATTTCCCTACTCAGCGGACCCTGGATATTCGGGAAACCCCTGAATTCATCGAAATTGCCCATCGGGTTCGTGAAGGGCTGCGATCCGGGCATGACTGAAATGACCACCGGTGATACTGCCTTTGTCGATGCTGGAAAAATCCCCATTTTTCTGACAGTTTCGAGCAGCCAGGGTGTTTGTAACCATTGTCCACGATAATGTTCATGTCATGAACCAAATCACTATAAATACGTCTTATACACCTCTTGTTTCGTGGCAGCGATTGATGGCAGGTAGCGCAGGGCCAGTCACCGTCATGGTGATTATCCTGATCGTGATCTGGTATATCGCCGTGATTTTCATGAACACACCCTGGCAGATCGACAAGTTCAAACGAGCCCATCAACAATGGACCACATGGGAACTAGTACAAGGGACCATGCAGCAGCGCCGACCAGTGATACCGGCTCCGCATCAGGTGCTGGTGGAATTGTATAAAACAGTAGTGCAGAAAAATGTGACTTCCCGGCGCAGCTTGGTCTATCACTCCGCGGTCACGCTGTCCTCGACTCTGTTGGGATTTTTAACCGGGGGACTGTTGGGTATTTTTTTGGCAGTAGGAATCGTCCATGTAAAATCACTGGACAAGAGTCTGATGCCTTGGATTATTGCCTCACAAACCATACCCATTCTGGCTATCGCCCCGATGGTTATTGTCGTGCTGGGGGCCATCGGCCTCAAGGGTTTGATTCCAAAATCAATTATTTCGATGTACTTGTGTTTTTTTCCGGTTGCCATCAGCATGGTTAAAGGTCTGCGGTCTCCGGACCCTTTGCAACTGGACTTGATGCGCACCTTCAGTGCCAGCAAAAGCCAGGTGTTCTTCAAGCTGCGCTGGCAGTCAGCCTTGCCTTATCTTTTTACCAGTTTGAAAGTGTCGGTTGCTATCAGCTTGGTGGGTGCGATTGTGGCCGAGTTGCCAACCGGCGCACAGGCAGGTCTCGGCTCCCGATTATTGGCTGGCTCCTACTACGGGCAGACCGTACAAATCTGGGCGGCATTGGTGGCGGCATCGGTACTGGCTGCTGGACTGGTTAGCTTGATTGGCGTGGTTGAACGAGTGGTTTTTAAACGGATGGGGGCGCACTAGGAGGCTGTCCGAGAACAGAGAACCTACTGCGGAAAAGCTGTCTTTGGCTAGATTTCCCCCTGATTCTCGTTACATACCCTTTGTCGTCGCTCATTTAATGGGTATTCGCCTCAAATCATGAAAAAATCTGCCTCAAAGCAGCTTTCCCTCGCTACGACCGCCATGGATGGCGCAAGTACCGGTTTTGCAGGAGCAACAAACCGGTCGGCTCCTGTTCTCGGACAGCCTCCCAGAATGTTTCTGGGGCTGGGCCGTGGTCTGTTGCTGCTGGGTATGGTGCTGGTTGCTGCTGGTTACAGTCTGGTGTATTTACATCAACACCCTGGTGCAGTCGCTATCGGCTTCTGGTTGTCCGTTCTGCTGTTTTGGGCCATGACCTGGATTGGTATCAACGCCGTGGCTGAGTTTGAGACGCTGCACAAAAACCTGCAGCGCTTGATTGATGTTCTGGTGCCCTTGTGCTTCGGGATGTGGATTCTGTACCTGTGGGAAGTGATTACAGTGGGTTTTGGTGTGCCTAAAGTATTGCTGCCGGCGCCAAGCGATATTGCCCTCAGACTGGTTAGTTCGCTGGATATTCTGCGTAAGGATTTTTACCAGACTTTTGCTAAAGCTGTTCTGAGTGGTTATATCATGGGATGTGGGGCAGGTTTTTTGACGGCAATTTTGGCCGATCGCTTCGATTTTTTGCGTCGCGGGCTATTGCCATTGGGCAATCTGGTCAGTGCCCTGCCGATCATCGGCGTGGCACCAATTATGGTGATGTGGTTTGGTTTTGACTGGCAGTCCAAGGCTGCAGTGGTCGTGATCATGACCTTCTTTCCGATGCTGATCAACACGGTAACCGGCCTTAATGCTGTAGCAACGATGGAACGTGATTTGATGTATTCCTATGGTGCGTCCTATAATCAGACCTTATTGAAGTTGCGCTTGCCAACGGCATTGCCATTTTTGTTTGATGCTTTGAAAATCAATTCTACATTGGCCATGATCGGTGCCATTGTGGCGGAGTTTTTTGGTACCCCGATAGTCGGTATGGGCTTTCGGATCTCTACCGAGGTAGGTCGGATGAATATCGACATGGTTTGGGCGGAAATTGTGGTTGCAGCCTTGGCCGGATCAGCGTTTTATGGCATTACGGCTTTATTAGAGCGGTATTTCACCTTCTGGCATCCAGCACAACGGCATTGAAGGGGGTAGCAGCAGTAAGTGAGTAAACCGGGCTGAAACGGGCTTAGCCCCGAATCAGGTAAACACTATAGAGGAGAACAAAGATGAAACGATTGACAGTGTTGGCAGTAGCAGCGGCGATGGGTATTGCAGCTGGTACCGCACAGGCCGCTGACAAGGTTACGTTACAACTGAAGTGGGTCACCCAGGCGCAGTTTGCCGGCTATTATGTCGCCAAGGACAAAGGGTTTTACAAGGCTGAAAACCTGGATGTCACGATTAATCCAGGTGGCCCGGATGTAGCCCCTGCCCAGGTGATCGCCGGTGGTGGAGCCGATGTGGTTATCGACTGGATGCCGTCCGCCCTGGCATCACGCGAAAAAGGGGTACCGCTGGTCAATATCGCTCAGCCGTTTAAACGCTCTGGCATGATGTTGACCTGCCGCAAGGAAACCGGCATCAGAAAACCGGAAGATCTACGCGGCAGAACCCTGGGTGTGTGGTTTTTCGGTAACGAGTATCCCTTTCTGAGCTGGATGGCCAAGCTCGGGATCCCGACCGATGGCAGCGCCAATGGAGTGAAGGTACTGAAACAGGGGTTTAATGTGGATCCACTGTTGCAAAAACAGGCTGACTGTATTTCCACCATGACCTATAACGAATACTGGCAGATCATCGAAGCCGGTATTCCCGCCAGCGACCTGGTGGTGTTCAAGTACGAAGATCAAGGTGTAGCCACATTGGAAGATGGCCTTTACGTGTTAGAGAAAAATCTCAAGAATCCAGCATTCGTTGACAAGATGGTACGCTTCGTGCGGGCCAGCATGAAAGGCTGGGCCTGGGCACGCAAACACCCCAAGGAAGCGGCCATGGTGGTATTGGAAAATGATGCATCAGGCGCACAGACCAAAGAGCACCAGATCCGCATGATGGGCGAAATCAACAAACTCACCGCGGGTTCGAACGGTGCATTGGATGTGGCAGATTATAACCGTACCGTGAAAACCCTGATGTCAGGGGGTTCTACACCGGTGATTACCAAGGAACCCACGGGTGCGTGGACACATATGATTACCGACAAGGCATTGAAATAGTCGACTGCTTCGGCCGGGGCGAGTACGCTCCGGCCTTTTTTTCGGTTGGCCAATAACCGTGTTATGATAGTGGAACATGAGGGGAGTTATTAGGAGGCTGTCCGAGAACAGGAGCCGTAGCGAGGGAAAGCTGCTTTGAGGTAGATTTTCTCATGATTTGAGGCGAATACTGGTTGTATTTAACGAGAATCAGGGGGAAATCTAGCCAAAGACAGCTTTTACGCAGTAGGTTCTCTGTTCTCGGACAGCCTCCTAGGCTACCATAGAGCGTCGCCAGTCCCTTCGGATAGTCTCCCGGGCACGGGAAGAATCACGTTAACAGCAGAGGTGAACGAATGTTGCTTCATATCAAAGGTGGTACTGTGGTGACCGCAGATGCTATGACCCGGGCAGATGTGCTGGTTGATGATGGCAGGATTGTTGCGGTGGGCGAGGGACTGGAGGTGCCTGCCGGTGCGGAGCAGGTTGATGCCGGTGGCTGTTATGTAATGCCGGGTGGGATTGATCCACACACCCACATGGAACTTCCGTTCATGGGTACGGTAGCATCGGAAGATTTTTTTTCCGGCACCACTGCAGCCATGTGTGGTGGTACGACCATGATTATCGACTTCGTGATCCCAAGCCCGCAACAGGATTTGATGGAAGCCTATCATACCTGGCGTGGCTGGTCAGAAAAGTCGGCCAGTGATTACTCGTTCCATGTTGCAGTGACCTGGTGGGACGACAGTGTCGCCGAGGCCATGGGCACCCTGACACGCGACTATGGAGTCAACAGTTTTAAACATTTTATGGCCTACAAGGGTGCCATTATGGCCGATGATGAAATCCTTGTGAACAGCTTTACCCGGGCTCGGGAACTGGGAGCGATCTGTACCGTACATGCCGAAAATGGCGAATTGGTATTTCGCCTGCAACAGGAAATGTTGGCTAAGGGCATTACCGGGCCTGAAGGTCATCCTTTATCGCGACCTCCGGAAGTGGAAGGTGAGGCGGCTAATCGGGCGATTCGCATCGCCCAGGTGCTCGATACCCCGGTCTACCTGGTGCACACTTCCTGCAAAGAGTCCCTGGAAGCGATCACACGAGCCAGAAATGAAGGCCAGCGAGTGTTTGGCGAGTGTTTACCCGGACATCTGGTGGTGGATGACAGCGTCTATCGGAATCCGGACTGGAGTTTCGCCGGGGCCCATGTCATGAGCCCACCGTTTCGACCCAAAGAGCACCAAGAGGCGCTCTGGCATGGGCTGCAGTCCGGGGTCTTGCAAACCACGGCAACAGATCATTGTTGTTTTTGTGACGACCAGAAACGTATGGGGGTTGATGATTTCACCAAGATTCCCAATGGCTGTAGCGGGGTCGAGGATCGCATGCATGTGCTCTGGCATCACGGTGTCAATACCGGCCGTTTGACCCCGAGTGAGTTCGTCGCCATCACCTCTACTAATGCTGCCAAGATTTTCAATATTTATCCACGTAAAGGTGCAGTTACGGTGGGCGCCGATGCTGATCTGGTGGTCTGGGACCCGAGCAAGGAACGGACAATTTCCAAAGCAACCCATCACCAGAATATTGATTTCAATATCTTCGAGGGCATGACCGTACGTGGAGTTAATGTGACCACGATTTCCCAGGGTAAAGTGACCTACCAGGATGGAGATGTGCGTGTTGTCCGTGGTAGTGGTCGTTATATTAATCGCCCGGTTTATGCTCCGTTTTATGGCGCCATGCAGAAACGACGGAAGATGCGGGAACCTGTAGCGGTCGATCGATCGAAGTAGTTGTCGCTAGATCTACTTTTCTCACATGGCACTGTAGCCTGGCCCGCCACCACCCTCGGGAGTCGTCCAGTGAATATTGCCGGTTGGGTCCTTGATGTCACAGGTCTTGCAGTGAATGCAGTTCTGGGCGTTGATTTGTAGAGCAGGCTTGCCGTTTTCCTGGATGATTTCGTATACGCCAGCAGGGCAATAGCGTTGCTCGGGTGAGGCATAGCGTTTGAAATTAACCGTGATAGCTTTGCCTGGATCGCGCAGTTGCAGATGACAGGGCTGGTTTTCTTCGTGAAAGGTGTTGGATAGATATACCGAGGACAGGCGGTCGAAACTGATCTTACCATCCGCTTTCGGATAGTTAATCGGCAGACAGTTCCTGGCCTCCTTAAGTTGCTTATGATCGGCGTGGTTACGCAGCGTCCATGGAGCCTTGCCGCGAAAGACATAGGCTTCGAGTGCGGCATTGGTCAGACCGGCAAGCAGACCGCGATGAAATCCGGGGCGAATATTGCGTACCTCTTTGAGTTCGCTCCAAATGTGGCTTTGTTGCAGGGTGCTGGAGTAGCTTTCCAGGCTGGTAGCCTGGTCTTGTTGCAGGGCGGTAAATGCCGCTTCAGCTGCCAGCATGCCCGACTTTATTGCGGTATGGGTGCCCTTGATCCGGGCGACATTGAGAAAACCGGCGGCATCACCGATCAGAACCCCTCCGGGGAAAACCAGTTGCGGAATGGATTGGAATCCCCCTTCAACCAGGCAGCGGGCACCATAAGCGATACGTCGTCCCCCGTTGAGCATCGGCTTGATAGTCGGGTGATGTTTGAAGCGCTGAAATTCCTCAAATGGGCTTAGATAAGGGTTCTGGTAGTCGAGGCCGACAACAAAGCCGACTGCAACCTGGTTATCATCCAGGTGATAAACGAAAGAGCCGCCATAGGTTTTTCGATCCAGCGGCCAGCCAATGGTGTGTAGTACCGTACCGGTCTGGCAGTGTTCAGGATTGACTTCCCATAATTCCTTGATCCCCAGGCCGTACGTTTGCGGATCGCAGCTTTTACGCAACTGATAATGTTGTTCCAGTTCGCCGGTTAATGAACCTCGGCAGCCTTCAGCGAAGAGCGTATAGCGAGCCTGCAGTTCCACGCCAGGCTGGTAGTTGTTGCCCTGTGAACCCTGTTTGGTAATGCCCATGTCGCCCGTTGCTACACCGACAACGGTATCTTGTTCATCGAAAAGAATCTCTGCAGCGGCAAATCCTGGAAACAGGTCAGCTCCGGCCGCTTCGGCCTGTTCACCAAGCCAGCGACACAACTTGCCCAGGCTGATAATATAATTGCCCTCGTTGCACATTGACGGCGGAGTGGGTAATTTGAAGGCACGTTTTTTACTTAAATAAACGAAACGGTCATTGTCCACTGCTGTGGTTATCGGAGCCCCGTCTTGTTGCCAGTTGGGCAGCAGTTCATTCAGCGTAATCGGGTCCAGCACCGCGCCGGACAAAATGTGCGCACCGATCTCAGCACCTTTTTCCAGCACACAGATGCTGTAATCGGTATCGTGCTCTGCGCAGAGTTGGCGGAAGCGGATTGCTGCGGCCAATCCGGATGGGCCCGCGCCGACTACAGTAACATCATAGGGCATAGATTCACGCTGTACAGGGGGGGGGAAATCTGTCATGAACGCGATCCTCGATCACTGGTTCAATAGGGGGTGTTTGTTATGTTCAGTATAGCTTTGCAGTGCTTGTTCAGATAGAAAAAAATATCAAATCTTGGAAAATCGATCACTGTGTCGGTTGTCAGAAGGGCCTGGGTCTGGAGTTTGTATTTACATACTGCATGGCTTGGGATACATTATCCACATAGAAAAGTGCTTATTATTACCAGATTGCTCCTATTGAAGCATCTGGTGTGGTTTTCGACCATGAATCAGTCCAGCCTGGTATGTTTTCGACGGTATTCGTTTTGGGGAGGCATTTACAATGATGAAAGTACTTCGGTCGCTATTCACCTGGGCCATAGTGTTGGTTGTTTTACCTATCGGTAATGGATCGGCCTGGGCACAGATTACCGGGCTTTCCGGGAATATGCCAGGGCCGGCTGTCGTACCGGCTGCGCAGCCTACCCTCGGTGGTTCGGGTCCCGGCCTGCAGCTGGGTGCCCCGACCCATATTCAGGCCGCACCGGGAGGCAACAGTGGTGTTCTGCATCCAGTCGGCCCAAGCCTGAAGCAGCCCATGCAGCAGCCGACAATAGCCGGTGCCTGCAATCGGTCACTCGATCCCTGGGCCTGTTCGGGGCCAACGATCGGGCAGTTTTCCGCCTCGCCAACTTCACTTGCCGCCGGCAATCAGGTTGCGTTTCAATTGCGCTTGTCCAATTGGCAACAGGCAAAATTGTATCTATTTAATCCACAGAACAGGCGCCTGGTGAAGAAGATTTGGGAAAAAACCGTCCGTAATGGTGCCGGTAGTCGTATTGTTGATATCTTCCCCAGGCCCACCCACAAACCGGGTTCATCAACCACCTACCGTTTGCTGGTGACTAACCCGCATAACCAGTCCCGGCCACTGCACCGGGATACAACGGTCACGGTGAAGCCCGCACTGACCAGTACGGGCTCACTAGCACTTCAGAACCGGGGGGCACTTCAGAACCGGGGGGCGCTTCGGAACCGGGGGCTTGTCGTTGGGGGGGGGACGGGGCCAACGGTGTTGCAACCGGCTAATCAGGCCTTGACGCTGCCACAGCAAATTCGCCGCAACCGGGTACAGGTAAAATCGGCACTGACGGTGTTCGGTACGGCAGTGCTGGTTCCCAAGCCCGTGGTTCGACTGACCGTCAGCCCGGGTGCGATCAGCCAGCGATCCCGGGTAAGGCTGCATGTTACGGCCAATCATGCGGATACGGTCGTGGTGCGCTGGTATACGGTACAAAATGACCGGATCAAACTCCCGGTACTGCGAACCTTCGATCATCTGAAGGGCAAGCCGCTGAATCAGAGTTTTAGCATCTGGGTGAATCCAAAAACAGATGACTACGGCACTAACAATACCGGTAAATTCCGTCATACCCAGTTTGAAGCCTACGCGACCAGTGGTAAATCAGGGAAGACGGTTTTTTCGGCAACTGAAGTGCTCTTGCGCGATGTACGGCTGAGTGTGGATAAAGCCAGGACTGCCGGTCAGCAGCTCAAGAATGGTTTGCAGTTCGGCACCAAGGTGAATTTGCTCACGGCACCTGAAATTACTTACCTGAACATACAAAAAGGTGAATTCCTCGCTGGTGAAGTGGTACGCATCAAATTCGCTGTACGTGGTGTGACCAAGGCAACCTTGGAGCGCAGAGACGATAACAAAGGAGCCTGGCATGCTGTCCCGGTCCCCGGAATGCGCTTGCCCTTATCAACCAAGCTCGGAGAGACCCATGAGTTCGAGGTGAGCGACAAATTGGGTAGGCGATCTGCCTATTATCGGCTTCGGGCCAGCCGTCAGGGCATGCTGACGCCACTGGTTAGGAACGGCATGGCCAAAATCGCGGATCTGGACTTCAGCTGGGAAAAAGGCGTGGCGGATTGTAGCTACCGATTCGGTGATTTGCTGGGTGGAACCTTCTATGTCACCGGCTATGACCAGTATAGGGTTCTGATTAATGGCAAGCCCTATACACGGTGGCAGTCCGTCTCCAAGGGGAGTAACCGGCCGGTGCGGGTAAAAGTGGAGCCACAGTTCATCACCATTGCGCCTTACGCCATACAAAAGGCCTATTTCGATTATGAAATCGGGGTACGTAACAAATTGGGAGAAATCAACGAAGTCAGCAAACATTGTAATGTTGAACCACCCTCAGCAGTGGATGTGAAAATCGTGATGACGATTAACACGCGGCATGTTGCCCCTCAGCGGCATCCTATGACATTGCAGTTTTCCTGTGTGCCTACCGGAGGTGCCAGTCTCGCCGGAGGGGATAATGCATTGACCGTCGAGGTGCCTGGGCCCTGGAACAAGACCATTACCCGCACAAAGCGACTTGTGAGAATTCCCAATACATCCAAAAGCTGGACAGGCAGCGGCATCATTTGTTCCTTTGATGGCGGAGCCTTCAATCATGGCATCGCGATCCGGACCGGTTCTGTGACAGGCCATAATATACTGGGAATGTCAAGAAAGATGGCTGACTCCAATATTGCCAAACAACGATGGGCAAAAGCCCAGCTGTCCGATGCCCTGTTCAAGAAAGGCGGACAGAAGTTGCCCTATAGTCAACGGTTAATTCTGACTACTAGTGAGGGAGGCCTGACACTGAGACCTTGATGAATATTGGTCTGCAGTGAGGAAAATGGTGCCCGAGTTTTACAGGCAAAGAGAACTGCGGGTTATAAGCGGCAGGGTGCTGCTTGGACTGCAGTGACACCGTCATCGGCAACAATCGTGAGAACAGTAATTTCCTGAAACCTGGAGGGAACGATGGGCCATAGAAAAGAACCTAATAATAAAGCTGAACACGAGCGGGAACAGGGTACGGTACGCAAGAAACTGGAAAAGGGCTTTTACGAGTCTGAATTAGCCCGTCTGCAGGTCGAGCTGGTCAAATTGCAGGAGTGGATTAAGCATGAAGGACTAAGGGTGGTGGTGATCTTTGAAGGGCGCGATGCTGCCGGCAAGGGGGGCTGTATCAAGCGCATTACCCAGAGCTTGAACCCGCGGGTTTGCCGGGTCGTGGCCTTACCAGCACCGACCGAGCGGGAAAAAACCCAGTGGTACTTCGAGCGATATTCGCAGCATCTGCCAGCGTCCGGAGAAATGGTCCTGTTTGATCGCAGTTGGTATAACCGGGCTGGTGTCGAGCATGTTATGGGTTTTTGCACCGAGGAGGAATATCGGGAGTTTCTGCGTTCCTGCCCTGAATTTGAACGGATGCTGGTTCGTTCCGGTATCCACTTGATCAAATACTGGTTTTCGGTTAGTGATGATGAGCAGGAGAGGCGATTTCAGGCACGTATCGTACACCCGACCAAGCGTTGGAAGCTTAGCCCCATGGATCTGGAGTCGCGTTCCCGCTGGGTTGAATATTCCAAGGCCAAGGATGCCATGTTTGCCCACACGGATATCAAACAGGCACCCTGGTTCGTTGTCGATGGTGATGATAAAAAACGGGCGAGACTGAATGTAATCAGTCATTTGTTAAGCCAGATTACGTATCAGGACTTGACCCCGCAACCGATTAACTTGCCGCCCCGGCAGGACAAAGTTGGCTACATCAGACCCCCGATGAGTGACCAAACCTTTATCCCCGAGATCTATTAATTCATCAGCCCGGTAATGGGCGATCCCAGGCAGGTTGCCAGGCCTTGTTAAAGAACAGGGAGTCCTTCGGTTGGACTCATTGGCTGCTCTGGGTGGGCTACTCGGTATTGACTCCGGGGTTGCCGGTTTTTTCAATATCTGTGACGATACGACCGGCCCTGGCCGGGTGCCCCTTGATTTCCTGTGTCGGTCGGGTGAT
>ENA-ORDP01001280-ORDP01001280.1-marine-sediment-metagenome-genome-assembly--contig:-NODE-1280-length-14173-cov-2.253789_pt1 | contig 14173 bp, 11 predicted proteins | sample MGYA00248627_ERZ508539 | MGnify/ENA primary metagenome ERZ508539 (study PRJEB26208, sample SAMN05571518) | marine sediment metagenome | biome: deep sea; feature: Hydrothermal vent; material...
TGTCAATCAAGATAATATTATATACATCTTCTCCGAAATTTTAAGTTATTAAAAAAAGTGTATATTTACACTTGGCTAAAAACCCTTGAAAAGATTGCCTCGCCAAACTATTGTGGAATGAAAATACACGAAACACGTGGTGGTGGCTACTACTGATAATTGTTTAACTTAAAATCAACTGCTTATGAAACGGAAAAGTTTATTCCTTACAAGTGGGATACTTCTTCTATCCCTCATGCTTTACGCTTCCCATCCCGAAAGGGAACAAAAAATCCTGCCCCAAACACATCCGGTTCTTCCCTTTTCTGTGGAAGTTTACCAAAACATTCAGGGGGAGTTACCAACCGCTACCAACAGTTTGTTTGCCGGTTCGGGGGTGTGCCAGCAATGTCATGCCCGGCAAGTGGATGCAGCCGGTAAGTCGGTGAGTATCGTCAACGACTGGCGTTCTACCATGATGGCTAATGCGGCACGTGATCCTTTTTGGCGTGCCAAAGTAAGCCACGAAGGACTTGTAAATCCGGATCACAAAGCCGAATTGGAAAACGTATGTACGCGCTGCCATACGCCCACAGGAAACGAAAATGCCCATTATGACGGGCAGGCGCTCTATTCTATTGCCGATATGGAGACGGACCCTCTGGCTTTGGACGGTGTGCAGTGTACGGTTTGTCATCAAATTCCGGAAACACCTCGGAGCGAACCGAGGGGAAAGCGTACAGAGACCCCTGTGGAGCGATCAATTGCAGAAATTCACTGGACTCGACGCTGTTGATCACCGCCCGCCGGGCTTCATGCAGACGACCACCGGGGCGGACTAGGTCATTGATAGTGGCAGGCCCTTCAAGAGCGGGTTTCACGGCCCACTGTGCGGGTACATTGGCACACAGGCGCAAGGCTGCCAGCAATTGCAAGGCATCGCGGTAGGCGGCGGTACGCTGCGGGTTACCGGTAAGACTCATCCAGCCGACCCGGAAACCACAGGCCCGGTGCACCTTGGACAACCCGTTGAAGCTGAGGCAGGGCACCTCACCCGCCAGGGGTGCGAGCGGTTCAAAGCGGTGTTCGTCGTAGGTGATGCCGTCGTAAATCTCGTCGCAGAGCAACAGCAGACCGTGGTGTTCGGCCAGGGCCACGATCTTCTTAAGCAATGCGTGGGGATAGACGGCCCCGGTGGGATTGTTCGGATTGATCAGAATAATCGCTCGGGTACGGGGGGTAATCAGGGCAGCCATCTCGTCGCTGTCGGGCAAGTGGGCTTGCGCTGCCGGGCAGCCGTAGTAACGTGGCTGGCCCCCGTTGAGTAGCGTTGCCGCGCTCCACAACGGATAATCCGGGCTGGGTAGCAGCACCTCGTCGCCGGTATCGAGTAGGGCGCGTAAGGCGATGTCAATCAGTTCACTGACCCCATTGCCGATGAAAATACGATCCACGGCCACCCCGCTGGCGCCCCGTGCAAGCTGTTGCGCCGCCACTGCCGTGCGAGCTTCTTCAATGCCCTGTTCCTGACAGTAGGCGTCGCTGTAGGGTAGATGCTTGGTCATGGCGGCAAGCAAATGCGCGGGGACACGGAAGCCGAAGCGGCCGGGGTTGCCGATGTTGATATGTACGATGTCGTGCCCTTGAACCTCAAGCTCACGGGCCCGTCGGGCCAGCGGGCCGCGGATTTCGTAGCGAACTTCTGATAAGTGGGTGCTGGGTTGCATAGCTGCCAAGAGATTATCCTGGTAATAGTAGGAAACAAGACCGTACTTCGATCTGAAATCGTAACAGTATGGCATTGGCCAGGACCAGGGCTTGAACCGGATGGTGCTCAAGACTGTACGGCCAATAGTATGATTAAACATGTACGTGTCATCATCATCCAGACTGGTGGCAAGCGACTGCCGTCGATCCAGACCGAATGCATAGTCACACAGCCCTCCCTCAAAGTTTGTGTTCACTTCGCATCCTGCAGAGTGCCGTAGATTTCACCCCCGGCTCGGCGTGCCGTTGACAGCTATAGCGAGTCTGACCAAAGCGTAACGTTTATTGAGTCTTCACCCACGGCAGCAACAGCGAGTATTGTCATGAATTCATCCCTATCGATCCCGTCTTCCGTTGCCTTAGTCTGGCGCTCGCAATGGCACGCATTGCAGGCACATGCCGAGCAACTCGGCCCCCGGCACTTGAGTGAATTATTTGCTGCTGATCCCTTACGGGGCGAACGCCTGCAGGCTGAGGCGGCCGGTCTGTATCTCGATTATTCCAAGCAACGCGTTACTGACGAAACCTTGCGCCTGTTGCTGGAACTGGCTGGCGCCTGCAGTCTGGAGGAACGCATCGCGGCCATGTTTCACGGCGACAAAATCAACACCACTGAGGATCGTGCGGTGTTGCACGTGGCGTTGCGAGCCCCCGCCGACGCGCAATTTTGCGTCGATGGTCGCAACATTGTGCCGGATGTACAGGCAGTACTTGAGCGTATGGCAATATTTGCCGAAAGTGTGCGCAGCGGGGCCTGGACCGGCCATACCGGCAAGCGGGTACGCAACGTGATCAATATTGGTATAGGTGGTTCCGATCTGGGCCCGGTGATGGCTTACGAGGCGCTACGGGCTTACAGCCGGCGCGATCTAAGGTTTCGTTTTGTGTCCAATGTGGACAGTACGGATTTCGTTGAGGCCACGCGTGATCTTGATCCGGCCGAGACCTTGTTTATCGTGTGCTCGAAGACCTTCAGCACGCTGGAAACCCTAACCAATGCCCACGCTGCCCGAGACTGGTGCCTGCAGGCGCTGGGTGATGCCAACGTTGCTGACCGCCGGGTGGTTGCCAAACACTTCGTCGCCGTCTCGACTAATGCGGACGGAGTGGCAGAGTTCGGCATCGATACGGCCCAGATGTTCGGATTCTGGGATTGGGTTGGCGGCCGCTACTCCATGGATTCAGCGATCGGTTTGTCGACCATGCTAGCGGTCGGGGCAGACCACTTTCGGTCGATGCTAGCTGGTTTTTATGCTATGGATGAGCATTTCCGCACTACGCCACTGCACCGCAACCTACCGGTTTTGATGGGGCTGCTGGCAATCTGGAACGCCAATTTTCTGGGCGCCTCGACCGTGGCCGTGCTGCCTTACGAGCAATACCTCAAGCGCTTTCCGGCGTATCTGCAGCAGTTGACGATGGAGAGCAACGGCAAGCATGTCACCCTCAACGGCGCCCGGGTGCATTGTGCTACCGGGCCGATCTACTGGGGTGAGCCAGGTACCAATGGCCAGCATTCATTTTATCAGCTGATCCATCAGGGCACCCGACTGATCCCCTGTGACTTCATCGGCTTCTGCCAGGCGCTCAATCCCATGCCCGACCAGCACGGTGGTGATCAGCACGATCTGCTGATGGCCAATTTGTTCGCTCAGAGCGAGGCCTTGGCGTTTGGCAAGAGTGCTGACCAAGTGAAAGCCGAAGGCACCCCGGTGGCGCAGGTGCCGCACCGCACCTTCGAGGGTAACCGACCGAGTACTACCCTGCTCGCTGCGCGACTTGATCCCTATACTCTTGGCGCTCTGGTCGCGTTATACGAGCACAGCGTGTTTGTGCAGGGGATCATCTGGAACATCGATTCGTTCGACCAGTGGGGAGTGGAACTGGGCAAAGCGTTAGCTAAGCGTACTGCCGCTGAAATTGCCAGTGGGGAAGATCCGGAACTTAACCACGATAGCTCTACCAATACTTTGATTCGGCGTTATCGCCGACAACGGGTACCGTGCACCTGAATCCCCTGAGCCGCTTAATAAACTCGGCAAGCCGGCCGTCCCGCCTCCTGGGTACTCGCGACACCTGTTCAGTCTGTGTCCAGAAAGTTGCCGGTAATAGCTATAGTATGTGGTCGATGTTTTTGACGGAAACTTTGTCGGTTGTTAGCACTCTAATAAGAAGAGTGCTAAATTAGCTTTGACACAGCGAGGTAACCATGTCTCAAGCACTAACTGTTCGTAATCTTCCTATTCCTAGCCTGGCCGGCAGTCTGGATGCTTACATCGGGGCCGTACATCGGATTCCGATGCTCAGCGTTGAAGAAGAGCAGGAACTTGCCCGCCGCTATCGTGATCAGGATGACCTACAGGCGGCCCGTAGTCTGGTGCTGTCGCATCTGCGGTTTGTGGTGCATGTCGCCCGGGGGTATGCCGGCTACGGACTGGCTCTGTCTGACTTGGTACAGGAAGGCAACATCGGTCTGATGAAGGCCGTTAAGCGGTTCAATCCCGATATGGGGGTGCGCTTGGTTAGTTTTGCCGTGCACTGGATTCGTGCCGAAATGCACGAGTACATTTTACGCAATTGGCGTATCGTCAAAGTGGCCACCACCAAGGCCCAGCGCAAGCTGTTCTTCAACCTGCGCAAGTCCAAGAAACGCCTGGGCTGGCTCAACGCCAAGGAAGTCAGTCAGGTCGCCAAAGACCTGGGAGTGCCCGAAGCCACGGTTCTAGAAATGGAGGCCCGGCTCAGCAATTACGATGTGGCATTTGACCAGCCGGCGGATTCCGACGCCGATACTCCACCGGCACCGGTAGCCTTCCTCATGGATCATCAATCCGACCCCTACGATAGGGTTGCGGATGAGGATGAAGAATCACGCAACAGCCGGTCGCTGACTGCGGCCCTGGAAGGCCTGGATAAACGCTCGCAAGACATCATTCGCCGGCGCTGGCTCAGCGATGAGGGTAAGCTTACTTTGCAGGAGCTGGCCAACGAGTACGGGGTTTCTGCTGAGCGGATTCGGCAGATTGAATCGGTGGCCATGAAAAAGATGCGCGCGGCGTTCGCAGTCTGATTCAGTAGTTAACTCAAATTACCTGTAGCGCTCCGCCATAACGGGGCGTTGGTTTGCAAGGTACTCATCCGGTTCGACGGCAGCCAATTCGTCCACTCACCTCAAGTAGTGTCGTAGTGACTGTCCACCCATGCCGGCGGGTTGTTGTTGTACATGGGCAAAAACTGCCGTGTTGAATCAGTACGACCCGTATAGGCAGGGCATTCATTCAGCAGATTGAGCGGGAGTCATCTATGCCGAAAAGTTTCCATCCGCCGCAGCGTACCCTGCTTGGGCCGGGGCCGTCCGATGTCAGCCCACGGGTACTTGAGGCCATGGCCCGCCCCACTATCGGCCATCTCGATCCACTGTTTGTGGCCATGATGGATGAACTCAAGGGCATGCTTCAGTATGCCTTTCGGACGCAGAATGCGCTTACTTTGCCAGTATCTGCCCCGGGTTCTGCAGGCATGGAAACGGCCTTCGTCAACTTGGTCGAAGCGGGAGATCAGGTCATCGTTTGTCAGAATGGCGTGTTCGGTGGACGCATGAAAGAAAATGTCGAGCGTTGTGGCGCGATCCCCATCATGGTGGAAGATGCCTGGGGCCAACCGGTCAACCCGAACCGGCTTGAGGACACCCTCAAGGCTCATCCCGGAGTACGTACTGTCGCTTTCGTGCAGGCCGAAACCTCCACCGGCGTGGAGTCCGACAGCCGCACACTGGTCGAGGTTGCACACCGTCATGATTGTCTCGCCATTGTCGATGCGGTCACTGCGCTCGCTGGCACTCCGGTCGAAGTCGACAAGTGGGGGATTGATGCGGTGTATGCAGGCAGCCAGAAATGCCTGTCGTGCACCCCAGGACTGTCACCGGTGAGCTTCAATGCAGCGGCCGTCGAACGTATTCGTAAGCGTACCCACAAGGTGCAGAGTTGGTTTCTCGACCTCAATCTGATCATGGGCTATTGGGGCACAGGCACCAAACGTACCTATCATCACACGGCCCCCATCAATGCGCTTTATGGCTTGCATGAAGCGCTGGTCATGCTACAGGAAGAAGGTATCGAAAATGCTTGGGCTCGCCATCAGCGCAATTACGAAGCGTTACGTGACGGACTCGAGGCCATGGGCTTAACCTTACTGGTCGAGCCTGCGCATCGCCTACCGCAGCTCAATGCCGTGAGGGTGCCCGAGGGTGTGAACGAAGCCGCTGTACGTGATGCCCTGCTCAACGACTACAGTATTGAAATTGGTGCCGGCCTCGGCCCCCTGGCCGGCAAAATCTGGCGTATCGGCCTAATGGGTCAGGCTAGCAACCCGCGCAATGTCTGTATCCTACTCAGCGCGCTGGAAAATATTCTCTCCGCTCAGGGTCACAGTTTGGATCGTGGCGCCGCAATCAGTGCCGCCCGGGCGGCCTTAGTGGGTATGGCTACGGAACCGTTTGGATAAAAGCCCCACTCGGCGTGCCCGGGTTTGACATTGCTGGATTCCCGCCTACGCGGAATGACAAGAAGGGGGAATGTGCGTACGTTGATCTCTACCTGAGCGGGGATGACGAGAAGGGCTGTGGGCACCGCAAGTAGCCTCGTCATCCCGGGTGCCACCTTCCCAATTGCCGTCATCCCGGGCGACGCGTAGCGCAGACCCGGGATCCAGGTGCTGGCGGTAGCGCCCGAGCGGACTTCAACTGTGCTCCGGGCTGAGTGGATTTCCGCCTCCGTGGGAATGACAAGAAGGGAGGCGCGCATCATCTGCTGCAAATTGCCGTGGTAGATTCTTCCCAAGTCCGACAAGCCTCTTAGGCTAAGGCAAACCGGCCAAGTTTTCCTGGTATGCCCTGCACCAGCGACCAATACGCCGCTACACTTTGGGTATGGCCCAATCCAATCCTCCGCACCGCCGGCCCTATCAAATGCACCCGGCATCGCATACTCCGCAACCTTCCTGCGCACCCCGACCGGCCGATGCCTCGCGTCGATCGGTACGGGTGATCGAATGGCTGACCTCGCATCTGCCGCCGCAACTGCGCGAGAAGGTGCTTGACTATCTGGTGCTGACCCGCATGGATCGCCCCATCGGGGCGCTGTTGTTGCTGTGGCCAACCTGGTGGGCACTATGGTTAGCGGCGGGCGGATTTCCGCCCTTGGGAATTTTCGTAATCTTTACCGTAGGCGTATTTTTGATGCGCTCCGCCGGTTGCGTGATGAACGACTACGCCGACCGCCATCTCGATCCACAGGTTGCCCGCACCGCCGGACGACCGATCGCCTGCGGCCGGGTGCGGCCCCACGAGGCTTTACTGCTGTTTGCAGTGCTGCTGTTGCTGGCTTTTGGCCTGGTGTTGTTGACCAATGCCATGACTGTCAAGCTGGCCTTTGTCGGTGCGGCGCTAGCCACCCTGTATCCATTTAGCAAGCGCTATACCCAATTACCCCAAGTTGTGCTGGGTGCTACCTTTGGCTGGAGCATTCCGATGGCCTTTGCGGCGGTCAGTCAGAAGCTACCGCCACTGGCCTGGTTGCTGTTTTTGGGTAATGTGCTGTGGAGCACCATCTACGACACCGAATATGCGATGGTCGATCGCGAAGATGATATCCGCGCCGGGGCTAAATCGACCGCCATCCTGTTTGGTGAGGATGACCGCATGATTCTGGGTGTGTTGATGGTTAGCTTCGTACTGACCATGGCCCTGGTCGGGCACCGCGCCGGGCTCAGCTGGCCCTACTGGCTGGGATTGCTGGGCAGCAGTGTTCTGTTCGGACTGCAGCAATGGACGACCCGCAAACGCGAGCCTGCGGCTTGTCTGGCCGCGTTCCGGCAGAACAACTGGGTGGGCCTATTGTTGTGGGCCGGCATGGTGGTTGCACTGGTTTATCACTAAGCCATGAAACGTATCGATCGTGGCACGGGCAACCTACCCGAGGGCCTCTTTGTAAACCTACTGCGCAGCTTGATGGCTATGTTGCAGCTTATTGCCTTGCCTAGCTTGGATACAACGAAGTGAAATCCAGGGCGATGTACTCCCGATAGCGTTCCGCTTCGCTACGACCTTTCAAATCCGGCAGGCTCTTAGGGTCGATACCAACCGGTCATAGTCAGATTCACCTCAGCGGAGCCCCCCAGGCTAGCTCAACGTCCTAGTGCGGTCTGCACGATCGCCCAGGTCTGGCTGCCGTTGGGCTGCACCTTCACATACTCACCCGGCCGCAAGCAACGATGGATGCTCATCTTATGAGTGTTCTGGACGGTGATGAGTTCGCCGGATGACAACCGGATGTTGTTGAAGCAGTGACTAAGTCCCTGCGCGTCCGGCATGCAGTTCGCATCGGTCGTGACCAGACCGGTGACGGGCTTGGAGATACGGCCCTTGACCACGGGAACAAAGTAGCGCCCATCTTTGCCATTCTGATACCAGCTGGCCGGCCCTTGGGTACCCTTGGGCAAGGTCGGGACCCAAGCCCAGGCTTGTGCCGAAAGGCCCATGAAGAGGATGCCGGCAAAAATAATGACCGACAGGCCTCGGATACGCCGGAAGGATGCTTGCTTCATAACGCAGTACCTTTGACCTAAAAACGTATAAGTGAACTAAACGCTAGCAGCCGGGCAGCACCCATGCAATCAAAACTTACCCTCCAGGCTGTGGCAATTCACCTTCTTGTCATCATTACGATAGGCTTACATCTGTATTTCGGAGCCAACTTGTTTCCCGACTGTGGAGTAAGGTATGGAGACCTTTCAAAACCGTCATGAGCGGGCCGAGTGTCAGGAGTTGCGGAGTAAACAACGAGACATATCAAGTAGATAGGCAAGGAGTGGACGAGCACATGACACCACAATCGGTTCGCGCAGCAAATTGTGAGAGGTTCCCGGGATGGCTGCAATCCATGATCAAGCTGCACCAGTTCTAATTGCCATCCTGATCAGAAAACGTCGTATCAGCCAACGGAGCACGGTGATGACCTCCCGTGGTAATCAAACAACATACCGGACGACTTGGGCCGACTCGGTTGGCGGGGCACAGCCATGATGGGTTTCGGTAATCATGTAGCAGGTTTTTTTGGAGGTTGGAGCATCGTGGGAATGACTCTGATGGTGGTTTTTTGGGGGGCAATCATTGCCCTGTTGGTGGTGGTCTTACGTCGGCGGCTCGACCCTGAGCGACGGTCACAGTCGGAGCAGACCACCGAGAGACCCCCACCCAGTCCCTTGGAGATTCTGCAGACACGACTGGCGCGTGGCGAAATCGATAGCGAGGAGTTTGAAGAATGCCGCCGGATGCTTAAAAAAAAGTCGTGATCTTTGGAGTGCCGTACTGGACTGGCCCCTGAGAGTCCGGGTTATTGTTTAATCGTGGTCTTCATCACTGGGTTTCTGCCTACGCAGGCATGACAAGAATAGGGGCGGGCGCCACAAACGGCTCGTCATCCCGGGCAGCGACCCGGGATCTAGGGTGTGCGGTCGAGTCGTTACGGCGAGACCGGTTAGCGTATGACGCTGGGAGCGTAGGCCGCTTGCCCGCCAGAGTGTGTTCCGTACATGGCCGACTTAAATAAAGCGTTGACGGTGACCTCAACGCTTACAACTTATACCAAATCATTTGCAATCGAAGCCCATGAGGCATTCAATCCCCCTTACCTGAACTCATACCGGTCTATCGCCACATCTGCGACACCTGTTTGAGAAACTGGATGGGTAATCAGGGATTTCCCCCATGCGAGGACGCAAATTATGCCGGTCACCCCATTCGCCCTACTTGGCCTGGTCTTGGCTCTAGTACTCGGCTTCCTGCTGGCCTGGCTATGGCTGCGGGTTCACAGCCTGAATCTGGTCCAACGTTTGAGTCAGGCCGAGCAACAAGTCAGCGAGGTCCGCGACAAGTTGGTGAGCCAGGCGACTGAAATCGGCCCGTTGCGACGCCGTGAGGCCGAGCTTGACACCAGCCACCACAATCTCGAAAGCCGCCTCACCGAACTTCGCCAAAATTTGCTGCAAACCCAGCAGCAACTTGAAAAACTGCGCAATGAGCACAGTACTTCGCGATCCACAAACGCTGAGCTGCAAGAACGGCTCATTCAGGAGCAAAAGGCCAGCAAGGAAAAACTGACCTTACTCGAAGATGCCCGCAGCAAGCTGGCCGATGCGTTCAAGGTGTTGTCCTCCGAAGCCCTCAGATCCAACAATGAATCCTTCCTCAAACTGGCTCGGGAAAACCTGCAGCGTTTCCAACAAGGCGCACAAACCGACCTAGAAAAACGCCAGCAAGCCATCGAGCAACTCACCCAGCCGATCCGTGAACGTCTGGAAAAGTTCGACGGCAAACTCGACCAACTGGAAAAATCCCGCCTTGGCGCCTACCAGGCGCTCGATACCCAACTCAAAGCTCTGGTCGAAACCCACCTACCGCAACTGCACCGGGAGACCGCCGATCTGGTCAAAGCCTTGCGCCAACCACAGGCTCGGGGGCGCTGGGGCGAAGTGCAGCTCAAACGCGTCGTTGAAATGGCCGGCATGCTGGAACATTGCGACTTCGACCAGCAGGTCAGTCACACCGACGATACCGGCAACCGCCAGCGCCCCGACATGATTGTGCATCCGCCCGGCGGACGGCAGGTGGTGGTCGATGCCAAAGCCCCGGTCGAGGCTTATCTTGAAGCCGTCGAGGCCCAGGATGAAGTCGCCCGCAACCACGCGTTGGTCCACCACGCCCGACAGGTACGCGAGCACATCACCCAGCTCAGCAAAAAGGCCTATTTCGACCAGTTTGATCCCACCCCCGAGTTCGTAGTGCTGTTCGTACCCGGTGAAGCCTTCTTTTCCGCCGCGCTCACCCAAGATCACACCCTGATCGAATACGGCGCCGAAAATCGCGTCATCCCCGCCAGCCCGACCACACTGATCGCCCTGCTCAAAGCCGTCGCCTACGGTTGGCGCCAGGAAGCCATGGCCCAAAACGCCGTCGAAGTCGCCGCGCTCGGCAAGGAACTCTATGAGCGCATCGCCACCCTCGCTGAGCATTGGAGCAAAGTTGGTAATCGCCTCAACCAAGCCGTCGATGCCTACAACAGCTCGGTCGGCACCCTCGAACGCCGCGTCCTGCCCAGCGCCCGCAGGTTCCGTGACCTGCGCACCGTATCCGCCGACAAAGACATCGAAGCACTCTCCCCCATCACCGTCGAAACCCGACCCCTGACTGCAGCCGAGTTGGTGGGGCCAGTGAAGGAGGTAACCGATGAGAGCAACCACCATCCACCTGTCCACGACGGGTAATGCGATGCAGCTTTACACATCTAACACAGCACTCCACAGACAAGGTGGGTGCGGAGAACATGGCATATCGACTCCGCAATGGCCATAGACCGTCCGTAAATATTCTTCCAGAGGAGCATCACCATGAGTGAATCACTGGATCTTGAAGTCTTGAGGAATGCGCTCGCCGGTAGTGCGGCAGCGTTTCGTTGTGTCACCCCCTATCAGCCCGCCGGAGGACCGGGCGACAAGGTGTTTCCCCCGACCTACGAGGGCGGTAAGTACGCCACCGAGGAACGAGTTGACCCTGCCAGCGGGGAAGTGACGCCCTGCGTGTTGCTGGATTCCGTGCAGTCGCAAGCCAACCGGATGGAACGGGCCCTGCTGGAGGTTCACCGGCAAAAACAGCTTCATCTCCCGCTGCTGGTTACGCGATTCGATCAGGAGGCATTGCTGAAGAAATTCACAGTGAACAGCCTGGAAGCGCCGCATCGGGTGGCGGATGCGCTGTTCCGCGACAGCCTGCTGGCCGGCGTGATGTTTCGGCAATCGGAGCAGGGACGAATTCTGGACACGGCCGAAGTGCGCAATGCGACCGGCCTGTTTGGACTATGCCCCACCGCGTTAGTGTTCGGCATCTGGGATTCGACCGGACCGCGTGGTGGGCTGGGCGCCAAATTCCAGCGTGCCCTGGTGTCGGAAATTGTAGGCTACAACGCAACAAAAGGGACAAGAACTTCAAGCCGTATCGACCCGGCGGAGATCATGTTGGGGGCCGGCCCCTTGTATATGCGAAAGTCACGTGGCACAGGTGTGCCGGACTGGACCTTGGACAAGAAAGTGGGCGGAGAAAAGCTGGGCAAGGATGGCAAACCTTCAGAAGCCAATCACGGCAATGTGACGCCAAGTATCTCCGACGGCGGCTTCACCCTATCCAGAGCCTTGCAGACGACCGTGCTGTCGCTCGCCGCGTTGCGCCGTCTGCGCTTTCCCTTGAATGGCGCCGCGGATTCTGACCCTGAAGTAGATCTTGCCGCCCGCACTGTACTGGTAGCACTGGGGTTGACCGCCGCCACCCTGGCACGCACGGATGGCGACCTGCGTTCCCGCTGTCATTTGTTCCCCGAAACCGCATCGCCATGGGAACTTCTGGCCCGCCCCGGTAAGGCGCACCCGTCCTTCGACCTGGATGGCGAACAGGCCATCATTCTGTTGAATAAAGCCATCGAAGCCGCCCAGGCGGCGGGACTGCCCTGGGAAGGGGTCATCGAATTGACGCCCTCGGCAGAACTGGTCGAACTGGTGCGGCGCAGTCAGGACCCGGCCGGCGCACAAGGTGGGGAGACCGGCTGATGTTCGCGCTGGCCATCCACTACCTGAACGGGTGGGCGATGGCAGCGGCGGATGGGGCCAGGAAGGAGCAGGCGGAATGGCCCCCGCACCCGGATCGGGTATTTATGGCCCTGGCTGCCGCCTGGTTTGAAACTGGCGAAGATCCCACCGAAGGTGCGGCCCTGTGCTGGCTGGAGTCCCAGTCCGCGCCGGCCATTACCGCCTCGAATGCCAGCCCACGCCGCATCGTCACCAGCTTCGTGCCGGTCAATGATGCGCGTATGGGCCGCAAGATGCCCATCGGCAATGACCTGGACAAATTGAAGGCTGCCGGCCTAGCCGTGTTGCCGGAATTCCGTGCCCGCCAACCGCGCACCTTCCCGGTGGCCATTCCGTACGAACCCACTGTTTACCTAATTTGGGACACGACACTTCCCGACGAACATCGCGTCGCCTTCGAGCACCTGCTCGGCAAGGTGACCCATGTCGGTCACTCCGCCTCGTTGGTGCAGGCCTGGCTGGAGAATGAGCCGCCACCCGCCACACGGGTTCCAGGAGCGGGTGTCGGGTCGCGCCGTTTACGAGTGCCGACAACGGGACGCTTAACATATCTTACCCAGCGTTTGAATCGTACTGCGAGTATCGCGTACCACGATTTGCTCGCACAGATCGATGAATCCAAAAATTTTCTTAGAAATACCCATCCCCCACCACGCGTGGACTGGGATAACTTTCCCAATGTCCTACTGTTAGCCACAGAATCTGCGGTCAAAAAACACCCCTACTATGCGGCAGCCAAGTCAGGCGACTCGCGTGCGGCGGGAGAACTGGTCGCAACATTAATTTCTTCGTCCACTTTGGAAGCGGTGCGCAAATATGTTGCCAACCTTAGCCCACGAGAAGCTCTCACCCTAGTGAGTGCCCATGCCTTTGAGCGAGGCAGAGTCAATGCGATCCCCTCGGCACTGGCGCGGTTACTGGCTGTGTCACTGGCCCTTCGCTATGAAGACGGCGTTATCCAGACCAATGTTGTCGGCCACACTGGAGCCGACGGGTACGGGCGCTTGGCCCGGCAGGCAAGCTTTGATGGCCCGGTAGCGCGTGACCAAGCCTATCTGATGGTAGACGATTTCGTCGGCCAGGGTGGAACCCTGGCCAATCTGCGTGGCTTTCTAATAAAAAAGGGCGGGTCAGTTTTGGGAGCTATCGCGCTGACCGGCAAACCCTATTCCGCTAAACTTAACCCTACCCAGGAGCAACTCGATGAACTCCGAAAAATCCATGGAAAAACCCTCGAACGGTGGTGGCAAGAGCACTTCGCCCACCCCTTCGCTCGACTTACTCAATCGGAGGCTCGGTACCTCGCCCACTCCCCGGATGCTGAACAAATACGAGCAAAAATTATTGCGGCAAAGCAAGCGGGAGGTCATGCAGGTAGCGGGCGAAGTGTTCGCGAAGAAAAAGCTCAACTCGCAAAGCTAGAGCAAGCGCGTACCGAACGCTTCCCCAACGGCCGCCCCATCAGTTTGCGGCCGGAACCGGCGCATTGGCAATCCTATGTGTCGGCGACACCGAAGCCGGAGCCCGATCCCCCCGCCGGAGTCTTTGACCCACAACTGATTGTATTGGCGATTTCCGGCAAGCGCCTGTCGCTACCGGCCACCCTCAAGCTCACGGCGGCCCTGCGCGGCGCACTACTCAAAGCCTGCCCGCTATTGCCGCAACCCGAATGGCTCACCGGTCATCACCCGAATGGTCACCCCAGCGTGATCCCCCACATTGCCTTATTGCCCTT
>ENA-ORDP01001281-ORDP01001281.1-marine-sediment-metagenome-genome-assembly--contig:-NODE-1281-length-14170-cov-4.636344_pt1 | contig 14170 bp, 11 predicted proteins | sample MGYA00248627_ERZ508539 | MGnify/ENA primary metagenome ERZ508539 (study PRJEB26208, sample SAMN05571518) | marine sediment metagenome | biome: deep sea; feature: Hydrothermal vent; material...
CTTCGAAAACCACTACGCCGCGCAGCTACGACGTTACCACCAGGAAAGTGATTGCCCTGAACAGGATCTGTTTGAGGACTTCAACGACGAGGGAGTTCAGATAACCTGATCTCGGAGAATTTGTTATGAGCCCAGTTTCAGGACCAGCCTCAAATTTGTTCCAGGAAACTGGGTTTTGGTAGCATTCAATTCCTCACATAAAGTCTGGACCGCGATATCAGAGCTGTGACCTTCTAATCACAGACGTCATCATCAACACCACGGCCGGCAGGAAGTACGGCCATCATGCTCCCGTACCCTCACACCTCAGCCCCATCAAATAACGTGATCATAACTACATCGATTATCGTGATTACGCTCAGCATTACATTGATGAGCCCGATACTGGCAACAATCTGGAGGAACTTATACGCCTGATCGTTACCCCCATTTTCGATTGATAAAACCGGTCTGCAGAGTATAATGATGCATGGTAGACTCATCCTAGTTGCTCTTTATTGCGGGTTATTACTGACGAGTTTTCGATGAGAATTGTTGATGCTGTATGACCAATATCATTTAATATCAATTGATTAATGTCTTGCCGGCTCTATCCATACTAAATCATCGCAGGGAACATAAGGAAGATATCCCATCTACACATCTTCGATAAATCAAGACAGCATCGGATCTGCTGCTGCACAACGAGCTGCCACCGACAAGCACGTTGTTAACGGCATCTGTGGTATTTGCCCGGCAGGCTGCGGTCTGCGGATTACTCTTGATAAGGGCCGTATCGGGCGGGTTGCACCGTGGAAAGAACACCCCTTGGGCATTTGTTGCCCGCGTGGCGCCCGCTCTGCCGAAATTGTCTATTCACCAGACCGCTTGCTGCATCCGCTCAGACGAACCGGAGAGCGAGGTGAAGGGGAGTTTGAGCGCATCAGTTGGGATCAGGCACTCAATACTATTGCTGATCAATTTCAGGACATCGCCAAGCACCATGGACCAGAAGCCCTGTGTATTCATACCGGGCGCGGGACATTTGAACAGTCATTATGTGATTTACTCACTCCGTCAGATGTGCCAGTTTCCTCAGCCTGGAATTTGTTGTTTCCTTTCGGTTCACCGAATACCACGGGTGTGGGATCAATTTGTTATGTGTCTCACGGTGTTATTGCTCCAAACACCACTTTTGGTGTGTGGGGCGAAGATATCTCGCCTGATATCGAAAATTCGGATTTGATCGTGGTCTGGGGTAGTAATCCTGCCACTGATTCTTCGCCGGTGGATTTCCCCAGAGTAATTAAGGCACGGAAACGAGGCGTTACAGTCATTGTCATAGATCACCAGCGCACCCAAACAGCCCGGGCAACACAGGCACAGTGGCTGGGCATTCGGCCCGGTACGGATGGTGCGCTGGCATTGAGCATGATTCAGGTGTTGATTGATGAAGCACTCTATGATCATGCATTTGTGGAAACCTGGACCACGGGCTTTGCAGCCCTGAAGATCTATGTCGCACAGTTCACGCCAGAACAGGTGGAAAAAATCACCTTTATCAAAGCTGATGAAATAAGAGAAACAGCACGCGCTATTGCCAGGGCACAAGGCGCAGCACTACTGAGTTACACCGGTCTGGAATATACCAGCAGCGCCACCCAAAATATTCGTGCTATTTATATATTGTGGGCTATAACCGGCAATCTTGATGTCCCCGGTGGTAATGTCATCAAGAGCAAGGCCAAATTTCAAATGAACCAGAGTTGGCGTGTACTGCCACCGGACTCTATAGAGCCGATTGGGAAAAGCAAATATCCGCTTTATCATCTGTACCGCAAAGAAGCGCATGCCATGGAGTTGCCGCAGGCCATTCTAAATGGTGATCCTTATCCTTTACGAGGCATGCTTATTGCCGGCTCATCGATCATTACTGCTTACCCCGATCCGCAGCTGTGGCGACGTAGCCTGGCTGCCCTGGATTTTCTGGTTGTAACGGATCGTTTTTTAACTGCAGATGCCAAATATGCGGATATCATATTGCCGGCGACAACGATGTTTGAAAACGAAACCTATGTCGTGCATGGGCAATTTGTACAACTCCGCCAGCAGATCATTACCCCACGTGGTGAAGCCAAATCGGATTGGGATATTGCTATCGCCATCGCCAACCGCATGGGTTATGGCGATCTTTATCCGCAATCCAGTGAAGAGATGTTGCGCTGGGCTCTGGCTGGAACCGGGATTGATCTGGAAACCTTGCGGGCTCATCCCGAAGGGATCGAAATACCAGGCCCACGCCAACAATATCGAAAATGGGAACTGGGCCTGTTGCGCGATGATGGCCAAGCGGGCTTTGCAACGCCTTCAGGTAAATTTGAAATCACCTCAAGCGTATTGGCTGAGTACGGATATGACGCATTGCCTGTTTATGTTGAGCCTCTGGAGGGACCAATTGCCTCGCCAGAAATCGCCCGGAAATATCCGCTGGTATTTAATTCCGGGGCGAGAATTCAGTCGAATTTTCGCTCCCAGCATCACAACATACCCAGTCTGTTGAAGATGCAACCCCACCCTCAGGTATTACTACATCCACGTGACGCCGGGCCTCGCAATATTCAAACGGGTGATGCAGTACTGATTGTATCTCCCCGAGGCAAGGTTCGCTATCATGCGCTGGTTACGGAAGATATTGTCCCTGGTGTTATTGAAGCCAATGCCGGTGGTGGTAGCCCGATCGCTACTGATCCATGGCGGCAATGTAATGTTAATGAGCTAACAGATTTTGACAACCGTGATCCTATTTCAGGTTTCCCGGTCTATAAGGCACTGCTTTGCGATGTCATTAAATCCGGCGACGCATGGGCTTCGGGTGGATCTTTTAGCGATGCCTCTTGAGTCGCCACCGACAACTCTTTGTCGGCCCAACGTTTAATGGGATCTTAATTCACTTGTCAGCCCAAGCTTCTTTTTCAATCTTCCAGGCACCATTTTCCTTGAGGTAATGGATCTTGCCCCGAATGTTTTGCTGCGCAAAAACGTGTGGTAATGCCGTGGGAAAAATTTCACAAGCTTGATTCTCCAACCACATTACCACACGCATTCACCCCACTCACACTCCGCCGGGGAAGCATTGAGCAGACAATGCCGTTCTACAACAACATTGCCGTATATATCCTTTACAGAGTGTGCTGTTTCTTATCTTGAATTTGCGCCCAACCCTGTCCGATGACTGAAGTTTCACGCTTTTGATATGGTGGCAACATTGCTCTTATGGACTATCCTGTTGAAACAACATCTCTTTTTAGGCGAGAATAAACTCTTCGCCCAGAGTTAATTTTGTAGAGGTTTGCTATAAACCAGGCAAACCCCTGAAAAAATATCCTGAGCCTATGGCTGCTGCATTCCTGGTAGTCACAAAATGGTGAAACTTCAGTCCGATGATTGGGGGGTCACTTAATTGCAACATGCTCGATACGCAATAAAAACCTCTTCCAGAGGGATTTGCTAGTTAGGGATGATTTGTTGTGCCCAAGCCTAATATGAAGAGATATTTTTTAATAATATTAATAACTTGTGTGACAGCGGCTCATTGTTTATACTGGCTTTGCTTGAGAGGCTGTCAAAAAACAGATTGCGGTGTCGGTGCGATATTACAGAATGGCCACAACATGCTTGTTTATATCGAGTACATACATATTCAACCATGAATGCTGTCTTGACTGCTTGGTAAGCATTTTTCTATAAGTCGTTAAGTTTTTTCGACCAGAAAATCCTGAGCAATTCAGGGTTCTCACATCATTAATTTACACCTGATTGGAGGAAATAGCATGACAACTGACAAACAAGATAAAAACGCCAGAAAGATTCATCCTGGTGTGCGTCTAATGGAAGAACAACTTGCCGATGGCAGGTGTTCGAGACGCGAGTTCCTAAGGACAGTGACGCTGCTTGGTGTCGCAGCACCGGTTGCTTATTCACTGGCGGGTACGATCCTCGGTGAAGACATTATGCCGAAAATCATTCCCGAGGCCAAAGCTGCATCAGGCGGGGCATTGCGATTCGGCATGGTGGTACAGGAAATGACCGATCCAGCCACCTTTTCCTGGACAGAACGCTCGGTAGTGGCACGACATATCATCGAGTATTTGACTCTGACCGGTCCGGATAATATTACCCGACCCTACCTGGCTGCAAGCTGGGATGCATCAGACGATCTTAAGACCTGGACCTTTCATCTGCATAAAGGTATTAAATGGTCCAATGGTGATGATTTCAATGCGGATGATGTGGTGTTTAATTTCACCCGCTGGCTCGACCCAAAAACCGGATCCTCCAACCTGGGCTTGTTTAATGCCATGATGGAAGATACCGGTACCAAGGATAAGGATGGCAAAGCGGTCAAGAGAATGACAAAAGGTGCGGTTGAAAAAGTCGACGAGCACACGGTTCGTATTCACCTTAATGCGCCAGTGCTGTCCATACCGGAAAATCTGTACAACTATCCCGCAGCCATCGTCCATCGCAACTTTGAAAAAGAGGGTGGTGATCTGTCGAAAAACCCGGTGGGTACCGGTCCCTACACACTTACCGAGTTTAAGCTGGGTGAGTTGGCTGTGCTGAAAAAACGCAAAGAACCTTATTGGGATGGTGAAGTATATCTGGATGAAATTCGCTTCATTGATCTGGGTCAGGATGCCGGTGCAGCGATTGCGGCCATGGCATCAGGTCAGATTGATGCGCTCTATGAGTTGGACTTGACTACGCTGGCCGTAGCCAAGAGTATTCCAGGCATCAATATCCTGTCGATAGCCAGTGCCCAGACCGGTGTCATCCGTATGAATGTCACTAAAAAACCCTTTGATGATCGACGCGTTCGTAGAGCCATACAAAAAACCTGCGACACACAGCGACAACTGGATATTGCGCATCAGGGTCTTGGTATACTTGGAGAGCACCATCATGTTGCAACCCTGCATCCGGAATATTTTAAGTTGGCGGAATATAAACAGGATATCGCCGCTGCCAAAAAACTTCTGGCAGAAGCGGGTTATGCCGATGGCTTATCAGTTTCTTGTAATGTTGGTAATACCAATGGTACCTGGGAGCAGGATTCGGTTGCGGTGCTCAAAGAAGATGCCGCAAAAGCCGGGATCAATATCAAGATAAATGTTATGCCAGCTGCAAAATACTGGGACGAATGGACTACAGCACCATTGAGTCTGACTTCATGGACGCATCGCCCCCTCGGGACCATGGTGCTGGCTTTGGCCTATCGATCAGGCGTTCCCTGGAATGAAACGGGTTATGCTAATCCCGAATGGGATGACTATCTGACTGCCGCCGAATCGACCCTGGATGTTGAAAAACGTCGCGCTAAAATGGAAAAGGTTGAGCAAATTTTGCAGGATGACGCCATTATAGTTCAGCCATTTTTCCGCTCGGTATTTACTGCGGCAAGAGATAATGTCAAAAACTTTAAGATGCACCCGACCCGGTATTATCGATTTCACAAGGTCAGCATCACCTAAAGTAAATACCACTTGCATCACGCAACTAAAGCAAGAGGGCGGTAATGCCCTCTTGCTTTGTGTGAATGTTGAGGACCTGATATGGCAACACTGATCGCAAAACGCCTGGGACTTATGCTTTTTACCATGGTCATCGTCTCGCTGATTCTGTTTCTGCTGCTGGATACGAATCTGGCGGGAGATCCTGCAGCTCGGGTGTTGGGGCAGTTTGCCTCGGCAGACCAAAAATCACTGTGGCTCGCGCAACATGGTTACAATGATCCACTGATGACGCGGTACTTCCACTGGGTGAGTGGCTTTGTACAAGGCGATCTGGGTGAATCCAACCGTTATCGCGCTCCGGTAGCCGATATTCTCGGCCCCCGGTTATGGAATACTGCCATTCTTGGATTTTGGACATTTGCCATCATGATTCCCTTGTCATTATTGTTTGGCATTTTGTCCGGCATGTGTGAAGGCTCCAAGCTGGACCGCACGCTTTCTGTTATCAGTATTGTGACCACATCAGTCCCGGAATTTGCCAGCTCGGTTTTTTTTGCGGCAATATTTGTTTTTGGCTTGAAATGGTTGCCTGGCACCAGTGGTATGGCAGAAGGATTTGACTGGGTGCAGATGGTTTTGCCGGTGATGGTGCTGGTAGTTTATGGCTTTGGTTATGTCGCCAGGATGACCCGGGCATCAATGGCTGAGGTCATGACGGCACAATACATTAGAACGGCCATACTTAAAGGGTTGCCCTACAAAACGGTGATCCTACGACATGCTTTACGCAACGCGTTGATTGCTCCGTTTACGGTGATTATGTTGCAGATCAACTGGCTGTTATCCGGTGTCATCGTGGTCGAATTCTTTTTTGCTTACAAGGGCTTTGGCGCCTTACTACTGGAGGCTTCACTAAATAATGATGTGGCCTTGCTTGAAGCCTGTGCCATGGTAGCTGTGGTGGTTGCTGTCACGACCCAGACCCTGGCTGATATCGGTTATACCTATCTCAATCCACGTATTCGGTTTAGCTAGGGATGACGCCATGGCCACAGCCACTCAAACAACAATTACAGCGGACTCCTACGGCAGTGCGTTCATGCGTGGGCTGAAATCCTTCGCTTTGCTCAGGGAAAGTTGGGTCGGGATGATTGGTGCCGCAATCATCCTGTTCTGGATACTGGTAGCTTTGCTGGCACCCTGGTTGGCACCATTTGAACCCAACGCTTCGATACAGCCATTTGCCAGACCCGGAACGGTGAGTGCAGCCGGTGCTACATTCTGGTTGGGAACCGATCATCTCGGGCGGGATATTCTTTCGCGTATCATGTGGGGAACCCGCACGGTACTATTTTATGCACCGCTGGCGACGCTGGTAGCCTATACAGTCGGCATCTTGATGGGGTTGGCAGCCGGTTATCGAGGCGGGTGGATTGATGATGTGTTGTCGAGGATTTCGGATATTATTCTGTCGTTTCCTGTGTTGGTACTGTACATCATTATTATCGGGGTCATCGGGGCGTCGGGGATTAACATTATCATCGCGATTACTTTCGCCAGCTCACCGGGCATCATGAGAATTGTACGCGGACTGGTGCTGGATTTACGGAATCGTGATTATGTGGCTGCAGCGCAGACCCGGGGTGAATCAGATTGGCGCATCATGCTGGTGGAAATACTACCCAATGCCCGGGGCCCGCTGATCGTTGATGCCTGTTTGCGTCTGGGTTATGTCATCATCACTATTGGGGTATTGGGTTTTCTTGGTCTCGGTTTGCCACCGCCTGACCCTGACTGGGGCGGAATGGTCAATGAAACCCGACATATGGCGATCGCCTTTCCTTATATGGTGTTGGCCCCGAGTTTTGCCATTTCATCGTTGATTCTGGGCTTCAACCTGTTGGCTGATGGTTTGCGAGAAATTGCGATCCGCGATTGAGTAGAGAGGCAATGAATACGAAAAACAGTCAGGCGCCAATTCTTGAATGCAAGGATTTGTGTATATCCTATTACACCCGGGCCGGTGAAATTCCGGCAGTAGTTGATTTTTCGCTCACCCTTTTTCCGGGTGAAACCGTCGGTATTGTGGGCGAGTCTGGTTGTGGTAAATCCACCGTCGCCATGGCGATCATGCAGTACATGGGTGCCAATGGTGGGATCAAAAGCGGCAGCATTACCTTCAAGGGCCAGAATATGACCCACATGTCTGAAGAGGAGTTGCGCCAGATTCGCGGTTCAGAGATTGCCATGATTTACCAGGAGCCGTTTGCCTCACTAAACCCCAGCGTTAAAATCAGTACCCAGTTAATCGAAGTGCCGATGGCGCATGAGGGTATTTCGGCTAAAGAAGCCTGGCAGCGGGCACTGCAGGTGTTGAAAGATGTCAAGCTACCTGATCCGGAGCGGGTGATGAATGCCTACCCGCATCAGATCTCCGGCGGGCAACAGCAACGTGTCGTCATTGCCATGGGTTTGTTGTCCAATCCTTCCTTGCTGCTGCTTGATGAGCCGACCACTGCGCTGGATGTCACCGTCGAAGCGGGCATCGTCAAGCTGATTGCGGATATCAGCAAGAAATACGGAACTTCACAAATCTATATTTCGCACAATCTCGGTCTGATACTGGAAACCTGTGACCGGGTATTCGTGATGTATTCCGGTGAGGTAGTAGAAGAGGGCAGCATCGATTCACTATTTTCCCGGCCACGCCATCCCTATACCCACGGTTTATTTGCCTGTATCCCGCTGCCCACGGCAGACAAAAATGCCGCGCCATTACGGCCCATTCGTGGGCAATTACCACTGCCCCACGAGCGCCCGCAGGGCTGTTACTACGGACCACGATGTGATCATTTCATAGCCGCTACATGTGACGGTGAGCACATCATGATGGCCCCGGTTGAAGGCAGTGCTGCAAACCATCGCGTCCGATGTGCGCGTTGGAGAGAGATTGAGCATGATCGGGTCATTCCTGAGGGCATCGGTGAGCAGCCGGTAGCCGTTGGTGAATATATCCTCGAAGTAGACAAGTTACAGAAGTATTATGAAGTCAGGGATAATTCACTCAAGGCCTTGCTTAGCGGCAAACGAATTCGACATATCAAAGCGAATGAAGAACTGAATTTTCGGGCAAGAAAAGGGGAAACCGTGGCCATCGTCGGTGAATCCGGCTGCGGCAAGTCGACCTTCGCCAAGGTATTGATGGGCCTTGAAACCAGCACAGATGGTGAAATTCGCCACAATGGTGTTGAAATATCGGAAATCGCGGTTCGTGACCGATCCAATAAACAGGTCAGTTCACTGCAGATGATATTTCAAAATCCATTTGATACCTTGAATCCCAGTCATACCATCGGTTCACAAATATCCCGGGTGATCAGCAAGTTTGGTGGTAAAACCGAGAAAGGAAAAATTCGTGAAAAAGTTATGAATTTACTCGATATCGTCAAGCTGCCCCGGGATTTTTACTATCGTAAACCACGACAACTTTCTGGTGGCCAGAAACAGCGCATCGGTATTGCCAGGGCATTTGCCGGCAAGCCATCCATGGTGATTGCCGATGAGCCGGTATCGGCACTGGATGTTTCAGTAGCAGCGGCAGTGACTGAGCTGTTAATGGATATCCAACGTGAGCAGAAAACCACCTTGTTGTTCATCAGTCATGACTTAAGTGTCGTGCGGTATTTATCAGACCGTATCGTGGTAATGTATCTCGGGCAAATACTCGAACGAGGATCGACCGAGGAAATATTTTCGCCACCCTACCATCCCTATACGGAAGCGTTGTTGTCTGCGATTCCCATCGCTGATCCGAAAGTGACCAAGCGGGAGATTGTGCTCGAAGGCAATCTGCCCAGCGTGATGAACCCACCCAAAGGTTGCCCGTTTTGCACCCGCTGCCCACGTCATATCGGCGCCATCTGTGACAATGAAGTCCCTCCGGTGCAGCAAGTCAATGGTCGTCACTTTATTAAGTGTCATATATCGCTGGATGAGTTGGCGCAGGTCGAAGAGGTGATCCATGTACCCAGCAAGGCCGAGCGCCAGCAAACTGTACATCCGACGCAGTGATTTGGACAGTCAGGCCAGGTATCAAGGATTGGCCAGAACTAATTCGAACAGGCCTTGAATCTAAAACTGGTGTATTTAAGCGGGCTATCAAAGAGTTGATGGAGCAGAAACAGATTGAGTACACGATCCTTGAGAAACCCAATAGTCGCTTACAAAAATACCGTTTGAGTGACAAGGTCAGGAGTTGAGTGTGGCTCAGGTGTAGGTTTTGGTGGTTCGGTACGATAACGAAGGGTTGCCTTGTGCTACAATATTTAATAATGTAGCATCTTACATAAGGAGATGTCTTATGAAAGCAATATCCATACGAGATATGCGCAGTGATTTGGGCCATCTGGATCAATTGATTGAATCGGAAGGTGAAATCATTGTAACCAAACATGGCAACCCCATAGCCCGATTATTGCCTGTCCATGGCTCCCGAGAAATGCCTGATCACGCTTCACTACGCGCCCGGATGCCCGTATTGCTTCCGAGTGCACAGCTTGTGCGAAAAGATCGGGATGATCGCTGATGCCGGTTTATCTCGATACCAGCGCCTTGGCCAAGTGGTATCTGAATGAAGTTGGCAGCGATGTGTTTGTTGAATGGATCAAACAACAGGATGATGTGCATATCAGCAGCCTGACCGTGACGGAAATGCGTTGTCTGCTGGCTAGGCGAAAACGAATGGGTGAGATTTCCGCCGAACTGGAACAGCAAATATTTGCCACATTTACTGAAGATGTGGAACGCGGATTTTTATCCAGACAACCGCTTTTGGATCAGCACGCTCAGGCCGCCATCGGACTGATGGAACAATTGCCGCAGCATCCGTTACGAACGCTCGATGCCATGCATCTCGCTATTGCCAGAAGTATCGGAGTACAAACCATTGCCACATCCGATCATGTGATGGCATCTGCCGCCACGTCGCTGGAGATGGAAGTGATCCAGTTTGATTGATATCAACAGCTGGGGGCGCCTATGATAAACCTCGGTATCAAGCGCCCATCGATTTTGATTTGCCAATGGGCAAAAAGGGGACGCTTCCCATTAAAAGCAAACTCTACACTTCCTTTATTCACGAAAAACGTTTCGTCCCAGTCGTGGCTGTGGGGTTTACAGATCCCCTATCGGGGACTCTAAAATCCTGGGGTTCCAAGCACAGGTAGACATTCTTCAGGTCTACAGACGGTCGGAACATCAGGGCATTAATTGCAGCAGCTTTTGGGTCAGTTGGGCCGGTTCAAACGTACCGGAAAACTCCAGGACGATTCCGTTGGGCAGATGAACCCGGCAATCGTGTACAAGAGCAGATGCAGTGGCAACCTCTACCGGAACCAGAGACAGGGAAGCGGTTTCCCGCAAACGTTTCTTCCAGAAATACCACTGGCCAGAGCGAATACGCTGTCTGCGAAGATAGTCTGTGACAGAAAGGCCGCTGGCCGCTTGGGCGGCAAACTGCTCCTGCCAGTAGGCCGGTGTCGTGCGTTTTCGTTTCATGCGTCCTTTCCCTTGTCATTGAAGAGCTTCCGCGACGGTGCCATTACCTATCCGTCCTATGCAGTCAACGCCCCACATCGGAATCCCTGCGGCAATTGGGTCAGCTGGAACTACCCCGGGCGGCTGCAAAGCGAAGCGAAGGTTGAACAGAGGTACTGCACAGAAAAGACATTTCTCCTTTACAACGCAACCAAATTACGAATGTGTATGGCCATATTTGGATGTCGGCTTGCTGAGTCATCCGGTCCAGATTGCCTAGGAGGCTGCCCGAGAATAGGAGCTAAGCCGTGGCCTGATCTAATGTAAACCCTTGTTCCAGAAACAGCTGCAGACAGGCATCTGTGGCAGCGGCATCAAACTTCTCGCCGCGATAACGCTCGATTTCCGCAAGCGCTGCATCAATACCCAAACTGGGTCGATAGGGTCGATGAGATTGCATGGCCTCAACTACATCGGCAATAGCGACGATACGCGCTTCCAGACAGATTTCATCACCCTTGAGTCCCTGCGGATAGCCACTGCCATCCAGACGCTCGTGGTGTAGATAGATGATCTCTGCCACCGGCCAGGGGAATTTGACATCTTTCAGAATGTCGTAACCGGCTTGTGCATGAGTCTGGATATACTGGTATTCAAGATCACTCAATTTTGTCGGCTTTGCCAGAAGTTCTGCAGGCAAGACAATCTTGCCGATATCATGGATCGATGCGCCTATCCTCAGCCCCTCAATACGCTCCGCAGCCAGGCCCAGCTGTTGGCCGATGGCACGGGCCAGTCGTGAGACTCGCTGCTGGTGGCTGGCTGTGTAGGCATCACGAGAACCTACTGCTCTGGAAACAGCGACAACAGTGCCGATCAGACTTGACCTTACCTGCTCATGGCTTTGCTGCAGGGCTGTTGTTCTCTGCTGTCTAGCGCTGATATCAGCAATAAAAGCATTGAAGACCGTGTCGCCAGTAGAATGATCTGCAACGATGGACAACTCAACCGGGAAGGTATGACCATCGTGATGCAGGGCAGTGAGTTCGACATGTCGATTAAGAATTGAATCTTCACCGGTTGCCAGGTAGTGCTGCAAGCCCTTTTTATGAGCCTGCCGTAATTCCTCTGGAACAATGGTTTTGTCTAACAGTCTGCCAAGAGCCTCCTTGGTGCTCCAACCGAAAATAGCTTCAGCACGTGGGCTCCAGTCGGTGATGTGGCCGCTGGCATCGATGCTGACAAAGGCATCACGCGCTGTTTCAATAATCTGGCGGGTCTTTTGCTCTTTTTTCTGCAGTGCGCTCTCAAACTGCTTACGCTCGGTGATGTCGTGACAGGTGCCAAATAGTGTTACGGCTTTGCCATCTTCATAACTTATGCTGCCGTTAGTTTCCACCCAGATGACTTCCCCATCCTTGCAGACAAAGCGATATTCTTTGGGTGTCAGCTTCTTTCTTCCGGATGCAATACTTTTTTCCAGCCACTGCGTCACGCATAGCAGATCATCCGGATGATGGATAGCCTGATTGACTTTATCGTAATCAATTTCTTCCTTTTCAGGATACTTCAACAGATGGTGCATTCCCCTGGACCATGCAACATGGCCAGTCTGAATATCCCAGGTGAAATTCCCCATCCTGGCGATATACTGTGCAGAGACTAATTTGGCTTCACTCTTTTCCGATTCATGCAGCAGTTGTTCACGTTCACGTTCCAACTGTTTCAAATGTTCAATATTGCGGGTGCAGGATAGAATATGCGCTTTTCCATTCAGGGTGATTACGCTCGCCGACATCAAACCGGTTACGGTTGTCCCGTCTTTTAGGCAAAAGCGGGCTTCCAGATTTTCAACCCGACCTTCCTTTTTGAGTCCATCTACCAGTCGCTGACGGTCTTGCGGATTATCCCAGATATTGATTTCAATGGATGATTTTCCGATAACTTCTTCCCGGGAATAGCCGGTAATTGTGCTGAATCCCTGATTAATTTCAACATATATTCCGTCTTCCAGTCGATTGATATTAATGGAATCGGAGCTGGTGTGAAAAGCCAGGCGGAAGCGTTCCTCACTTTCGCGCAGGATATGTTCTGCCTGCTTGCGCTCGGTGATGTTCAGCAGGGTACCAACCGTCGCTGGTTTGCCCTGGTAGCTCATGACTGTGCCATGCACCTTGAGATCGAGAAGTTGACCGGATTTTGCAATACCCTGACATTCGAAGTGGGCACTGTAGGCCTCTCCGGTCAGGCGTTTCTTGATCTGCTCAGCCACGATCGGACGGCTTTGCTCCGTCAGAAAATCCATCACACTCATGCAACCGACAACCTCTTCGACTGCGTAACCTGAAGCATCCAGAAAGGCCTGATTCACATATTGAAAGACACTGTCCTGCACCACATAAACCGGCACGGGTAACGCATCGGCCAAGTTGTGGCTCTGCTCATTGAATTCCTGCAATGGTTTTAGTTTATCGTTCATGTGCTGTTTATGCTGATAATCCTAGAATCATCAGTTGAGCACCACAAAGAGTGCATTTGTGGTGGTGCAACGCAAGGCGCAACGACGCGGAATAGTTGTTCTATCTGCAAAACCAGTACCTGCCGGCATTTAATGCCGAGTTCAGTCATCCGGCACTGGAAACCGGCAGTGCTTTTGCGCCCTTGTCGGGTATTGATTTGGAGAGCTATTTGTGTGAGCACTACGAACGGGTTGTGGGCATAGCCCTAGACTTTTTCCGATGATAGGCTGATAAACAAAAAATGCCCCTATATAATACCCCATATATCAGGCGTCACGAAATACCCCTTATCCGCAGATTTTGCTAGTGGAGCTCGATGAATTTTCCGCCCAGCTGCACGCTGTTGCTCGATATGATTGATGGTGTTTTGCCGAGCCAGCTCATCAATTACCGGGCCCAGATCATTATTGAGTAAGCCCGGATCTCCGGTACTCAGTTCTGCCATGGCACCTTTGAGCATAGTGATCATGCCATCGGCGATATCCTCCTGCAGGTACAGCATACGCAGTGCGGAACAACGTTGGCAGGCGCTCTGAAAAGCCGAGATCACCACATCACGGAGTATAGAAGATAAAGGCCCTTTTCCCTAAAGTCCAGGTTCTTTGAACAGTCATGCTCTACACT
>ENA-ORDP01001282-ORDP01001282.1-marine-sediment-metagenome-genome-assembly--contig:-NODE-1282-length-14126-cov-4.766896_pt1 | contig 14126 bp, 7 predicted proteins | sample MGYA00248627_ERZ508539 | MGnify/ENA primary metagenome ERZ508539 (study PRJEB26208, sample SAMN05571518) | marine sediment metagenome | biome: deep sea; feature: Hydrothermal vent; material...
AATTGTTTCTGTTTCCAATTGTTCATTCATATGATTTCAATATGTTTGTGTGTTTTAATAGCTGACAAGTCTGTCCGGGCTGCCGTAGCTTCAACAAAAATGAGCAACCGGGTTACTTTTTTGCCATTGATTTTTATCGGATTTTTCTTAAAGTAAGCAATTCGGTCTTTGATATTATGAATATCGGCACTTTCAATAAGTTGCCTGATGTTTGGGCTTATAATAAGTTCCGGTTTTTCGAGAGCTTTATTGAAAGAGACTTCTCGTTTATCATTAATGAGGACTTTTCCGGAGACTGTTTCCTTATGTAGGGGCTTCCTGATAGCCCAATTATCGCCTTTGGTTTGGGGTACAAGTTGCTTTTTGTATTTTCCCTGTTTTTCTACCCATTGCCAGGTCTTATTGTTGGTTTTATTAATTACCCGCAGGTTTTGTTTAAAACTGACGATGGCGTTTTCGATAGCATTTTTTGCATCCATTGGAAACCCGGGCCATGGTAATTTGTATGCTTTTGCCACATTTCTTTTCTCGTGTTCACCTGTGGTTTTATTGTAAAATTCAACCTCTTCAATTTCCCTTAATTTGGAAACAAGGCTGTAATTCTTTCTATTGGTGTTGAGGGAGGTGATGTAATTAACATGGTCTTTTGTGCAGCAGGCTATGACTAATGCATCCAAAGCATGATGCCGGTGGTCGATTCTTTTTTTACTAAACCCTTTTGAAATCTCATCAGGAACTTTTATCCGGAAAGAATGTATATTATCATCCCAGAAACCAAAGTTTTCAGATTTAGTCATGGAGTTCAGTCGTTTAAACCGTGGGGCTATAATCTCATTCCATTTATCATTCAAGCCCCAGTTTTGTTTTAAAATTGAGGTTATGGCACCTGTCAGGGGAACTACATTTTTTGCAATAGCTTCTTGCTCACCTTCTTCTCTGACAATGTTGCTCAGTAATCCTTTTATTAGCTTACTGATATAACGGCTATCATTTAATTGACGGTTAATAAAGCCTTCAGGCACCTCTTCGCTTAGCAGGTTTTTGAGTTTAATTCGGTTTTTCTTAAAATACTTGTTACAATGATTTTCATAGTCTTCCAGTTTAAATATTTCAACACTTTTGCCTTGGCCTAAGTCTGCTTTTTCTCCGCCATGATTCTTTATAAATTCGTAAGCTGTTTGGTTATCTTTCAACTGATTTACTTCACTTTCGCAAATAACTTTATTGCTCAGGGAATCATCAAAATACCGTGATTGAGGAATGATATGTTCAATTTGATAGTCTGTTGTAAATAATTTGCTTAGGGTAATGACTTTTCCTGTGTAGGGTGAAATGTATCCTTGGTTTAGCCATAGTTTATATCGAAGTATTTCCGTTTTTGTTGGCGAAGAAGATTTACGTATTTTTTCGATTTCATCTTCAGGTACTTCATTATAATCGACTCCAAGGTTTTGATAAACACCCTCTTCATAAACTTTTAATATTTCCTGCTGGCTTGGGGAGTATGGCTTTATTTCTTTAAATCCTTCATTTTTTAAATCCTGCAGAATTGCTTTAATTCGCTGATTGGTATTTTCATTCTCAATATTTCTTTGGGTAATTTTTTTCCGTTTTTCAGCTGGGTTTTTCATTTCTCTGCCCAACTCTATATGTATTTCATCGAAAAAATCCTTTTCACCATTTCCATAATAATTCCAAATGTCCCGTACGGTTCTCAATGTTTCGGTAACTACCTGTTCCACAATTGGGTTGCGCAGGCTATGCTGCTTAAATCCTGCAAGGAATTTATCAATGTCTTTTGGATTCTCCCATTTTTGTATGTCTTTGCTTTCGGAATGCCTGCCGTATATGGCATACGAAGCCTGATAAGTATTAAGCCCTCTGAAAGGATTTTTTCCAATAAGCGGAATAAAGCTTTTTACCAGTTGCTTTGAAATATCATCGTCAACGACCTTTTCAATTTCTTTGTTTAGATCTTTTGCATCCGGATTTAAGGCGTTGACACGTTCCATGATAGCAACAATCCTGTTTTTCACATCCTCCGGTATTATATTTTCATCAAAATATTTTCCCCTACGCATCAAGGGCAATAATTTATTAATGGCTTTCATCGAAAAGGCGCCATATTCATTTTTAAACGGAGGAAATTTGATGAAATTTTTTACAAAAGACACTTCATCGATATTATGCTTTTTTGCAAACGAACGAAGTGCTTGTTCGTATTCATTTATGTCTTTAATAGAATAAATAAGATGCCATAGCTGTTCTTCCCTGCTCAATATTATTTCTTTGCCTGACTTCGTTTTTTCCTGTAAAAAATGAAAAGGATCTTTTAAATCAGTTACTTTGCTCAATCGGGAGAGAAACTGTGCTTTTGTTTCATTGGCCGGATATTTTTTGTCTTCCACATAATTCCACCGGTAATTCTCTTTTTGTTTTTTATTGATTAAACCTTTTGAAATGAGGTATTGGATAATATTTTTTTGCTCAACCTCTTTTCTCTGATTGAGAAAATCGAATAAATCTGTCCAATCAGCTTCTGATTTAAATAGTTCACTGGTAATATCTTTGTCAATCAGCCTTGCTTTGTCATCATTCGTTTGATAAATTCTCAGGTTTTTAAGGAACTGCCATAACCTGAATTCCTGATACAAAGGATGAGACTTTGAAATAGCTTTAACGGGCTCTGTTACCCATATTTCTTTTTCATCTCCGGTTATTTTATCTGTTATTATTTTTCTAAACGTTCTGGTTTCAAACTGGCAACCGGAAATCGTTGACTTCTTGCTTTTCAAAGGCCGCTGATAGAATATGATATCTTCTATAAACAGATAATCAAGTCCTTTGTCTTTAATGTTATTCTGGTGTGCTTCATTTCTGGGGTATAGTTCTTCAATACAAGCTTTAAAAAGTTTTCTGTCTTTCAATTCAGGATGGAATGTTATTTGAGTTTTTAAAATAGCGTTTAACTCCTTTTTATAATACTTACGTTCAATTGTTCTGATAAGTTTGCCCCTTATCTTTTGAGCTGGGTTTTGAAGAAGAGCATCATAGATAAATTCACCAATGTACTTCTCTGATTCTTCTATCTCCTGTTCGGCCTTTTTCTTTAAAAGATTCCAATCATCCTCTTTAGGTGATCTGAAACTCCTTTTTGGGTTACCTTCTTTATCAATGGTCGTCGTGACAATAAACTCTTTGGTTTTCCCAATCCAATTGAATAACGGCTCCTTACTTTGCCTTTTGTATATCCAATCGTTTTCTAAAATTACATGGTACCAAACTCCTTTAGCGTTTTTATCCTCTGTTTCTTTTACATCAATGACTTTAAGTGCATAAAACTTTTCATCTTTTTTTTCATTTTCTTCTGTTTCCTCTCCTCTTAACTGATAATAACCGCGCTTTTGATTAAAATTCAGGATAATCCAAGCCAACTCCTCTTTGCTTATTTTTTGGGTTAAGGCTTTTTTGCGCAGATAATACAATGTCCAATCATAAGGTATCTTGGTGTTTTGATGATTGGATTGAAAATCAAGAACTATTTCCCTGAAAGAATCTTTAAAAATAAAAGAGGATTTGCCTTTTTCATTCTTATGATAATTCAGCTTTATCTCTTTTTTGAATTGTCCCGGATGAGCCTCAAAGTCAATCTCGTTTTTATAGTGTTCAGGGAGAAATCCCAAAATATTTAAAACTCTGTGCAGCCGCTCCCTTCGCAGATTATCTCTTTGGTAAAGCCTTCTGACGCCTCTGTATCCTGTCCGGTCAGCTGTTTGGGAAATAGAATTTCCAGATGCAAAATCAGTTAATTGTGCCTGATCCATCGGGATAATTCTGCTGTTCAATCCATTAATGCGCCCTTGTTTTTTGTCAAAGTCTAATTGAATGACTGCCCACCCAATGCTGTTGGTTCCCAAATCCAATCCTAAAATCTTTTTCATAATTTATTGTATTTAAAATAATTTTCTTACATTTGTCCTACAAATCAAGCAATTCACAATAAGGATTATTCCGTTGTGAAAACATTTAAAGCGGTCTGAAGAAATTTGGGTCGCTTTCTTCTTTGTCTCAAGTTTTCCTGCAAAGGTTTTGTTTTAATTTGTTAGCAAGGTACAACATATTTTCAAAATAAGATTTTCTTTGATCTTATTCGTTAGTTGAAACTATGCCCTTTTTAAATCCAAGACTTTAGTCTCTGTAGATATTCTAAATTTAAATCCCAAATGACAAAAGCCAAATTTCAAATAAATTCCAAAACTTTTTTATTGTTTAAAGAAAAAGGTTATCCACCACCATTGTAAAAAGCTCTTTTTTTGTCAGCCCGAAAGCCTGTGCCTGTTTGGGTATGATACTGGCTTCAGTCATGCCGGGGATAGAGTTGAGCTCCAGGAAGTAAAGCTCCGTTTCCGTCAGAATATAATCAAAGCGGACAAAACCACGGCAATCCATTTGCCGGTAGAGCATGGAAGAGATGGCTTTGATGTCGGCTTCAATCTCCGTGGAAATGTCTGCCGGTGTTATTTCTCTGGCTTTTCCCTCGGAATATTTGGCATTGTAGTCGAAAAAGTCATTTTGCGAAATGATCTCGGTAAGTGGGAAAACCAATAGTTTACTGCCTTTTTTTACCAGGCCACATGCAATCTCACGACCAACGATGGCCTCCTCGATGAGTATCCGGTTGTCTTCCCGAAAGGCTTTTTCTATGGCCTCATCAAATTCTTCCGGAGTTTTGACTTTGGAAATGCCCACACTGGAGCCACTTCCGGAAGGCTTGATGAAAACAGGGAGTCCTAACTTTTCGATGATGGCCACTTTGTCTATCTCTTCTCCTTTTAAAAAAGAAAAGGATGCAGCCGTTTTGATGTCAAACGTCCGGACAAACCTGTTACACAAAAATTTGTTGAAACTCAAAGCGGAAGCATCCACACCACAGGTGGTATAAGGCATGTGGAGCAAATCGAAATATCCCTGTAGCTTGCCATCTTCTCCGGGGGTGCCATGGATAGCGTTGAAAACGGCATCAAAGTGAATGGTTTTGTTTTCTATCTCGATGGAGAAATCGGCTTTGTTGATTGGTATTTTCCGCCCGTCTTCCATGTACCATTCCCACCGTTGGTTTTGTATCACCACAAGGAACGGGTTGTATTTTTCCCGGTCGATGTACTTAAAGGCGACCTTTCCGCTGGCCATAGAAATATCAAATTCACCCGAATTGCCTCCGCAAACAATGGCTATGTTCTTCATAATTAATCGTTTTGTAATTTTTTACAGAGCCGGAAATTCTCATTTCTCCTTCCCAATAATTTTTACCTTTGCCGAATGGTGTACAATATTAATTGTTGAACAAAGTTAATATTTAAAGCCGTTTTAGACGATACTTTCGATTAAAAGATCAAACATGGGTTTTTTTTATTTTTTGGGACAAAAGAAATTTTATCTTCAGTTGCTGATTGCCATGGTGTTAACGCTGGTAATCTTTTGGGGCGTTTTTAAATTCCTCGCTGTTTTTACACGCCATGGAGAGGTCTATCTTGTCCCAAATTTTACCGGACAAACCGTCCCCGATTTAGATCAGAAAGGATTTAACCAATATTTTGACTTAATGGTGATTGACTCGGTATATGATGTGCGCCATGCCCCTGGTTCCATTGTTATGCAGAATCCGTTACCGGGATCCAAAGTGAAAAAAGGGCGTCATATTTACCTGACTATTGTGGCTAAGACGTTGGAGATGGTGGAGATGCCCGACCTCCGGAATCTGTCGTTGCGGCAGGCACTTGTACTTCTCGAAGAAAAGGGTTTGCTTGTAAAAAATCTGAAGTATGTGGATTATTTTGCCAAAAATGCAGTTGTGGACCAGCTGCTCAACGGCGATCCTATCGATACGAAAACAAAAATTCCTAAAGGTACGGCCATCGGCCTCGTGGTGGGCAAAGGTACCCATCCGACACCTGTTCCTTTGCCGTTTCTGATAGGGGATAAGATGAAAGCTGCCCATGCTTCTCTGCATTATTCTTCGCTCAATGTGGGGCACGAATATTTTCTGGACGGAAATGATACCACACATGCCCGTGTTTATAAAATGGAACCTGCTTTTTACAGCCACTCACTTCTCGACATGGGAAGTCCGGTGGATATTTGGTATCGCTCCGATGAAAATTTTGATTTCAAGGGTTACATCCGGCAAATGCTTGCCGATACTACGCAGCAGGATTCGGTTCAGGTACATGAACTCCGGACGCAAACGCCATGAGAAGGCGATGGCTTTCTATAGCGGCTTTGTGGCTTGCAGCCTTACCAGCAATGCAGGCACAGGAGGTGTTAACCGGACTCCCATCCAACGTCGTGATACAGCAAAAGATTCTGAAAGAAAAACACACACCGGATTTTAAATCTTCACAGCCAACACCGCTACTCACACTTCCATTTTTCGATGATTTTACCACATCACGGGTGTTCCCCGATGCACACCGATGGGTCGAAAAAGCTACCTTTGTCAACAACAGTTTTTGTTACCTGCCGCCTAACCAGTGGGTTGCCACGTTTGATGCCCTTGACTCGACTGGAAACATCTATAGTACAGCTACTTCAGTTCCTTTTAAAGCAGACAGGCTTACCTCACAGCCCATAAGGCTCGATTCTGTCTTTTCGCCAGTGCCGGCAAAGTTAGGGCCGTCCGATTCGTTATATCTGAGTTTTTATTACCAGCCTCAGGGGATGGGCGATGCCCCCGAACCGGGTGATTCACTGGCGCTGGCTTTTCGTGTATTGACAGGCGATACCGTTTTTTCGCATATCGATTCGGTTTGGGTTTCCGCAAATAATTTTCTGAGTAGTCCGCAGGATACCCTGCATCCTATTGACACATTATGGGCAAAGCCTCCCTGTGATACCAATTTTTATGTTGTCAATTACAGCACATTGGTGTGGGGTGACAGTCTTTTATTCCCGTGCGATTCGGTTTCTGTTCCCGCTACGGCCTGGCAAACGGTTTGGAAATCACCCGGCATGACCCTAAAAGATTTTCAGAAGAAATATGGGAAAGATTTTGTACAGGTCATGGTTCCCTTGCGCAATCCGGCTTATTTTTACAAAGGCTTTCAGTTTAGGTTCTTCAACTATGCCAGCATCGCTAACAATATTAACCCAAGTTGGCAAAGTAATGTGGATGAATGGAATCTGGATTATGTCTATCTGAATACCGGACGATCTGCTTCAGACACCACCCATCGTGCCATTGGCTTTTCCGGGACAAACCCGGTTTTCCTAAAACATTATACCGAGATGCCTTACCGGCAATACCGTTCCGATCCGACCAACTCTCTGACCCCTGACTTTCATGTTTACATCGATAATTTGGATCGTACCGACCATGATGTTCATTATTATTATCAGGTTAGCCAGATGAACGGTTCATTTGCCTATGGTTACGATGGCGGAATCCAGGTGTTGCCGCCATTTTATAAGTTTGGTTTTCAGAATTGCAACAGCAGTGGTGGTGCAGCTCAGGCCTGTCCCCCGGTGAACAGTCTTTTTTCGCTGGATTACGACCGGGATACAACTTCCTATCTTATCAAACATTACATTAGCGACTCTTCAGTTTCGCCACCGCTGGTTGATTCAATGATTTACCGGCAGGGATTCTATAACCAGTATGCTTACGACGATGGTGTTCCGGAGATGGGATATACGCTGGAACCAGCCGGGGCGGAGTTGGCTTATCGCTTTAAAATAAATGTACCCGATACGTTGCGTGCGCTGCGGATTTATTTCAACAAATTAAAAGATAATCCTTCCCCTTTTTTTGATTTGGTAGTTTGGCGTGATAATAACGGCAAACCGGGTGAAGAAATTTACCGTCAGGATAATCTTAAAGTAAATTGGGAAAAAGGAATTTATCCCTTTACCACTTACCGGCTTGATACGGCCATTCTGGTTTCCGGAACTTTTTATGTGGGCTATCAGCAGCAAAACCAAAGCCTGAACGTTGGGTTTGACACCAACGACGATGCCAGTGATGACATTTTCTATTTTGCAGATAATGCGTGGTATAAAACCAGCTTTAAAGGGGCCTTGCTTTTGCGGCCGATACTTGGACAGGATATGATCCTGGGGGCAGGCAGGCTTCTGCCGGAAAAAGAGGTGTCGTTGAATGTTTATCCCAACCCCGCACAAAACCGGCTTCGTTTTACTGCTCATGGTTTAATCCCCGGTGTTGCTACGGAAGTAGCTGTTTACAACCTGTTTGGCCAGTTGGTAAGCCATCGGGTACTGCGCCGGAATTTACTGAATACGCGCTCTCTGAGCAACGGGATGTACCTGCTTCGTGTTCAATCCGGAAACAGGATTTATTCTGCTAAATTTATCATAAAACATTAGATATGAAAGAAAAAGAGCCCTTTCTTGTGACCGATGATGGTCAGGAACTGTATGAACACCACCGTATTGTTGTCGATCCCGGGCAGGAGGCGCTTCGTATCGATAAATTTTTGTTTAACCGCATTGTAAACGTCTCACGAAATAAGATACAGACTGCTGCAAAGGCCGGAAATATCCTTATCAAAGACAAACCGATAAAATCCAATTACAAGGTGCGGCCTGGAGATGTTATTTCTGTTGTATTGTCGCATCCGCCACGTGACGTGGAAATTTTGCCTGAAGATTTACCGATCGAAGTGGTTTATGAAGACAGGGATGTGATTGTGGTAAATAAAGTAGCAGGAATGGTGGTACATCCTGCTCATGCCAATTACAACGGCACTTTGCTGAATGCATTGGCCGGCTATTTTCAAAAATCAGAAACTAAAGAGGTCGAAAATGGCTTTGGATATCTCGTGCATCGTATTGATAAGGATACCAGTGGGTTGCTGTTGGTAGCTAAGAATGAGCTGGCACAAACCAGGCTGGCCAAACAGTTTTTTGACCATAGTGTGGAGCGTAAATATCAGGCGCTGGTTTGGGGCGATTTTGAAGAAGATGAGGGTACCATCGAGGGCAACATAGGTCGTCATCCCAAAGACCGCCGACAGATGACGGTTTTCCCGGACGGCTTGTATGGCAAACCCGCCATTACTCATTTTAAGGTTGAAGAACGGTTGGGTTATGTAACCCTGGTAGAGTGCAGGCTGGAAACCGGTCGTACCCATCAAATCAGGGCGCATTTCCGCTATTTACGGCATCCGCTGTTTAGTGATGCGCGTTACGGCGGTGACATTATCCTAAAAGGAACTACGTTTACAAAATACAAACAGTTTGTGCAGAATTGTTTTAAATTATTACCGCGTCAGGCGTTGCACGCCATGACACTGGGCTTTGTTCATCCTGTTTCCGGAAAAATACTCAGCTTTTCGTCCGCACTGCCGGAAGATATGCAAGTGGTGATTGATAAGTGGCGGGCTTATGCAGCGCAGCGCGAAGTGTAACTTTTTTGAAATATTTTTACCGGCTTACAACGGTTCCTATTTTTTTCCCTGATACCACTTTTGCGAGGTTTCCCTTTTGGTTCATATCGAAAACAAGAATGGAAAGATTATTTTCTTTGCAGAGTGTAAAAGCAGTCATGTCCATTACTTTCAGATTTTTCTCGTAGGCTTCATCGAATGTGAGTGCTTTATATTTGGTGGCTGTAGGATCTTTTTCCGGATCGGCGGAATAGACGCCATCTACGCGGGTACCTTTCAGTAGTACATCGGCATGTATTTCAACAGCACGCAGTGCTGAAGCCGAGTCTGTGGTGAAGAACGGATTGCCCGTTCCACCTGCAATAATCACAACAAAACCCTTTTCTAAGTATCCAATAGCTTTTCTACCGCTGGTGGTTTCCGTAATGGGGTCGATAAACAAGCCGGAAAGAAGTTTGACTTTCAGTCCCAGTTTTTCCAGCTTACCCTGTAGCGCCATGGAGTTGATAACCGTGGCCAGCATACCCATATAATCGCCCTGCACCCGGTCGAAACCTTCGGAAGCTCCTTGAAGCCCGCGGAAAATATTTCCCCCGCCAATCACGATGGCTGTTTGTACCCCCAGGTTGGCAACCGCAACGATGTCGTTGCAGTATGCGGTTAATGTTTCAGGGTCAATGCCATATTGCTTGCTGCCCATGAGGGCTTCGCCACTTAATTTTAAGAGAATTCTGTTGTATTTCATGAGACGTGATATAATTCAAATATTTTTGATAAGCAAAGATAGAGAATATCCGGCAATCTTGCTTTTTCCCCGGAAGGGGATTGAAGATTTCTTTAAATATCTTTGATAAAACAGCGCCTGCGCTTGTGTTGGATAGGATCAAAATTTTTCCAGTTGGCAATAACATGACTGTTGGTCTCAAAATTACCGGTTGTCTCCACAATGTGCAGACCGTCTTTCAACATTTGGTTTTGGATTTCCGAGTACAAAACAACAGCAACACCTTTATGTTCATACTCAGGTTTTACGCCTCCCAAAAACAGATCAATGACCTGAGGGTTCTTAATGGCCTTTTTTATGTGATAAAAGCCAAACGGAAACAACTTACCGTTAGCTTTTTGCATGGCTTTTGACAAAGAAGGAACGGCAAGAATAAAACCCACTATCTCTTCATCTTTTTTTACAAAGTAAATATATTTAGGATTGATAACTTTAAAATATTTTTTTGTGTACAATTCCACCATTTTCTCATCGAAAGGGACAACAAACGGCAGTGATGCGAAGGCATCATTTACTATATCGAAAAGAGCTTTGGTGTATGGAAGAAGTTCATGGGCTTTTTTAAATCTAACTACCTTAAAACCAAAACGTTTCTTCATTAGTTCGGCTCCTCGCGTTGCTTTATTAATAGCCTTAGGCCCGGCGTTTAACAGAAACTCAAGCCAGTCTATCTCTTTTTGGAAACCGTAATCTTCTATATGCTTTTGATAATAAGGGTGATGGTAAACCGAAGCTACCGATGGGAGGTACTCAAACCCTTCTATGAGCAATCCCTGGTTGTCGAGGTTAGTAAACCCCAGCGGTCCATGAGCTGTTTTCATCCCTTTTTCTTTCATCCAGCTAACAGCCTCGTCCATAAGTATCCGGAAGACTTCTTTGTCATCAAAAAATTCCAGCTTTGTGAAACGCCCCAAATCTTTACCAACTTTTTCATTGTATTTATGGTTGATGATAGCGCCGATGCGCCCCACTGGTTTCCCATCACGATAGGCTACCCAAAATTCGGCATCGCAAAAACGCAGAGCGGGATTGTGGCGGGGGTCGAAGCTTTTTAATTCGTCGGATTTTATGGGTGGAACCCAATAAACATTGTCCCGGAATATTTCAAAAGGCAGATTGACAAAATCCCTTTTTTGCTTTTTGTTTCTGACTGTTTGTATCGTAGTGGCCATGTGGCGCTGGTATTTTTATTTGATATTAAGCGACTGAGTCTGGTCTGAAAAGATGAATTGAGGCAATATATGAAAATCAGGACATCCTGTTTAGTGTAGGAATATACTGATTTTTAGTCGCTTTCCCTTTTAGCACATTCCGGCTGAGACGGGAGGATAAAAGGGGATGAAAGCGGCTGAAATTATTTTCAGATTTTTTAGACCAAACCCAACAATTTCAATTTCTAATTTTGTAAAACTAATGTAAAAATTTACATGCTAAACCTGTAAGAAAATTTTACGAGAAAAATATTGGTGGCATGGGCTTTAATAAGCTGCCCAATATTATTACTCAAATTAAAGGTTCCATCATCTGAATAGCTGTTTTTCCCCTGTGACCACACAAAGAAGAAAGTAGAACCGGGAACAAATTCCCAGCGAAGCACCATGTTCGACCTGAATTCCATAACACTGAAATCGGGGTTCGACAGCGTGAAATTAATATTTCCATCTCCGTTATCATCAATCAGATATTGATTATTTTTTTCGTCGTAAGTAATTTCGCTCGCCGTGTATTGGTGAAATTGTGTCGTAAAAACTTTTTGGTCAGGGTTGATAACTTTCTTAAAACCGGAATAGTCTCCTGAGAAAAAGAAGGGTTGCCCCCAGTATTCCAGTGAAAGATCCGGCGTAAAAGAGAAATTGACACGCAGGCTTGCCGAGAGTATCTCCTTTTGAATAGCGGAAACGAGGTAAATATTCTTTCCATTTTCCATTTTGGTAGATACATAAATAAAGTCTTTTGATGATCTCGAGTAGTTTGGCATTATTGAGAGATTGAGTGCCGCAAAGGGGCGATAACTGATACGTACCCCAAGACTTGCTGATTTGCTATAATGCTGATCTCCTTTTCCCAAACTGAAATTAACGCCTGCCGATAGTTTTTTCCTGCTGTCTGTCCCGATACCAATCTGAAAGCCCTGGTTCCCCGGCAGTTTAATGGAAGGCCCTCCCCGCAATTCGTGGCGGTCAAGTTCGTAGCCCCTGCGACGGATGTTAATATTTACATTCCAGTAATTTTTTAACTGGGTGTTAAAATTGAGACTGACTCCGGCCATCGTGTTTCTTCCTTTAAAATCAAACCCGCTCCACTGGCTTATTTTTATATTCATTGAACGGAAAATGCTGAAGGGATCCCAAAGTTTGTAACTTACCCATGCTGATTGTTTTATCATATCAGCGATACGCATGTAACCCTGATCGTTGACTTCCAGTCCGGGACTAAGCATACTCCCTCGTATGCCATATTGCCAATGGCTTCCGCCTATTTTAGCAAATTCAAAGCTGGATCCTGTTCCCTGAAGTATTCTGAGTGTAGTATCAAGCCTCCTCGTGCCATCCGGTTTTTGGTAATAACGCCTTGATGATTCCTGCTCATTTGTGATGGCTTCCATGCTCCCGCTTATACTACTTCCTACTACCTGGGCACTCAGGCGATAAGCTTTGTCTTTCCAGAAAGTCTGAAAGTCAATACCGCCTGTATAAGCTGCTGTGGGCAAGTACATCAGGCTGCTGTCTTTGATAAAGCGGTTGGTTGCCGTAACCATTCCCCCGATAATGGTTTTTCCTTTGTTGATATCCTTTTGTATTCTCGTGTTGAAATAGTTTGTCATGGGCTCAATCGTCTGTTTACTACGGATTCCGGCACTGTCAATTGTTGCTTTGGTGTTATTGGTCAGACTCTCGAGGACGCCGATAGACCAGCCTTTTTCTGTTTTTCCCGAAAGTTTAAAAGCACCGATAATACGTGTAGCTTCCGGAACTTTTGCATATTCGCCTGTAGATAAATCCGGCTGATTATGCGGAGCGCGCCCGATACGGCGCGAATAAAACAGGTTTTCTCTGCTAAACCTGCCTCCACCAACAGTCAACGGGAAACTAAAAATGTTATTTTCCTCAACAAAAAACGGTCTTCTTTCAGGAAAATAAGTCTCAAAAGCGGAAAGGTTTACTACCGATGGGTCTGCTTCCACCTGTCCAAAATCAGGGTTTACTGTAAAGTTGAGTGTCAGGTCGTTGGTAACGGCAATTTTCCCATCCAAACCAACTGAAAAGCCTGGTGAAACTCCTGTGGCAAAAGGGTTTCCAGGCTGTTTTTCCTCTGTCTTTAGCTTACCGAGAACATAAGGCGTTAGCGCGACCTCTTTTTTGGGATGAATATTGTCAATACCTGTTAGGCTTCCCCAGTGGCTTACCCATCCCGATTCTTTTTTAGATTGTGGCGACCACAGGTCCATCTCCTGATCGCGATATATCTTCCGGATAACCTGAAGGCCCCATACATGATTTTTCGCCTTTGCAAAACGCAATTGCGACAGCGGAATGCGCATTTCGGCAACCCATCCCAACGAGTCAATGGAGGTTTTAACGTACCAGACCGGATTCCAGGTGACGTCCATCTGGTCATCATTGGTGAACTTACCATCAAACTTTACGCCTACGGCATTAGTCGAAAAAACAAAACCAGTCAGCTTATCGTTGTAACTGTCAATACCGATGGCTACCCAGTCGCCATCAGTTTTATCACGGCGCGAAAGAATTCTTTCAATTTTGGAGGGGTCTGTATCATAAGCACGTATCGCCACATAAAGATTGTTGTTGTCGTAAAGAATTTTAAAAGCTGTTTTTTGCGTTGGTGGTGTTTCGTTGTAAGGCTCATACTGGGTAAAGTTATTGCCCCAGGGGACTGAATTCCAGGCTTTATCATTCAAATGTCCATCAATAACGGGA
>ENA-ORDP01001283-ORDP01001283.1-marine-sediment-metagenome-genome-assembly--contig:-NODE-1283-length-14120-cov-5.543477_pt1 | contig 14120 bp, 17 predicted proteins | sample MGYA00248627_ERZ508539 | MGnify/ENA primary metagenome ERZ508539 (study PRJEB26208, sample SAMN05571518) | marine sediment metagenome | biome: deep sea; feature: Hydrothermal vent; material...
TTTCTCTCGAAAAACAGCGGCAAGGACCAGCCGTGGGCTATCCTGTCAATATCGAAATCAGCGGAAAAAAGTTTTCCACTCTGCTCTGGGTTACCGATAGTATTAAAGCGCTGATTAACAGAAAAAATATTCCCGGTATTGAAGGTCTTGACATGGATCTAAATGTGGGGAAACCGGAACTGCTGGTGAAGATTGACCGCGACAAAGCCCGTCGTTTTGGCCTCTCTACCGGGCAAATAGGCGATGCCATCCGAACCGCCCTGTTCGGGAAAGATATTTCCAATTTTAAACAGGGGGAAGATGAATACAAAATACGGATGATGCTGGCAGACAAATATCGCTATAACATCTCTGACCTAATGAACCAGCGCATAACCTTCCGTTCGCAATCTTCCGGGAAAATTATCCAGGTGCCTATTTCGGCTGTTGCCAATTATAAATATGGCTCTACTTATGGAGCTATTACGCGGATTAACCGTAAAAGAGTGATAACCTTGCATTCCAATGTGATAAAAGGATATAATGCGAACGAGATTAATGCAAAACTAAAAAAGATGCTGGCCGGTTATCCCGTGCCTGCGGGTTATAAAATTAGTTTCACCGGTGAGCAACAGTCGCAGGCCGATGCTGCTAAATTCCTTTCCAAAGCCATGCTGATAGCGCTGGCGCTCATTATGATTATCCTCGTCAGCCAGTTTAACTCTTTTGTGAAGCCTTCCATTATTATGTTCAGTGTTATTTTGAGTACTATTGGTGTGTTTGGCGGACTGGCAACTTTCCACATGGACTTTGTGGTTCTTATGACAGGCATTGGCCTGGTGTCGCTGGCCGGGGTAGTGGTGAATAATGCTATTGTTCTGATAGATTATATCGGGCTGGTAAAACTCCGCAAGAAAAAAGAAATGGGTATCGCCGAAAATGATGACCTGCCCATGGATGTTGCTATGGAATGTATTGTAGTGGCCGGAAAAACACGGCTGCGTCCCGTTCTTCTTACTGCTATTACAACCGTATTGGGCTTGATTCCTCTTGCCGTGGGACTGAATATCAACTTTATCACACTGCTGAAAAACTTTAACCCGCAACTGTTCTTTGGAGGAGATAACACTGCATTTTGGGGTCCCATGTCGTGGACGGTAATTTTTGGTCTGACCTTTGCTACTTTCCTCACACTGATTGTGGTACCTTCCATGTATCATGCACTATATACCGGGCAGGTAGTTATGAAACGGTGGTTCAAAAAAGTTAAACAGGCGGGATAACGACAAATATTGCCAAAAAAGAAAACCCAGGCACTATGTCCGGGTTTTCTTTCAGAGCCTCCCATGGGACTCGAACCCACGACCTGCTCATTACGAGTGAGCTGCTCTACCAGCTGAGCTAAGGAGGCTTTTTGCTCCCGATAATTATCGGGAGCAAAGATAAAAGAAAGCCGCAAACATCCTGACGCATATTTGATAAACACCTAAAATTTACTTTAAAGTTATTTAACGTTTGTCAAGTGCAGGATTTTATTATCTTGCGGCACTTTTTATTTTAAACATTTAAAACTGCTAAAAGAAATGAAATCAGTTGTAAAACCGGCTCTTCTCGTGGGGCTCATGATGTTCGGAATAGGGCTGTATGCCCAATCGGTTACGGATGCCGGAGAAATATTTAATCAGGGAAACACTCAGTTCAAGGCAAAGGCCTTCGGACAAGCTGTAAACCTGTACGAAAAGGCGCTGAAGATTTGCAAAACTATTGGTCCTGATGCAGCTGATCTTCAGTCGCAGATAGAATCACAACTCACCACCTCCTATTTTTGGAATGGAATCTCTTTTTACAAAAAAAGAGAATTCGATAAGGCTGTTGACCAGTTGAAAAAAGCCAAGGCTATGGCTATTTCTATCAATAACGAAAAAATAAAAAACTACGCCCACATCTATATTGCCCGTGTTTATGTCTCAAAGGGAAATACTCTTTTAAATAAGAAAAAGGCGGATGCAGCTTTGGTCCAATACGACTTTGCTTTGAAAGAAGACTCTTCCTCTTACCATGCTTATTACGGGAAAAGCCTCGTGGCAAAGGCGAAAAAAGATATTCCTGCTATGATGGCCAATGTCAATAAACTTGGTGAATTTGCTGCTTCCAGCTCCAAAGCGGCCAAAGTTTATGCAAAAGCTAAATATATAATATTTAATACATTACTGAATACCGGGGCGGAAGAATTGCAGAAAATGCATCCTCAAAAAGCGCTTGAATATTTGGCTGATGCCAAAAAATATCATACGGCCAATGCTGATGTATATTATTACACGGCTCTTGCAAATGTAAGCCTGAAAAAGTGGAATCCGGCCATAGCTTCCGCTAAAAAAGCATTGAGCTTGCAAACCAACGAAAAATCTGATATTTACTTTACACTGGGACAAGCTTATCAGGGAAAAGGCGACAAAACAGACGCTTGTAAAGCTTTCAAAAGTGTACTGAAAGGACCCAATGTCGCTGTTGCCAAATATCAAAGATTACACGTGTTGAAATGTAAATAATTCCTTTATTAATAGAGAAATAGAGAAAAACGGGATGTATTAATTTGTATTCCGTTTTTTGTTGTGCCGGATACTTTGTCCAATTTCACCTGTTCTTCTCCTCCAGCCTGGAATATTTCTTCAAATAAACCTGATGCATGATGGTCGCTGAGAATTTTGAAATAGTTTTGGCTCCGCCAAGAAATTCCGCTTCGATAAAGGCCTTACATGCTTTTTCGAGTACTTCGGAGACGGCAAATGCCTCCTCCAGATTGCGACCGATACAGACAGCACCATGGTTGGCCATTAGTGCCGCCTGTCTTCCCCGTAATGCTTTGATGGCATTTTTTGCAAATTTTCGGGTTCCTGCCAGGGTGTATTTCGAAACCCTTACCGTAGGTCCGATAATTTGCACCATATCATCGATAATCGGCGGTACTTCCCTGCGTGCTGATGCCACTGTGGTCGCATTCATTTGATGGGTATGAATTACGGCTTTAATCTCTTTCCGTTGTTTATAAATCCCGGCATGTAGATGATACTCAGAAGAGGGTTTGATTTTTCCGTCGTAGGCCAGTGTTTTGTAGTTCATGAACACAATTTCTTCGGGCTTCAGGCTTTCGTACGTTCGACCGCTCGGCGTGATCAGCATATTTTTCTCATCTACCCGTACGCTGATGTTTCCCCAGCTGCGTGCCACCAGCCCCTCCTTCACTAATCGGAGGCCGGTTTCCACTATTTTTTCTCTTGCTTCCTGCCGTTCCATGATCTTATTTCTCGTTCTTGTGGTGTTTTAAAAAACCTTCCGGAAGATAGTAACTAATTTCCAAACGGAGTGTTTTGTAACCAAAATATTGAAAACCAATCTGATAACATACTCCATTAACTTCCAATTACCCGGTTTTTTTTGCAAAGATAAAAAAGGAACGAAAAATTCTTACGATTAAAAATTATTCTCCAGGCAGAAAAGCTTCCTGCCGCAGAGCATCGAAATACTTATTTTTGTCAGGCAAAAAAGAAACTATGAGTAAAGTTACCGGAAATTTCAGAAAGAAGATGAACTGCTGGGGCAGAGAAGGGAGGCCGTTTCTGTTTTTGCTGGATTTTGCATTGCGACAGCCTGTAGTTGTGTATCTTGATGAAATTGACCCGGAAGAGATACTCTTCGATATCAACGGGATTAGAAATTTTGTAGAAGAACCTGTCGATAACTCCCCGGTTTATTTCACTGCAATTCCTGTTTCGAGGGAACGTTATTACCAGGCTTTTTCACTGGTGCAGCAACATATTCGCCGTGGTGACACTTTCTTGCTGAACCTCACACTTCCCAGCCGGGTCGAAAGTAACCTGAGTCTGAAACAGCTCTTTTTTCGTAGCAAAGCGAAATATAAGATTTATTATAAAGACCGGTTTACCTGTTTCTCGCCGGAGATTTTCGTGCAGACCCAAGGCGATGTCATTCGCTCTTTTCCCATGAAAGGCACTCTGGATGCCTGTGTAGAGAATGCTTGTGAAAAACTACTTTCCAGCAAGAAAGAGTTGGCTGAGCATTTTACTATTGTAGATCTCATACGCAACGATTTGAGTATGGTTGCCCGTGAGGTGGAGGTTCCCCGCTTTCGTTATGTCGAACGTATCAAAACCAACAAAAACGAAATTCTGCAAATGAGCTCTGAAATCCGCGGCAGGCTCCTGCCTGAATTTTTGTATGCTCCTGGCGATATGTTGCTGAAAATACTGCCTGCCGGCTCCATCTCCGGTGCACCGAAAAAGAAAACACTGGAGATAATCCATGAAGCTGAAGGGTACGATCGTGGTTTTTACACCGGAGTTTTCGGAATTTTTGATGGCCGGAATATTGATAGCGGTGTGATGATCCGTTTTATCGAAAAGACCGCCAACGGCTTGGTTTACAAGAGTGGCGGCGGCATTACTGCACAAAGTAGCTGTGAAGAAGAATATAATGAACTAATAGAAAAAATATATGTGCCGCTTGCTTGAAACTATTCGTTATGAAAACGGCCGATGCCAAAATCTAAATTCCCATCGGCTGCGGATGAGCAATGCCCGGAAAGTACTGTTTGGTCTGGAAAATGAAATTGCTCTGGAGGAAGCGGTACAACAGGCGGGAAAAGAACAATTAATATCGGGAAATGCCGGCCTTTTCAAATGCTGCGTGGTTTACGACAGCCAAATCCGTGACATTCGGTTTATCCCTTACGTTCTCCCACAAATCCGGTCGCTGCAGCTGGTGGAAAGTGACGACATCAATTACTCCTTTAAATATGAAGACCGGAACGCGTTGAACCTATTGTTTGTCCGGCGTGGTTATGCCGATGATATTTTGATTGTGAAAAACGGTCTTGTTACCGACACCTCTTTTTGTAATGTTTTGTTTTATAACGGAAAACAATGGCTTACCCCGGAACAACCACTGCTAAGAGGAACCCGTCGGGCTGCTCTGCTCGAAAATGAACGGATAGAAACGGCGGTAATTGGTGTAGATGACCTGCATTATTTCACCAAAATCCGGCTCATCAATGCCCTGATTCGTTTTGAAGACCAGCTGGATATTTCCATAGAAAAGGTAAACCGGATAATTTTTAATACATGATTCAACGGTCTCTCTTTTTCAATATCTTTGAGTGGTCAAATAAATTACAGTTTATTCCTTTCAGTTAACAGAGCTTACCCTATGGAACTAACACATATCGAACATATTGGCATAGCAGTAAAAGATCTAAATAAAGCTATCCGTTATTATGAAAAAGTATTGGGCGTACGGTGTTATGCCATCGAAGAGGTAAAAGACCAGAAGGTGAAAACAGCCTTTTTTAAAGTAGGGCAGACCAAAATAGAGTTGTTGGAAAGTACTGATCCAGAAAGCCCGGTGGGGAAGTTTATCGAAAAAAAAGGCGAAGGAATTCATCACTTGGCGTTTGCTGTAAAGAATATTACACAGGCGCTGGAGGAGGCTGAAAGCAAAGGCGTCCGGCTTATTGATCGGAAGCCCCGCAGTGGTGCTGAAGGGCTGGATATCGCTTTTTTACATCCTAAAACTACTTTTGGCGTACTGACCGAATTTTGTGAAAACAAAACCGGGAAAGAGGAGTGAGTCAGAACTTTTTATCTTTTTACAAAAAATTGGCTAAATTTTTATATTTTTGAATACATAAAATAACAATTACATGCTGATAATTGGTATTGCAGGAGGAAGTGGATCGGGAAAGACCACGGTAGTCAATAAGATTGTTGCGTCGCTACCCAAAGATTCCGTGGCTGTCGTTTCGCAGGATTCTTATTATTATGATAATGGTGATTTGAGTCCGGAGGAGAAACTGAAAATCAATTTTGACCATCCTAATTCTATCGAGTGGCCTTTTCTGATTAAACATATTCGAATGCTACAGGAGGGCAAGGATATTGAAATGCCCATTTATTCTTACGTTACATGTGCCCGGGCAACAGATACGCAGAAAGTAAAGCCAGGGGAGGTTATTATTGTGGAAGGGATTTTGATTCTGACCAATGCGAAACTTCGTAAGCTGCTGGATGTTAAGTTATTTGTATCAACCGACAGCGATGAGCGGCTGATGCGAATTATCCGACGCGATATACAGGAAAGAGGTAGGAATTATGATGACGCACTGACCCATTATTCCACTTTCGTGAAGCCGATGCATCAACAGTTTATTGAGCCTACCAAACTTTTTGCCGATGTGATTATTCCTCAGGGTGGGAAAAACAAGGTGGCTATTGATATGGTGGTTGCGCAGATAAAACTTAATCTGAAAGCACTGGAAGATGAAAAATAGATCAGGCTATATCGGTTTTGGTTTGGTTGTCTTTTTGGCAATGCTTTTGCTTGTGGCCTCCTGTAATAAAAATCCGGGGGCGGAACCTTTCGAAAAATGGAGTTATTACACTTCTACAAATTCCAGGTTAATTAATAATGAAATAACCTGTCTGACGAAAGATGGTAAAGGGAATATCTGGATTGGCACAAAGTATGGCTTTTCTAAATTTGATGGTACTAATTTCTCAAGTTGGAAGGAAAACAGCGGGCTTATCTACCACGATATTACGGCTATTGCGGTGGACAAAAAAGGAAATGTCTGGCTCGGAACTCCCTATGGCGTTTCAGAATTTGATGGCCAAAAATTTACCAATTATACTACTGCAAACGGATTGAGCTCCAATAACGTTTACGCCATAGCCGTTGATGCTCAAAATGTTATTTGGATAGGAACAGGTAAGGGAGTCTGTGCTTTTGATGGTCAAAAATGGACTTATTACAAGAAAACAGGTGGTGTAGCTTTGGTGAACAACCATGTACGATCGGTTATGGTTGACAAGCAAAACCACAAATGGTTTGGTACGGAGTATGGCGTTTCAGAGTTTTATAACGGAATATGGACAACCTATCTCTCCAAGAAAGCATTGGCAAACTACACTTTTACTCTCTTTCAGGACTCAAAAAATAATGTTTGGTTTGGTACCATGGCCGGTGCACTAAGTTTGGATAAATCAGGGAATCAGATTACACTGACTACAAAAAACGGACTGATTTATGATCAGATTGAGTCTATATCCGAAGATAATATTGGTGCCATGTGGTTCGGAACACAGTTTGGAGTTTCAAAATATGATGGGTCGTCCATAAAAACCTATAACACTACAAACGGGCTTGTTGCTAATTGGACAACGGCTATCCTGAAAGCCGATAACGGAGATATCTGGTTTGCCTCTGTAAATAAAGGGTTATCCGTATTGCACATTTCTCAGTAACCTGTTTCCCGGTTTTTCTATCTTTGTTTCTCCAAAAAATGCCTGCCTTTTAGCAAACAGTTTTTATGTATGTTAAAAAAGAAAAGTATCATAAAAAATCCCTGTATTCAGGTTTGTACACTGGACGATGAAAAGATTTGTCTTGGATGCCTTCGTAGCGCGGAAGAGATTAGGGGCTGGCATACCATGACCGATGAACAGAAACTACAGGTGCTGGACAATATTGGTAAGCGCCGGCGTGCAAAAGATGCCAACAATTACGACCATTACGTTTAGATGTTATCATCAGTAGTCTTCCGATTTCGTAAAACTACTCTCTGAATACAACGAAAATATCTCCTCTCTAAACGGGTACTTCTAATCTAAGGTTCGGTCTTACAATGTGTTGTAAAATTGTGCACAATATTTGTTATTGACTGTTGCAAAACAAGAATACCATGTTGATTGCAGCCATTGGAGTTTATTTAATTATTACATTTATGCTAACTGTTATCGGCATTGAGCGACACAATGAAGGGCTGAAGATATTTACGCTGAGTCTGTTTCTAACCCCTGTTTACGGCTTGTTTCTATTGATAAAAGAACGGCACAAAGCGGTGAGGATACATTATTATTATTGTGAAGAGTGCCGGTATATTTATCCGGTCAAATTGAAGTATTGTCCTGTATGTCAGGAAAAAGATAAAAAAGTTAAATTGATAAAATTTGAAAACCCCCATAAACTAACAAACCTCTATAAACAGCTGTCCCTTGCATAAAAAGTTGCCCCGAACGGGGCAATTTTTTTATCTTTAATTTTTCATAAATTTTCCTAATATTTCGGGCACTTCCTGAAAAATTATTACCTTTGAGGAAAATTTAAATTGAAATATTATGATAAATAAAAATGTAGAAAAGATGCTTAACGAGCAGGCTCAGAAAGAGGAATTTTCGGCTCGTTTTTATCTGGCAATGGCTATCTGGTGTGAAGTGAACGGTTATTCCGGTGCTGCCACCTTCTTGTACAACCACACCAATGAAGAGCGTATGCATCAAATGAAAATAATTCATTTCATCAACGAGCGCGGCGGAAAAGCTGTTTTGTTTGAGTTGGAAGCGCCTAAAGTCGAATTTAACTCACTACAGGATATTTTTACACAGGTTTTGACTCATGAGGAATTTGTCACTAATGCCATCAATGAGCTTTATGGTCTTACGATTGAAGAGAAAGATTACACTACAGGAAACTTTCTTCAGTGGTACATCACAGAACAACTCGAAGAAGAGAACACGATGCGTACTATTCTCGACAAAATCAAACTGGTCGGAAAAGACAAAGCGGGAATGTTCCACATCGACAAAGAGTTGGATGCTATGGCGCAAAGTAGTGTAGCCGGCAATGCCTGATCCCTTTCGGATACGAAAAGGTTATTGGTTTAAACAGGTTCAGTTAGTCGTTTTCCATGGCTTGGGTAAGTTTTTGATACCAGCGGTCTCCAAACTTCCTGATGAAAGGGATTTTCAGGTACTTATATAAGGGTAGATTTTCCTGTTTTCCTTTTAGCAGGGCGGCTTTGCAGATGTCCCAACAATCATAATTGACAGCTGTGTAATACTTCAGTTTTGACAATCTTACCGGGTACAGATGACAGGAGAGGGGCTTTTGGAAGTCTGTTTTTCCCTTAAGCCAGGCTTTTTCAATGGCACAATAGCCGATATTATTTTCAAACCAGACAAAAGCACATTCGCGTTCATTGACCAGCGGGGTAACATATTCGCCATCTGCGTCATAATCAAAAATACCGTTTTTTTCCACTACCTCAAGCCCTTCCCTGGTCATATAAGGTTTTATATCTTCGAGGTAATCTTCCAGAATGGCGATTTCTTCTTCTTCCAGCGGTGCTCCGGCATCGCCTTCCACACAGCAATCGCCTGCACACTGCAATAAATCACAGGAGAAAGAGATATTTTTCAGATCTTCCGAAACCAATATTTTATCAATCATTATCATGCTGCAAAAGTAAACAATCGGCAAGCCGGTTTATGTCCGAATTTTACCTGGAAAGGGAGACTATCCACAATGAAAGTAATGTGTTACCAGCTCCATTACCTTTTCTTCGTCGTTTTCAATCTCTTCACGCAGGTTTTCATCGCGGAAAGCTTTCAGAAAATCAATGTGATAATTCAACAGCCCTTCCGGGAATACGTTGTATTTTGTATAAATTACCTTCTGTTTTTCCAGTATTATTGCGGAAGCTACACATGATGTAGGAAGGTGTCCCGGTGTGGAACCAGTCGAAAGTATGATGTCGGATTCATGTTGCCGAAAGCTGTCAGCGATGGTGCCATTTCCATATATCCGGCAATGACCGTTTTGGCCACATCACTCAGCACACTATCTTTAATCATTAGATTTTTGTTCTCTTTCATTACGCGGCTGTGAATGTGGAGGCCGCTACCGGCTTTCCCCACTGTAATTTTTGGTGAAAAGGTGACCGTAGTGCCGTGCCGCCAATGGGATAATCCATTTGGCAATGACCAGATGGTCAGCGGTATCTTCCACGTTGGTGGGAAGAAATTCAATTTCGTTTTGTTCGTAAACCATACCTTCCCGGGTAAAATTACCCACTTCGGAGTGACCATATTTGATGATACCCCCGGATTCGGATTCATAGCTATTTTTTTGTCCATTTATTTAAAATTTTGACGCACAAACATAGGGATATTTTAGCTTGCTGCCCGTGTTTAGGGCTCTTTTAAGTTTGTTAAAGGCAGTGTCTGGCAACCTTTGCGCCACAAGAAGAGGAAAAGTTGGCATAATCATCGCTATTTAGAATATTTCTTACTAATTTTGCCGGTCTAAAAAGACAATCTTATGCAGGTATATATAAATCTTGGTATTGTTACGTTGATTACTTTTTTCTTCAATATGCCCTGGGGTTACTGGCGGGCATCGGTAAAAAAATTTTCCTGGAAGTGGTTTCTGGCAGTACATTTGCCTATTCCTGTGATAATCTTTATGCGTTTTTATTTTAAACTGGGGTTTCAGCTTTATACCTATCCGTTTTTGGTAGGGGCCTTCTTTTTAGGCCAGTTTGTGGGTGCCAGGTATTACAAAAAACGGAAGGCCGTCAATAGAAGCAGAAGCATAGTTTCAACCGGTTCTCATACTTCAATAACGGGCTTTTTGTATTTTCTCCTCTCTTGTGTGAAGAAGTCATAAACTTCTTTAAAAAAGTTGAATTTCTGGTAATCTTAATCCGTAATACCGCTCTATTTCATACTTTTGCAGAAATTTTCAACTAATGAAGAAACTTTTACTTGTATTGTTTATTGTCTTAGGAACTTTTACTGTCAGGGCGCAGGATACGCTTACCTTTTTACAATATAATCTGTTAAATTACGGGAACTTTACCAGTTATTGTACCACAACTAATAACAATGTCAGCAGAAAGAATGGCTATATCGGTACCATTGTGCATTATGTGAAACCTGATATTTTTTCTGTAAATGAAATGACAGGGACACGTACTTATCATAAAGACTTGCTCGATAATGCCTTAAACACAGATGGAGTAAATTATTACAAGATGGCTGAATCCCTTAGTCCGGATGATGCTTATCTTGTCAACATGCTTTATTACAACAAAAACAAATTGGGTTTGGCAGTCCATACTATTGCGCAAAGCTATGTGCGTGACGTGGATGTTTATAAACTGTATTACAAATCGGCTAATCTGAACCAGGGAGATACTACTTTTATCTATGTTGTGGTAGCACATTTGAAAGCCGGTCGTGATTCCGACGGAAGCACCACAAACCAGGATAAGCGGAATATTATGGCCAGAAACACCATGGCTTATATCGCTACGCATAGTCCGGATAATAATTATCTGCTCATGGGGGACTTTAATTTATACACGAATAAGGAACCTGCTTTTCAGGAGTTTATTAATTACAAAGTTGCTAATATCCGCTTTAACGATCCTGTTAATCAAATTGGTGATTGGCATAATAATCCTAATTACAGTCATTATCAGACACAAAGTACACATGCTTACAGTAATGACTGTGCCGTTGGCGGCGGTATGGACGACCGGTTTGACTTCATTCTGATTTCCAATAATGTGAAATACGGCAATAAAAAAGTGAAATATATTGCCGGGAGTTTCCATGTGATTGGGCAGGGTGGCAAACATTTTAATGAGTCGATTAATGATCAGCCTGCCAATACTTCTGTTCCGGCAAATGTGCTGAATGCACTTTACAATAATTCCGACCACCTTCCTGTCACGCTGAAAGTTACTGTAAATCAGCCAACGGGAGTTCCCCAATTTCAGTCTGATATTGAACAACTGAGGTTCACCAATCCGGTAAAAGACGTATTTAACTTTAGAGTGGATGCTGACAAAACAACATCCTTGCAGGTGGAGGTCTTTTCGCTGGTGGGGAAAAAGGTGATGCAACACCAATTCTCTATTTACAGAGGCCATTCGCAGAAGACAATGGATATAAGTAATTTACCAAAAGGCCTTTATATTCTGCGTTTTACCGAAACAAACGGACAGAGTTTCAGCCGGAAACTGCTGAAGTATTAATTTAAGCTTTCCTTTTTTCCGTTATCCTGTGGTTCCCCTGTTGAAGTACCGAGGGCTTCCTCTTGCTGTTTCTGAGTGGTCTGTAATGCTTTAGCGAAAGCAATATTGCTCCTGTTCGTTCTTTTTTGTATTTTTACCCTATTACAATGTCATATCTGCTAAAATGGCTAAAATTAATAAGAAAACTCTCCGTATTTCCGGTATTACCCTGCTCATTGTAGTGGCTTTCATTATTGCACTTAACATGATTGCTACTAAAATTATCGAAAAGAAAATTGATAGTTTTCTCGTAAATGAACATTTGAAACATTACCATATCAAATACACAAGTGTCGGTTTTAATTTGTTAAACCGCTCTGTCAGCCTGACAGGTTTTAGATATTTCCCCGATTCCGCCTTTCTCAACAGCCTTGATAAATCAGATATCAACACCATAGTTCCGGAAATTACTGTTGGCCGACTCACTGTTTCAGGTATTGACCTTCAGGCAGTGTTATACGGCCATAACCTTGCCATTAAAAAGATAGCTGTAAAAAAACCGGTAATAAAGCTGTATAAATTTGATGGTAAGCTGCGACACGCAAATGAAGAAAAGAAAAGGGGGCTTTCCTTTGAAGATTCTGTACTTCTGACGGGAGTAAAAGATATTTCGGTTGGAACCATTGCTTTTAACAAAAGTAAATTTGAAATCTACAATTATAAACAGAAAAAATATGTACTGACCAGCAAAGAGATCACCATCACCGTACAAGGCCTGATGCTTAGGCCAAGCGGTCATGGTAATGCTTATTTTTATCCTACACTACGAGATGCTTCTCTTGTGGCAAGAGATATTGTTCTTGAGCTGGGAAACCATCTTTATGAAATTGCTTTTCAGCAGCTTACCGCTGATTTAAATCGCCAATCGCTGATTTTCAAGGGGTTTCGTTACAAACCGCTCTACTCCATGGATGCCTTTTCAAAGCACATAAAGTATCAAAAAGAGCGCTTTGACATGCAAGCCGGAAAAATTGCTTTTACAGGAGTCGAATATTATCGTTTTCTAATGGAAAATGAAATTCGTATAAGAAAAATTAGCATTTCCGATGCTTCTATCCATCTTTATCGTGACAAACGCGTCCCTTTTAACCACAGCCAGCGTCCACTTTTGCCAAACCAATCACTGAAAAGAATGAAAGGGAAGCTTAAAATTGATACTGTGCAGATAAAAAATACCCGTTTCGATTATGGCGAGATGACAGATTTGAGAAGTCAACCGCTGTCCGTCTATTTTACTCATCTTTCGGGAAACATTACACATATTTTAAATTTTCCTTATTTGTGGAAAAAAAATAGTATGAAAGCGGTTTTTAAGGGAAGGCTGATGAATAAAGCGCCGATGGATATTCAGTTTGTTTTTCCTCTTGCGGTAAAAAGTGATACTTTCTATTTCAGTGGAGCTGTTTTTGGTCCGATACCACTTTCTGTTTTTAACCCTGCTATTTATCCTGCTGCAGGATTGAAATTTAACGGTGGCATGCTGGATACGCTTACATTCAGTGGAAGTGCCAACCCGATATATTCCTCCGGAATCATGTTAATGCTTTATCATAACCTGGATCTACAGGCAATGAAAAAGAAAGAGGGGCAAACCGCCAATAAATTTTTAAGCTGGGGTGTCAACTCTCTTATACGAAAAAATAATCCCCGCAAAGGAGAAGGTAAGAAGGCTAAAACAGTTTCGATGTTTTTCCTGCGCGATGTGGAAAAAGGATTTGGTAACTTCTACTGGAAGACACTTTTCAGCGGGATGAAGGCCACCATGTTGCCCAGTGTCAACACCATAAACCGGAAGAATATGCAGTCCGTATCTGATGCCGGCAAGTCAAAATCACAAACCGGTAAAAAGGAGAGGTAATGCTGTTTGAGAATGCATCAAAAAACCCGGAGAAGCCTTCCCCTACAACTTTTTTTAACTTTTACTCTTCTTCGCTTTGCGAAGTTTCGTATTCTTTCAGCAGTTTCTTCTGCACATCCATCGGAACCTGCTGGTACTGATCAAATTCCATAGAAAAAACGCCACGACCCGAGGTAATGGAGCTAAGTGAAGTAGCGTATCTTGCCATTTCGGCACCCGGAACTTTGGCATGAATAATCTGATTTTTACCTTTGCTGCCCATACCCATAATCATACCACGACGACCTTGCAGATCCGTCATCACAGCGCCCATCATATCTTCGGGAACAATAATTTCCACATCGTAAACAG
>ENA-ORDP01001284-ORDP01001284.1-marine-sediment-metagenome-genome-assembly--contig:-NODE-1284-length-14116-cov-8.328213_pt1 | contig 14116 bp, 16 predicted proteins | sample MGYA00248627_ERZ508539 | MGnify/ENA primary metagenome ERZ508539 (study PRJEB26208, sample SAMN05571518) | marine sediment metagenome | biome: deep sea; feature: Hydrothermal vent; material...
ATTCCATCCAGCGGCTGCCCGGCGTCTTCCGGACGGCGGCCCATCTGAACCCGTTTTTTTATATGATCGACGGCTTCCGCTATGGCTTCATCGGGGCGTCGGACACCTCGCCTCTGCTGGGCCTTGGGGTCATGGCGGTGATTGACCTTGGGCTATGGCTGCTTTGCTGGCGGATGTTCGCAACCGGCTATCGGCTGAAGCCTTAAATCAACTTCCGCCGTTGTTTCCATTCGCGTTGACTTTTTCCCCAAGCACCCGATAATTGGCTGCTTTCCCACCCCATAAACCGGAAAGCGCAATGATCGACCCCGTAATGCCCACCTATGCCCGGACCGACATCGCCTTTGAGCGCGGCGAAGGGGTCTATTTGTATACCGGGGACGGGCGGCGGTTTCTTGATTTCGCCTCCGGGATAGCGGTCAACGTTCTTGGCCACTGCCACCCCCATCTGGTGGCGGCCCTGAGCGAGCAGGCGGCAACGCTGTGGCATACGTCCAACATCTACCGGGTACTAGAACAGGAAAAGCTGGCCGCCCGGCTGGTTGCCGCCACCTTCGCCGATACGGTTTTTTTCGCCAACTCGGGCGCCGAGGCCGTCGAGTGCGCGCTGAAAATGGCGCGCCGCTATTTTGACGAGGCCGGCAATCCCGAACGCTACCGGGTGATTACCTGCGAGGGCGCCTTTCACGGCCGCACCCTGGCCACCATCGCCGCCGGCGGCAAGGAAAAGCACCTGGCCGGGTTCGATCCGGTAGTTGACGGCTTCGATCACGTGCCCTTCGGCGACATGGATGCGCTTCGCCGCGCCATCGGCCCCGAGACCGCGGCTATCCTCGTCGAGCCGGTCCAGGGCGAAGGCGGCGTCCGTCCCGCTTCTCTCGATTATCTGCGTGATCTTCGCGCCGTCGCCGACGAATTCGGGCTGTTGCTGATCTTCGACGAAATCCAGTGCGGCATGGGCCGGACCGCCAAGCTGTTCGCCCATGAATGGGCGGGCGTCGCGCCCGACATCATGACGGTGGCCAAGGGGCTCGGCGGCGGTTTTCCCGTCGCCGCCTGTCTGGCCACCGAGGCGGCGGCCCGGGCATTGCCCGCCGGCAGCCACGGCTCCACCTTCGGCGGCAACCCGCTGGCCATGCGGGTGGCGAACGCGGTGCTTGACGTGATTCTGGAGCCCGGCTTCCTGGATAGTGTTGACGCCATCGCCGAATTCTTCTGGCGCCGCGCCCAGGGACTGGTCAAGCACCACCCGGACGTCATTACCGGAGTCCGGGGCGCCGGTCTGATGATAGGTCTTGAATGCGCCGTCGATAACGCAGCCCTGATTAAAAAGCTCCTTGCCGGCGGGTTGCTCGTCGTGCGGGCGTCGGACAACGTGGTCCGGCTGCTGCCGCCGCTGATCATAAGGGAACACCATGTCAACGAGGCCCTGGCGATCATCGACCGGGCGGCGCTGGAACTTGAAAAAGAGGGAAAGGCCTAATGAGCGAGACGCGGAATTTCCTCGATCTCGACCGGCTGGATGCGGCGACGCTGCGCGGTATCCTGGATCGCGCCGCCGCCTTCAAGAAAGGCCGGGGCCTTAAGGCGGCGCATATGCCGCTCGCCGGCAAGACCCTGGTGATGATCTTCGAGAAACCTTCCACCCGCACCCGGGTGTCGTTTCAGGTCGGCATGCAGGAGCTCGGCGGCCAGACGGTGGTGCTGGGCGAAAGGGATTCGCAGCTTGGCCGGGGCGAAAGCGTCGCCGACACGGCGCGGGTTCTGTCGCGTTACGCCGACGCCATCATGATCCGCACCAATGATCCGGCAAAGCTGGATGAACTGGAAGCGCACGCGAGCGTGCCGGTGATCAACGGCCTCACCGATGCTTCCCACCCCTGTCAGATCATGGCCGACGTCATGACTTTCGAGGAACACCGGGGGCCGATAGCCGGTAAGCGCGTGGCCTGGGTCGGGGACGGCAACAACGTCGCCGTTTCGTGGGTTCACGCCGCGGTGCGGTTTGCCTTCGAACTCTCTCTTGCCACACCTTCGGAGCTTGCCGTCGATCCCGGGATTATCGCCTGGGCGGCTGCCGAAGGCGGAACCGTGACGACTACCGAAGACGCCGCCGAAGCGGTCGCCGGCGCCGACCTGGTGGTTACCGACACCTGGGTCAGCATGGGCGACACGGACGCGCAAACACGCCGTAAGCTTCTTGGCCCCTACCGGGTGGACGGGGCGCTTATGGATCGGGCCTCGCCGCAAGCGATTTTCATGCACTGCCTGCCGGCGCACCGGGGCGAGGAAGTGAGCGCGGAGGTAATCGACGGAGCCCGCTCGGCAGTCTGGGATGAAGCCGAAAACAGGCTCCACGCCCAGAAAGGCATTCTCGCCTGGTGCCTGGAAGGGGGCTGACCGTGGGCCGCGCCGCCGTTTCCGTTTTCGCCGTTTTTCTGGTCACCGCCGCTCTCGCCGCTTGCGAAACGTCGCTGCCGGCGCAGAAAATTCCAGGCATTACCTTTCAGCACCTGGCGCCGATCAAGCTTGCGGTCGCCAGGGTGGAAGTGACATCCACATACCGCCCGCCGTTGGCGCCGCCCAACGTCGAACACCTTTTCCCGACGCCGCCTGCCGCCGCGCTCCGCATCTGGGCGGCGGACAGGTTGCGGGCCCAAGGCGGCCCTGATGTCGCGAAGCTGGTTATTTCCGCCGCCTCGGTGATCGACACCAAGCTCAAGATCAGGAAAGGTATCGTCGGCGCTTTTTTTATCGAACAGTCGGAACGCTATGACGCCGCCGTCGATGCCGACATTATCATTGTCGATGGGAACGGAAACCGTAAAGCCTTCGCCACCGCCCGGGCCGAGCGCTCCGTCACCGTCGCGGAAAACGTCACCCTGGGCGAGCGGCGAATAATTCAATTCAGATTGATCGAGGCCCTGATGAAGGACTTCAACATCGAGATGGAAAGGAACATCCGCCGTTATCTGGCCAACTGGATACGTTAACCCCGCCAGAAGGCCGGGTTGAAGAGCACCAGCACCGTAAACAATTCCAGCCTTCCAAGCAGCATCCCCGCCGACAAAAGCCATTTGGCGGCGTCGGGCATGGTGGCGAAGTTGCCGGCCGGCCCGGTGATCGGTCCCAGCGCCGGGCCGACGTTGGCAATGGCGGTGGCGGCGCTTGAAATGGCGGTCAGGAAATCGAGCCCCAGTATGCCGAGCCCCATCGCCAGGGCGGCGAAGGAAATACCGAAGACGAAAAAAAAGCTCAGCACCGAGACAATGACATCATCGGGGATGGGGCGGCGGTTGTAATAGGGGATGAAGACGCCGTGCGGCTGGAGAAGTTGGTGAATCTGGCTGCGGGCCGCCGCGTAGAGCACCTGAAAACGGAAGACCTTGATCCCGCAGGTGGTGGACCCGGCGCAGCCGCCGATGAACATGACGAAAAAGAAGACGGGCACGGTAAGGCCGCCCCAAAGGCCGTAGTTCGTGTTGGCGTATCCGGTGCCGGTAATTATGGAAACGATGCTGAAGGAGGCATGGCGCAGCGCCCCGGTCGGGCTCATTCCGTCGGCAAGCCACAACCAGCCCGCCGTGACGACGACCAGGAAAAAGACGATGGAGATGAACCATTGCACTTGCCCATCGCGGAAAAGCATCCGAAAATCACCCTGGACGGTCTTAAGGTAAAGAATAAACGGCAGCGCCCCAACCACCATTCCGATGGTGGCTATAACATCGATGGCGGCGCTTTGGAAATGGCCGAGCGAGGCGTCGGAGGTGGAAAAGCCGCCGGTGGAGATAGTGGTCATGGCGTGGGCGAAAGCCTCGAAACCGCTCATCCCCGCCAACCAGTAGGCCGTCGCCCAGGCCAGGGACAAAGCGATATAGACGAGGCCGACGGCGCCGGCTACCTTGGCGGCGCGGGGCATGGTTTTTTCGGCGGTTTTGGACTGTTCCATGCGGAACAGTTGCATGCCGCCGACGCGCAACATGGGCATGATGGAAATGGCCATGACGATAACGCCGATGCCGCCCAGCCATTGCAACAGCGCCCGCCAGAGCAGAATGCCGGGCGGCGCCGCGTCAAGCCCGGAAATCACCGTCGAGCCGGTGGTGGTAATGCCGCTCATGGCTTCGAAAAAGGCGTCGGTGAAGCTGAGTTCAAGGCCCGAGAAGGAAAAGGGCAGGGCGGCGAAAAAAGTCAGCAGCAGCCAGCCGAACGTGGTCATGACGAAGGTCTGGCGAACGGATAAACGCGCCCCGCCCGCCCGGCAGGTCAGCATCATGGCGACGCCGACAAAAAGCGTCACCCCCGCCGAGGCGGCGAAGACCTGCCAATCGGCATAGCCGGCGAAGGCGTCGACGAAGGCGGGAATGGACATGCTGGCCGCCAGGGCCGCCAGCAAAATGCCGATAATCAGAAAAACTGGCCTGAAATCCATCAAGGTGGAACTCACCCTAATTAAGGTGTCCCCTTAATTAGGGTATCAGTCGTCCGGTTGCCCGTCTCTATCGATGTCGGCGGCGGGAACGGCCTCGTCGGCATAATCCACGGCATCGCCTTTGGCGTCCCGTTTGGCCTCCAGCTTCGCCGCTTTTTTGTTGGCCTTCTTGCGCTCTCTTTCGAGGCGCTCGAATCGATAGTTCGGTTTACGGCCCATTTACTTAGTCTTCGGGAACCAGGTTTTCAGCCGAAGACTTACCGTTCTGGCCGGGGACGATATCATAGGAAATCTTCTGGCCTTCGCGCAGCGTGTCGAGACCGGCGCGCTCGACGGCGGAAATATGGACGAAAGCGTCATTGGAGCCGTCATCCGGCTGGATGAACCCATATCCTTTGACGGGGTTGAACCACTTTACGGTTCCGTTAGCCATAGTATTCCCTCCACCACCTGGGTTGCGGGCCATCCACCATGCGCCGGCCCTTCTCGATGATTGCGAAACGTGGCCGCCATATAGGAGGCTCTTTGCGTTCCGGTCAAGGGTCAAATCGCAATTCCCCGGCGGGGCGGCTCTTATCGGCTCTGCTCGGTATTATCCGGTCACCGTCTTCCAGCCGTCCCCGTCCTCGTCAGCCAGGAGTTTCCCTGCCTCCATGTCGAACCACCAGCCGTGCAGCTTCAGCCGCCCGTCCTCGACCCGCCTTTTCAGCCAGGGAAAGGATAAAAGGTTGCCGATAGAGACTTTTATCGCCTGCCGCTCGACATGGCGGCACCGGGCGTCGCCTTCCAGGCTATCGTCGCGCGCCTGTTCGACAATGGACATCCAGCCGTCGATGAATTCCCGGTCGCCGGTTTTTTCATGGCCCTCGCAGAGACAGCGGATGCCGCCGCAATGGGAATGACCGAGGACGATGATGTGTCCCACGCCCAGGTCGCGCACCGCAAACTCAATGGCCGCGCTGGTGCCGTGGTAGTGGCTGTCCGGCTCATAAGGGGGCACCAGGTTGGCGACGTTGCGGACGACGAACAACTCGCCCGGCTCGGCCCTGGCGATGATGGAAGGGTTCACCCGGCTGTCGGAGCAGGCGATGACCATGACGTCCGGTCTCTGCCCCTTCTCCACCAGGGAGCGGTAGAAACCGGGCTGTTCCTCGTAATAGGTTTTCCGGAAGGACTCAAAGCCCGCTATTAGTCTGCCGATTGTCATCGGGACATTAAATAGTTCGATCCGCATGACGCCAAGAGACAAATTAAAACGGCATTATGCGCCATGCCCGTTCACACAAGTCATCTCCAACCGGGGCAGCCTAAATATTAGGCATATTTATTAACCATTTTTGCCGAATGGTTATTTTTTGTGCATTATTTAAGCAATGAAGAATTGTACTTCCAATAATATCAATTAGTTAGATGTTGGCATGGAAACTGCGAGTATGGGTCAGCGTCTAGGGTTCCGGTTCCTGTGTGTTTTGGGATGTCTGGTCCGAGAGATGCGATCCGCTCACATACACGGCGGACACACGGCGGGACAAAAGCCCGGGAGAACGCCAGCCGCTAAGGTGACTTTTGCGGGGTATCGTTTTTCAAGTCCTGCCCCGCCCCTCCTTACAACGTTGGCTCTTGCAAACGGTTAAGGAGGAAGACATGAGATTCCCCAAGAAAACACTCAGCCTTTTGGTCGGCGCACTGATCGTGTTCTCGGTTGCGACCGGTTCATTCAGCACCGCGTTCGCCGCCGAGAAAAAGTCGTTCAAGATCGCCTGGTCGATTTACGTCGGCTGGATGCCCTGGGGCTATGCCGCCGACAACGGCATCGTCAAGAAGTGGGCCGACAAATACGGAATCGACATCAAGGTCGTGCAGTTCAACGACTACGTCGAATCCATAAACCAATACACCGCCGGATCTTTCGATGCGGACGTGATGACCAACATGGACGCCCTGACCATCCCCGCCGCCGGTGGGGTGGACTCGACGGCGCTGATTCTCGGCGATTTTTCCAACGGCAACGACGCCGTGATCCTTAAAGGCAAGGACAAGCTTGTCGACATCAAGGGCCAGAACGTCAACCTGGTCGAACTATCGGTTTCCCACTACCTGCTGGCGCGGGCTTTGGAAAGCGTCGGACTCGCGGAAAAAGACATTAAGGTCGTCAACACCTCGGATGCCGACATAGTTGCGGCCTACGCCACCGATGACGTCACGGCGGTGGTCACCTGGAATCCTCTGGTGGCCGAAATCCTCGCCATGCCGGGCGCGAACAAGGTCTTCGACAGCGCCTGGGTTCCAGGTGAAATCATCGACATGCTGGTCGTCAAAACCGCGGTCGTGAAGGATAACCCGAAATTCGCCAAAGCCCTGGTCGGCGCCTGGTTCGAAACGATGGCGCTAATGAGCCGCGACAACGCCGAAGGCAAAGCCGCCCGTGAAGCCATGGGCAATGCATCGGGCACCGACCTGGCGGGTTATGAAATGCAGCTGGCCAGCACCAAGATGTTCTACGCGGCGAAAGACTCGCTGGCGTTCGCAAAAAGCGCCAACCTGCCCGCCATCATGGACAAGGTGCGCAAGTTCTCCTTCGATCATGGTCTGTTGGGTAACGGCGCGCCGTCGCCCGACGTGGTCGGCATGGTGTTTCCCGGCGGCAGGACGCTCGGTGATACGGGCAACATTAAGCTCCGCTTCGACGACACCTTCGTCGGCATGGCCGTCAAGGGCGCTCTTTGAGGACGCTCTTTTAAGGGCGCTCTTTAATGTCTCAACACCGGATCATAAACCGGCAACCGGGCCGGGCGGGCGTGGTATGGCTGGCCGCGCTCCCTTTCTTGTTGCTGGCGGCGGCATATCTGATCGGTTCGGAAATCCGTCTGGAAGCGAACCCGAACGACAAATTGCTGCCGCCTCTCGGCAAAATCTGGACCTCCATCGAGCGGATGGCCTTTACCCCCGACAAACGGTCCGGCCAATATCTGTTCTGGGTTGATACCTGGGCCAGTCTGATCCGACTGGGTGTGGGCGTGTCGATCGCCACCATCGGCGGTCTCGTCTTTGGCGTTGCGTCCGGGTTGATCCCTTACGTGCGCGCGACGTTGTCGCCGTTTATCGCGTTGTTGTCCATGATCCCGCCGCTATCCGTCATGCCGATCTTGTTCATCGTGTTCGGCCTCGGCGAGGTAGCCAAAATTGTCCTGGTTGTTTTCGGGGTCATGCCGTTTCTCATGCGCGACATGCAGATTTGGGTGCTGGACCTGCCCGGCGAGCAATTGATCAAGGCGCAAACGCTGGGCGCAAATTCCTGGCAGATCGCACTTCGCGTGGTCCTGCCCCAGACCCTGCCGCGGCTTATCGACAGCGTGCGTCTGACGCTTGGACCGGCGTGGCTGTTTCTGATCGCGGCGGAGGCTATCGCGTCCACCGAAGGCCTGGGCTATCGAATTTTTCTGGTGCGCCGTTACATGTCCATGGACGTGATCTTGCCGTATGTGGCGTGGATCACCCTGCTCGCTTTCGTCATGGATTTCACCCTCACCAGGATCAGCCGAAAGATGTTTCCCTGGTCGAAGTTGGAGGGCCGCTGACGTGACGGCAATTACGGTCAGCAATCTGTGGAAGGAATACCCCAACCAGATGGTGTTGGAACGGATCAACCTGGAGCTTCCCAACAAGGCGTTCTGTTCCATCGTCGGGGCGTCGGGCTGCGGCAAAAGCACCTTCCTGCGCATTCTTTTGGGCCAGGAATCCCAGACCAGCGGCGCCATAACGCTTGACGGCGCGCCGCTGGCGGCCGACCCGGGGCCGGATCGCGGCATCGTGTTCCAGCGCTATTCAGTGTTCCCTCATTTGACGGCGGTCGAAAACGTGGCTTTCGGGCTGGAAACCACGCGGGCGCCGTTTCTGGGGCGCCTGTTCGGCGCATCGCGCAAGGCGGTGTTGGAAGAATCGCGAAAGCACCTGGACGCCGTCGGCCTTGGGTACGCTTCGGACAAGTTTCCCGCGGAACTTTCCGGCGGCATGCAGCAACGCCTGGCCATCGCCCAGGCCCTGGTGATGAACCCCAAAGTGCTTTTGCTGGACGAGCCGTTCGGGGCGCTGGACCCCGGTATCCGCGCCGACATGCACAAGTTGATTTTCAAGCTGTGGGAGGAAAACGACATGACCGTATTCATGGTCACCCACGACCTGGAGGAAGGATTCAAACTGGGCACGCGCCTGTTGGTATTCGACATGGTGCGCATCGACCCGCACGAGCCCGGCGCATACGGCGCGACCATTACTTATGACATTCCGCTCGAAAACAAAAGTAATGGCGAACTGCGGGATATTAAAAACCTTGATCTAAAAAAGAAGGATTGAACCATGTTCACACATCATGACAAATATGTAAGGCATCGGCGCGTTCCGGCGGCAACGGAAAAACGTTTTCACCATACCGGCTTCGACAAGATGCAGGCCAAGGGCTGGAAGGCCGCCATGGCCGAGGCCGATATTCCCGAAGACGCCTGGAAAGCCGAACGGGAATGGGCCTTGGCCAATGGTCTGCAAGGTTCGGATTCCATCGAGGACAAGGACATCCCGACGTTCGCGCGGGGGGAACTTCCGCACTTCGCCGGCATCAACACGTTTCTGAAAGCGCCCTATGCTGAAAACGTGCGGGAAGTGGGCAAGTACGACGCCGCCGTGATCGGCGTTCCGTTCGATGGCGGCACCACGTACCGTCCGGGGGCGCGCTTCGGCCCGCAGGGGATCCGCCGCATTTCGGCGCTTTACACGCCTTATAATTATGAACTCGGTGTTGATTTGCGCGAACAGATGACTCTTTGCGACGCCGGCGACGTGTTCACCATTCCGGCCAACATCGAAAAGACGTTTGATCAGATCAGCAAGGCCATGAGCCACGTCTTTTCATCGGGCGCAATGCCGATCGTCCTGGGCGGCGACCATTCCATCGGCTTCGCCACCGTGCGCGGCATCGCCGAATGCACCACGAAGAAAATAGGTATTATCCATTTCGACCGCCATGCCGATATCCAGGAAAAGGACATGGACGAGCGCATGCACACCACGCCGTGGTTCCATGCCACCAACATGGCCAACGTTCCGGCCACCAACCTGGTGCAGATCGGCATCGGCGGCTGGCAGGTTCCGCGCGAGGCGGTGAAGGAAGTCCGCAACCGCAACACCAACATCCTGACCATGCGCGATGTCGAGGAAATGGGCATCGACAAGGTTGCCGAGGCGGCTTTGGAATGGGCGTGGAAGGACGCCGACGCGGTCTACCTCAGCTTCGACATCGACTGTGTCGATTGTGGTTTCGTGCCCGGCACCGGCTGGCCGGAACCGGGCGGCTTCCTGCCCCGCGAGGCGTTGTCCCTGGTCGGTAAGGTCGTCGCCGAGGGTATCTGCGGCATGGAAGTGGTCGAGGTCTCGCCGCCTTACGACACTTCCGACATCACCTCATTGTTCGCCGCCCGCGTGATCGTCGACGCTCTTGGCACCCTTGTCGCCCACGGCAAGATGGGCGCGCACAAGTCGATCATCGACAAACCCGTAAGCTTCTGAGGCGCCGCCGATGGACCGCGAAGAAATCAAGCTCCTGGAACGAGTCTTCGGGGACGGATATCGCAAGGCCGAAGACAAGCTGGGCTTCATGAGATTGTCGGGAATTCCCATGGAAATGGCGCTCGACGGACGCCCGGCCTGCAAGCTGGTCATGGTGAAGGTGTCCGACACCTTTACCGTCGGCTCCGCCGGGCCGGGGTTCGGCTCAAGGGATCTGGTTTATCATCCGTTTCCGGGCGAAATGGTCACCTCCGAGACGGCGCTGGAATTTATCTTCGTCCATGGGGATGGAACCGAGACTTATACGCTGGCCCAATTGCTCGCCATCCGCGACCGCCGTGACCAGCCCTAAAAAGACCAGCCGGGATTTAGGTCGACTTCAGACGAAGCTTGTGCCGTCGGCGCTTGGGGCGCCGACCATGGCCAGGAATTCACGCCTCGTCGAGGGGTTGTCGCGGAAGCCGCCGAGCATCCTGGAGGTCACCATGCTGACGCCTGGTTTATGGACGCCGCGGGTGGTCATGCACTGGTGGGCCGCTTCGATGATAACGGCGACGCCCTTGGGTTTGAGTATTTCGTTCAGGGCGTTGGCGATCTGGGCGGTCATCTTTTCCTGGATTTGCAGGCGGCGGGCGTAAAGTTCCACCAGCCGCGCCAGCTTGGAAATACCCACTACCCGCTTGTCGGGCAGATAGGCCACGTGCGCCTTGCCGATGAACGCCGCCATGTGGTGTTCGCAAAATGATTCAAAACGGACGTCGCGCAACAAAACCATTTCGTCGTAGCCGTCCACTTCCTCGAAGGTCCGTTGCAGAAGTTCGCGGGGATCGGAGCCGTAGCCTTCGAAATATTCCTCATAGGCGCGGACCACCCGGCCCGGCGTATCGATAAGCCCTTCGCGCGAGGGATCGTCGCCGGCCCAGCGGATCAGGGTGCGGACGGCTTCTTCCGCCTCTTTGCGGTCGGGGCGTGGGGGCTGATGGCGCGGGCCGGGGCCGTTGACGGCGCTAAGGTGTTTGCGGACGGTCATGGTTTGCGTGGTTCCTGAAGTTACTGAATAACCGGTCTGATATGGGGACTGTCCAGGGAAAAGGCCGGTATGACGACGTCGAAGGAACAGCCGGTCTCGCTTTCCATATGGTACGTTCCGTCCATGAACCCGGACGGGGTGGCAAGGGGGGTGCCGCTGGTATATTCGAAGAAGTCGCCAGGCCCCAGAATGGGCTGTTCGCCGATGACGCCTTCGCCATCGACCTCATGGACATTGCCGGCGGCGTCGGTGATCCGCCAATGGCGGGTCAATAGCTGGATGGTCTCGCGGCCCTTGTTTTCGATCAGCACGTGATAGGCCCAAACGTAACGGTGTTCTTCCGGCGTCGATTGATCTTCCAGATAGACGGGCTCAATGCTGACGCAAACGTCCCGGGTTGTTTTTTGATAAAGGCTCATGTCAATTCGGGGCAATCCGGATATACGTTCCGTCTTCGAGGTTATACATAGTGCCTTTCCGCCTAGAGCCCAAACTCTTTACTCGACGCTGCACGAGCCCCCGCCGAGGACGCAGAACTTGGCGCAATGGGGATGGTTGAGCTTGACCACCTTGGCCGAGCTTTTCAGATCATCGCCCATTTCAAAGGCCGGATCATAGGGCAGCAGGGTGCATGGAACCACCACCGGGTGCGCCGCTCCCTTGCGCTTGACTACCATGCGCGAGGTGGCGCACATCATGGTTTCGGGCGCCACGCCGAGAATTTTCCAGCACGACACGGTGATTTCCGGGACGTCCAGGAGGGAGTCCATTTCCGGGAACAGAACCAGACGGGCGGGGTCTTGGGCGTCGACGGGAATGGATTGGCGGGCGAAAACCTCGCCGTAGGCGGCGCGCGACGCCGCCTCGTTCTCGCGCCAGAGGGCGCGTCCGGCCACCGCGATGTTGAAATTGTTTTCGGCCAGCCATTTCAGCCCTTTCAGCATCGGCTCCCAGGTGTTTGGGCCGCGGATTTCCTCATGGCGTTTTTTGGTGTGGTGATCCATTGAAACACGGAGCGAAAGGGCGGCGCCGAACTTTTCGTTGAGAGCCAGAAGCCGGCGGCGCGAACGGCTCATGGGCGACATGGCGTTGGTCAGGACCAGCGCCCGGTAGCCGCGTTCCAGCGCCACCGTCAGCATGGCGGGAAGATCGCCGTTCATGAACGGCTCGCCACCGGTGAAGGCGATTTCCTCCGTCGGCAGGTTTTCGGTCTTGATTTCGTCGATAAAGCGCCGGAACTCATCCAGGCTCAGATAGGCCAGCCGGTCGTTGGTGGGGCTGGAATCCATATAGCAATTGCGACACGTGATGTTGCACAGACTGCCGACGTTGAACCATAGCGTCCGCAGCCGGGTCAGCGCCACCACGGCGCGCCTTTTGCCCTTGGCGGTGATGTCAGGGTCACGGAATTTTGCCGGATCGAGAGCCAAGTCCCCGGTAACGGCAGTGGCGGCGGCGGTTTCGGTCATGATTTCATCGCGTTATGATTGGCGTGAATATCCTGATTAGCCTTATTGAGGCGAATAGCCAAATAACAAAATCGTGCGCCGACAGGAGGCGAAAGCCGTATTGCGCCGTTGCCGCCGATTTTTTCTGTATAATGATAGAATAAAGTCGTTAAAGTCATGAATTCCGGCGCTGTTCGCGGGCGTGGTTCAATGGCAGAACGAAAGCTTCCCAAGCTTTAGACGGGGGTTCGATTCCCCTCGCCCGCTCCAACATGCCTGATGAAAAGGGATGAATGATGAGCGCCCCTTCCGGGCCTCTTTCGGGGCTTCGCATTCTTGATCTGACCCGTATCCTGGCCGGCCCGGCCTGTACCCAGGCCTTGGCCGATCTGGGGGCCGACGTCATCAAGATCGAGCGCCCCGGCGCCGGCGACGACACCCGCAAATGGGGGCCGCCGTACCTTAAAGACCGCCAAGGCCAAGATACCAATGAGAGCGCCTATTACCTTTCCACGAACCGCAATAAGCGTTCGCTCACTATCGATATTTCGCAACCGGAAGGCCAGGACCTGATCCGCCGCCTGCTTGGCCGCTGCGACGTTCTGGTGGAAAACTTCAAGGTCGGCGGTCTGGCGAAATACGGCCTTTCCCATGACCATCTGAAAGGCGATTTTCCCGCCCTGGTCTATTGTTCCATCACCGGCTTCGGCCAGACGGGACCATATGCGTCCAGGCCGGGGTATGATTTTCTCGCTCAGGGCATCGGCGGCATCATGAGCATCACCGGCGAGCCCGACGGCGAACCGATGAAGGTCGGCGTCGGTATTTCGGACGTCATGTGCGGCATGTACGCGAGCCTGGCCATCGTTTCGGCCATCCGCCACCGGGATTTGACCGGCGAAGGCCAGCAGATCGACGTGGCGCTTCTCGACAGCCAGCTGGCCTGGCTTGTCAACGAGGGGCTGAATTACCTGACTTCCGGCGAGACCCCGCCCAGGCGCGGCAACGCGCACCCGAACATCGTTCCCTATCAATTGTTTGAAACCCTGGACGGGCACGTCATTCTCGCCGTCGGCAACGACGCCCAATTTCAGCGCTTCTGTGACTTCGCCGGTCTGCCTGAACTGGCGGTCGACGGGCGTTTTATTACCAACGCCGCCCGGGTCCGCAACCGCGACGCCATTGTCGCCATTTTGGCGCCGGTGTTGCGCCGCCATCCCATGGCCCATTGGCTGGCGGGGCTGGAAGCGCTGGGCGTGCCATGCGGGCCGGTCAACGATATAGCGGCGGCCTTCAATGACCCCCAGGTGAAGGCCCGGGGGATGAAAATCACCATGCCCCATCCGGCGGGCGAGGTGGACCTGATCGCCAGTCCGGTTAAAATGTCCGCGACCCCGGTGACTTACCGCCGGCCGCCGCCGACACTGGGCCAGCACACCGACGAGGTGCTGGCGGAACTGCTCGGCCTCGACGAAACCGAGCGCGCCCGGCTGCGTGAAAAGAAGGTGATATGACGGACTGTAAATACCGGAGCAATACTGGTCCACGGAACCGGTCAGGTAATTTGATTGTCGCGGAGTAAAATTCCACCATTTTAGCGCCTTTTGTTTGATATGAACGAAAGGCGGGGAGATGTATCACGTG
>ENA-ORDP01001285-ORDP01001285.1-marine-sediment-metagenome-genome-assembly--contig:-NODE-1285-length-14113-cov-3.033291_pt1 | contig 14113 bp, 12 predicted proteins | sample MGYA00248627_ERZ508539 | MGnify/ENA primary metagenome ERZ508539 (study PRJEB26208, sample SAMN05571518) | marine sediment metagenome | biome: deep sea; feature: Hydrothermal vent; material...
AGAAGGACAAGGTTTTGAGCTAACACAGCATATAGATTTGGAAGATAAACATGGCCTTTGGTCTGCGATCATTGCTGTTGACCTTGACCAAGACGGAGACGATGATTATATAGTGGGAAACTTAGGTGAAAATCATCGCTTTACCCTCAGCGATGCTTATCCTTTTAGGCTTTACGCCATTGACATGGATCAAAACCGGCCTGATCGAAAACCCTCTGGGTAAGGTTAGTGCCGTCTTTCATCACAGCAATATTCAATCCCAAGAATAAACTTCCTGAAACTCTTTACCTAACAATCCTAATATAAGCTGATGCTTTTCTTCCAAATTTAAAATCATTTCTTGATCCCCATTAATTTTCAATAGATGTATTCCACTAAAGGATTGAAATATCCAACGTGTCGTCGGGTTTTTAATGGGCTTTCCTTTTTGATTGGGGAACGTTTGATTGCTCTCTACTAATGCGCTCCGTATTCTATATTCAAGTGTTGCGTAAATAAGTAAACTCAGCGTCATGATCATTAACAAGGCCATGACTCGTTCAGGTTTTTTCAAATAAAGTGTTGATGCTAAAAACTGAGGGTCTTTCAAAAAACGAAATCCTCGTTCAACTTTTTGCTGATCTTTCTTGTATCGGTGCAATAAGTCTTCTTCATTCAATGCCGTTTCATCCAATTGATTCGTGGCCAGAATGAAACAACTTTTTTTTCTTAATCGGTATACTCTGTGTTCTATAACAGTGCTAATATTCCCCTCGATCTGCCAAAAATATTCATCGGCTTTAGCCCCTTTTACCGGCCGACCTTTTTTATGAAAACGCGGTTTTTTAACGTAAGTGACCTGATGGATTTCTGTGACTTTCAACGGCTTCTTGAATTGATTCAGTTGTTTTTCGGCATCTTTCTCACAAGTAAACTCTTCCTGGCAAAGTTGTTTGAATTGTTTTAATTCTGAGGTACTTGATTTCAACAATTGTTTGTCAACACTTTTTATTGCTCGTTGATAAGCCTGAGGGGAATAATAGACTATCCAGCGTTGATTAATGTCAGCATAGCTTATGCACAAAGTATTTTGCGCAGTTTGTGTCAAATCAACCATGAGTTCATCACTCATTTCTTCTATGATCCATTTAGCATCTTTCAGCGTTTCAGGGACTCTGGATATCCAAAAAATATCATTCAGCTTTTGAAGACTTTCGGCGGTGTAAAGTGCGCTGTCACCAATGAGATATTCAACGCCGAGTTCTGATTTCAATCGATCCATGTGCAAACTGATGGCTTCACTAAAACTTTTTTTGTCACTTTTATTGCCACTTAATGATTGCATGATTAATGGAATGCCCGCTTGATTTTCCACAATCAATTCTAAACCAATTTGATTTAAGTCTGGTCGATGATCTCGGCTATAGCCTTTCGTGATGCGGACTACTTTTTCTTCAACATCTTCATCTTCTTCAGGGTTTTCATCGCTATTATATTTTCCATCAACATGAAAACTACTGGTATCAATATGTGCATTTAAGCAAGGTAAATCAAGCTGTTTAACCGCATTCGCCGATAGCGCAGAGTAGAGTTGAGTCGGGTCAAACTCAAAAATTGTGTCAAGCGTTCGGCCAAGTAAATGTTGATTTAACTCTTTTGCTTCAATTCCTTTTCCGATTAAACGCTCTACCGGTTTGTCCTTAAAAAAATCAGGCATGAGATAAAGCGTATGATTGGCAAATCCTAGTCCATTAACGACCATTGCTTTTATCGCCTGACCCACTGACACGTTCTTTTTTTCTTCATCTTGAGGGACAATTTGATCAATCATTTCAACTAAACCTAAGGCATCAAACTGGGCAGCAACTAGTCCGAGGTGATCAAGATTCTTGACTTCATAGTCTTTTTTTACATTATTTGGTAACGTTTGGTCGTTTTGAAAATTGAATGATTGATTCATGCGGGTTCTCTTAATTCATTAACCATTTGAATTATAATCATTTATTCTGAAAATGTTGAGGCCTATTTTTAATCATCGTAACTCATATTGCTATGATGAAAGACGGATAGTGGGATCATTCGTCTTACTGGCTGTACAGTAGAGATAAAATAGGGTCAAGTTGCATAAAGGTGCGTAACGCGACATAGAGCTACGATTTTCCTCTGTCCCATCTTTGAGTTCCCAAAACGGTTTAACAATCCATTCCACGCATTGATGTTTTGGAACACTGTTTCAGAATAGAAAAACAGTGGTTTTCATCTATTTTTGTTCTTAAATTCGAGCATTCCTAAAAATATTCGCCAAGATTCTCTTGAAATCGTAAGAGTGACTGGTGGACCATTGTCGTCAAAATAATCATTTAATCGCTTTCTGGTGGTACGAAGGCTATCTTTTAATTTAATCCACTGATCTTGTTTAGCCAATTTTCGCACCAGCGATTGAGTTTGATTTTATCATCACGCGCTCGACTAAAAGTGCGTTTGATATTGGGATACCAGTCATCGTCATCAAAGAGGGTTTCCTCGTGTAATTTTCAGTGTAGGTATTATTTCTGCCGCTGATAAGTCGGATGGAGTAATAATATAGCGTTGTCTGGACATGTATCAACCTTTTTTATTTACGTGAGCTTGTCACATATTTTAACAGGTATTCATCACCCGTAGTATGTTTATGTATAATTTAGCGGGATAGACAAAATCTAAACAATGATTTTCTAAACGGAATAGCTAAACCAAAATCATTGCAAAAATACTGCGAAAGGCTTGGTAGCGGATGAGTTTAAAGAAACGGTCGTTTTTCTGAACTAATATTCGGTAAAGAAGCAATCCTGTGAAACTTTTTCCCTAAATATGCAATTTTACCCTACTTACGGGTATGGTTGTCTTTCATGAAATTTTTTACAAAATCCTATAAAAGCGGTTTTGATATTTTTAGGAGCTGATTTACCAGAGTTTACCCACCAATGGTGAAACTCTTGCTCTAGATAATAAATATCATAATGTGGTGCGACTTTTCGCGCTTCCTCATAAGCTGATGGTGGCAAAGGGGGAAGAGTGCTTTGATGATTGACTAGTTTATCTTTCCACCATTTTTCGCGGTTTTTAAAGATTATGTTGTCTGTATTATATTCAATCGTATAATCGGGTAAATGATTCTGTTTTAGTAGAGGTTTAATCTTTCTTCTGAATTCTTTCGTCGTTCCCTTTGACCCAGTTTTTTTATGTAGTAGTTCTAGTTCGATAGACCATTGTTTTTGTTTTCCGCAATGTTTACGTGCAAGTTCGTAAATACGACGTTCTATTGGCTTTCTAAGTGTGAAATAATCGGGATTAAGAGTTAATACTTCATTTGATCTTATAGCATTAAAAACCCAATCAGAAAGTTTGATTTCACACCACAGTAGCCGACCATCAAGGCCGTTTTTTCTTTTGATTCCAGCGGAATCTATTAAACCAAAAAACTCTGTCTGTTCTTCATCACCCGTTATAATATTGGTTTTTATTGTAGTTCCGCGAATTCTTTCTAGTGCGTTTGATAACGCCATGTAATCGCGGCCAGAAGTGCCACGCTTGGTAAACTTAAGTAAGTCATGGCTATTTATTCTTACTCTTTGGGTTACAGCTTCACCTGCGTTGAGCTTCGCTGTAATCTGTGAGATAGCATAGATTAAAATATCTTTGTCGTAAATTGTTACAAGCCCTCTATAGCTTGGCACAAATTCAATCCAATTTCCGTTATGCTCATAACGTCTGATATTCATGTCAGGTTTTTTTGAAAGCGAATAAAATGGATATTCCATTTGAGGAATAATGTCTTTAAAAACGGCATTTGCAACATCACAAATAACTACATTAGTTTGTGGGGGTTTTTCAGGAATTAGTTGGTTATCTGACATGATTTGTATCTTCGTGGTATTAGACACCGAAGCGTATTATTCGTGGTATTAGACACCCAGTCAACTAGTTTTTTAGGTGTGGATAACTGGTCAAATAGATTCGTGGTATTAGACACAAAGATTCGTGGTATTAGACACAAAGATTCGTGGTATTAGACACAGATTTCTTAAAAAAGTCATAAAAAAATGTTTTAAAACAAAGGGTTACAGCCTGTGGATAAGTCTTAACACAATACTTAACACATTATTTAACACCTACAGACGTTTGAGTTACCCCATACGTCCATTTTATTAAAAATTTTTTGAATGCATCAGCTCAGCTTCCTTTAATTATATAGATTTCGCTTAGAGAATTGCTGATTTTTTGAACGAGTTCGTTTGTCTTCGACTTCACTCAACCCAATATGATTATTCACTCCGTTCATACCCACAAAAAATAAGCGGCTAAAGTTCAACCCCGTCGATAACTGAAAAATCCAAGACAGGTTAACTATGACTGCGAAAGGGACGTTCTCCGATCTCAAGCGTTGAATTCAATCCTCACATAATCGAGAGACGGTCTTAGGCTTTCGCTCTGGCCTCTTTAGCGATAACGGATAGCTCAGCGACCAGTTCAGGGAGATCATCGTTTAGAGCGCTTGTAGCGAGCCCAGAAACCGATGGTGATTCTTCGCACAATTCAGCTAAGTAATCAAAAAACTCTCTTAACGCGACAATCGCCAGGGTAATAGCTTCTAGGTATTTTTCAACGACGCCAATGCGATCGAAAAGGCGCTCTAGCCAAGTGACGATTTGCACGAGCCACGTAAACGATCGCTTGAGAACCCGTAGGAGCGGTAGTAGGGCCGCTAAAAAGCTCAAGATACCCATCAGCAGGGTGAGCGCATCAATCGCTGTCTTGAGCGCTCCTATGGTCTGACATGAGAGGGTCTTATTTTCGCCATCACACACACTTTCCGTGATCAACCGTCTCATCAATTGCCGACGGGCGGAGGTCTCCATGTGTTGGCAAATGATTTTTTCGACTTGCTCGGTCGTGAATTTGATCGGAAAACAGTCACTGTCGATTAAGTTATGAACGACTTTGGCTTGTTCTTCAGGTTCGAGGTTACGGCAAGCGAATCGGCTTAAATCGTTGTGGGTAAACGTGCGATCTTTTCGGGGCATAAATCACCTCAATTAAGAGCGGTGGAAAGAGGACTCAAAATCAAAAAATTAGGGGTGCATACTTAAGTTAGATGAATTTACTCCTATTTTGTAGGCTTTTTATTTTTTCTATCTAAAATTGACGAAGCGCTATGTTTGATTAACGGCTTTTATCTATTATAATGGATATACATTGTATATCTATAAGACGGTGAATGGATGAAAATAAAAATCAGTCGATGGGGTAATAGTCAGGGGGTTCGAATCACGGGTCCCCTATTGGATCATTTGAATGTCACGTCGGGTGCTGAACTTGTTGTCAATCTGACAGATAACGGTCTCGAAATTATGAAGAACACGCTCTCTCAGGACTATGTGAAAGAGGTGGCCCAAGAAGTCATGGACGGAATATTAGCCACCAGCGAACCGGTGAAAACGGTTAACGACCCCGAGGCCGAATTAGAGGTGGGTTATCTGGTGATTGCGATCAATCCCTGCCAACCGAGGCTACGAGAAGTCCCGAAAGATACGCCAGGGGCTTATCGAACATTAGCTGAGGCCAAAGAAGCGGCCAGACAGGTTCTTCAAAACGCTATGGCGGAGGCCAAGGAATCGTTAACTGAACTCCGTCAGGTTGGCATCGAGAAGATTACCTATATCGCGTTATGAAAGAACACATTGAAAATCTGCAAAAATCATTTGAATTGTCAAGCCAACAGGTGGATGATGCTGTCAATCCATTGGAAGTGGCTGCCTTGTTTGAAAGTAAAAAGGTATCTTACGTTTTAATCGGGGGTCATATGCTGTCTTATTACACGGGGACCGCGAGAGCCACGGTGGATGTTGATTTTATTATTAGTGGTACTGATTTTGAACGAGCCTCTCAGGCTATCCATGAAGCTTATGCACAGTTTCAACTGCATAATCGTGTCTACCATGTGACTTACGACACTAAAAAACCGCATGTCAAAGACTCCGAGAGAATTGATCTGGTGAAAGATGGTTTTCCACTTTTTAAATCGATCGTTAAAAAATACTGTGTGACACTCCGATCGAAAGAGCAGGTGGTAAAAATTCCAACCATTGAGGCGGCGATTGCCTTGAAATTTGCGGCCTCAATATCACCCAATCGAGGTGATGAGAAGAAACCGGTTGATCACGCTGATTTATTAAAGCTTATTCGGATCAAACCTAAATTAGATAAAAAAAAACTATTGGCGCTTGGTGAACTGATCTATCTTGGTGGCGGTAAAGAATTAGTGGCGATTATAGACGATGTCAGGCATGGCAAGGCGATCAGTCTGTAAAGGAAGTTAAATCCCAGCAGTGCGGGTTTTTAAAATTCGATGGAAGTCCCCTGAGTTTACCTTGTCGTATATTTTCAGTCGACACTCAATTTAAGCCATGCCTTTTCGTGGCGTTTTATAATAAATTCAGATAACGTAAGCTTGTTACGCTTAGATAAAGCGGAGAGTATTTTCCAGGCGTCTCTTGAAATTGTAATAGTAACCGGTGGTCCATTCTCGTCAATATAATCATTCAGTCGCTTTCTTGCCGCACGAAGACTAGCTTTTAATTTAACCCATTGTTCGCTGTTTAGCCAAGTTTCGCACCAGCGATTGAGTTTGATGGCATCACCACGCGCTCGACTAAAAGCACGTTTGGCATTGATATGTAAGTCATCGTCATCAAAGAGGGTTTCCTCGTGTAACTTTCGGTGTAGGTATTTTTCTGCCGTCGATAGGTCGGATGGGGTAATAATATAGCGTTTCCTGGACATATGTTGACTTTTTCTGTTTTAGTGAGCTTGTCACATATTTTAGCATTAATTAATTATCCGTGATATATTTATGTATCACTGGTGCGATGGATAAAATGGCGGGAGCAATCCCGCCATTTTAGTTTCAATTACCAATCTTTTACCAGTTAATGGGTAAATAAAAATTTTCGGTTTATGCAATGTTGCGAACGTCAACAGAGCAATAAAATTGGATATCTTGGCTGTGTATCTTGATGAAGATATGGGTACACAATGCGGAATTAGTGCCTATTAACTATAAACTAGGCACAAAAATTATAATCCTTATTAAGGAAAACACCCTGATTGCCTGACAAAACTATTACCATTTTGAGAGTTTTCATCTCACTTCAAATACTTGAAGACTAATTTCAAACTCATCGACAACTGAATTAGGCGGTCGATAACGTTTGCTGGGAGAGACGGGTTCGGGATCGATCGCGCTAGGCAATACCATTTTATTAATCAACTGATAACCTTTCGTGCTGGCAGCCAGCACCCAGCGCAAGCCTATTTTTAAATAACTTAATCCACGCTTCCAATGCGGATCGACGCGAGAACGCAACCCTTTTTCGACCACATCAACCCCTTGGGATACCAGAAATAAGGTGGCCACTGCAATGACTAAATACAAGCGAGTTAATGCTGCCGCGTCTCTAAAGCCCGAATCTTCGAGTTGAAAGGCACCCGATTTATCGTCTTTGAAGCCCTCTTCAATCTCATAGCGCAACCCATATTCTTTCAACGTCTCTTGATCGGTGGGTTCATCACTGACAATTAACCAGGTTTCGCGTTTACCGCTAAGCCGTGCAAAGGCGACATGAACCGGGCCAAATTTTTCCTCGGTCAGATAGACATTGTGATAAAAGTTCGCATGACCGTATTGCGCACTGAATTTCAGTCGACTTAACTTAGTTTTACGCTTGTTTTGATGGTATAAATGAAAACTTTTTTTATAACGAATGCGCCAGTTCCAATGTAACACATTCGATAAATAGTCCATCAGTTCGGTATCGGCAAAACCACGATCGGCGAGAAAAACAATTTTCACGCCTTTGGGTAACAGTGCCTTGGCTTGCTGTAATAAATGTTGATAATGATGAAGACTCACCATGCTACTACCGTGTTTGATGGTTTCCCAGACCAGGGGAATAGCACGTCCATAGACGTTGTTGGCAGAAAGTATTCCACAACAGACAGGTATCGAACGCAAGATAAAGCGTGGGATCTTGCCAGTTAGCCAGAACTTCTTCGATCAAGGGATCATAAATACTCGCGACATCAATGCGATCATTGTGGATCCATCGAGTAAAACGACGTTCTGTACTTTGGGCTTGATTGGCTCGACTTTGAACAAATGGCACCCACTCAGAAGGATGAATCTTACGCACTTGGATGATACCATGTACCATCCAAATAAAAGTAATCCAGTGTCGTTTATCTAGCCAAGGGGAGCATTTAAAAAAACTAAAAAGGGTCGTGTATAACTTAGGTGGCTTCATTTTTAGATGGGGTAAGCGATGAATGAATGCCTATTATCGCATATTTTTTTGATTACGTATCCCTATGATTTTAAATCATATATCTGGGGTTGAGGTAGAGTTTTGTCAGGCAATCAGGGAAAACACCTCATACTCATCCACCTCGAAACGTGTTCCATAGATTAGGTCGGCTTTTACTCCGCTCCATTACTCTTGTAAACAGCTCATCAGGATCATCTTCACTCAAAATAGATAGCAGATGTAAAATCCGTATCATTCCATCCATAAGTTCTTCTGAAACAATTCTAAAATCCTGACCTTTACGATAAGCGTCAGCAGCTTCAGAAATTTCTGAGTGTGTCAGTGTGAATAATTCCCAAATCCGCGTTTCTTCAGACGAGAATCCTTTATCATCTAGAAGTTTTCTAACCTCCCGCATTCTGGCGGTCAAATTACTTTCCATATATAACTCCTGAATAAATGAGTAAAAGTATTACATATTGAGGAATGCATACGATCGATTTTTGTGATCTATAGTCCATTTCCAATATTCTATGTTAGGGAATTGTTTGCTTGAATTCGATAAATTGTATTACTTCGATTATTAATGAAACTATTAGTAGGAATGGAAATAATGGATAGATTAACTTTTATTGATTACAGTGCAACTTCAAAAAATACTGATCAGTTTAAAACTGACGATGACAAATCAAGTATTATGTATTCCCTTTTCAGTATAAAGGAAGAAGTTGATGAAATATATCGTTTGGCGTTAAAAGAAGACTTAGAGGGTCAACTAAGTGATTTTTTTGAGGAAAAGGTAGGCAAAAAACTAGGTAATATTCTTTGGTACACATCTTCTATAACTAATCGACTAGATTTTAATTTCGACAAGATTGCGAAAAAAAACCTTAAAAGATGTGAAGAGAGGTGGCGAACCATTGATTATGATAAAGACTACGACAATATAGAAATACTTCCAAAAAAATTCATGATTCGATTTGAAGAACTCAAGGACAGAAATAGAAAAATCATCACTTCACTTAAGGTTCACCACGATATAGAGTGGCTTCAAATTGGTGATCGAATCGACGATAACGCTCACGTTAGTGATGACTATAGATATCATGACATATTGCATATTTCCTATGTCGCTTACCTTGGTTGGTCTCCCGTAATTAGAAGGATGCTTAGCCGAAAAAGAAAAAGTAACCCAGATATAGATAGAATTGAAGATGGCGCTCGCGCAGCAAACCTTGAAGAAGCATTGACGGCTTTTGTTTTTGAATATGCAAAAAGAAATGATATGTTTAAAGGCCAAGAAATTCTAGATATAAAATTATTAAAAGCTGTAGAAAGATTAGTAAAATCGCTTGAAGTGCATTCTGCCCCGCCTAAGCAATGGGAAAAAGCCATTATCCACGGTTATAAAGTACTTGAACAATTAATTGAAAATAAGGGCGGTTATTGTGTTGTCTCCCGAGGGGAAGAAAATGGTGAACCTCTAATTTTTCATAAAGATAAACCAGAAAATTACTAAGCTGAATATTTTATTTAGCCTCTTATTACAAAAAGTTGAGAGGTTTACTCATTATAATTATTCCAGAATACAGAGGCTAGTAATTCATTGTTTGTTTGTATTCGGTATGTACATCCTGTTACTTTTTCTTTCAATCTGAATAACCCATCATCATTTGTTAATTCATATTGCATCTCATTTTTAATGATGTTACACAATATATTCTTCACATCATCTGTCTTTTTTGTTACTAATGCTCCACATGCTACTCCTCCTCCTACAGTAGTTAATCTAGTTAAGGGGTGTATGTCTTTAAATATTTTCAGGCGTTCTTGACCTTTAGGTGTATCTGGGCAAAAAATAATCACTGGTTTGCCAAGGCTTAATGCAATAGCTGCTTCCACATCTTTTCCAAAGCTGTCTTTTTCTCCTGCAAAATATACTAAAATTTTTGCGCAATTAACCATTAAACATTCTGCAAGTCCTTTATCTTCATGGTTTTCAGATGCTGAATTAGTTGGGTCAAAATATCGGATATTATGTTCTTTAAAAAAAGGGTCATCAAAAATCGATTTCAAATTTCCACTAAGATTCTTAAAATCGTCATATGCTCTCATGCTTGTTGCTATGTAGATATCTAATTGTTGTGTAATAGATAAGTATAATTTGAAATTTTTAGCAGCTTTTATCTTGGCTTCTTCAGCTATACTAAGAATTTCTCTGTGAATATTTTCAATATCTTGTTTACTGCTAATAATGGGGTTAAGATTAGGTGTGTCATTAATTACTTTTGCAATTTCTCTAAATGTGCTGAATTCATCTTTTTTGTTAACTAGTTTATTTATATTATAATTTTTTGTTGCATCATCGAAATTATCTAGGAGATGATTTTTAAATGGTGACGATGAATTGGATAAAGCATCATACGCTATTTCTGAAGTCAGATATTTCTCGTTATTTTTCATTGCTTCAAATGCAAACATGTCTCCTCTGATTTTAAAATCATTGAGGGGGGAAAACCTTTTATTTTTGAATTTCTTTTCTAACGCTTCTTCACTTTTAGTTCTTAATTCGATAAATGCGTTATTGATGTTTCCATAAAAAAATAGGGCATCAATATGGAATCTATGTAGTCCCCAATTCAATTGTTTAATTGTTTTTATAGTTTTAATGGGAGGGCTATCCGGTTCAAAAAATGATTCTTCATACCCTTCAATACTTGAAACTTTATAAATATGATATTTAGGAGCAGTACAGAAATAATATTTGAAAAATCCAAGGCTTATAGAACCAAAATGTAGTAAATGAAGTAGTTGATTTATTTGGGAGAATGTGAGGGGAGTTTTTTCTCCTATATTTCTTAATAGATTTTCACAAACTTTACAATCTTCTTCTCGCATTCCCTTGTTATTTTTAAAGATAGGGAAGAATAAGTTCAGAACTTTATCTAGTTGATCTTTATCCCATTTGGGTTGGTTATTTTCTGTAATGCTCATTAGCCTTCCTTTTCTACGTATTTAGTTTGGAAGATCTATCGACTAAATCTGGTTGTATACACATTTTTTTGAGTGAAAAGTGTGTATTGAGTCACGTTTATTGTTAGATCTATATCATCGATGGAGAGTGATATGAGTGATTCACTAAAGGGCTCAAATCCTACAAAGGTACGTAACGCGACATAGGAATTGTTATTACTGAGGTCTAAGTTGTTCAATTTTCTCTGGCGGGAAATGTCGATAAAAAGTAGTTCTTCCAACTTCAAGGTTCTTAATAATATCGGAGATAAAAGGATAATTTTCTGTATCTTTGAGCATGGATTGAGCTGTACGGATTTTATCATTCGTCATTGATGTAGGTCTTCCCCCAATACGACCATTCTTTCGTGCGGTTTTGAGACCAGCCTTGGTGTTTTCAACGATGATCTCTCGTTGAAACTGATCAAATGCCGCATTCATATGAAAAAACAATCTACCTTCTGGTGTACTGGTATCAATGTTTTGAGTGATTATTTTTAAACCAATTTGTCGTTTTTCAAGGTCTTGGACAGTAGTGATGATTTGAGTAAGAGACCGTGCCAGTCGTGAAAGCTTCCAAACCACAAGCGTATCGCCTTTGCGCATGTATTCCAGCGCTTCCTGTAATTTACGGCGTTTTTTATCTGCGCCGGATATCTTTTCCGTAAATATTTTTTCACACCCCGCCTCATTCAATGCATCTACTTGCAATTGCGGGTTTTGATCCAACGTTGAAACTCTCGCATATCCAATGAGCATATTTTCTATTCCTAAAACGGTTTTTTGTGATATTAACAGGACATATAATTAGGAACAATGTTTTAGAACAGATTTCCCCTGTTTTTTTGCTAATTCCAAACGACTGTATCTGTTGTTCTGAAAACGATCGTTTTCAAAACAACAGAAGAATAGGTTTCCTTTATGCCAAGAATGAAAATCCTCAATAGGACAGAACAGGCGAGTTTTGATACGCCTCCTGTCTTTAATAGCGAAGAGCGAAAAAAGTTTTTTGATTTTCCTGTGGCGGTTCTTGATATGTGCAAAAATCTGCGTAAGCCCGATTACAAGATTGGTTTTCTTATCGCTTGCGGATATTTCAAAGCAAGCAGGCAATTTTTTAGACCTGAAGATTTTCATTTGCGTGACATGCAATTTGTAGCACAGAAAATAGGAGATTCATCAGAAAATATTAATGTACTTGATTATCCCCCTCGTACACGGCAACGCCATGAACAAGAAATACTGCATTACTATGGTTACCGTCGTTTTGATAAGGAGGCTGAAAGTTATATCAAGCAGGAAGTCTCTGACATGGTTAGGGTACAGCTCAAGCCAAAACTTATTTTTTGGCGTTGTGTTGATCGGTTGGTGAAGCAGCAAATATCCCTTCCAAGCTGTTATCAACTGTCAGAAATAATTTTGATGGCGCTCAATCAACAAAAGAAAGAACTGGCGAGAATTATAGATCAAGAATTATCCCAAAATACACGATCTATATTGGATGGTTTACTTGCTCAAAACAACGATTCATCCACTGGTAAGAATGCTCAATATTTACGTTATAAATTGACATTACTTAAAACAATTTCTCAATCCACAAAACGATCTAAAGTCAAAGAGCGTGCTGATGATTTACTCTATCTTCAAGAACTTTATGGAAATTTGGAAACAATATTATCAGTACTTAAACTCGGTAAGGAAGGCATTCGTTATTATGCAAACGGCGTTATTAAATCAGATATATTTCATCTTTCCCGACGCTCACAAGAAGATCGTTACGTCCATTTAATTGCATTTATCGCTCACCAATATTATTGCCTTCAGGATAATCTTGCCGATGTTCTGTTAACGGTGATGCAATCATACCAAAATAGCACCACACGTGAACATCGTGATTGGTGCTATGAGAATAACAAACAGCGCAATCAGTCATTCAAATCTCTGTTTGATAGCGATATGTTTACAACCTTTTCCAGTATACGAAATGTTCTTAATGATGAAGTAATAACCGATGCACAGAAGATTGCACAAATAAAAAAACTCTTACCACAAAAAGCTGTTGATAAAAGTGAAGAATTGAAAATAAATTTACAAAAAACGCTCAATGACAAACCTTATTTTGAGATACTGGAAAATCGATCTATACGTCTTCAAAACCGCATCAGTCCGATTGTGAAGGTGCTGGATATTCAAGGTGAGGCTGGGACAGCACCACTGATGGAGGCTATCGCCTATTTCAAGGAAAAAGACGGTAATATCACCAAACATGCACCCGTTGAGTTTCTAAATTCAGCACAGAAGGATGCCATTAATGAAGGTGGAACATTCCATACTTCCCTATATAAAGTTTTCCTGTTTAATCATATTGCCTCTGGTTTAAAATCAGGCACATTAAATTTAAAACACTCTTTTAAATATCGTACTTTAGACGATTATCTCATTTCCAAAGAACGATGGAACAGGGAAAAAGATGAGCTAATAGAACGAGCTGATCTTAAAGAGTTTGTTGATCCTGCACCAATACTTGATGCATTGGATAATGCGCTTTATGAACAATATAAAATAACGAATAAAATGGAATGGATATTGCAATCGCTTTAACCACCAGGTCCAATTCCATATTATGGAAAAATTCCAGTGCAATATCTCTGGAAAATACAAAAATACAAAAATGCCACTTCCAAGTGGCATTCATTAACAAATATATAAAGAGCATCTATACAAAGCCGATTGTTCGGCGTCATGTGTTCAAAGTTAAGGCCTTACCACAAGTGCCTCTT
>ENA-ORDP01001286-ORDP01001286.1-marine-sediment-metagenome-genome-assembly--contig:-NODE-1286-length-14100-cov-39.089284_pt1 | contig 14100 bp, 11 predicted proteins | sample MGYA00248627_ERZ508539 | MGnify/ENA primary metagenome ERZ508539 (study PRJEB26208, sample SAMN05571518) | marine sediment metagenome | biome: deep sea; feature: Hydrothermal vent; material...
CGCTGGCCGCCGGCGCTGCCCTCGCGTATCTGTCCTCCGTGCTCAAGCCGGTCTTCCTGACGCGAGCGGAATTGGCCAGAGTGCTCGGATTGCCGATACTCGGATATATTTCCCTGGCCACCACGCGCGCTCAGGAGCGGACACACAGAATTTCGGTGGTCGGCTACTCGGTGGGGGTGTTGATCTTGCTCGTGGTCGGCTTTGCCGCCGTACTATACGCGAATCAGGGCGCCGAGTTGGTGCGCGTGAAGCTGCTGGGGGGGGCGTTGTGAGCATCATCGAACGGGCCGCAGACAAACTGCGGAGGAATCAACCCGTCAGCGCCCGGACGCCCGAAGCCGAGCGGAGCGCAGAGGGGGGACGGATCGCCTTATCGTCTCCGGTCCGCCCCTCTGCTCCAAAAATGGCCGTCGAGCGCCTGCTCGATGATAAATCCGCCCCTCGCGACCGGCAGCCTGCGCAAGCGCCGTTGCACATTGATCTGGGACGTTTGCAGGAGGTCGGCATGGTACCGCCGGAATCGGCGCGTGAGTGCCTGGAGAACGAGTATCGGTACGTGAAACGCCCATTGCTGGCCAACATAAACGGCCGCGGCGCGGTGCAGGTCGAAAGCGGTCGGGTGATCTTGGTGACCAGCGCGCAGCAAGGCGATGGCAAGACGTACACGGCGTTCAACCTGGCGCGCAGCTTCGCTCAGGAGCCTGATTGGGAGGTGGTGCTGATCGACGGCGACAATATCCGGCCTATGCTGTCGAGGCATCTCTGCCGTGAAGATCGCCCCGGCTTGATCGATGCGCTTGGCGAGCCGTCTCTGACGCTGGACGACGTACTGGTTCCCACGGACATCCGGCACTTGTCCGTCATCCCATCGGGTCAGCGCGATCTGCTGGCCACCGAGTATCTGTCCAGCCGCCGGATGGGAGAACTGATGGCTCAACTCACCGCCGACGAACGGCGCATCGTGCTGATCGACGCGCCGCCGCTGCTCGGTACTTCCGACGCCTTGTCGTTGGCCGAGACGGCGGGTCAGATCCTGATCGTCGTCAGGGCCGGTGTGACGTTGCGCGCGGCGGTGGTCGCTGCTGTGCAGCCGCTGGACAAGAGAAAGTCCATCAATTTGCTTTTGAACCAAGTGGTCAAGGTGCATGGCGACACCTATGGGGGATATTATTGTGGCTATGGATACGGCAATGCGCCAAAAAGCGAAGGCAGCGGCTCGGCCGGCCGGACAACGGGGCTTTGAAAGGCCGACGGCATGACGGGCGCGTTGGAGCACCTGTGGCGACCCGGGCCTGGGCGCCACCGCAGTCTGTTTTCCGGCTGTGCGCTGTGCCTGCTATTGACCTCGGTGGCAGCGGTGGCTTCGCCGACGATCAACGGCTACGCGCAGTTCCCGGGCGCCGCGGGATTCACCGGCGGCTCGCCGGGAGTGCCGGCACTGGATGTGCCCCAGGCGGCGGGGGGCTGCAGACCGCCGCCGGCCGGCCGGCTTAGCGCCGGGGGCAGGATGGCGCAAGGTCAGCAACCGCCGATGCGGGGCGATTACCTGCAACCCAGCCTGGGCCTTAACGAATTCTATACCGACAACATCGACCTGGCCCCGGCCGGCAGGAAGAAATCCGACTATGCCACCTTCCTCACCCCGGCACTGTCGGGCTGCACCGTCGGTTCGCGGCTGAGAGCCGGGTTCGATTACACTGCGCAGGCGATCTATTATGCCCGCAGTACGCCGCATAACAAGATCTACAACCAGTTCAAGGGCCATCTGCGCGCCGAGCTGTATCCTGACCATTTGTTCTTCGACGCGAATACGCGCTACGGCCAAGCCGTCATCAATCCGAACGCGGTCTATTCGATCAACAATGTGTTCAAAACGACCAACCGCACCAATGTCTGGATCTACGAACTCAGTCCGTACTGGAAACAGAGTTTCGGCGCCCTGGGGCTGGCCACGATCCGCTATCGCTACGGGCGGGTTGCGTACAGCGGCCCCTCGCTGATTAATTCCCGCAGCTCGACCAGCTCTTTCGATCTTAGCAAACCACCCGGCCGCGGCGGTTTGAGCTGGGTGCTCAACTGGTACAGCACTCGCGTGAGATTCGAGCGTACCGGACAGGTGCAATATTTCGACAATGGATCGCTACAGCTCGGCTATCCAGTGCTGCAAACTCTGCAACTGCTCGCCAAGGGCGGGGTGCAATCCAAGTATCGGCTGGACGGCAGCGTGATACGTTACGGCAGCCCATATGTCAGCGCCGGTTTCCGCTGGGCAAACGCTTCGGCATCGTTGCTGGTCCTGTACGGTCATCGGTACTTCGGCTATCCCTGGACGGTGCAGGCGGCGTACCAGACGCGAGCCTTGCACTTCACTGCCGCCTACGACGAGACCATCACCGATACGCCGCGACGGCAGACCGCGTGGAGCATTGCACAGCCGAATACGGCTGTTCCGATCACGCCGTTGAACGAGTTGCGGATCATCAGCGTATTCTTGGAAAAGCGTGCCAGCGGCCGCGTGACCTATCTCCTTCCGCTCCGGCGGCGCAGCCGGATTACGCTGTCTATATATGACGATCGCCGCAATTACCGAACGGAAAACCTGGGCCGTAACCACATCACGGGTGGTGCGGTCGATTGGATGTGGCAGTTCAATCCACTGACCAGCTTCGATGTGAGCTTCAATCGCGCGCGCTACATCGGCCGGCTCACGTCGGACAGCGCGGATTTCATCAACCGGGCTAGCTTCGGCATGACGCGGTCCCTGACCCCGAATGCCCGTTTGCGCTTCGTCTTGAGCCGCGCGAGCCGCAGTTCGTCCATCGCTACGAACGAATACACGGCCAACAGCGTAATGCTGCAACTGACCGCATCCTTCTGAGAAGGCCACCCGGGCATGCAGGCCGAAACCGCTTCCGCCTTGTCTCGCCGCCCGCGCGTCTTATTGGGCGTATCCCGCCTGGAAGCCACCCCATGTGTGAAAAGCCCGGCGGTGGGGTCGGGCCCGAACCCCCTTCCTCGCGTTGATGCGTTCATGAATGCGAGTGAGCGGAATGCTACGATAACTTCGGTATTGACAGGGGAGCGGAGGAGACGCTATTCCTCCGCATCATGAACGAGCGGGTTTCCGGCGCACCCGGATGAATCCACCCATCGTGAATGCCCTGTCCGTGGACGTCGAGGACTATTTTCAGGTCTCGGCGTTCGAGGGTGTGATCGCGCGCGAACGCTGGGACGCCATGGAATGGCGCATCGAACGCAATGTGGAGCGCATCCTGGAACTGTTCGACGCACACGACGCCAAGGCCACCTTCTTCATCCTAGGCTGGCTGGCCGAGCGCCTGCCCGGGATGATCCGACGCATTGCGGGGGCGGGCCACGAAATTGCCAGCCACGGCATGCTGCATCAGCGCGTCACCAGTCTCGACCGTGGGGCCTTCCGCGCGGACATACGCCGCTCCAAGACTCTGCTCGAGGACGTCTCAGGGCAGCCCGTGGTGGGCTATCGCGCGCCGAGCTATTCCATCGGGCGCGACAATTTGTGGGCGCTGAACGAACTCGCCGCCAGCGGTTACCGCTACAGCTCCAGCATCTACCCGATCCACCACGACCACTACGGCATGCCGGAATCGCCGCGGTTCGCCTTCGTGCCCACCCACGGCTTTCTGGAAGTGCCGGTGACCACTTTCACTCTGGGCGGGCGTAGCTTCCCCTGTGGCGGCGGCGGCTATTTCCGCTTGTACCCGTACGCCGTCAGCCGCTGGGCGATCCGGCGTGTCAACCGGCACGATGCCCAGTCTGCGGTCTTCTACTTCCATCCCTGGGAGATCGACCCCGGCCAGCCACGCATCGCAGGCGTCCCGCCGAAGACCCGCATCCGCCATTATCTCAACCTCGGCCGCACCGAAACCCGGCTCACCCGCCTGCTGCGCGATTTCCGCTGGGACCGCATGGATCGTGTGTTTGCCCCGGCGCTGGCGTCAGCGGCACCCGGGCGGGCGGAGTCCACCGTCGCCGCCCTCGTCGGAGGCGCGGACCGATGACTTTCCGCGCCCGGAACAGCGGGGCTTGTCGCGCACCGGGTCAATCGCAAATGCGTGCGATTCTTCCGCCTGGAGCGGCGGTGGCGGGATCGAGCGCAGGGAACCCCACGGCGCAGCGTCGGTTGACGCATGCCCTGTTCGTCGCGCTCCTCGTCGTCTATGTCTCGGTTTTCCACGGTGATCTGCAGCGGCTGGCGGGTGTGTGGGCGGGCGACGGCGCCTTCCAGTACGGCTTCCTCATCGCCCCGATCAGCCTCTTTCTGATTTGGCTCAAGCGGTTGCGGGTGGCGGGGGAGTCGTTTTCCCCCAGCCCGGGCGGCCTGGTGCTGCTTGCCGGCTGCGTTGCGCTGTGGCTGCTGGGTTCGCTGCTCGGGGCGCAGATCGTGCAGCAGTTTGCGTTGATCGCGGCGTTGCCCGCGTTGGTGCTGGCGGTCTACGGCCCGGCGGTGGTGCGTGTGCTGTTGTTTCCGCTGCTCTACCTGTTCTTCGCCTTTCCCGGGCCGGTGGAGCATCTGACCGTGCTGCTCCAACACATCACCGCGCGATTCAGCGTGCTCGCCCTGCAACTGACCGGCTTTACCGTGGTCCTGCACGGCACGCTGATCGAAACGCCGGCGGCGACTTGGCATGTCGAGCAGGCCTGCAGCGGTATCAAGTTCTTCCTTGCCTCGCTGGCGCTGGGCGCGTTGTACGCGCATCTGTTCTACCGTACTTTGGGTCGCCGTATCGGGTTCATGGTGGCGGCCTTCCTGGTGCCGATTTTTGCAAATGGCCTGCGCGTGTACTTCGAGGTGGTGATCGGTGAGACCTTCGGCGTCCAGTACGCCACCGGCACGGACCATATGATCTTCGGCTGGCAGTTCTTCGGCACGGTGCTGTTGTTGCTGTTTCTGGCCGGCTGGCCGTGGCGCCAGCAGCCGCATCAAGAGTGCCCCGCCACGCCCGCCACGCCCGTGCCGGGCGCCGGCGGCGCCCGTGTGCTGAGCGCAGTCGCAGTCGCCGGTTTACTGCTGCTCGCCGGCCCCGGCGCGCTGTCCGCCCTGCAACCGGCGAATGCTCCCGCGCCGCTACGTGCACCTCCCACGCGCGCCGCCGACTGGCGTTTGTTGCTTCCGGGGGCCAATCCGCTGGGTGCACAATTCCGCAATCCGGAGCAGCTTTTCCTGGGCACCTATGTCAACGACAAGGAACAGGTCAATGTGCTCAGTGTCACCTACGCCGGCCGTCCCCGGCATAGCCACAAGTTGTTCATGACTGGAAACCGCTGGTTCGATTCGGGTCAGTGGCGGCGCATAGCCGCGCCGAGCGCCCCGCGGTTGCCGCGGTCCTTGCCCGTCCTCAGGCAGGCGGCGGTGCTGGAAGACGGCGGGCAGCGGCGATTGGTGTGGTACGGCTACGCGGTCAACGGCGAGGCGGCGCGCGGGCTGCCCGGCGTCAAGTGGCGGCAACTGCGTGAAGGTCTGCTCGCGCGACCGCTTGCGACCCGCCTGCTGGTGTTGTCAACGCCGATCGCTGACGGGCCGGAATCCGCCGCGCGGGCGCTGGCGGCATTTGCGCGCGCCTATACGAAGTGGCCGGGTGAGCACGGGAGGCGTCCGTGAACGCGCCCGCGCGCGGCGAGGCCGGTCGCAAACGCCCGCTGGTCGCGCACATCATCCAGCGGCTCGACTACGGCGGCATGGAAACCATGCTGGTCGAACTGGTCAACCGTATGGGTGACCGCCCCTATCGCCACGTGGTGATCTGCCTGGCCGACTTCACCGAGTTCCGCGAGCGCATTCGCTCCCCGGCGGTGACGGTGTACGCGCTGGGCAAACGCGCAGGCAAGGACCTGCCCAGCTACGCGCGCCTGTGGCGGCTGCTGCGTCGCCTGCGTCCAGCCATTGCGCATACCTACAATCTGTCTGCCCTGGACACCGCGCCACTCGCCCGGCTGGTGGGCTGCCGGGTGGTGTATGCCGAGCACGGCTGGCAGGTCGAGCGGGGCGCGGTGCCGCTCAAATACATTCGCCTGCGGCGGGCGATCCGCCCATTCGTCGACCGCTTCGTAGCGGTGTCGGAAGACTTGCGTGACTGGCTGCGGGTAACGGTCGGCGTGGCACCGAGCAAGCTCATCTGCATTCACAACGGTATTTCCGCCGAGGGCTTTGTCGCCGGCGCGGAGGCGCGCCGCGCGGCGCGCCGCGTGCTGGAGCTGCCCGAGGAGGCGTTCATCGTCGGCACGGTGGCGCGGCTCGATCCGGTCAAGGCGCAGAGGGATCTGATCGACGCCTTCGCCCACCTACGCGCTCAGGGTGGGCAAGAGGCACGATTGGTGCTCGTCGGTGACGGCCCCGAGCGGTCGCGACTGGCTGCGCGGATGCGCGAACTCAGCCTGGAAGACAACGTGCTGCTGGCGGGTACGCGTGCCGACGTGCCACGTTGGCTGGCGGCGTTCGACGTGTTCGCCCTCCCGTCGCGCAACGAAGGGGTTTCCATCGCCGCGCTGGAGGCGATGGCCGCGGCGCTGCCGGTGGTGGCCACGCGCGTGGGCGGTAATCCCGAGGTGGTGCGAGACCATGAGACCGGCCTGCTGATTGCAGTGGGCGATATCGACGCACTGGCCGCAAGTCTCGCGCGCTATCGTGATGAGCCGGGTTTGGCCGAGCGCCACGGCGCGGCCGGGCGGGCGCGCCTGCAGGCGGCGTTTTCGCTCGATGCCATGGTGGAAAACTACCAACACCTGTACGATGGGCTCTTGCGGAAAAAAACAGCGCCGCGGAGAGTGGCGGTTTAGCCATGTGCGGAATTGCGGGCATCCTCTGCGCCGAGGCCCGGCGCACGCCCCCGAGGGGCCTGCTCGAGGCCATGGGCGAGTCGCTCGTGCACCGTGGGCCGGATCACTCGGGTGTGTACGTTGCGCCCGGCGTCGGCATCGTGCACCGGCGGCTCTCTATCATCGACTTGGCGCATGGTCGCCAGCCGATGTGCGACACCGAAGGCCGCTGGGTGTTGAGCTTCAACGGCGAAATCTACAACTTCCGCGAGCTGCGCGCCGAACTCGCCGCGCAGGGTGTGACGTTTGTCGAAGACTCCGACACCGAGGTGCTGCTCAAGGCCTGGCAGGCCTGGGGGCCGGCCTGCCTCGAGCGTTTCATCGGCATGTTCGCCTTCGCCGTGTGGGACGGGCAGGCGCGCGAGCTGCATCTGGTGCGCGACCGCCTCGGCATCAAGCCGCTCTATTATGGATTCACCCGCCGCGGCGATCTACTGTTCGGTTCGGAACTCAAGGCGCTGCTGGTGCACCCCGACCTCGCCCGCGAACTCGAGCCGCAGGCGGTCGAGGAATACTTGGCGCTCGGCTACGTGCCCGATCCGAGATCCATCCTGAAAAACGTCTACACCCTGCCACCGGGTCATCGGCTGGTGTGGCTCGCAGGTGCGGCCCGGCCCGATCCCCGCGCTTGGTGGGACGTCGATCTTGAAACCCGCTACGATGCCGACGAGAATGCCCTGATCGAAACCCTGCGCGGTCTGCTTACCGATGCCGTGCGCCTGCGCATGATCGCCGATGTGCCGTTGGGCGCGTTCCTCTCCGGCGGCGTGGACTCCAGCGCGGTGGTGGCGCTGATGAGCGGTATCTCGCCCGAGCCGGTACGCACCTGCTCGATCGGCTTCAACGATCCGGCCTTCGATGAGACGCGCTACGCGCGCCATGTGGCGCAACAGTACGCTACCGATCATGAGGATCACACCGTGCGTGCGACCGGTTATGAGATGTTCGAACGCCTGGCCGAAGTCTACGACGCGCCCTTCGCCGACAGCTCCGCGTTGCCGACCTATGCCGTGTGCGAGCTGGCGCGCCGGCGCGTCAAGGTGGCGCTTTCCGGCGACGGCGGCGACGAGGTGTTCGCCGGCTACCGCCGCTATCGCTGGCATATGCGCGAGAGCCGGGTGCGCGCGCTGCTGCCCGTGGGATTGCGCCGGCCCCTTTTCGGCACGCTCGGGCGGCTGTATCCGAAAGCGGATTGGGCGCCGCGGCCGTTGCGTGCCAAGACTACCTTCCAGGCGCTGGCACGCGACACCGTCGAGGCGTATTTCCATACCGTGTCCGTGGTTCCGCAGGGGGTGCGCGAGCGGCTCTACAGCGACGGCTTCCGGCGCGAGTTGCAGGGCTATGGCACCGTGGAGCTGTTCCGCGCGCACGCCCGTTGCGCACGCACCGACGATCCACTGCGTATCGTCCAGTATCTCGATCTCAAGACGTGGTTGCCCGGCGACATCCTCACCAAGGTCGACCGCGCAAGCATGGCGCACGCCTTGGAGGTGCGCGTTCCGCTGCTTGACCACCGCGTGGTGGAGTGGGGCATGGCCCTGCCCGATGAGCGTAAGATCCACCATGGTGAGGGCAAATACCTCCTCAAGCGCGCGCTGGAGCGCGACCTGTCGAGGGACATTCTCTACCGGCGCAAACAGGGGTTTTCCGTGCCACTCAAGCAGTGGTTTCGTGGTTCGCTGGTTGAGCCCTTCGAGCGTGTGCTGAGTGGCTCCGCGCTGGCCGACTCCGGCCTGTTCGACCTTGACGCGGTGCAGCGCCTGTGGCGCGAGCACCGCGGCGGGCTTTGCGACCACGCCACCGCACTATGGAGCCTGCTGATGCTGAACACCTCGCTGGAACGCCTGGAGCGCCTGCCGGCGTATCGGGAGACGGTTGGCGCGACCGGGCGGAGACCTGCCCGATGAGAGAAATACCGGCCAATATTGAGAGGACGGATGAACGCGCCGATCTTTGCGGTTCGGGCCGCCCCGTGCCCTTTCTTCTCAATGAGGAAGCCGTCACCGAAACGGCTGGGTTCGGGCGGGTGAAGGTGATAAATTACGATGCCGTGCGCCGGAACCCCGAGGGAACCGGAATTGAACGCATCCTGGGCGTGGTGGTGAAGAGTCCGCTCGGCGCGGAGTGGTTTTCCGGCGACCTGCGGGGGTAAGCCGCGCATGGATGCACCCCGTCGACTGAAAATCCTGACCTTCTCCAGCCTGTACCCCAACGCGGTGCAACCGCGCGATGGTGTGTTCGTCGAGGAGCGCCTACGGCACTTGGTGGCGTGTGGCGAGGTGGAGGCGACCGTGGTGGCACCCGTGCCCTGGTTTCCCTCGGAAAAACCCTGCTTCGGGCGCTACGCCCAATACGCCGCGGTGCCCGCGCAGGAAGCCCGGTATGGGATCCGGGTGCTGCACCCCCGCTATCCGGTGGTGCCCAAGATCGGCATGAGTGCCGCGCCGTGGCTGATGGGGTACGCGATGTGGCCGGTGCTGCGCCGCCTGGAAGCCGAACAGGGGCCGTTCGACCTGATCGATGCCCATTATTTTTACCCCGACGGGGTGGCCGCGGTACGGCTGGGGCAGCGGCTCGGCAAACCGGTGGTGGTCACGGCGCGCGGCACCGACCTCAACTGGATTCCGCGCCACCGCCTGCCCCGACGCCAGATTCGTTGGGCGGCGACACGCGCGCAGGGCCTGATTTCGGTGTCCAGGGCGCTGGGAGAGCATCTGGTGCACCTGGGTGTGTCGCGCGAGCGGATCACGGTGCTGCGCAACGGGGTCGATATCGACCGGTTTTGTCCGCAGCCGGAAGCGGCACGGATGTTGCGGCGTGAGCTGGGCCTCAAAGGGCCGGTACTGCTGTCCGTCGGCAGCCTGATCGAACGCAAGGGTCACCACATCACTCTCGACGCCTTGCGCCGGTTGGAAGGGGTGACCCTGCTGATCGCCGGCGAGGGGCCGCTGAAGGATTCCCTGCGACGTCAGGTGGCGCAGGCGGGGCTGGCGGAGCGGGTGCATTTTCTGGGCCCGATCGCGCATGCCGATCTGCCGCGTTACTACAGCGCGGCGGATGTGTTCGTGCTGGCGTCCAGCCGCGAGGGCATGCCCAACGTCCTGCTCGAGGCGCTGGCCTGCGGCACGCCGGTGGTGGGTTGCGACGTCGGTGGTGTGGGCGAGGTGTTGACCGAGCCGGTTGCCGGGAGGGTGGCGGCCGCGCGCGATGCCGATGCGCTGGCGCAGGCCGTCGGTGAGGTGCTGGCCGTGCCGCCCGCACGCGAGGCGGTGAGGGTCTATGCGCAGCGTTTTACCTGGGACGAAACCAGTGCCGGCCAGCTTGAGTTGTTCCGACGCGTATGCGCGCACAGGCTGGTGCGACACCCTGGAGGAAAAGCGTGAACGTTGGACGCCACGGGCGGGTGCCGACACTGGTGCTCGGCGCCGGCCTCAACGGCCTCGGCGTGGCGCGCAGCCTGAGCGCGGCGGGCGTGCCGGTGTATCTGGCCGACACGGACATAAGCCGCCCCGAGATGCGCACCCGCCACGCGTGCAAGTTGCGGCTTTCCGCGCTATACGGCGAACCGTTGATCCGCGAGCTGACGAGCTTGGCCGAGACGCGCTTTTCCGGCCGGCGGCCGGTGCTCCTGCTCACCCAGGAGCAAACGGTGCGTACTTTGGCCGCGGCGCAGGAGGTGTTGCGGCCTGGATACCGTTTCCTGCTGCCCTCGAGCAGTGTGATCGAGACGCTGATGCATAAGCAGGGCTTCAACCGCCTTGCGGCGGAAACCGGTCTACGCGTGCCGCGGACCGTGCACGTACGCGGCGAGGCCGATGTCGAAGCGGCGCTACTGCTCAGCCGCACGCTGATCGTCAAGCCGGCGCTGCATGCGCTCGAGTACGAGCGTTACTTCCGCAAGGCGTACCGGATCGAAAGTACAGACGAGGCCCGCGCACTGCTCGGGCGCATCCTCGCGGTGCTGCCCGACGTGGTCGTGCAGGAGTGGATTCCCGGAAACGACGCCGACATCCGCTTTTGCCTGCAGCATCTATCGCGCGATGGCCATGCGACGGCCAGCTTCGTCGGCCGCAAAATCCGTTCCTGGCCCCCGAACGTAGGCGGAACGGCCTCGTGCACGGGGGCGCCGGAGGCCGAGGAATTGAGCGCTGTCACGGAGCGGTTCTTCGCACGGGTCGGAATGCGCGGCCTTGCCGGCATGGAGTACAAGCGCCATGCCGTCAGCGGCGAATTCATCGCCATCGAGCCGACGGTGGGGCGTACCGATTATCAGGAGGAAGTCTCCACCCTCAACGGTGTGAACCTGCCCTATGCCTATTATTGTTCCGTGTTGGACGCAGACTTCCGCTCCTGCGGCCGTGCGGGCGCGCCGATGATTTGGCGCGATCGGCAAGCGGACCGACAGTCCTCGGTACATCCAGAGCAGACCGTGCTCGGCTGGCCCGAAGGACACGGTGCGGTGCGCGATGCGCTGTGGCGAGGCGGCGATCCGAGTCCATGGCTGGCCACGCAGTGGCGGCGCGCGATGCGTAAGGGTGGAAGCATCTGCCATCGAATTTTTCCTGGTCTCCAGGTGTTATGAACAAAGCGATCTACAGGGCATGGAAAGACCGATGGCCTCCTCGTCGGCAGGTACCGGATACGCGAGCGGTGTTGGATGCCATGGCGGGTTGGTTGGCAGGCGCCCAGGATGCGAGCGGTTGCGGGGGCGTGAGCGCGTACTACGATCTGCGCAAGCGGCGCTGGGCTGCCGCGTACCCGGAGACTACGGGCTACATCATCCCCACGCTGTTCAATTACGCACAGATGTCGGGGCGGGAGGAATTCCGCGAACGAGCTGTCCGCATGGCCGATTGGGAAACCGAGATCCAGCTTCCAGAGGGGGGGGTGCGCGCCGGAACGATGGACGCCGACACGCTTGCGCCGACGATTTTCAACACCGGGCAGGCGCTGTTCGGTTGGGCGCGAGCGCTCCAGGAAACGGGGAATCCGTGTTACGCCGAATCCCTGCGTCGTGCCGCGGACTGGCTCGTGGCGGTTCAGGACGACGACGGCGCCTGGCGCAGGTTCGCCTCGCCGTTCGCCGCGCACACCCTCAATACCTACAACACCCGGACCGCCTACGGCCTGGCGCTTGCCTCGTGCGCGCTCGATGATCCGCGCTATCTCGAGGCGGCACGGCGCAATGTCGCTTGGGCGCTTGGTCGGGCCGAACCGAACGGCTGGCTGCCGGACAACTGCCTCGAAGACAACGAACGGCCGCTGACGCACACGATCGCCTATGCCATCCGCGGCATCCTGGAAGTGTCCGCGGCCATCGGCGACGATGCCGGTCTGGCCGACGCCTTGCGCATGGCCCGGGCGGTGTCCGCGGCCCAGCGCGCCGATGGTGCCCTGCCCGGGCGGCTCGACAAGCGGTGGCGGGCGGCCGTGCGCTGGAGCTGCGTGACCGGAAACGCGCAGATGGCCATCATCTGGTTGCGACTGGCCGAGCTGTCCGGCGAGCGTGATTTGGGCGCCGCGGCGGATCGGGCCATCCGCTTCAATGCGAGCATCGTTCGGTTGCACGACCGGGATCCCGGCGTGCGCGGCGGCGTAAAAGGGTCGCATCCGCTTGACGGCGACTACATGCGCTATCGCTATCCGAACTGGGCCGCAAAGTTTTTCGCCGATGCGGTGATGCTGCGTGAGGATCCCGCGAGGGTTTCCTGATGCTGCGCTCGCTTTCCATCCTGTTGTTCGTACTGGCTACATTGCCGATGGCCTTCGTCGAGCCGTTCGTCGGCCTGTTGCTGTGGGTGCTGTTCAGTTATATGAATCCCTACCGGGAGGCGTATGGTTTTGCCTACGGCTTCCGCTGGGTGTTAATCATCGCCGCGGTCACCCTCTTTAGCATGCTGATCAATCGTAGCAAGGTGCAGCGCATCGAGTGGACGCCACTGGTCTCGTTGCTGCTCTTTTTTCTGATAGCCACCGGCATCTCATCGCTGTTCGCCGTGATGCCGGATATTGCCGTTGATAAGTGGATCCAGTTGTTCAAAGTGCAAATAATGGTCTTCGCCACACTGATGTTGGTGAATGATCGAAAGCGGATGCACTGGATGGTTTGGGTCATCGTGCTGTCCTTCGGCCTCTGGGCCGTCAAGGGAGGGTTGTTCACCCTGATCAAGGGGGGGGCCTATCATGTGTATGGTCCGGGAAAAAGTTTTTACGGGGATAACAACCAATTTGCCCTGGTCATGTGTATGACGTTGCCGTTGATGCGCTACCTCCAAGTGCAGGCCCGAGCACGATGGTTGCGCACGGCCCTCTGGGTGCTGATGGCGCTGACGGTACTGTCGATTCTTGGTACCTATTCACGGGGTGGACTCATTACCTTGTTGGCGGTTCTAGTGCTTCTTGTCCTCAGGGGCCGCAAGCGGTTTGGTATACTCATCGTCGTGTTGATGGCAGCGCCACTGGTGTTTAATTTTCTGCCGCAGCATTGGAAGACGCGTATGGCGGGCTTAAGCAGTGGCCATGCCGAAAAAAGCGAATCCTTCGAGGGGCGCCTGCAGTCCTGGGAATTTGCCACGAATGTTGCTTTACATCGACCGTTAACCGGAGGCGGCTTCGGTGTTTGGGCCAGCAGCGAGATGTGGAGCACCTATGGACCCCCGGGTGCGGTGCAGAGGGCGATTCACAGCATCTGGTTCCAGGTGCTGGGTGAACAGGGATTTGTGGGGCTGTTGTTCTTTGTCTCTTTGCTGATACTGGGTTGGCGGAATCTCTCCGTGGTAAAGAGGCGCGCCCGCGACGATCCGCAAAAGCACTGGCTGCAGGATCTCGCCGGTTTCATGCAGGTCAGTATGGTGGCGTATGTCGTGAGTGGTTCCGCGCTGCCACAGGCTTATTTCGATTTCATCTATCAGTTGCTCGCGTTAACGGTCCTTCTACGACGTTTCGCCGAGTCGCCTGCAACGGTCACGGCGGCGGACCGCGCGCCGGCAGCGGCCCGCGGCGTTGTTCGTGCCGTGGGACGTTAGGAGCGCGACGCCTGCCGACGCAAGGCCCATCGCTCGGACAGCCGGCGCAGGACCGCCGCCTCCAAGCCGTCGGGGCGTCCGGACAGCCACCATAAGACCAGCAGGACGATTGTATGCCACCGGTTCGCCACGGATTGACCGCGAAAATGCATTGGTTCACTTTTCCGGTTATGGTCGCTTCTCCACCCGGCGTTACCACGCACGGTCACGTACCGTGATT
>ENA-ORDP01001287-ORDP01001287.1-marine-sediment-metagenome-genome-assembly--contig:-NODE-1287-length-14095-cov-5.034402_pt1 | contig 14095 bp, 13 predicted proteins | sample MGYA00248627_ERZ508539 | MGnify/ENA primary metagenome ERZ508539 (study PRJEB26208, sample SAMN05571518) | marine sediment metagenome | biome: deep sea; feature: Hydrothermal vent; material...
GACGGGGTAAATATGCCAACCCGGCATACATCCGCCAACCCGCGCGATGGGCCGGACCGTCGGCGCCAATACCGATAACCGGTCGTCATATAACTTTACCAGATGGCGGCGACGGCCGATGAAGCGATCAAGCTTGCGAAGTTGGCTGAGTCCGAGCGCACAGTGTAAATCGCTGGCCCGGTAGTTGTAACCGGGTTCCGCCATTTCATAATACCAGGGGTTGACGGCCCCATCGCCGCCGAAAGCCAGGGCGGCGTTTGTCATTTTTTCCGCGTCACTGGTCATGCCGTGGTTTCTCAGGTTTTTCAACCGGTCGGCGAGGGCGGGATCGTTGGTTGTGATCGCGCCGCCTTCGCCCATGGCCAGTGTTTTGACCGGGTGGAAAGAAAACACGGCCACGTCGCCGTGACGGCACGAACCGACCTTGACCGCGCCGCCTTCGCCATCATCATAGGAAGTCCCGACGGCATGGGATGCATCCTCTACCACGGCCAAACCGGAACGACCAGCTATTTCGGCAATGCGCCGCATGTCGACGGCCTGCCCGGCCAGGTGAACCGGAGATACGGCCTTGATGGCGCCGCCTTCCGGTCCATCGAGAACGGCGGCCAGGTCTTGCGGGCGCATCAGGCCATTGTCGGGGTCGACATCGGTAAAAACGACGTCGGCGCCGACATAACGCACCGCATTGGCCGTCGCCAGAAAGGTCATTGATGGCACGGCGACCTTGTCGCCGGGGCCGACGCCCATTGCCATCATCGCAAGATGCAGTCCGGCGGTGGCGCTGGAGCAACTGATGGCGTACCGCGCCGAAACCGCCTTGGCGAACGCCGTCTCGAATTCATCGACCGCGGGGCCGGTCGTTAGAAAGCTACCGTTAAGAACGGCCGTGACGGCGGCGATATCATCAGCATCAATTTGCTGTCGCCCATAAGGCAGGAAAGGCTTATCTGTCATCAATCTTGGAAAGTTTACGGGTCAGGCTTTTTGCTCAAGCATTTCTTTGAGACCTTCGGCATCCAGCCATTCCGTATTGGCGTCGCTTGAATATATGAATTCTTCGGATACCGGCATGGCCCCGGCCTGCCTCAGGTTGTCCTTGGTCCACCACTTGAAGGCCGGCTCGATGATGTAGCGGTCATCCAACTCCACGGTATTTCTGGCGTCATCTAGCGACACCATGACCTCGTGCAATTTTTCGCCGGGGCGGATGCCCACGGTGCGTTGGGGCAGGCCCGGCGCCATGACGCTGGCGATACTGGTGATCGACATGCTGGGAATTTTCGGGATAAAGGTCTCGCCGCCATTCATCATGGCAAGACTGGACAAAACAAAATCGACACCCTGGTGCAAGGTAATCCAGAAGCGGGTCATGCGGCCATCGGTGATCGGCAGACTTTCGCATTTTTTATCGATCAACTTCCTAAACAGGGGAACAACGCTGCCGCGCGACCCGACGACATTGCCGTAACGGACCACTGAAAACCGGGTATTGGTGCCGCCGCTCAGATTGTTGGCGGCAACGAAAATCTTGTCTGACGCCAGTTTCGATGCACCGTACAAGTTTATCGGGCTCGCCGCCTTGTCCGTGGATAAGGCGAGGACATTCCTGACATTGGTTTCAATAGCCGCATTGACCACGTTTTCAGCGCCGAACACATTGGTTTTGATGCATTCGAAGGGATTGTATTCTGCCACCGGCACATGTTTCAGCGCCGCCGCATGGATTACGCAATCGACGCCGCGCATGGCCATTTTCAACCGTTCCGCATCGCGGACATCGCCGATGAAAAAGCGCAGACAGTCCGAACGGGAAGACAACACCCCGTTGGTCAAATCATATTCCATTTCCGTCTGCTTTAGTTCATCGCGTGAAAATATAACCACCCGCCGGGGATTGAAGCGGGAAATGATGGTTTCGACAAAAGCCCTGCCGAATGAACCCGTGCCGCCGGTGATCAGGATTGATTTTCCGTCAAGGTCGGCTTGCGGCTTGCTGAAGTCGCGAATATAGGGACGGTTGCTCATAAGAGAAGATGTCCAGTGTTGTGAAATGAGGGGTGTTGGCTTGCTTTTTTGGTACGCTACCGCAGGCCGGGTGATAGCGCCAGCTTAGCAAAAAGATCTTGTCGCCCGTTCTATCCAACAAGTTATTGCGGCTAAACCTGCCTGGAACGGCTTGCCGTTACCGGATGATTATCGTCATTCCGACTGGTTTCCGGGCCGCTGGAAAAATGCACACCGCACTTGCTATTAATATAACGAAGAATTATACGTTCACGAAATGAACGTCAAGCGGTATAATGATTTTATCGCCTCTTCACCTTGTTTGACTCGCCCGGTGCGAATGCGGACGAAAATGCCGGTGACGGTTTCCGATGTCTGATCCATCGACTCAATCGACCCTGCGCTTCCGGGACATTTCTCCGCAAGGGGTCAATTTGAAGGTGTGGGATGATCTGGTCGATCAGTGCCCCGATGCCTGGTTCATGCACACGTCGGCCTTCCATCGCTATATCGCCGCCGCAACCGGAGAACCCTTCGAAAACGCCAGTTTTGTGGTCGAAAACGAAGGCCGGCCCATCGCGTTGGCGCCATTGGCGTTCGGTCCGTTGAAGCTGGATGGGTACGAAGCCCTGGAAGCCGGTTATTATGGCGGCCCGTTGCCATGGCCATGCTTCCTGCCCGGCGCCGACAAAAACGGCGAGATGGAACTGGCGGCCTTCGCGGAAGCCGAAAGGCGGGCAATCTCATGCGGGGCCAAGCGAATCCGCTACATGCTGTCGCCGCCGCAACCAGGTGAGGACGACATCTTACGTTTCGCACGCGTCGTTTCGAAGCGTCATTATCTCGATACAAGCTATCCGTCGCACTGGATGGCTTTGGATCACGATGCCGAAAGCGGCGTTCGCTCACGCTACAAAAGATATGTCAAAAAGTTTAGCAAGGACTTTGATCTGCGGGTCAGCCGCGGCGGCCGCCTTGGCGACGACCTGGAACAAGCCTATTTTGATCTGCACGTTAAAGACAGCGGAGGCATGTTCCGGTCACGTGAGAGTTATACTGAAATGGCCAACATGGCCCGCGAAGGGCTCGGTTTTTTTGTTTCCGCGCACAGCCGCGATAGTGGCGGCGCCGTCGGCGTTCTGGTGGTTCTGGTACATAAAAATCATGCCTACGATGCCTCGGTGGCGGTCGACCCCGCATATCAGGATGCTTTCGTTTCCCACCTGCTGAAATGGCAAGCCATTCGGACACTTAGCGAAGACGGCGCAAAATCCTATGAACTGGGCCGTTGGGCCAACAAGGCCGACTGGAACTGGACCCCCGGACAAAAAAACTTCGGCATCAGTTTTTTTAAGCAGGGCTGGTCGCGCGACGGCGTGAAAAGCGTTCTCGTTGCCGAAAAGTTTTTCGACCGTGATGCCCTGAACCATTACTGCGCGGGATTGGCCCGAACCGCCGCCGACTATTTTGAATGCTGACATGGCGGTATTTCCGACACCGCAGCCGTTTGACTTGCCGGCCTTGCGGTTCGCCGATTTTGCCGGAATCCTGTGGTCAGGGCCGGGCGAAACCCTGAACCCGCTATCCGGCGAGGGTTTCTTCATTCCGACCAGTTCCGGCAAGGCGGCGCTATGCCTGGCCTTGCAAGATCTGAGGGCCTCGGGCCGGATCCCCGACAAAAACGTCAACGTTATGGTTCCAAAATGGCTTGACTACGCCGTTTACAGTGTCATGCATCTGCATGCCTTTCCATCCCAGGACCCGGACGGCGAATTGGCGGCGATGGTCGTTTATCATCAATACGGTTTCGCCCAGGACATGGATGCGATCAGCGCCTTTGCCGTCGAAAGGGGGCTTCCCATTATCGAAGATTGCGCCCATGCCATTGCCGGTGAATACCACGGGCGGCGGCTGGGCAGCTTTGGCGATTACGCTGTTTTCAGCTTTTCAAAGTTCTTCCCTTGCATCATGGCCGGTGGCCTGTGGGTCAGGAATGCCGACGCCTATGAACGCATCGTCAAGGCCGCCGGCCGGAACCATAAACCCTATCTGCAAGCCTATTCCCTGGCCATCCGCCTGCTGCACGACCTGGCCGCCGACGGTTCGCCCGGCTTGCTCAATCGGTTGCTTGAAACCAGTTATGCAGTTTACGACCGCCATCCCCGGATAAACGCCCTGGTGGTCCGGTTGTTACGCCGCCAACTGGCGCAACCGGTCCTGCGGATGCGCCGTAACAATTGGCGGGTCCTCAGGCAGACGCTCGCCGGCACCGAGATGCTTGCCGGGCTGGAGGAAACCGCCACGCCTTACTGTGTACCGTTGAAAATACCCAATCACCGCCGTGACCAAGCCCTGGCGGCGGCTCGCGCCCACGGTATCAGAACCGGATATTATAAATTCGACGAGGCCCGCAACCTGTTATATCCGGATTTCCAGGACCGGCTTCTGGTGCCCGTCCACCAGGGTCTCGATGAAGCCGCCGTGGCGCGGATCGGGAAAGACCTGCGTAGCGCCGTTGCTAACAATGGAGCGCGGCCATGATAGTTCGCGAAACGCAACCCTATTCGCTTGTTGGACAGGCCGTGGCCCTGCGTAAAAGCAACGGCGCACCATTGGCGTGGCGGGAAGAAGACGGCTGGACCATGACTTTGTGCGCCCGTTCCGCCTTGCGCGCCATGCTTCTCTATCTGCGCGAAACCGGTGTTTTAGCCGATAAGACGGCACAAATCCTGACCCCGCAATGGGCCTGCACGACCCTTTACCAGACTTTCCACAAACTGTGTTTTCCGGCCAATCGCCCGAACCGGGATTTAAGCGGAGTCATGATCTATCACCAGTATGGATTTCCCCAAAACATGGCGGCGATCAGCGAACGCTGCCGGGAAGATGGACTGTTTGTTATCGAAAATTCCGTCAACTGTTTCGATTCTCACTGGCGGAATTGCAAAGACGTCGACCAGGATTTACGCATCGGTTCGATCTTCAGTTTTCCGAAGCTGTTTCCGGTTGTCCTGGGCGGCGCCCTGCAAACCGACGACGCCCGCCTGGGGCAATTCGCCCGCGACCTCGCCCCCGGTGAAGCGACATCGCGTTTTGCCCGGTTTTGGTCTTACTGGGCGCGGCTGCTTGACGACAAGGGCCGGTATTCGATAATCGGTGGCCCGCTCGTCATGAATCAGGCGTTGGCTTATGCTATTTCCGACTACAGCCAGGATATGCCGGCAACCACCAAAAGCATCCTGACGGTGCCTGCCGTAAAGGCATGGCTTGATCGCCGCCGCGACAATTACACCCGCCTGTACGAGAGTCTTGAATCGACAGGCGCCATGGATCATCTTGAGCGCGGCGCGATTCCCTATGTGGCGCCGCTGAAGGTGCCGGACGGCAAGGCCGAGGGGATTGCCGCGGCCCTTGATGAGGAGGGCTTCCGGATCGGCATCTATCATTTCGATACCAACCGCAATGTCTTCGAACCGCATTTTGAAAGAATGGTGCTGGTCCCGGTTCATGCCGGCCTGGGAAATGACGACATGGACCGGATCGCGGCGACGGTCCGTTCCCGCCTGTAAGCCGCCTTCCGCGTTTCGGCCAAGAGAGATTATGTTGAACAAGGTCCGGATCACATCGACATCGAATTTGCTGCCCGGCAACGACGGCTGGCGGTCGCTGGCGGACCATTACGATCTGGATTTCGGTGAATATGGCGACTGGCCGCAGGTGCTTATGTCCGCCGAGGCCGCCCCGGTGATCTGGCTTTGCTTCCTTGAAGACCTGGTGCCTCCGCACATCGTTCCGGACGCCGCGATTGATAATGCGGAGCCTTTCGACGATCTGTTGCGCCCGCTTGTACAGGCCTTGGGCAAACGCCTTGCGGATACAGCGGCGCCGACGCTCGTCGTCTGGTCGGCGTGGCGGCCTGCCAGCCCGGTGCGGGCGGCCAGGGATGGCGACCCATGGCGCAAACTGGCGCGGCATCTGGATAAAACGCTAAACGAGTTAGCCGCCGGGAACGCCGGGCTTTTTTTGCTGGCGCTGGACGATGTCCTGGCAACCAGCGGCCTTGACGCCTGTTTCGATAGCCGTAACTTCTACGCCGCCCGCTGCCGGTTGTCGCGCCGTGGCATCGAAGCCATGGCAACGGCGGCGGCGGCCGTGTTTGCGCGCATCAGCGAGCCCGCCAAAAAAGTGCTGGTGCTTGATTGTGACAATACTCTCTGGGGCGGCATCGTCGGCGAGGTCGGCATGGAAGGACTGGTCATTGGACAAGACGGAATGGGCCAGGCATTCGTCGACTTCCAGCGGGCGGCGCTGTCGTTGAAACAACAAGGAACGCTGCTGGCGATCGTCAGTAAGAATAATGAAAACGACGTTCATGACGTCTTTAAAAACCATCCCGGCATGGCGCTGAACATGGCCGACATCGCGGCTTGGCGTGTCAACTGGCGGGAAAAGCCCGATAACGTGCAGGCCCTGGCCAAAGAGTTGGATCTGGATCTCGATAGTTTTGTCTTCTGGGACGACAATCCTTTGGAGCGGGAAAAAATGCGCCATGCCCTGCCACAGGTTCTGACGCCGGAACCACCGGTGGACGTCACCCTTTGGCCCGGCCTACTTGGTGCGATGGACGAACTGGCCAGTTTCACGGCTTCGGCCGAAGACCGGCGCAAGACCGAGCAATACCGCCACCGGGCGGATTTCATCGCCGAAACCGAAACGGCGGATAACGAACATGATTTTCTTGTGACGATCAATTTACGGCCGCATATTCAGGCCATCGACAGGGCGACGAAGGCGCGCGCCTTACAACTGTGCGCAAAAACAAACCAGTTCAATCTGCGCACCCGGCGTCACCGCGACGCCGACCTGACACAGTTGATCGAGCGGGCCGGCGACGGCGCGTTTTTGGTCAACCTGGAAGACAGGTTCGGCGATCATGGCCTGACCGGACTGGTCATCGCGCTACCGGCTGCCACCGCCGATATCGCGTTCCTCGAAACCTTTTTGTTAAGTTGCCGGGTACTCGGCAGGCATCTCGAAGCCTGGATGCTGAAAGCCCTGATCGATATTCTATCGCATCGGGGAGTGGACTGGCTGGTCGCCGAATACGTCCCGACAAAAAGAAATGTAATCGCCAGAAATTTCCTGAGCGATCACGGCTTTATCGCGCTTTCCGGTTTGCCCCCTGAAGATCGCGACCGGGTACAGGCGGCGACCGCAGAAATGGCTTGCGGCGGCGAGATTTATGCCGCTAATCTTTCGTCCCTTTCCATCCCCCACCTAGACTTGTTCAGCCATGACACATCCGTCTCTGCATGATCTTCTCCGGCAACAATTCCCGAACGCCGATATCGATTCCAACCGGCCCAACCTGATGGTCGGCGACCTTGCGGAGTGGGATTCCCTGGCCCATTTCAATTTTCTGATGCGTATTGAAGACGCCTATGGCGTGCGTTTCGACATGGAGGAAATGTCCGAACTGAAGGGCCTTGAAGGCATCGCCGCCAGCCTGGCCGCAAAAGGGCTCAAGATTTGACCGTCAACCGGTCAGACATTACCGATGCCTTCCGCCAATGCGGGGTCGGGCCGGGCGATATGCTGATGCTTCATTCCGATGCGCTGGTGCTTGCCCAGTTGCCGCAAATGAGCGACCAAGAACGCTACCAGGCCTTGTTCGACTCATTAGCCGACGTCCTTGGCCCCGAAGGAACCCTGGTGGTGCCGGCCTTCACCTACAGTTTCTGTAGCGATGAAACCTTCGATCCGCGACAAAGCCCCAGCACCGTCGGCGTGTTAACGGAATACTTTCGCCGGCTTCCCGGTGTTGTTAGAACACCCGACCCGCTTTTCAGCGTCGCCGTTCGCGGCCCCCTGGCCAACGATTTCGCCGCCGCCAGTCCGTTGGATTGTTTTTCCGAGAATTCAATTTTCGGTATGCTGGCACGCCACGACGCCCATATCGCCTGCCTGGGCTGCGGCTTCGACCGGATTACCTTTGTCCACTATGTCGAACAGTCGGCAGGCGTCGATTATCGCTATCATAAAACATTTTCCGGCCGTATCGTTGACGATGATGGACCGCGCCAGATGTCGGTCCGGTATCTGGTCCGCGATCTTGACCGGGACGCGGTAACAGACACGACGCGACTCAAAAAACGGCTTGCCGATCAGGGTCTTTTACAAGAAGCACCCGTGGGGCGGGTCGGATTGAGTATCGTCCGCGCCCAGGCGTTTTATCGGCATGGCCGGGCGCTCCTTGATGAAGACCCGGCGGCGCTGATCCGCGAAGGCAGACAAACAGGTAATGGAGCCTAACCCATGGATGACCTGAAAGAACGGCTCGAAGCAATTCGCCAATCCAACAAGTTTTCTACCGAAGACGCGGCGTTTTTGTCGCGGCGCAACGACTTCGCCGTCAAGGCGGGAGCCGCGGACTTGTTTTCCTATATGGACCAATTCGGGCTTTACGCAGGGGCGCAGACCATCGCCTCGCGGATTGCCGCTTACGAGGCGCTCAAGCTGACGCTCGACGTGCCTGGCCATATTGTCGAATTCGGGGTCTGGCATGGTAGCAACCTGCTGTTCATAGCCAAGCTGCTGAAGTTGATGCGTCCGAACACACATAAGCAGGTGATCGGTTTTGACAACTTCGCAGGCCTGCCGGAAGCCCATGAACTGGATGGCGCCGCCGCCCAGACATCGCTTGGCCGTTACTGTGGAAACGAAGAAATCCTGCGTGCCGCCATCGACCTGCACGGACTTGAGGGCTGGGTCCACTTGGTCAAGGGCGACGCCGACGAGACAATACCCGCCTACGAGGACGCGGCGCCTGAAGCCATGGTGTCGCTGGCCTGGGTCGATTTTGATCTTTATGAACCGTGTAAAACGGCCCTGAAATTCCTTGGACGCAGGCTATGCAGCGGCGGCATGATCGTTTTCGATGAAGCCATATCGGCGAACTGGCCGGGCGAAACAATCGCCATGCGGGAATTTATAGAAGAGCATTCATCGTCTCGCTTTCGCATGGTTGCAAATCCGCTGGGCCGCCAGCCGGTCATGTCACTGGTCAAGGAATGATGTTCTTTGACCATATTGGTCTGTTCGTCGCTGATCTGACGGCGGGGCGCCAACAGCTTTCCGCCCTGCTGCCAATTCATAAATTCAGCGGTCCGGTCGATGATCCGGGTCTTAAGGTTCGGATACAGTTCGCAACGGACAGTTCCGGCATCCGTTATGAACTGGTGGCCCCATTCGGGGACGGCAATCCGGTCTCGGCTGTACTTGCAGCAGGCAAAAATATCCTCAATCATGTGGCCTACCGGACGACGGACCTGGACGTTGAAATCGAAAGACTACGCAACGAAGGCGCAATCCCCCTCGGCCCACCGGCCCCTGCGGTCGCTTTCAAAGGAGCACGGGTGATTTTTCTTCTGACGCCGCTTGGCTTCATTATCGAGCTGATTGAAACAACCGGCGGGACGGATTAGGCCACCGACCCGTTAAATCCGGATGCGCCCTGATAACATCTTTCCAGTACGCCCCAAAACATTGCGCCATTTGTACAGGCAGCGACAACAGTAACATCCGTAGAAACGGTTGCGGTTTCCAGCCGAAACACCTAAACACAATGTTTCCCGGTCGTTATTCAGGAATTAAGCGCCCCGCCCCAGGATGCGCTAAGCGAATTCGAACGGAGGAAACAAGGGTTTCCACAGTCGAGGGTGCTTCCGAATATGAAAGTAATGATTGTAACGACGCCGATTCGCCCCACTCCTTCGGGTTTTCCGCCGTTCGGCAGTCTCGCCCTTATTAAAAACCTTAGAAAAGCCGAATTCAACGATGTCGAATTCTATGACATCGATGGGAACCGTCCCGCCTTCGAGAACGTTATCGAGTATATCGGCGAAGCCCGCCCCGACATTCTTGGCATCAGCGCCGTGGTATCGACGGCCTATGAATATTGTAAACGCCTTTCCCTGGCGGTTAAGGAAATATTGCCCGATACCTTCATCGTACTGGGCGGGAATATGGGCGCCAGCGCCAATGTTTTGCTTCGTAAAACAGGCATTGATATTGTCGTTCTGGGGGAAGGCGAACGGGCCTTCGCTAATATCGCCCGGCTTGCCCGGAAAACACACACCCCTGCGGATTTCAAAGACATCAAGGGCCTGATGCTCCTTGATGAAACCGGCACCCTGATCAACACCGGTTACGAAACGCCCCTGCCGGCGGATCAACTTTATGACATCGACTGGGACGATCTTGAAAAAGCGTCCGACATGGACCGTTACATCAGGCCCCATGACGAAAAAGCCGATGCCGGCTGGATCCAATACAGTTCCCACGCTGAAGACTCACGGTGGCGCGGCAAAAGAATCGGTCTGCTGTACGCATCCAAGGGTTGCGTCTCGCGGTGTACTTTCTGCCACCGTTGGGACAAGGGCATCCGCTTTATCCCCGTGCCCATCGTCATGCAACGGCTGGATGAAATTATCGAACGTTTCAACGTCGGGTTTTTACAGCTTGCCGATGAAAACTTCGGAACCAACAAGCGTTGGCTGAAGGAATTTTGCGCCGAGATCAAAAAACGCAACATCATCTGGCGGGTCGGTACGCGAGCCAAGGGGATGTCGCCTGATATCATCGGGATGATGCGCGATGCGGGGTGTGCCTCGATCATTTACGGCAATGAAACGGGCAGTGAGCGCATGCTTCAGATCATGGAGAAAAAGATTTCGATCGACGACAATTACAACGCCGTAAAATGGGCGATCGAAGCCGGGCTGGGCTCTAAGGTTCAACTGGTATTAGGCATGCCCGGTGAATCGACGGAAACCGTCAAGGAGACTATCGAGTTCTGTAAATTCACCAATTCCATCCTGCCCTACCAGAATCCCAATGACCTGAGCATCAATTACGCCCAGGCGCTGCCGGGAACGCCACTCTATGAATATGCCCGCGCCCAGGGATTGATTGGCCGCGGCATTGCCGGTGAGGAAGAATATCTGTTGCAAATTTCCGATCGCGACGCCCACGATGAATACACCACCCTGAACTTCACGGATTACCCGAAACTGATCTGTGAGACATGGCGGCCGCTGATTACCGTTACCGTTAACAAGCACTATGTCGAAAAGTTCGGCCTGGACCAGTACCACAAGGTTCTATATCGCGATACCGATCACTTCAGGAACAAATCCGAGAGCGGCTATTTTGCCAATCCGAAAAGGATCATGGAAACCAGCGGCACCGGCACGCTGAACGACTCTGAAGAATTTGAAATGCCGTCGTTGGCAAAGATGGTGCTGAAGGGTCAATGGGGCCTGGCGCTGATCAGCTATCCCGATATGGCGTATCGCATGCGGAAGTTTTTGGTTTTACAGGTGCTTATCAAGGATCTGAAAGACTACGGGCTGGCTCATACGGCCGGATTGCTGCGCGAATATCTGAGTTTCCGGATCTCGCGCCTTATCAAGCCCTATGCCTTCAAACAAGAATACAGGTCGTTGCGCAAAATTATCGGTAACGACATCGAATCCTTGCCGGGCGATAGCGAGGCCATGGGCGCCCTGCGCAAGGGGCGCTGACGGATTATCCCGCGCGGACCAGACCCGCCCCATCAAGTTGTTGTAAGATTTCCAGCACTTCATTGGGACCGATGCCGATGATTTCGGCCAACGACAGGACATCGTGGGTGCCATCGGCGTAGGCCAGGACGTGACGCATTTTCAGCGCCGCCTGCGGGATCCGGGCGGTGCCCCGGTTGCCATAGAGTCCGCGACGGCCTAGTTGCGGTTCGCACGGGGTGCTCACCGTGTAGCAATCGTTATTCTCCAGGACCGTCAGACATTCACGCATGACATCCAAAGACTGTCCGAGACCCGTACCCGTCACCAGATCGAAGTTATCGAGCGAGCTGTGGTATTCCGGATATTCGCCGAATTTCGAACGGCAAAACACCGCCACCGGCAGATCGACGCCCGGACTGCAATATTGCCGTTCGTCCGAACCCCGATCCAGATAACCGTATGTGATGACATTGTCCCGAACCGACAAGACCGCCGCCAGAACCCGGTCGGCCAGGGTTCCGCCACGGCGTGACGGCATCATCGAATAACACCTTTCGTCACCGACGCAAGACAGCACGAACCCGGCGACCGTCTGGCGTTTCATCTGTTCCAGGTTACGGCTCAAATAGGCGATGGCGCCGATTGTTTCCGGAACGAAGACAATTCGATAAGTGTATTTACGGTTTGTCAGGGTCTTGTCGATCCACTGCGCCAGCGCCGCCGTCAGCACCGGGCCGGAAAGCTCGTTATTGGCCATCGACGGATGGCAGATATAGGTCGAGAGCAGGATTTCCTTTTCCTCGCGCCCCTTCAGCAACAGTTCGCCATAGCTCAGCGAGCCGTCGTAAAGCGCGCTTTTAACGACGGCATGATAGTTTCCCGGTTTCAATGCCTGGCGCTGGGCATGGGTCAGGCAAAAACCCCAGCGCCGTTCGTAATACGAAGTGACATAGGGTATGGCATCGGGTTGTTCGGGCAGGGAATAAAGGTGGCCGTCAAGTTTACTCAGGTCCATCCACGCATCGACCGGCTCCGAATAGCTGACCAGGTGCAGGTTGTGATCCTTGAAGTCGACGATGCGCACGCCATCCTCATTTTCGATGTAGGCGTCTTCGACGGACCATTCCCGGGGCACGACCCAATCGAAAACCCGCTCACCCGTCGGAACCTCGTGAATATTCATATCCGGTAGCAGCTTGTTCAGATAAGCCAGCGTTTCGCGCACACCCGGCCCGCTCAGGCTGCGGCAAATGGGGAACAGGTCCTTCGCCCATTTCAGCATATCGTTGTCGCGCATTCTCTTAATTCCCTTATAGCCCGTGAGAAAAGTTGCGGCGTTGCAAAACCGGATTGGTCAACCCGACGATGACCGGCGTCATCGACAAGCGCCACATGGGTCTCCATTCAATTACGGTGACAGTTTACTTAACTCCAGCTTCGTGCGGGCGCGACTGGTGAAACGGGCGCGGGAGTTAAGTAAACTGTCACCGTAATTGCCAAGGCGGCGGCAGCCGTCAGGACGGTTGCAATTGTAATAAAATATCTTCTTGAAACTTGATATAACGTTTTCATTTCATATTTCCCAAGCGATCCTCAAAATCTACGCAATCATACATGGTAGCGCCGTTTGCGTGAGGATTATTTCCGTAATTCCGGGAGAGGCGGCTGCCGTGGCTGATCGGTAAACATATGAAGGAATGATCATCAGCCCGGGACGAGACGGATTTCAACTTTTTTGCCGACGGCCTCGGCATACCTTTCCAGCGATTTTATGGAAGGCTTATGACCACTTTCGAGACGAGCAACGGCGGGCTGGCTGGTTTTCATGCGTTCTGCCACCTCCTCCTGGCTCAGTCCGGCGTCAACGCGAGCCCTGATGAGTTCTCCGGCCAATGCAAACTCGGGGGCCAATGCTTCGTATTCCTTGCGGAATTCCGGATCTTGCATCCACTTTTTACGAAGTTTTGAAAATGGAATTGTCATGATTCTAATTCCTCCATTCTGGATAGGGCCGTTTGAATCGCACCCCTTGGTATCTTTTGTGTCTTCTTACGGAATGCGTGCAAAATAACAATCCGGCGGTCCCTAACGGTAACGTAAATGGCCCTGGCTATGCCGTCTCGTCCTTTTACCCGCATCTCCCATAGTTTATCCTGGAGATGTTTGATATAGGGCTCACGAACTTTATGGAGACCAAATTCTTCGATCATATGAACAATTCGATCAAGTTTAGCGCGCATGTCATTGGGGAGTTTGTCAATCTCCTCCATGACGGTCTGGTTCAGTATTTCAACGCGCCAATTCATTACCATTATATATCATTTGTGATATAGTATGTAAAGTTTCATATTAATGCCAAACAAAACCAAACAGGTTCTTCTGGCAGTCTTGGCGCGCCTTGAGGCCGCGCCCAATACCAAGATCAAGCGCAACGCCAAAATCTGGAGATAAGTAATATGTCCCCAGAATTTCAATCTCGGAACGGATGGCCAAAAGGACCGATCGCCAGCGGAAGGCGCAGA
>ENA-ORDP01001288-ORDP01001288.1-marine-sediment-metagenome-genome-assembly--contig:-NODE-1288-length-14090-cov-7.938226_pt1 | contig 14090 bp, 15 predicted proteins | sample MGYA00248627_ERZ508539 | MGnify/ENA primary metagenome ERZ508539 (study PRJEB26208, sample SAMN05571518) | marine sediment metagenome | biome: deep sea; feature: Hydrothermal vent; material...
CATGGTTTTGTCATGTATAGTAAAAAATCAAAGTGTAATATGATACCTGCCGTCCAGGCGAGGCTTGAACCCCATAAAAAAGCCGGTTAACAGAAATCAGATTATAAGGGAATAATATGTCAGAACGTGATATTGAAATGGAAGAAAAGATATTGAAGGAAAGTATTCTCAGCGCCAGTGGTCTGAATTCAGAGACTCTGCAGATTGGTATCAAGGGCGACCCGTCCCTGCGAGAAACAACCTACGCACGCAAGAAATACAATAGCAAGGTGGACAGCCTTTACGAACCGCTGGCCGCCAATTTCAAGGAACTGCTGTTAAACCGCAGCACTTTCCGCCTGTATATTGGCTTTAACAATGGCGAGATTCGAACGGCGTCCATCTTTGATCCTACGCGTATTGAAGTCCATGAGGCAGAAAAAATGGCTGATTGGGATTATATTGAGCGCCAGTTCCCCGCTGTGAGCTATGAAGACAAGATCCGGCTGGTGAACGATATTTACTGGAACATTTCGGCTAACCCGATTTATAAGAATTTGCCGGGTTACTGGCAGAACATACTCAACAAGCGCAACGCTGAGTGGGAGCCGGTAGAGAAGGAGGAAATTATCCATGTGATTTCCACCCTCAAAGTGCTGCGTGATATGCCGGACTACTATATCCGCAATGTGACTATCTGTATGGTGCAGAGTTTCGTGCGTATTCAGTTCAACTGCGATGGCACCCAACTGGTTAGTGCTGAGAACTACCAGAGCTTTCTGGAAGCAAACCTGATTGCCTGAAGAACACCCCTGATCCCGCCTCCGTGACGGGATCAGGCGCTCCTGTTCTGAGTCAGGAGCGGGGCCAGCGCCTTTGACAACTCGAGGGGGTCAAATTTTGGAATATAGGCATCCGCGCCCACCTTGCTGCCCAGCAGCATATTGGCATCGGCCGATAAAGACGAGTGCATGAGTACCGGAATCCCTTTGAAGCGGGCGTCGCCTTTGATATTTTTGGTCAGCACATAACCGTCCATGCCTGGCATTTCCACATCGGTGATGATGGCCTGGATAATCTCACTGACGGGGGCATGGCTGGCCTCGGCGCGAGTGGCGATGTCCTGAAGTTTTTCCCAGGCTTCCACTCCGTTTTTGGCGCTGTAATAATTTGCCCCCAGGCGATCCAGTGTGTTCTCGATCTGGCGGCGGGCGACGCTGGAATCGTCGGCAAAGAAGACGGTAGCCGTTTGCTCCAAACGCTCGATGCCCTCGAACTGGCTGGGATCATCCAGCGTACCCGCCGTTTCCGCGAGTACCTTTTCCACATCCAGCAGCATGGCGATGCGCTTGTCTTTTAGTTCGGTTACGGCCGTGATCAGGCCGCCCATGCGGTTAGCCATCATGGAGGGTGGAACCTTGATGTCATTCCATTCCAGCCGCAGGATCTGCTCCACCGAGCTGACCAGCAGCGCCTGGGTAGATTTGTTATATTCGGTTACAATCAGTTTGCTGGGCGGTTCATCAACCACCATGCCGCAAAAATGCGCCATATCGATGACCGGAATCATCACGCCACGCAGGCTGACCATGCCCTTGACACCCACCGGCATGTCTGGCGCGCGGGTGATTTCGGGCACCTGGATGACTTCGCGGATCTTGAAAACATTCAGGCCAAAGACTTCTTCGCGCTGGGTGTTGGCATCGAGACCGAGACTGAAAAGGAGGATTTCCAGTCGGTTCGCGCCGGCCAGTTTAGTACGCTCGTCAACAGAAGTAATAAATGATGAGTTCATATCTCTATCCAGTCATCCAATAAATTTTAGGCCCACTTTGTCTTTTCTTTCTGACTGCAAATTCTGATTTGGCCGGGATTTATGACATACTGTGCTAATGCACCATGTGTCTATATAACGGCGCATGGGAAAATTACTGAAGCAAAATTTGCCCTGATAAAGACGCATAAGCGGGAATTCGCCTGCTCTGACATCAGCGGGGCAAACAAACAAAGTAGGGGAGAGACATTAAATGTCCACAAATAATATCACTGAATTACAGATTATCGATCATGCGCAGGGCGAGGGCGATGAAGCGGTCGCAGGCAAGTCTATTGTTGTACATTATTCCGGCTGGCTGTATGACGAGAATGCAGAGGACAACAAGGGTAGCAAGTTTGACAGCTCTCTCGACAGGAACGATCCCTTCTCTTTTGTGCTGGGTACCGGCACGGTTATCAAGGGCTGGGACCAGGGTTTTGCCGGGATGAAAGTTGGCGGCAAACGCAGCCTGATTATTCCCCCGGACATGGGTTATGGCGCGGCAGGTGCGGCAGGCGTGATCCCGCCTCACGCGATCCTGATGTTTGAGGTGGAGTTGCTGGAAGTCCGAGTCTAACAGACAGATGATCTCACAAAAAAAGGGAGCCGAAGGCTCCCTTTTTGATACCCGTGCTTGATGGCTGTCAGCTATGGGCGGCGCTGATTTCTTCTCGCGGTTTTCTTTCATTAGCGATATTAACCTTCAGTTCCCGGCCCTGGAACTCTTCGCCCTGCAGGGCCTTAATCGCTTTCATGGCATCGTGATGGTTCATTTCCACAAAACCGAAACCACGGGGTTTGCGGGTCACGCGATCGGTCATCAGGCGCACCGCATGGACTTCGCCATATTGTTCAAATAGTTCATGCACCGCGCTGTTTGAGGCGCGAAAAGCCAGGTTGCCGACAAAAATAGATTCCATTTTGCCAGCCGCAGCAGGGATGATACGCGTGGCCGCCAGCAGAGAACCGATCAGCGCGCCGGTCAACACGCCATAGGCAAAGCCACGGGCGGCACCGAGGTTTTCAATGGCAAGCTGGGGGGCGAGAAAAAAGGCCACTAAACCCAGAACGGTGGAAATGACCAGGGATTTCATAAAGTATTTTGCAGTTGGAAATGTAAATTTCATAAGCTCGTTTACTCTCTCTTTATAATCGTCGTTGTAATCATCATTGGCCCCTGAAACAAGATGGGGGGGCGGATTCCAAACAGGCATTTGCCCTGAGTGGGCGGTTCCTGAATCATGATTCTACACCTATAATTAACTATCCGTCTTCCCCGATTTGTCCCTGATTATTGACAGCGTATTGAATATTAAGGAATTATAATAAATGGCTCGAATCCGTTTTAGCCTTAGTCTGCCGGCACAAACCTATCGTCGCTATTATCAGGGGGAGGTGAAGATGGTGCAGGTAAAAAGCCTGGACGGTCAGAAACTGCGTTTTCCTGCGGCTATTCTGCGTCCCTATCTGAGCCATGCAGGGGTGTCGGGGCTATTTGAACTGGAGTTTGACGAGAACCAGCATTTTGTTTCGTTACACCGGCTGGCTCTGGTCTGAATTTCCGGATCCCTGGGGTTTTACAGACCGATGAGGGCCTGGATAGCGCCCGAGACAAGCGAGATAGCCGGCCAGATAAGTTTCGACAGGAAACCGGTGGCGAACAGGGCAAGGATGATGAACAGGCCGTAGGGTTCCAGTTTGCTTAGTGAATAGCTCAGGTTTGACGGCAGCAGACCGACGGCCACACGCCCGCCATCCAGCGGCGGCAAGGGGATAAGGTTGAATACCATCAGTAGCACATTGATAAGAATGCCGATGCTACCCATGTAGATCAGCGGCTGTGAGGCAAACAGCATGCTGGCGGGCAGGAGCATGGCCCCCTTGGCGATCAGCGCCCAGGCCAGGGCCATGAGCAAATTGGACGCCGGCCCGGCTGCGGCGACCAGCACCATGTCACGCTTGGGATTGCGCAGATTGCGGTAATCGATGGGCACCGGTTTGGCCCAGCCAAAGGCGATGCCGAGGGTGACGATCATGATAATCGGTACCAGCAGGGTGCCGACGGGATCAATATGCTTGATCGGATTCAGGGTCAGACGCCCAAGCATATCGGCTGTGTGGTCACCCAACTGTTTGGCCACCCAGCCATGCGCGACTTCATGCACGATAATCGCAAATAACGTCGGCAGGATAGCAACGGCAATGATCTGGATAGTGGAAAGGTGCTGGAGCATGATAATTGGGCTATAAAAACGCGGCCCACGAGTATACCAGAGTTTAGTGAGATGAATGATTTGATTTCAGCGGCTAACAAATTGATCGCCCATCGTGGCTATCCTCGCCACTACCCCGAAAACACACTTGCGGGTATTATTGCCGCCATTACTGCCGGTGCTCGCTTCATTGAAGTGGATGTGCAACTGACCGCCGATGGTGTTGCCGTGCTGTTTCATGACCGGGATCTGCGACGTTTGTGCCACCGATCCGGGGCACTGCATGACTATGACTGGCGGGAAGTGCGAACTTTTTCGGTCCGTGGTCCGGCGCAGCCTGACAACCCAAACCGTCAGGAGCCCCTTTCCCGATTAAAAGATCTCGCTGATCTATTGCAGGCCTATCCTCGTATCACGGCATTCATTGAACTCAAACGCATCAGCCTTGCCTACTTTGATGAGAATGGAATGCTGGCGAAAGTGCTGACTGATCTGCAACCCGTGCTGGGGCAATGCGTGATGATTTCCTATTCCCTCCCGGCGCTGGAAAAAATACGCGAACGGGGTCGCCAACCCATTGCGGTGGTGGCCGATGACTGGCATACCCTGAGTCAGCCTCGGGTGCAGGCATTGAAGGCGGAGTACCTGTTTTGTGATATTGAAAGCCTGCCTGCCGAAGGTCCTTTGCAGGTGCCAGGCTCACATCTGGCCGTGTATGAATGCACCGATGTCAGGAGAGCGCGAACAGTGCTTGGCCGGGGGGTGGATCTGGTTGAGACCTTCGCCATCGGCGAGATGCTGGCCAACTTGCAGGAGGGTGCCAGAGTGTGAGCAAAGTCGATTACGACATCTTGATCATCGGCGGCGGTATTCAGGGTGTGGGGGTAGCGCAGGCCGCCGCAGCAGCGGGTTACCGGGTTTTACTGTTAGAGAAGGAGGCCCTTGCATCGGCAACCTCAAGCCGTTCGAGTAAACTGATTCATGGGGGATTGCGTTATCTTGAAACGGCTCAGTTTGGCCTGGTGAGAAAATCGCTTCGGGAGCGAGCGATCCTTTTGCGTATCGCCCCCGAGCTGGTCAGGCCGGTCGCCTTTCATATTCCCGTTTATAAAAGCAGTACCCGAAAATCCTGGCAAATTCGGCTGGGACTGAGCGTGTATGCGCTGCTGGGCGGATTAAAACCACTGGCCCGTTTCAAACATTTCCCCAAAACACAGTGCCTGTCTCAGGATGGCTTGCAAACTAAAAATCTATCTGCGCTATACCGGTACTGGGATGCGCAAACGGATGACGCCGCCCTGACTCGCGCAGTTATGCGGTCAGCGATTGAACTGGGTGCAAAACTGATCTGCCCGGCAGAGGCTATTTCGGCAGGCTATGAAGATAATATTTATCAGCTTCGCTACCGGGACAAGAACGGAGAAAAACAGCTTGCCTGTCATGCCCTGGTGAATGCCGCCGGGCCGTGGATAAATACAGTACTGGAAAGGATTGCGCCGCAGGCGTCCCGGCTGGAGGTGGATCGGGTGCAGGGTGCGCATGTGTTGCTGGATGCGCCTGCGCCCTCGGCGATTTATTATCTCGAAGCGCCCACCGACAAACGTGCCGTGTTTGTCATGCCCTGGCAAGGCAAGACCCTGGTGGGTACCACAGAAACCTGTTTCCAGGGTGATCCTGATACGGTTAGCCCCACGGAAGAAGAAATACGTTATTTACAGGCCGTTTATCGTTATTATTTTCCTCATGGGGGAACGAACATCATCGACGCCTTCGCCGGTGTGCGTGTGTTACCTAAAGCGAAAGGTAGTTTCTTCAACCGGCCCCGGGATACGGTGTTGCATATGAGTTCACCTGCGCTATTGAGTTTATATGGCGGCAAACTCACCGGCTATCGCGCCACGGCAGAACAGGTCATCACAATGCTACGACCCTGGCTGCCTAAAGTCAGGGTCAAAGCGGATACCACAACACTGATATTGCATCCGCAAAGCAATGGCCAATAAAGGATATAACCCACTGATTGCCAATAAACAATCCCGCAGCAAGCTGACGGGGTATTAAGCTGTGCATGCTGATGGGTTTCCCTTCGCTCTACCCATCCTACTGTTTTTCGCTGCAAGCAGCGGGGAATCAAACCCGGAGAGATTCAAATGGCACTGGCCGGTAAAATTAATGATGTGGAGGGTGTGTAGTTATCCAAAGTGATGAGTATTTCCACCGTTCAAATTCATATTGCCGTGAGCGCCTGCCTGCTGGGGGAGCGGGTGCGTTATGACGGCGCACAAAAGCGCTACCCGTTAATTATGAAACTGGCGCATGAGTTTGAGTTACTGCCTTTTTGTCCAGAAGTCGCGATCGGCCTGGGCGTGCCGCGTGCGCCGGTACAACTGGTGACAACATCAGCCGGGATCCGGTCGCGGGGCGTGACCGATCCCTCCCACGACATCAGCGACCGGTTGCAGGCTTATGCGCAGCTGCAGTGCGAAATATTAAAGAGCTGTGCCGGGCTGATATTCAAATCCCGTTCGCCCAGTTGCGGCCTGGGCAGTACGCCCCTTTTTAATGAACAGGACGAGCAAACAGGCCAAACCAACGGCCTGTTTGCCGCGGTATTGCGGGACGGTCTGCCAGACTTGCCGATGCTGGAAGAAAGTGCGCTGGTGACAGAGGAAGAGGTGGCGGTGTTTGCCGGGCGGGTGCGTGATTATGATGCCTGTTTCCCAACCTCTCTCCCGTGAGTGGGAGGGGGGGTTGGGAAGCGGGCGGATCAAGCCGCAATGATCAAGCGCAACGCATCCAGACGCAGGCCGGTCTGCTGCATGTAGTCGGACAATTGTGAACGCTGGTTTTCAAGAAAGGCAATTTCCTCATCCCGCACATTCGGATTGACCCGTTGCAGTTCCTGCAGGCGCTGAATTTCATCACCGAGTCGTTTTTGCATGCGCCCAGTATGACTATCCAGAATCCGGGGTAATTGTTCGGCGGCCTGGGCTTCAGCATGTTCTATGATCTTCCGCAAACTATCCTGCCGGCTGTCGATGATCTGGCGCCGGGTGCAGGCGTCGAGTTCCACCGCCAGCGCTTCCAGTTCGGTAATGGGTATCGTGGCGCTGTGATCATTGAGATGGGTGTCTACCAGCAGGCGGATCAATTGCGGTGGCAGGAAGCGATTAATCTGTAATTGCCGGGGGGCGGCACCTTCGATGCGGAACAGGGTTTCCAGCAGGATGTCTCCGGTTTTAAGCTTCGGGTGCCTGCAAATGGCCAGCGCGGCATTGCCCTGTTCGCTGCCGAGAATGAGATCCATGATGCCGGTGACCATGGGGTGTTCCCAGCTCATGAAATGCTGATCCTCATGCACCAGCGCGTGCTCGCGTGAGTAGGTCAGGGTCAGACCTTCGGCGGGCAGTTCCGGGAAATGGTGAATGAGCATGTGATCGCTGGGACGCACTACATGGCTTTTGAAGTCGTATTGCTCGTAGTCCACGCCATAGGTATCGAATACCAGCTGCATGTAGTCAGCACAGACGTCATCCTGATCCTGCTTTTCAAGCAGGGAGACCATCCGTCGGGCCTCGTTTTCGCGGAAGGAGTTTAGCTCTAGCAGCCGATCCCGTCCCCGTTGCAGGCGCGTGGAAATTTCCTGATACAGGAGCCGGGTTTGTTGCAGCAGAGCCTGTTTTCTGGCAGCGCTGTCCTGCGGCTGTTGCAACAGCCGCAGCAAATCTGTTTCCACCTGTTGATACACGTTTTGACCTGCCGGGCAGGTGTGGTTGAAGGCATCGATGCCCTGATGATACCAGTCGAGCATGATTGCCTGGGCGCTGTCTTTGATAAAAGGGACAAGGATCTGAATGGCGTGGGTCTGGCCGATGCGATCCAGGCGACCGATGCGCTGTTCGAGTAAATCGGGGTTCAGCGGCAAATCGAACATGATGAGATGGTGGGCGAACTGGAAATTACGGCCTTCGCTGCCAATCTCCGAACAGAGCAGTGTTTGTACGCCCTCGTCCATGTCGGCAAACCAGGCCGCAGCCCGATCCCGTTCGATGATGCTCAGAGCTTCATGGAATACCGCCGCATGCAGACCGTGACGTCGTCGCAGTGCGGCTTCGAGCTCCAGTACGGTGGCGGCTGAGGCGCAGATGACCAGCACCTTTTTTCCGCGCAGGCTTTTGATAGTTTGGTAAAGCCAGTCCACGCGGGGATCCCGATCCACCCAGTCGGGTTCGTGATCTTTTTTGTGTTCCTGATAAACGCGTTCCGGAGTGAGCGCGAAGCGGGCGATATCTACATGGGGTTCAGCGTTTTCGGTAGCCTGAACAATCGTTTGCAGGTAACCGGTCTCGGCTTCCAGGGCGAAGCGCTGTAACGCCCGTTGTGGGAACCCCTTGATGGTGTTACGTGAATTGCGAAACAGAATGCGGCCGGTGCCGTGGCGGTCGCGCAGCAACTGGATCAGGGTTTCAGCGGTCTCAACGCGGTCTTTTCCTTCAGCGCCAGCCAGCCGATCAAGCAGGCTCCGCGCCTGGGGGCTGTCGGCGAGAGCGGTTTTCAGGGCTTGCTGATTAGACTCATTCAGATAGCCGTGTGCCTGTAGTGCTTCGACCGCACAGGCGATGGGGGCGTACAGGTTTTCTTCAGCCAGAAATTCGTCCAGGCTGAAAAAACGATCCGGATCCAGTAGTCGCAGGCGGGCAAAGTGGCCTTCGGCGCCCAGTTGCTCGGGGGTGGCGGTCAACAGCAGCACGCCGGGGGTCACTTTGCTTAAGGCTTCCACCAGTTCATATTCCGGGCTGGCTCTGTCGGCGCGCCATTGCAGGTGATGCGCTTCATCGACCACCAGGGTATCCCAATTGCCGGTCAGAATCTGCTCCCGGCGCAGGGGATTTTCCTGTAAAAAGTGTTGGTTGCACAGGACTAACTGTTCACTGTGAAAGGGATTCTCGTTTTCATGATCAAGGGAAGCGCAACGCTGTTCATTGAAAATACTGAAGCGCAGATTGAAACGGCGCAACATTTCCACCAGCCACTGGTGCTGCAGGGTTTCCGGCACCATGATCAATATGCGCCGGGCGCGGCCGGTAAGATATTGCTGATGCAGGATCAGCCCGGCCTCAATGGTTTTTCCGAGACCCACCTCATCGGCCAGCAGGGCCCGCGGGGCGCTGCGTGAGGCAAGCTCATGGGCAATGAACAGTTGGTGGGGTACCAGGCTGACACGCGCACCGGCCAATCCACGAACCGGGGAAGGCAGCAGATTGTGTAATCGGTTTAAGGTGATATAACGCAGTTCATAGGCACTGTTTTTATCCAGTTGCAGGTTGAACAGCCGATCCCGCGGCTTGTTCAGTTTCATCGCATGATTGAGACAGCCCTCTGCAATCCGGTATTTTTTTTCTGTCTCATCTTTGCCGATGTAGGTCAGCAGGCCATTCGCCTCACTGACTTCTTCGATCCTGATTTTAACGCCGTCCGTATCTTCAATGCTGTCATGCGGGCTGAAATGCACCCGGGTCAGCGGCGAGCCTTCGCGGGCATAGGTGCGGTTTTCATCGCTCGCGGGGAAATGCAGGCTCACAGTGCGCGTGTCTGCCTGGGTAATCACACCCAGGCCCAGTTCAGGCTCGGTATCACTGATCCAGCGCTGGCCGGGAATAAAATTATTACTTGTCATTCAAGGTGTTAATAAGTGGGAGTATTCTGAATATGATCACAGGGGATAGTCGTGTACCTGTGGTGGGAATTCTTTTACACTACGCGCCCATGAGCAAGAGTCTTTTTACGTATGGAACCCTCGAAATCCCCCAGGTAGCGCAGATTATAACAGGTCAGGTACTGACCGGTGCGCCCGCCCGGCTTGAGGGGTATGCCCGTTACCAGCTAAAGAATCATGCCTATCCCGGTATTATACAGGAAGTCGGCGCCAGTATTACAGGAACGCTGTATCTGGATCTGGATGACATGCTGATGGCGCAGATGGATGAATATGAAGATACCTGCTATGAAAAACGCAGGCTGCAGGTACTCACGGGAGATGGCATGACACGGGATGCGCAGGCCTATGTGGTGCCGGAAGAAAACCGGGAACTGCTGAGTTCCCAGCCCTGGGATCGGGAACACTTTATCCGCGAGGAGCTGGATGCTTTTCTTCGCAGCATTATGAGCTGACTGTCAATCTTTGCTCAAGGCTTGACAGAACTCATGCCGACACCGGATTTGGTTTTTACGCCAGATTCACAAACTCATTTCATAGGCATAATGCATGTAGGCCGGTCGGAAAACATGTGGCCGCTTGCTCTGTTTAATATCCCTATTCAGATGCTTTATACAGTCACAGGTAAACTCTCTGACTTCCTTTTCTGTTCCTGAACGAAAACCGTTAATCTCGGTGATGCCGTTACTAATAACATAACGGTACCAGCGCTTTGTTTGTGCGCCGGCGGGGGGTTGTGTTTTCCCCAATACAAGAAGGCGATACTTTGACATGCGCATATCCTCTGTGTCGAACATACCGAAAATATAGGCAAGGTTTGTGTCTGCGATATGACGTGAATGTGGCGAATTTGTGAAAACGAAATTTTCAACCGACAATATCAAGCGCCCGGCGGCGGAAATTCAGGCCACGTTGCGTACAGAGGTTTTTACAGGCCACGATGTCCACGCCCTCGAGGCCATCGATGGCGGTCAGGCTGACATGGGCTACATGGGCATTAGCAAGAACAGAAAAATCGAGCATGGCCTCGAAGGCCCCTTCCTGTTTGGGGCGGCAATGCTGTTTATACACCGCTTCGTTCTGAGCGTTCATGGAAATAGACAGCTCGTCGATCAGGCCGGCCAAGCGGGGGGTGACATCCTCTTTATACACCAGATTGGCCAGTCCATCGGTGTTGACGCGTATCGAGGTGGTGGGGTGTTTAGCCTTCAACTGGCGAGCAACGTCAAGCAGCGTATCCAGGCGAAGGGTCGGCTCGCCGAGACCACAGAAAACAATCTGTTTATAGGGGGCGGGATTGCCGATGGCGCGGATAACCTCATCCACCTCGGGTTCGCGCAGTAACCTCAAATCATAGCCCTGGACAACCCACTCACCATGATATTTTGGACAGAAGGCGCAACGCAGAGTGCAGTGCCAGGTGATATTGAGATAACAGTTGCCATGCAGTTCGTAGGCAATAATTTCCCTGGGTGGTTGTTTACCGGCTTTGGCGGTGCAAGGAATACTCATGCGTGATCTTTAGGCGACGACCAGTGAAACGAGATACAGCAGTCCCATGAAAACGGGCTGGTGCAGCATGTAGATGATCAAGCTGTGTCTGCCGCCAAAACGCAGTGTGTTCATGAACGGATGTGTGCTTTGCCAGTTTTGCAGCCAGGCCTGCGGCTGTTTCTGGAATACGAGTTTGCCGATGAAAATGCCCAGTAGCACGACGCCAAACCAGGGTAGCAGGGGCACATAATCTTCGGTAAAGGGCTTATGGGTCATCAGGCCGATCCATTGCAGCCAGGGCTGGTTGAAAACGGCATTTTGAAACTGGGTACCCAGAATAACCAGCCCCGTTCCAAAAACAAGATTGAGCCAGTAAAAAGGGATGAAGGCTAACCCCAGCACGCTGGCGAGCGCAATGAAGTGCAGAATACCGAAAAAGATCATGCGATCGGAAAACTGGATATACGTGACAATGCTGACCAGGATGGCGAAAACGATCAGCCATCCCAGTCGGCGGAAATAGGCGCGGGGTTTAAAACCGTAGCGGGTGGCCAGTGACAGGCTGACGCCGACCAGGCCGAGAAACAGGCTGACAATGAGCGTGCGATAATTTAGCCAGAAGGGATTGTGATAGAAATCCAGCTGAATAAAGCCGAAATAGTTCAGATCAAAGCTGAAGTGGTAACTGAACATCATCAGAATAGCGAGTCCGCGCAGCACATCGATAATCGGATAACGCTGTTTCGTGGGGCTGGATTTAGCAGGCTGGGGGGTCATCTGTAAGGGATATTCTCATTTGTGGCCTGAGCCGATAGAATTCTATTGTATCAAGCTCTGGGCTGAATCTCAGCCATGGACGTAAAACCTGTTTTTTGCAGGGATATTTTTTATTCAGAAACAGGTGAAACAGACGCCATGCCGCAAATCGAGGAGTCAACCTCCGCACAGGAACGCAACGCTCAGCTTGATTCCGGCGGCTATGACTGGGGCTATATTCTCACAGTGGCAAAGGAACACCGGCGTGATCTGATCCTCGCCCACCTGGTCGCGATTCTCGCCGTGCTGGTCACGGTGCCTATTCCTCTGTTAATGCCTCTGCTGGTGGACGAAGTGCTGCTACATAAACCCGCCACGTTGGTGGGGGTGATGAATCACCTGTTTCCGGTGCAGTGGCAGGGGCCGGTGTTGTATATCGGCACTATTCTGCTGCTAACGATGTGCCTGCGCCTGACGGGATTGTTGCTGGGGGTATGGCAAACCATGCGCTTCACCTTGGTGGCCAAGGATGTGACCTACCGTATGCGCAGGGGATTGCTTGCTCGCCTGCAGACGATTTCCATGGCCGAGTACGAAACGCTGGGCAGTGGTGCGGTGGCCTCGCGTTTTGTGACGGATCTTAATGTGATTGACGGGTTTGTCGGCGTCTCGCTCAGTAAAACCCTGGTCTCCATTCTGAGCCTGATGGGTATTACCGTTATTCTGCTCTGGATGCACTGGCAACTGGCGCTGTTCATCCTGTTTATGAATCCGCTGGTTATTTACTTTACCGTGGTGTTAGGCAAGGGCGTCAAACATCTGAAGAAGCGGGAAAACAGTGCCTTTGAGATTTTCCAGCAGGCGCTGGTGGAAACGCTGGAGGGCATTCATGAAATCCGGGCCGGTAATCGTGAGCGCTACTACCTTGGCCAGGTCATGGACAAGGCGAGGAAAATAAAAGAGCATTCCGCCGCCTTTTCCTGGAAGTCCGATGCAGCCGGCCGGTTTTCTTTCGGTATCTTTCTCCTTGGGTTTGATGTTTTTCGCGCCATCAGTATGTTGATGGTGGTGTACTCCAATCTCAGTGTGGGCGAGATGATGGCGGTGTTCGGTTATCTCTGGTTCATGATGGGGCCGGTGCAGGAGGTGTTGAATATCCAGTATGCCTGGTATGGCGCAAAGGCGGCCATGCACCGCATTAATCAGCTGTTTGAGTTACAGCAGGAGCCGGAATATCCGCATTTGCATAATCCTTTCAGCGGCAAGCAAACCGTTGGCATCGAAGTGCGGGATATCTGTTTCAGTTATGCTCGGGATAGTGAGGCGGTGCTTCGGCATGTCAATCTGGAAATTCGTCCAGGGGAAACGGTCGCCCTGGTGGGCGCCAGCGGCGGCGGTAAGTCCACCCTGGTCCAGGTTCTTCTTGGCATGTACCCCGCACAGCAGGGGATGCTGTATTTTGATGGTGTGCCCGTGACAGAAATCGGCCTGGATGTGGTGCGTGATAATGTGGCCACGGTGATGCAGCATCCGGCCCTATTCAATGCCTCGGTACGCCAGAATCTGACCCTGGGACTGGATATCCTCGATGAGACCCTGTGGCAGGCGTTGGAGACGGCTCAGTTGCGTGATGTGGTGCTAGCTATGCCACGGGGACTGAATACGATCGTCGGCCGCCAGGGCGTGCGTCTGTCGGGGGGGCAACGCCAGCGTCTGGCGATGGCGCGTATGCTGCTGAGCCAGCCCGGGGTGGTGATTCTGGATGAAGCCACCTCAGCGCTGGATACGGCCACCGAAGCCCGTCTGCATGCCGCCATGCGCGATTTTCTGCAAACGCGCACGACTCTGATTATCGCCCACCGGTTAAGTGCGGTAAAACAGGCGGACAGGGTTTATGTGTTCGAGGACGGACATATTATCGAGGAAGGCGTACACGAGGATCTGATTCGCAGTAATGGCCTTTACAGCCGCCTCTATGGCCAGCAGGAAGAGGCCGAAGGATAGCGCTTTTTCCTGTTTGCATGACATATTCCGCTAAAATTTTAATAACGGCGCACAATGTTAATCGTTGCATAAGTATTTGCACCATAGCCCCCTCTCCCTCTGGGAGAGGGTG
>ENA-ORDP01001289-ORDP01001289.1-marine-sediment-metagenome-genome-assembly--contig:-NODE-1289-length-14090-cov-5.395725_pt1 | contig 14090 bp, 10 predicted proteins | sample MGYA00248627_ERZ508539 | MGnify/ENA primary metagenome ERZ508539 (study PRJEB26208, sample SAMN05571518) | marine sediment metagenome | biome: deep sea; feature: Hydrothermal vent; material...
AAGTAATATCAGGTCGGCCTTCAAAAGTTTCAGTTCGCCTGTTTCCTTCATTTTCCATTGTCCCGAGGCGTCTTTGACCCATTCCAAATCAACTACCTCCACCTGTTTTACGACACTGTTATCGCCCAAAATTCTTTTGGTAAGCAGGCTCCATTTCCGTTCGCAACCTTCCTGATGAGAGCTCGTTGTTCGCAACACATTGGGCCAGAAAGGCCACGGATCATTCTCATCTCTTTTTTCCAATGGTTTGGGAAGTATTTCTATCTGCGTTACGCCGGCTGCTTTCTGACGGATGGCCGTTCCTACACAGTCTGACCCGGTATCACCTCCGCCAATAACCAATACATGTTTTCCTCCGGCATCGATAATTTCGTTAGCCGGTATCTTTTCCCCTGCCACTCTCCGGTTGTTCTGCATTAGAAAATCCATGGCAAAGTGAACTCCCTTCAGGTTACGGCCTTCAACGGCAAGGTCGCGCGGTTGTTCTACGCCGAGAGCAAGGACAACGGCATCATAATTTTTAAGCAACTCTTCGCCGGTGATGTCCTTACCAACCAGTATATTGGTTTTGAAGACAATTCCTTCTTCCTTAAATAGCGACAGTCGCCGGTCGATGACTGTTTTATTCAATTTAAAATCAGGGATTCCATAGCGTAACAACCCGCCGATGGCATCATTCTTCTCAAAAACCGTAACCTGATGTCCGGCACGATTCAACAGGTCTGCTGCTGATAAGCCTGCGGGACCGGAACCGATAACGGCCACTGTTTTTCCTGTTCTTGTCTGTGGTGGGTTGGGTTTGATAAAACCCAGGTCAAAAGCGCTTTCAACTGTGGCACATTCGTTTTCGCGGACGGTAACCGCTTCTTCATGAATGGCCAGCACACAGGATTTCTCACAGAGTGCCGGGCACACCCTTCCGGTAATTTCGGGAAAGCTGTTAGTCGAATGAAGTATTCTATATGCTTCCTCCACATTCCCGCGATATAATGAATCCTGCCATTCCGGTATTTTACTTCCGACCGGACAAGCCCAATGGCAAAAAGGTACACCGCAATCCATACAGCGTGAGGCCTGTAATTTCCTGTCCTGGTTATTGAGTGTCTGTTCCACTTCACCAAAATCATAAATTCTTTCCTTTACCGGCCGGTAACCACCTTCTTTTCTGCCAACAGTCATAAATCCTTTTGGATCACCCATAACGCCTCTGTTTTTATGTTACTCAATTTTTTTCAGCTTTTATTTCTATTCGTGATGCGACGGATTATCTTCCGTCCGTTTCAGTTTCCGCTCTAGCTCCCTGATTTTCAGTTCTTCGATAACTTTTCTGTACTCAAAGGGAATTACTTTTACAAATTTTGGAAGATATTCGTCCCAATTGGTTAGAATTTTTGCGGCAAGGTGGCTTTGGGTAAATAGCAGATGTTTACTGATCAGCTCTTGTAACTCATCCACGTCCGTTTTATCTTCTACCTTTATCAAGTCCACCAGACCTTTATTGCAATAGTAATCAAAATCTCCTGCTTCATCGAGCACGTAAGCAATCCCTCCGCTCATCCCGGCAGCGAAATTTCGGCCGGTCTTACCCAACACCACTACACGTCCCCCGGTCATATATTCACAACAATGATCTCCGGTTCCTTCCACCACAGCTATAGCCCCTGAATTTCTAACACAAAACCGTTCGCCGGCAATACCGCGAATATAAGCTTCGCCACGGGTGGCACCATAAAAAGTAGAGTTCCCGATAATAATATTCTCTTCGGGTTTAAAAACAGTGCCTTGTGGCGGCACCACAATAATTTTTCCGCCCGAAAGGCCTTTGCCGATATAATCGTTGGCATCGCCCTCCAGACGAAATGTAATTCCTTTCACCAGAAAAGCACCAAAGCTTTGACCTGCCGTTCCTGAAAACGAAGCGTTTATGGTATCATGCGGGAGTCCTTTTTCGCCATATCTTTTTGATATTTCTCCCGACAGCATGGCCCCTGTGGTACGATCCGTATTAAAAATGGGATGAAACAGCCACACTTTCTCTTTCCCTTTAATGGCTTTGTTAGCCTCTTTTATCAATTTGAAGTCTAAATGTTCCTCTATAAGCCTGCCATTATTTGACAAGGTATTCCGCCGGACAACTTTTTCATCCTTTTCCGGCATCGACAGCAAAGCGGAGAAATCAATATTTTTCATTTTCCAGCCAAACACCTCCCTGTCTTCTTCCAGTAAATCCACTCGTCCGACAATATCATCAAATTTGGAATAGCCCATTTCGGCAAGTTGTTCACGTACCTCTTTAGCCAAAAAGCGGAAAAAGTTTATCACATATTCCGATTTCCCGATAGCACGTTTTCTAAGTTCTTTATCCTGTGTTGCAATGCCCATGGGGCAGGTGTTCATGTGGCATTTGCGCATCATCACACAGCCCAGGACAATCAGCACCGATGTGGCAAAGCCAAATTCTTCGGCGCCCAAACAGGCCATTTTCACAATATCCTGTGCGTTTTTCAGTTGCCCGTCAACCTGTAACTTTACACGGCCCCGGAGCTTGTTTTTCACCAGCGTCTGCTGGGTTTCTGCAATACCCAACTCAACAGGTAAGCCTACATGTTTGATGGAGCTTACCGGGCTGGCTCCTGTTCCGCCTTCGCCACCGGAAATAATGATCAGGTCGGCACGGGCCTTCGCCACACCGGCAGCGATGGTACCCACTCCTCCTTCGGAGACAAGTTTTACGGAAATGGCGGCTGTAGGATTGGTAACTTTTAAATCGTATATCAACTGTGCCAAATCTTCGATGGAATAAATGTCGTGATGGGGAGGTGGTGAAATCAAAGTAATACCGGGCGTTGACTTCCTTGTTTTTGCAATAATTTTATTCACCTTATAACCGGGCAACTGTCCGCCCTCACCTGGTTTGGCCCCCTGGGCTATTTTTATCTGAAGTTCATCGGCATGGGTAAGGTAGTTGTTGGTAACCCCGAAACGTCCGGAGGCAATCTGTTTTACGGCGCTTTGTTTCAGCGTACCAAAACGCGCGGGGTCTTCTCCTCCTTCGCCCGTATTGCTTCTCCCGCCAATGGTATTCATGGCAATGGCTATAGCCTCATGTGTTTCTTTACTGATAGATCCGTAAGACATGGCCCCGGTTACAAACCGTTTCATGATGTTTTCAACGGGCTCAACCTGGTCAAGAGGTATCGGGTTCCGCTTCACCTTTAAACATCCCCTGATAAAGGAAGGCTTCCGGTTATATTTGTTTACCAGGGCGCTATATTCTTTATATTTAATGTAGTTATTGGTTCTTGTTGCCCATTGCAACAGTCCTATGGTTTCCGGATTCCAGGCATGGTCTTCTCCGTCTTTTCGCCAGGAATATATTCCTGCATTACTAAAAAGAAACTTTTGTTTTGGATCTTTATCCTGAAAAGCATCCCTGTGAAACTGGCTGTACTCCCTGAAAATTTCTTCCATCCCAATTCCACTAAGATGAGATGTCGTACCTGTAAAATATTTTTCGGCCAGTTCGTGGCTAATGCCAATGGCTTCAAAAATTTGTGCGCCATGATAGCTACGGATGGTGGATATTCCCATCTTTGAAAATATCTTTAATAATCCTTTGTTGACGGCCCGGATATAATTTTCCCGGGCTGCATAGTATTCCATATCTATTTTCCCCTCTTTGACCAAGCGGTCGATGGCGGCAAAGGCGAGGTAAGGATTAACGACACTGGCACCGAAGCCAAGGAGCAACGCAAAATGATTTACCTCTCTTACTTCGCCTGTTTCAACAATGATTCCCACCTGCATCCTTTTTTTCTTTTGAATTAGATGGTGGTGTACGGCAGCAACGGCCAACAAAGAAGGGAACGGGGCCATTTCGCTGTTCAGGGCTCTGTCGGACAGGATAATAAAGTTTTTCTTGTTATCCACAGCATCTTCAGCCGCCTTCAGCATCCCGTCAAAAGCTTCTTTAAAACCTTCTATCCCCCGGTTTGCAGGAAAAAGCATTGGGATGGTTGCATGCGTGAACATTTCGTCTTTCAGGTCTTTTATTTTACCCAAATCGGTATTGATCAAAATCGGATCAAGAAACTTAATCAGCCGGCAGTGATCGGGACTTTCCGATAAAATATTGGAGTTAAGAGAGCCTATGTAATTGGTAAGCGACATCACAAGACCTTCCCGAATGGGATCAATGGCCGGATTGGTAACCTGAGCAAAAATTTGTTTGAAATAATTAAATAAGCGCTGGGGCTGTCGTGAAAAAATTGCCGGTGGCGTATCGTTTCCCATGGAGCCAATCGGTTCAATGCCGGTACTTGCCATGGTTTGTATCAGCCATTCCAATTCTTCTTTCGTGTATGAAAAGGCCTTGGCAAAAGTGTGAAAATCCTTTATAGCAGAAGGAACCCGTTTTTTCACTTTGATGTCATTCATCATCAAACGATTCTCCTTCAACCACATGGAGTATGGGTTGCGGCGGCTAAGCTGGTCTTTCACCTCCTTATCGGGAATAATAGTTCCCAGCTGGGTATCCACCAACAGGATTTTGCCCGGTCGCAGCCTTCCTTTTTCTATAATCTCTTCCGGGGCAAAATGTTGAACACCCACCTCCGAAGCCATAATCATTAAATCGTTTTTGGTTATAACATAACGCGAAGGCCTTAATCCGTTTCTGTCGAGGGTTCCGCCTATGTACCGGCCATCGGAAAAAACCATGGCCGCCGGGCCATCCCAGGGTTCCATAATGGTAGAATGGTATTCGTAAAAGGCTTTCAAACTTTCGGGGATGGGATTTTTTTCGTTGAACGATTCGGGGATCATCATACACATGGCATGGTCAAGCGACCGACCGGTCATGTGCAGAAATTCCAGCACATTATCAAAAGAGGCAGAATCCGATTTCCCATCTTCGATAACCGGCAAAATCTTCGCCAAATCTTCGCCAAAGACATCCGACTTCAACAAACCCTCACGTGCATGGGTCCACAGGCGATTTCCTTTGATGGTATTTATCTCCCCGTTATGTGCCAGCAGACGAAACGGCTGAGCCAGCGCCCAAGTGGGAAAGGTATTGGTGCTAAAGCGGGAATGCACCAGCGCAATGGCCGATTTAAATTGGGGGTGTTGAAGATCGGGATAATAGGCCCGAAGCTGATTGGGGGTAAACATCCCTTTATAAATGATGGTTTTTGAAGAAAGGCTAAGGATATAGAAAATCTCTTTTTGGGACATCCTTAAAGTACATACCCTTTTTTCGGTCAGCTTGCGCACCATATAGAGTTTGCGTTCCAGCACATCCTGTTCCAGCGCTGCCTTTACAAAAACCTGTTTTATTAACGGCTCGGTAGTTTTGGAAATTTCTCCCAGTACGGATGAATTGACAGGCACATCGCGAAAAGCTATTAAATCCAATCCCTCTTCCTTTATGCTATTGGCAAGAATTTCCAAACAGACATTGGCTTCCTTTTCAATTCTCGGTAAAAATATCAAACCGGTTCCGTATTCTCCTTTTTCAGGCACCTCCACTTTTAACACTTCTCTGATAAATTCGTGCGGTATCTGCATTAATATCCCGGCTCCATCGCCACTGGCATCATCGGCGCCCCTTGCTCCGCGGTGGTCCAGGTTTTTCAGAACTTCAAACCCCCTTTCAATTATAGCATGTGAAGGCGTCCCCTTAATATGGGTTACAAAACCAATTCCGCAATTATCATGCTCATTTTCCGGGTTATACATCCCTTCTTTCTGTGGAAATCCCATCACCATTGTTTAAATTTTTTTATTAGCATTTTATATTCCCGGTTTATGACATTCTCACCAAATATCGTGAGCACAAAACCTTGTTTAGACGATAATGTTCCCATGAATGGCGAATGAAAAACAATCGAAATAATACCAAAAGTAATGAAATGAACCCGTTTTACTAAATTCAACCCCATAACCTGCTCTTCAAAGCAGAACATCTTTTCCTTGCATTTGGGTTAAGATTTATTTTTAATTTGTTTATTTACTGAACCTTATATAATATAGCTGTTGAAGAAAGCAAGGGATAAATAGAAACAAGGGTTAAACATATAATTTTGTTAAAGTCAGGTTCTGCAAACGATTTTTATGGCAGGAATCTTTCCCTTCCAAAAAAAAGTAGAACTCTTACGGAAAATTTTGTTTTCCAATGATTATTTACTAAAAAAGCGGATCTCTTCTTAGATATATTTTACTTTTAAAAGAAATTCCTGACTCCCGGAGCATTCGGGTTACAAAGCCTAATGAGCATAGAAATAAGAATGAATATTCACACCGCAAAAGATTATTTATCCAATATTTTCCATCAGCAGAACAAAATTTGCCGGCATTTTCTATCTTTGTGGCTCAAAAATTCTATCTTATGAAAGACACAATTGCTATTTTGTGCGGCGGAGGTCCCGCTCCCGGAATCAACTCGGTAATCAGTTCGGTTTCCATGGCTTTCCTCGATTCGGGTTACCGCGTTCTCGGTATCCACGAAGGTTACAAAGGATTATTTTCACCGGAACCTGACATTCAGGAGATTGATTTCAAATTTGCAGACGACATCCACAGAAGAGGAGGTTCGGCATTGAAGATGAGCCGGTTTAAACCAAAAGATTCGGAATTCAGTACTAAATTTTTTGTTGATTTCAATGTGAAACTGTTGGTGACGATCGGGGGTGACGACACGGCTTCCACCGCTAACCGGATTGGAAAATTTCTACGCGAAAACAACATCAGCATCCAAAACATACACGTTCCTAAAACTATCGACAACGACCTGCCTCTTCCGGATAACACCCCGACTTTCGGATACCAGTCAGCCAAACAGGAGGGCGTCCGTATTGCACAGACAGTTTATGAGGATGCCCGTACATCCGGCAACTGGTTTGTTACGGCAGCTATGGGACGCGAAGCCGGCCACCTCGCTTTCGGCATTGGCGCTGCCAGCCATTTCCCGATGATTGTTATTCCGGAGATGTTTAACAAAGTGGAAGTTACCTTCGACCGGATTATCAAATTGATTATCTCGGCCATCGTCAAGCGTAAAATTCTGGGAATAGGTTACGGCGTAGCTATTGTCAGCGAAGGAGTATTCCATTTTATGTCGGAAGACGAAATTAAAAACTCGGGTATTGATTTTACCTATGATGAACATGGTCATCCTGAACTGGGGAACGTAAGTAAAGCACATATTTTCAATGTACTACTACAAAACAGACTGAAAGAACTGGGCTTAAAAGTGAAGAGTCGTCCGGTAGAACTGGGTTACGAGTTGCGTTGTGTTCCGCCTGTGGCTTTCGATTTGATGTATTGCGGCCTGCTCGGATATGGCGTTAAAAAACTTTTCGATGAAGGGAGGACAGGCTGCATGGTAACGGCTTCCAACGACGGAAAAATAAGTCCTTTGTATATTGAAGATGTTTCAGATGCTTCCGGAAAAGTTATACCGCGTCTCGTTGACATTGAAGGGGAGAAACAAAAACTGGTCTTTGAGCATGGGCTGCAATTCCTTGAACCCGGCGATTACGAAGAAGCCAAAGCTTATCTCGACAATCCGAAAGATTACGACTTCAGGGGTATTCTGGGTTGGTAGCGGATGGTTGAATGGGAAAGGATTTCCTACGAAACCAAAAATGAATATTTTCTTTTCCGGATAGACATCCGGGACGTGAAGAGACGCCTTGTGAAATCGTATGACCATTTGAAGCCTCCCACCGCCAAAATCGCCTTTCCCGGACCAAAAGGAATTTACTTTGGCGAAATGATCTTCCCTGACAGGAAAGAGACATTTAAGATTGTGAAGTGGTAGGGAAGTCGGTTTCTTCGTTTCTTGCTATTGTTATCTTCAACGATGTGGCGGGTACTTCTTTTGAACATCCTTTGCAGAATTCATTTGACAGGTTTTTTTCAAACACTATTTATAGTGTGAAAAGTAATTCTTTGGCACCGGCATCATTGGGGTGTGATTTTATCCATAAGTTAAGATACTTTTTGGCTTTGGCTTTTTGTCCTGTGTTTAAATAAAACGCTATCAATGCCGAAAGGTATCCGGCCTCATGCGGGGCCAATTGGTAAGCCTTCTGAAAAGCTTTTTCTGCATTCGGAATTTGTTTCAGGTATTGCAACACTTTGGCCAGATTCAGGTATATCCTCGGGCGGTCAGGCATTTTCTCCGAAGCTGTCTTCAGGTATTTGGCCGAAGCTTCATAATTACCCATCTCGGCTTCCAATAAGCCAAGCGAATAATAGGTATCCGGTAATTCGGGATGGTTTTTTATTACCTCTTTCAACAATGTTTCAGCTTTCCTGTTCTCTTTCAGTTTATTGTAAACAATTGCCAGGTTAACCTTAGCAGGATAGAAAAAGTTGTCAATACGTAATGCCTCTTCATAATTCTCTTTTGCCTTTTGCAGGTTCCCCAAATTGGAATAAAGTACTCCGAGGTTATGCCGGCCCTGAGCAAAATCTGCAGAATAATTCATCGTTTTTACATATTCTTTTACATCTTTTCGGAAAAGGGTACGAACGGTCGAGTCCATCTGTTTCTGCGGGATAACAGAAAATCGCAAGGTGGCAGAGAGCCTTACCAGCCGAGTGGTGTCGCTTAATAGCGGAGAAAGTGTTTTTATCATATCCTGTAAATCCTTGGGGACGAAAGCTTTTACAGCCTCGTTTCTGATCATGGGATGAGGGTCTTTCAGCTTTTGCCGAATTATCTTTTGTGCTGTTGCCGAAAGTCCCATTCTGCCAAGATACATGACTGCCGAGGCCTGGATGATGGGGGTCGTCATGCTGTCGCTAATGATTTGCAAAAGTCCGCTTTGGGCAGCAGTATCGCCTTGGCGTACCTTGGCAAAAGTTTCCCCAAACTGATGCGGCCATTTCTTCCCGTACCATTTGGCGGCAAAGCTTGCAGCCCACTGCGGTGATTTATCGGTATGGCATTGGCTGTTGCAGGCATTGGGCGTACCCAGCTTTACACTCAAATCCGGTCTGGGAATCCGCATGCTGTGGTCGCGTCTGAAATCTACGCCCATGTAATAACGGCCCGGCATGTGGCAGTTAATGCATTTGGAACCTTCGCCAACCTGAATAACTCTTTTGCCGTGGTCGAGTACCAGCGGTTTTCCTTTTTCTCCTGGAAATTTATGATGTGTATGTTTGAAATTGTCGTAAACCCGTTTGTCGTGACACTGTTCGCAGAGCCGGTTGTCGCCACCGTATTTTACTTTCAAACTGTGTACATCGTGACAATTGGTACAGCTAACTTTCTCGTGATACATCCGACTTTGCGTAAACGACCCATACACATAATCTTCTTCTTTGATTTGCCCATCCGGAAAATAAAAGGGCTCCACCGGCAGTTGTGGTGCCATAATGTTAAACATATCCTTGTGGGGATAGACGAAATCACCAAAAGAGCTGCGACGGGCATGGCAGTATGCACAGTCACTAATCAACTGATCAGCAGTGATGCCCTGAGTTTGTACCGGCAGCGCATAATGAGCATATTCTTTTTGCTCCTTTTTGGGAAGTTTGACCCATTTCAGATGTTCAGAGGCCGGGCCGTGGCAGGCCTCACAACTTACGTTAATTTCTGACCAGGTAGTATGGTAAATATGGGTTTTCGGATTGTAATTTTTTCGCAGGTTGGTCGAATGACATTCGGCACACATGCCGTTCCAGTTTTGGCCGTTGTTGGTCCAGTAAAGCCAGTCATCCGGCTTAATGGTTTCCCCTTTATGCAAGGAGTCAGACAAATGGTACCATCGTTTCCGTTTGGTATCCCAGGTGATTTGCAAAGTTTGCAACCGGCCACTGTCAAACGGGACAAGGTATTGTTGCAAAGGCTTGTACCCGAAAGTGTAAGCTACCTGAAAATCGCCTGGTTTCCCACCGGGGCCAAGGGTGTGGATATAAAATTTCCCGTCTTTTTTGTACATGCGGTTCTTAAAGCCGTTGTGTATGAAAGTGGCATTGTTAAAGTTTCCTAAAACACTCTTGTCGGTGGCAGTATCCATGGCATGGGCATGGTCAGAGGTTTCCCAGGAATTGAATTCTTTGGCATGGCACTGCAAACAGTTTTTACTTCCAACAAAAGCAGCCTTTGCCACATCAATTTTGTTGTGGTTTTGACAACTGAAAAAAGTAATGGCAGCAACTACCACAAGACCGTATAAAAGTATTTTTGTTTTGATCATACTTCTCAAATAAGATGGGAAAATGGAAACTATTCCGGATTATGAAACAAAAGTAAGGAATATCCCGGGCTTTAGTGCATCAAAAGCGATAAAAATTGCAGTAATGCTCCGTTCATATCGTTCTGGTATTCCGGCAACGTCTAATTCCGGCCATGAAAAAGCAGCTGTTTCAGGTGACACAATATGACCGGGATACCAAAGCCACTTCATTGCATTGTTTCAGATATTTCCCGCCAATGGTCAGCCCTGTTTTGTTTTTGCATCAGGTGTAGCTGTCGTTCAAATAATTTTTTTGTTCTAAAAATAGCACAAATTTGTATGCCGCACCAACGCCTCACACGCTCATCATGTCTTCAGGTTCTTGCTGGAAGATATGGAATAAAATCCCATCCTGATATTCAGCTGAACTTTATTATCAATAGGGGACTTCTAATAATTACTTCGCATCAAGATTTTCAGAGTTTTTTATAGACGAGGAAAATTTTTGATGTACTATCGGGATAATGCAAGAAAATTTGAAGAGGTATATGAAAAACTCTGGAAACCCTATGGGAACAAATGTGATAAACAATCTGACAGCGTTAAAATTTTTCTCAATAGCTACGGCTATTCAGAAAAATTTATGCCTTGCATCTTGTTCATCTCATTTGTTTCTTGAAAGGAAGGAATTATTAGAAGTCCCCTTAAATATTGACAGGGCAAATATAATACTTATTATATTGAGAAACAAATACATAGCCTCTTACATGAGATTTAGTACATACTGTTTATCAGGCGGTTATGAGATTGAGAATAAATTTTTTTGTGCTGATATACAGGCTGTTACGAGTGCTGCTTATTAACAATTACTCAGGCCGTATGTTGTGTTGTTATGCCGTGTATTATGAATGAACTGTCCTTTTTAGAATGGACTCAAATTTTTTTAAAAAATAGTTTTTTATATCAAAGCAATTGCTTAGTTTTGTCAAATATATATTTTTTATGCCAAGAAGCAAATCTTATAATGAAAGTATTGTTTTAGAAATCGCCATGCATGTTTTCTGGAATAATGGCTATGAAGCCACCTCGGTCAGGCTATTGGAAAAGGAAATGGGGATTAACCAGTTTTCGATTTATTCCTCATTTGAAAACAAGAAAAGCCTCTTCATTCGTTCTATCCGCAATTACCGGAAATATGTAGAAAAACATGTTTTCCAAGATTTATTGAAAGAAAACTCAGGCCTGGCAGACTTGGAAACTTTTCTATACAACATGGCTAAATCTAAAATAACAAACAAAAAAAAGATTGGTTGTTTGGTTGTTAATACATCAGCAGAATTAGGAAACAAGGATATTGATATCGCTCGTGAATTAAACCTTTATTATGACTTTGTTTGTGAAATGCTTAAAAAACTGTTGTTAAATGCCATTGCAAAAAACGAAATTCCGGCAGTTACCAATATTGAGCAACAGGCAAACTTTTTTCTTGGTGTGATGCAAGGTATTTCGGTTGCTTCAAAAACAATGGATCAGGAAAAATTAACCGATTTTATTTCAATAGCTCTATCTCAACTAAAATAATTTTTAAACTTTAATTTTTATAAAAATGATCAAATTCAAATTGCACACATTAGAAACAGCACCAGAAAGATCGAAAGTATTACTTAATGCCGAATTCAAACAGAACGGATTTATCCCAAATATTTACGGTATTATGTCCGAATCGCCAGAATTACTGAAAGCCTATAGACAAATGGCGGATTTATTCAACGAGACGTCGCTCAGCCCGGTTGAGAAAAACATTGTCTGGCTAACGGTCAGTTACAACAACAATTGCCATTATTGCATGGCCATCCATTCCATGGTAGCCAAGATGTACAAATTACCTGAGGAAATGATTGAAGCCTTGCGTACCAATCAGCCACTGAATGACATGAAACTTGAAACATTCAGGCAATTCATAGTATTATTGGTCGAAAAAAGAGGATGGGCTTCTGAAGAAGATGTTACCACATTTTTGGCTGCCGGCTATACCCAGAAAAATGTACTTGAACTTATTTTGGGTATCGGTCAAAAAACCATCAGCAATTACATGAACCACATCACACACACGCCGCTTGACCAGCAAACTGAAGGGTTCAAATGGGAAAAGCACTGACTACAAGACAAGGATTTCTTCGGGGTTTTAACGGCAGTATTAAAAGAATTGAAAAAAGAACAGGAATAATGGAAACAAACCAGATGGCTACAACAACCCTTGCATTTGACATTTACGGCACACTGATTGACACTCATGGGGTTTCTGACTTACTCGAAATTTTTGTAGGGATACAAGCTTCAATCTTTATGGATACATGGCGAGCTAAGCAAATTGAATATTCGTTTCGCCGGGGTTTGATGAAAAATTATGTCGATTTTTCGGAATGCACACGAAATGCCCTCGATTTTACCTGTGAACAATTAAAATGCAAGCTGTCGCCAAAAGAAAGGAATCGGTTAATGCAGAAATACAAGTTGTTGCCCACGTTCCCAGATGTTCATGAAGGTTTGGCAAAACTACAATCGGCAAACTTCCGCTTATTCGCTTTTTCGAACGGTAGCGCTGCCGATGTAAGAGGCTTGCTTGAAAACGCGAATATTATCCATCTTTTCGAGGATGTGGTCAGTGTTAATGATATTAAGACTTTCAAGCCAAGCCCGGAAGCTTATGCCCATTTTTTGCAAAAGTCTGCATCGTCAAATTCCAATTCATGGCTTATTTCCAGTAATCCTTTTGATGTAATTGGCGCTATTTCTGCTGGAATACGTTCGATATGGGTTAAACGGTCACATAGGGTAGTTTTTGACCCATGGGGAATTGAACCAACCGAAACTGTGGATAAAATCTCTGATTTATACAACATTTTACAAGGTAAACCGTAAACCAGGTAGCTTAATTAAAAACGGTCAACCTTATTCAGGCATCAACAGATATTGTCGGGACTCCTAACACTCAGAGCTTCGCAAGCATCGAGCTTGACGTTTTCTAACTAAACATATCAAAAACAGGTAGTTTTCTTGTTGAAACTAATAACGCATCACCGGGAGTTTGTTCGGGATTTCTGCCAGCCAATCAAAAGTGTAATTCCGAATAAATGTTTACAGGTCAGATGATTTGAATTTTCTTCCGGAAGGAACAGATAAACAGTTCGCTACTGCCCTGCAAAGGCATACAACATTTCAATTTCCAGCGGCCAGAGGCTGGTGTCGGGGGTTTCCAGTATCAGCGGCATGTCATCAAAACGCGGGTCATTCATAATCCGGCGGAATAGTTCGATGCCGATAAAGCCTTTCCCGATGTTATCGTGGCGATCCACACGTGTAGCCAACTCCTTTTTCGAGTCGTTCAGGTGCATCCCTTTCAGGTATTGAAAACCTACAATCCGGTCAAAATCGGCAAAAGTTTTGTTATATCCGGCTTCTGTTTTAATGTCGTAGCCTGAAGTGTAGGTATGACAGGTATCGATACACACACCTACCCGGCTTTTGTCTTCCACATGATCAATAATATAGGCCAGATGTTCGAAACGGAAACCAAGGTTTGTACCTTGTCCGGCGGTGTTTCAATAACGGCAATGAACGCCTTGTGTCTTGTCCAGCGCCCAATTAATAGATTCGGCAATGGTGTTCAGGCTGACTTCTTCGGTTATTTTTCTCAGGTGCGAGCCGGGATGAAAGTTGAGCCGGTCGAGACCCAGTTGTTCGCAGCGCTGCAATTCGTCCAGAAAGGCGGCACGTGATTTCTCCAAAGGTTCCTTCTCAGGATGTCCAAGGTTTATCAGGTAGCTGTCGTGAGGCAAAATCTGGTGCGGTGCATAGCCATACCTTTTGCAATTTTCTTTAAAAAGGGCAATATTT
>ENA-ORDP01001290-ORDP01001290.1-marine-sediment-metagenome-genome-assembly--contig:-NODE-1290-length-14084-cov-4.302801_pt1 | contig 14084 bp, 15 predicted proteins | sample MGYA00248627_ERZ508539 | MGnify/ENA primary metagenome ERZ508539 (study PRJEB26208, sample SAMN05571518) | marine sediment metagenome | biome: deep sea; feature: Hydrothermal vent; material...
GCCTGACGACTTTTCGCTCGATTTCGCTACGAAAGCGCTTTTTAGAGGTTCCCTTGAGTATAAAAGTTTAAACTAAAGGAGTCTCCAGGCTCAGGAATTTGCGCCTGCTCAAATAAAACGCCGCGTACCGGACACGCAAACGCCTCTCTTATTTTGTATGCTATCATATCATGCGATCCAGGCTTGCGTTTATACCGTTTCGATTTGACATTTGCAGGGAGATTTTGAAATGCGTAGATTTGCCACTACCTTGACAGTTTGCGCTATCGCCTTTGCTCTTACTTCTTCTTCTGGCTATGCTTTGGGAAGGTTTAACTACGTGGGAAGCGAAGCTTGCAAGCAATGCCACAAAGAAATCTATAATTCATGGAAAAATAGCATACACGCGAAAGTTTACGACATTTTAAAACCGGGCGTCCGGCCTGAGAAGAAAAAAGAGGCCAGTTTCGACCCTAAAATAGATTTCCGGCTGGACAAGTCATGTATGCGTTGCCACGTCACCGGATGGGATCAGGGGGGGTTCTCTTTTGAAAATCCGGCTGACGAATTGAAGGGCGTAGGATGCGAAGACTGTCACGGAGGGGCGGAGAAATGGATGCGTCCGCATCAGAACAAAAAACTTAAAAACAGAAAACGTAAATTAAAACAGACCGGGCTTGTCAAGCCGTTCAAGGGAATAACCGTGTGCGGAAAATGTCACGCCAACGTCAACGCCCCGTTTAAAGACCGCCCCCGAAACCAGGAGAGGGACTGGACAGACCCGAAATGGGTGGAGACTTACCATATCCTTAAATGAGCCAGTGTTTAACAAGACAATTTACGAAAAGCTGTTAGTCTCGCGGCGGTTCGGAGAAAAGCTGGTTTTACTCGATAAGACCGGCTCGACCAACAGCTGGATCGCCGGGCGGCTCGACGATCTGGATATCGATAAGCTTACCGTCGTAGCGGAGACGCAAACGGAGGGACGCGGCAGGTTCGGCAGGCGCTGGTTCAGCCCTCCTGGTGTAAATCTGGCTTTCAGCCTTGCGTGGAGGGCGCCTGAAACTTTTAAGCTATTAAACCTGGTCACAATGACAGCCGGAATCGCCCTCGCCGAGGCGGTGGCGGACGTCACGGAGGCTGAACCTAAATTAAAATATCCTAACGATCTGATTCTTGCCGGTAAAAAAGCGGGGGGCATCCTCTCCGAATTCAAAAAAACCGGTACAGGATCGTACATTGTAATCGGGGCAGGCGTGAACGTAAATACAGAGCAGGACTCTTTCCCCGATGAAATCCGGGATACGGCCACCTCCATATTATTGGCCTGCGGCAAAACCGTTTGCCGCGAAGCGTTACTGGCTATTTTCATGAATATGCTGGAAAAATGGATTTCGACTCTGACAACCAGGGGCGCCGGGCCGGTATTAGAGCGTTTTTACCAGTTTTCCATTCCTTTCGTCGGCAGAGGGGTTACTGTTACAATTGAGGGGGAAACAGTAAAAGGCTCCGTCGCCGGATTAAGCGATATCGGCGAGCTTATGATTGAAACATCTCCCGGCGTGATAAAAAAAATAAACTCCGGGGAAACGGTTTTCGAGCGCTAGTCTGTCTCTACTTAAAAATAACTTTTAAATTACGGTCGGCATGCTTTTAGTAATCGACATAGGCAACACCCAGATCGTGCTGGGTGTGTACGATGGTAAATCGCTTGAGGCCCACTGGAGGCTCGACACCAAAGCCAGACGAACGCAAGACGAGATGGCCGTCATGGTAAGCCAGCTTTTCAACCTTGCCGGCATCGAAGCCCGATCTGTAAAAAACGCCATAATCTCCTGCGTGGTTCCTCCTCTTTTGCCCGCTCTTCTGAATTTTTGCCGGAACACATTCTCATGCGATCCTCTGGTTGTGGGGCCGGGAATTAAATCGGGCGTTTCTATAAGAACCGACGACCCCAGAGAAGTGGGGGCGGATCGAATCGCAAATACTGCGGGGGGATTGTCGATTTTCGACCCTCCGATGATCCTTATAGACTTCGGAACCGCCATCACCATAGACGCCATATCTAAAAACGCCGAGTACCTGGGAGGCGCCATAATCCCTGGAATCGAGCTTAGCATGAACGCCCTTTATCATAAGGCGGCCAAGCTTCCAAAAGTGGAGATAGCCGAGCCTCCTTCGATCATAGGGGCCAACACGGTTCATTCCATGCAGTCGGGCGCGTTTTACGGCTACGTCTGCCTGGTGGACGGGATAGTAAAAAAGATGAAGTCTGTTTTAGGCGCAGGCTCCAAGGTAATCGCCACGGGCGGCGAGGCGGCCCTTGTGGCCAAATCATCGGAGACCATAGAGCATGTGGAGGAAAACCTCACACTGATTGGGCTCAGGGTCATCCATGAAAAAAACGAGCGGTAAGATTGGCATCCATCTGCGTAATGTGAAATAATCCTAAAATGTTTAAAGTCCGGGTTCTTATCTTCTCCGCTCTGTTACCGGCTCTGTTTGTGACGGGCGCCTGCCAGAGCGCGATGGTGATGGCAGGGCTTAAAAAAGCTCCTCCTCCCGTCACCGACTCCGCCTATTTCAACGGTCAAATGGAAAAACTGCTGGAACATTTGAAGGCTAATAAATCCCGTAACTTCCGCAGAGCGGCCATACTCAATTTTGTAAATACCAACGGCAAGGTGTCGGAGCTTGGAAAAATTCTGACAATCAAGTTTGGAGAAAGGGCGGTTGCGGGAAACCATTTCAGGATTGTGCCGTCTGGTCAGGTAAAACAGGCGCTGGAGACGTTGAAGATCGAATTCAAGGGTGAGCTGACAAAAGAGCAGGTTAAACTAATCGGAGACGAGCTTAAAGCCGATGCTGTCGTCACAGGGAAAATCTCCGACCTGCAGAAAGGAAGCGACGTGGATCTTACCGTAAGCGCCATCCAGCCCTCGACAGGCGACCTTGTCTCCGCCGCCGGAATAAATATTTACCGGTCGAAACAGGTTCAAACCTTGATACAGCAGTTTTAGAGACCTTTTGCTCAAAACCGCCTTTCGATGAAAATAAAAATCTGCGGCCAGACCTCCGCCGAAGACGCCAATATGTCGCTTGGTCATGGCGCCGATTTTATCGGAGCGGTGATGGATGTTGATTGGTCGCCAAGGTCTTTAAGTGAAAAACAAATTCGGCCCATTTTCGAAGCTCACCGGGAGAGGGCGTTTCTCCTGACTTTTAACGCGGAGACAACACCCGCCATGGAGAAGACGATCAATGCCCTCGATCCATACGCTATCCAGCTAACAGGCCGGGAGACTTTCGAGACTGTGGCTTTTATCAAATCAGTTACGCGACGGCCTATCTTCAAATCGATCCATATGTTTCCGGCCGGAGGCGAAAAAGCCAGCGATCCAGAAATGATCCTCAGGCTTATGGACGGATATTTCAGAGCCGGAGCCGACGGGTTTGTTCTCGACACCATCGCAAAGGGAATGTACGGTGGAACGGGTGTAACAAACGACTGGTCGATAGCGGCCCTGATCGCCAAACCCGCGCCTGGCCCGGTTTTTCTCGCTGGCGGGATAAACCCGGAAAACGTTGCCGAAGCGTTAGGCGTGCCTTACATATACGGAATTGACTTGGCAAGCGGCGTCGAATCGGAGAAAGGCGTAAAATCGGGGGAAAGGCTGAAAGCTTTGTTCGAGGAAATTAACAAGACGCTGGCGTAACGGCGGAGGGTTTTCCTTTTTATTTCATATAAAGCGCCATAGCGATGAGAAGACCGATAAGAAAATTTTTTCTTATTTCCGCTTGCCTCCATCTGATCTTTCTGTTTTTATCCGGGTTTATTTTCATCATTTCTCCAGGCGCGCCCCCTCCTGTCAAGGTGAGCCTCATAGATTCGGGGGTTGAAAACGAGGATATTCCCGCAGGCAAGATAGAACAGCTACCCGAACCTAAGCGGGCCGGGAAGCCGGAGAAAGCAAAAATACTTTCGAAATTCGGCAGTAAAGCCCACAGCCCCGAAAAGGGCAAAAAGCATGGCTCGAAGAAAACCGCCATACCCCGCGAAAAAATCAGCCCGCCCGCTCCGTCCATGAAAAAATCGAAAGAAGAGGAGGAGGCGGCAAAACCAGAACCGCCAAAAACGAAAATCAACACTCTTGTCGAGCCGGAGGATAACAGGGGCGAAAAACCGTTTTCAAAAGAGATAGATATATTTTCAAAGAAGATCGTTGAAAAACCGGGCGGCGCGGAACATGCGCCGGTTTTCAGAAAAGATAAAAAACAAAGAGCGCAAAAGCGCCACAGACTAAGCGCGAAAACCACCGACCAGCCCGCAAACGAAACCCTGAAGCCCCCCCGGCCCTCCGGCCTTAAAGATGCGGAAGGCGCCGATATGGAAACCTACGCGCGCGCCGAGGCTGATAACATTATAGATATGGGAGACGAAGCTGTCGTCTCGTTTAACACCAAATCGTTTATCTACTTCGATTATTTCAACTCTATAAGAAAACAGATAGAGCTTGAATGGGTCTACCCGGAAGAGGCGATAATTCAGGGATGGAAAGGCAGGGTCATGCTCCGTTTCACCATAAAAAAGAATGGAGAGCTCCAGAGCGTCAGCCTGCTAAAATCGACCGGCCACACTGAACTGGATAAGAAAGCCCAGTCGGCCATAAAGATGGCCGCTCCTTACGCCCCGTTTCCCGGCCCCCTGAATAAAAAGAAAATCCATATTGTGGCCACGTTCGTCTATCAGCCTGCTTTTAGCTTCATAAAATAAGGAGGCCAAAGCTCCATAAACAGGCTGTCTCCTGGTCTGTGTCCCCCACATTTGCGATTAGGCTCATCTAGGAAGGAATTGTAGGAGAAGCTGGAGGGGGAGGAGGCATGCCCTCAACCGCCTCGGCTTTGACCCCCGTCAGGCTCTCGTAGGCTATAACGACCGAGCACATGGAAAGCGGCACGCTTATCAAAAGCCCGATCCCCACGGCCAGGGCGCCCAAAAGGTTTATAACAATCAGGGCGGCCACGAAAAGGAAAACGTGGACATGGTTGTTAAATCCTATCTCGCGGGAAGCTTCCATAGCCGGCCAGAAATCCATATCCTTATCCACTACAAAAAGGTAGGGGAAAAGGTACCATCCGGAAATTAGCAGGCCGGGCAGGATAAGCATGAAAAACCCGGCGGTGATGAATATCGAAGTGAGCGCGCCGACGAGCACCAGGGGAACCAGTTTTTTTGTGAACCCGTCGAACATGCGGGCTATCTGAAACTCCTTTCCTCTCTTAAGATCGAGAATCACATAAAACAGCCCTCCCATAAGAGGCCCGGAAACTATCATGCCGCCGAAAACCGGAACTAAAGAGCCGATGGCAAACTGGATCCCAAGGAAAATAAGAGTGGCGACTATCAGGTTGGCGAAGTGGGACATCAAAAGCTCCCATCCTTCCCTTACATAGCGGGAAATGTCGAGACTTTTTTCCATGCGTGGCTCCCCCTCGAAAAAGTTTTATAATGTCTGCTTGAGTTACAAGCACGATTTTAACGTTTTTATAATTTACAGGCAACCAGGATCGTGGCGGGGTTTTAAGGGGGCGCTAAAATTCAAACGGAGGAGTTTAATTATGACAGGTAACGAGCTTAACGCTGTAGTTTTAAAACGGGTTGAAGCGGCCCCCGGATTGATGATCCTGCAGGTCAAAACCGACGGCTGGGATATGCCGGAGTTCAAGGCGGGGCAGTACGCTGTTCTGGCTCTGCCCGGATCGGCGAAGCGGACGGAGCTTTCCGACCCGGAGGAGAAACAGGCCGATCCTGATAAACTTATCAAAAGGGCCTATTCCATCGCCTCGTCGTCAAGGCAGAACGAATATCTGGAGCTATATATAACCCTGGTCAGGTCGGGAGAGCTGACGCCACGCCTGTTCGCGCTTGAGGAGGGGGACAAGGTTTTTCTCGCTCCCAAATTCAAGGGAGTGTTCACTATCGACAAGGCCCCAGAGGCCGCAAACCTCGTTCTAATAGCCACCGGCACCGGGATCGCCCCATATGTGAGCATGATACGCTCCATTTTAACGTGTCATGACAACCGGAAATTCGCCATTCTCCACGGGGCGCGCCATTCGTGGGATCTGGGGTACAGGGCCGAGCTGTCTACGCTGGCGGTCCAGTGTGAAAATATCACCTACATTCCCATCATAAGCAGGCCAGACGAGGAAGAAAGCGGCTGGACGGCTGATACTGGCCATGTCCAGAAACTGTGGGAGAGCGGGGCCATTGAGGCGCAAGGAGGCTATAGGCCCGATCCTTCGAACACGCATATATTTTTATGCGGCGCCCCGGCGATGATCGAGGAGATGGTCACGCTTCTGTCAACCGAAGGTTACAAGGAGCACAAAAAAAAGGATCCGGGCCAGATTCATGTGGAGAGATTCTGGTAAGCTGGCGCGATCATTTATCGCCCCATCTTTTGTAAAGGCTGTTTTCTATCGCGAACTGGTCGAGGATTTTCCCGGCGGTATAATCGATAAGCTGGTTTATGGTTTTGGGACGGTGATAAAAAGCGGGAAACGGCGGCAGTATCACGGCGCCGTTATCGGAAGCTGTTATCATCAGCTTAAGATGCCCCCTGTGAAGGGGAGTCTCGCGGGGGACTATCACCAGTTTACGCCGCTCTTTAAGCGTGACATCGGCCGCTCTTACCAGCAGGTTATTTGCGTTGGAGCTTGCAATATCCGACAGGGTTCTCATCGAACATGGAGCGACTACCATCCCTATGGTTTTATACGAGCCGCTTGAAACGGACGAGGCCAGATTCGAGTAATCCTCCACCCTGTCCGCCAGGGCCTCGACCTGCTCGATCTCGTAATCTGTCTCTATCTCTATGGTTTTGGCCGCGCCGGGAGTGACGATAAGAATCGTCTCTACCGCAGGGACAGTCTCTTTTATGGCTTCAAGAAGACGGACGCCGTATATCACGCCGGACGCGCCGCTTATTCCCACGATCAGTTTTTCTTTCGCCATTTTTATTCAATAGAAACCTGAATGAAAAATATTAGTTTTTCAGCGCTAAAGTCATCGAGCAAGAGACACAGAATGGTCTTGCGTTATTTCAAGTGTATGGCTATTATCGCCTATCGGGCTCAAGCGTGATAAAAAATTATTCCTGGTGAGTAAGGCATGGATAAAATCCGCGTTTACGAAGCGGCGAAAAAGCTTAATATAAAGACGAAAGAGCTGATTAACCTGCTTTTAAGCAAGGGAATCGCTGTAAAAAGCCCTATATCTTTTATTAGCCAGCGCGATTTTGAAAGTCTTTTAAGCTCAATGACCGCTCCCGGTAAAAATGTAAAAACCAAAACGGCCAGGGCAAAAAAGAAGAAAAGAGCGGTAAAAGCTGTGAAAGCGGTAAAATCGGTGAAATCGGTTTCGGCGCCCAAAAAGAAAAATTCGAAACTTTCGCTCGTTCCCCCTCTCCCCTCAGACGAAGCCGAAAGCCAGCAAAGCGTAAGAGAGGGCTCGGCGCCGGAGCCTGAAAAAAAGATCGGTGAAAAAGCGGAGCCGGAGAAGAAAAAACATAAGCTCCCCAGAAAGCATGAGTCGGTTAAATCGGTCTCTCCCGCCCCCCTGGCGCCTCCCGCCCCCCTGGCGCCACCTGTCAAACCGCGATCGTCTGTGCTTTCCTATCTATCTTTCGCAATGGCGGCCATGGCGCTTTTAATCACCTTTGTCTTAAGCTCCAACGTCTCCAACAACACATCGAGCGTAAGCCAGATAAACCAGACGGTAAGCCAGACGGCCAATGCGCTTAAAGCGGAGCTGGCCGGGGTTAACGATGGAATCAGGATTAACCAGGATCTGATTTTCGAAAACAGGGATTCGATAGCCAACGTGCTTAGAGTACAAACGCGGATCGACCTTTCCAAACAATCGGCGGCTTTAAAAGAGCTTGCGCCTTCTTTACCGGCCAAAATTTCGACAAGAATACTTGATATCTCCAAAGGAATGAATTCACTGGCCTCGTCTCTATAATCTGCGCCGCGATCTTTGTTGGCCGCGCTCCCGCCGGGCCACTTACACCGGGCCGTTTACGCAAGGCCTGGAATTACGTCCTGCTCAGGCGCCGATTTTTTGTTCAGCTCGAAAAAGAAAACACTTCCCCTGCCCGGCTCGCTTTCGGCCCCGATTCTCCCGTCATGGCGCCTGACGATCATCCTGCATATATACAAGCCCAGCCCCATCCCGCTCACCGATTCGCCAAAATTGTTTTCAACCCTGTAAAACTTCTGAAAAATTTTCTGGATATTTTCTTTTTCCACCCCGGCGCCCGTATCTTTGACCTCAAACCGGATTGCGCTACCGGTGTCTTTAACAGTGACGTGGACGTATCCTTTTGCAGGAGTATATTTCAGCCCGTTTTCTATAAGGCAGTTCATCGCCACACGTATCTGGTTTTTGTCAGCCAAAATCATGGGAGATATGGCTTCTTTTGTAAAAACAAGTTTGATCTTCCGTTTGGCCGCAAGCTCCGCCGCTCTGTCCACCGCCTGTTTTGCAAGCTCCGAGAGGTTTACCGGCTTTAGCTTTACCGGGTCATGGCCTGACCCGAACTCAAAACCGGCGACGGCTTTATCTACAAGCTCATCTACGATCCGGATTTCATCGAGCAACTCGACAGCTTCGCGATTTGTGGAATTGCTTGACGCGGCGCCGGCCCTGTTTAACAGCAGGTTAAGCCTCTGTTTGAGTTCGGACTCCACAACCATCAGGAATCGTTCGTTGGCTTCATCAATTTTTTGAAGGTAAGTCCGGTCAATGTCGAGTTTCCTTTTTTGAGCCGTAAGCTCAATTCGCTGGCGTTCGATTATTTCCAGCAACTCTTCTATCCGCTCGCCGCTTCTTTCAAGCGCCTCGCCGCGCTTTTGCGCCTTGGCCGTCATCTTGCCGGTTTTGCTCTCAAGAGACTCCGCGTACTTGTCGAACGACATTGTCCGGGATTGGCTTTGGGCGCCCAGAGCCTCCAGCCGCTGGCTCATATCGTTAAACAGGTGTGACAACACGCCTATCTCATCGTCCGATTTTTCCGCCAGACGCAAGCCTGCGGGAGCGTCTGTGCTAGCAACAGACTTCATCGCCTCGCCAAGAGCCGCGATGGGCCGGGTAACGCTCCGGTTGATAACCAACAGGGATATAAAGACTGCCAGCCCCACCGGGAAAAGCGATAACAGAAGATCAAGCTTCAAATCTCCCATCTGCGAAAAAGCCTCGTTCACGTCCGCCTCCACCACAAGCGAATAATCGGAGCCGCCAATTTTAAGGGGGGCCGACGAGCTTAAAAACGATTCTCCATCCGGCCCCGTCCTCAAAAAAAACTGGCCGGGAGGCCCCACCGCTCCGCTCCATTGCTTCTGACCGGCGCCGGAAACCGCGATGACTCTTTTTCCCGGGTCAAGTATGTAGACGGAGAGATGGAGCCCGGCGTCCGGTCTTATGGCCAGCATGGTTTTGAGGCGCTTCGCCTGGACGCGCATCGCCACCACACCCTCTAGTTGACCCGCATCGAGTATCGGGCGGGCCATAAACGCAGACAGCGGGCTGTCCGGGGCGGGATAAGGCTCAAATGGCGATAATGAGCTAAACTCTTTTAAATTTACAAGAGCATAGCCGACCGCTCGTCCCAGCCATGTCTTCTTTCGCTCTCGGTCAAGCGCCGACAGGCCGAATTCGGCTCCCTTCGATGTGGAATAGATTATGTAGCCTCTTTCCGGCTCTATCAGCATAAGATCGTATACGCCCAACTCTGTTATTATACTGCTGAAAAACGGATCGTATTTGGATCTGACCTGCTCATACAGCGTGTATTCCGGCTTCTGATCCGAATCCGGTGGGCTGGCGCGCGCGCCTCCAAGTTTTAAAAGAGCCGTTTTGATTTCGGGATCGACAAGATATACGGCCTCTTCAAAATCAGCCATAGCCTGAACAAGCGCAAAACCGGAGGCGAGCGAAAAAATTTTCGATTCTATCCGCTCGAAATAATTTTCAACGCCTGATTTATGGAAGTTAAGCGCCGAGACGATGGAGCTCTCCAGGCTCCGCCTGATTACGCTTTTAGCGAACGTTAAAGAAAAATAGCCCAGCGTAGCAAAACTGACGATTGCTATGGCCGCCATTAAGACAGACAGCCTGGCGTTAATCGACCGGAAAGTCATCCACGGCTCCGAAAATAAGAATACACGCCTGTTAGCCGCGTCCTGCGGCGAAAGTCTGCGCGAAAATGATCTGGATTATTCTATATGGCCCGGCTTTATAGTAAAACTTTATTTATAGATGAGCGGTCAAACCGGGATGTTAAGCCCTGGCGTTATAGGGCGCCCGGCGGAAGGCCAGGCGGCGCCCCATGCGGAAAAACCCGGACATCAATTGCGCATTACTGAAAATATCTGAGCGCTTTTGATCGCCAGACGGCGGGCATTTGGCCCTCATAATAAAACGTATCACAGGATGATATTTCATGCTTGTGTACATGGTCAGCGCCAGGTTGTTTCTGGCTTCCTCTCCCAACCGGTTGGGATATTTAGCGTATTTCTTAAACGCCTTTTCGTCCGGCAGGCGCGCTTTGATATCCTCCATTTTCTGGCATACGTACAATACAAGCCTTGCCCCCACTTCTTCACCGGCCTCTTCGGGAGAAGCGGGAAACATGGGCAGACCGAACCGCTCCAAAGCCTTGCCGCTGATCGCGTCCAGTTCTTCGTTTATTTCACGCAAGAAGTCTTCGGTAATCTTCGCCGCTTCGGGAAGGTTGGATAGCGCTTCTCCGGCCCAGGCCGTGTAAGGAAGAACCTCAAGCAGATCATCGGTGGCTTCGATAATTTCCTTGAAGAAAGCTATCTGGCTCTCATACATAACCTGGCCTTTGACCTGCCGGAGCATGATATCGGCGAGCGCAAGCTTCACGGATTTTCCCGATTCTCTGTTTTTGAGCGCCTCGTGGGCAAGCGGGCGAATGGAAATGTCTGAGGGAACATCCCCCGGCATGACAGAGGGCATGGCAAAATCTGGCATAAGCTCGAAGTAGCTTGCATACGCAAGCGCGCTATCCAGCAATTCCAGGCAATCGCCCGTTTCGTTGAATAAAGACTTGTCTGGCCTTATATCATCGCTGGCCCCGGTCGACAGCGCCGCGAGCCTTACGATCTGGCTCTCTATCGCGGCATTGTCGATAATGTTTCTCTGAAAAATGCTGTCTGCTAAAGAGAAGTAGTTATCTGCGGTGACCCGGCATCTTTTAAGGCCCAGTCTGGCGAAAACCCACAGGGTCTTGTTAAGCGCCCTGTCGGCGTCTTCAAATATCCCGATCAAGTCTTTTTTTGAAACAACCAGCGCCACTACCCTTTGAGCGGCCACAACGGAGGCGACCCGAGGCCTGGAGGCGAACACACCGACCTCTCCGAACACTGCGGGGGCGTGAGCTTTGCTGACGCAAACCCAGACATTGATCCCGCTCACATCGATCAATTTTTCTATGTTGCAGACACCGGCCAGAAGTATCACCATTTTGTTTTTTTCGATGTCGTCGTAATCGAGCAAGACTTCTCCAGCCTTGTATATGTGCGGTTTGAGCAAAGAAAGGCGTGTCAGCTCGTCCGATCCAAGATGGGCGAACTCCGGCATTCTTGCCAGCAAGAAGGCAAACTCGGAATTAGCCGATCGCTTTTCCCCGGAGTTCTCGGCGGAGTCTTCCATTGGAGAATCCATCGTTTTTTAATTTCGCAAACTTTAGAAAATCTTTTCCCCTGCCCCCTGAGCATATAAAAAACCTGACGATTAAAGCAGGACATTTGTCCGGCTTTATCATGTGCATTTAAAATATAACCGACCGGCTATTAATCGTTTTCTGATCCGGAGGCGTATGCGCTATATATTCTTTCTCTAAGTTTACCGAATTTTTTCATCGAGTTGAGAACCGCCTCATAATCATCCGGCATTAACTGATGTAAAATCTTGTCAAATTCTGTCTCGCCCGACCCGTTCCAGATATCCCACGCCACCCGAACCAGGATATCTTCCGGCTCATCGCAATCCAGCGCCTCGACGGTGGCGTTTACATTGATGCCATCCTGGTTATCGTTGAGCAGGCGTTTGAGAAGGGAGGGATGATGCTTAAGCGCCGCCCTGATAGCGTCAACGCGATATTCCACATTCATTTTCGACAGTTCGCTCATCGCTTACATTCCGCAGGCGCCCGTTTTGCACCCGGGGATATTCGGCGTGGAGCAACCGCCCGTAAACTCGCAACTTGGGAGCGCGCCGCTATTTGACACTGCGGCGACAGCGAATGTTGAAAGCGCTTTTTTTATTGAAAGACCGCCGCACCCAGGACATCTGATATCTTCGTATGATTCTCTGGTGAGGTGGGTCACCTCGAAATCTCGTCCGCAGTCGGCGCATGAATACTCATATATTGGCATTGATTCAAACCACCTCGAAAGATTTGCGCATGGCCGACCGCCCGTCTGCTCCGCCGATCAGCCGATCAGAAAAAATTCAGGTATCCAGATTATATGCGAAAAATATTGCGTTTTCAAACCTTGATGGTATCATCGGGGCTCCACTTTTTACACATTTAAAAACTTTGAAGATTTAATATGACTGTCAATACGGAACAAAAAATCGAATCGTCCAGAAAAAAACTGGAAAGCCTGAAATCATCGATTGGCGAAAGCACGCCCGGGCCGCAAGAAAGAGCCAAACTGCGAAAAGCGGCAAAACGGCTAAAACGCGCCCAGCGCAGGGACAAGATCGGCAAAACGTATAAATCGAAACTGGAGGGCCAGGAGGCCAACCGGTTGAAAAATATCCAGAAATCTGAAGAAAAGACGGCAAAGAAAAAAGCGGCTGAAGAATCAGCGCTAAACGCCGTGGCCCAGGAGCAGGCGGAGCAAGCCGCCGCCGCCGAACAAGAGGCCGCTACTGAAGATAGCTCTCCCAAAGAGAAAGAGGCGGGGCAGACCTCTTAAGTAGCCTTAAGCTTCAAGGCGCCGACGAGGGGGCGAGGGGGTTTGGCCGTCCGTTTCCCGGCGTAAAACGCGCCGGACAGATTCGCGCAGGAGCCTATGACCCAACCTGGCAAGATCAAACCCCATCTTGACAATCTGCTGGACAGGTTCGATAAGTCTTTTCTTGCGCCTGACCCTCTGGCGGCGGTAAATCATTTTACATCCTGTGACGATCTTGAAACGGCCTGCCTTATAGCCGCTGTTTTCGCTTATGGGAGAGCCGACCTGATCCAGAGAAACGTGACGGCTATCATAGGCTCTATGGGTAAAAGCCCGGCCCGCTTCTGCGACAGATTCAGGCCGGAAACCAACAAAAGATGGATGAAGGATTTCGTCTACCGGTTCCACCGGCGCGGCGACCTGGTATCGCTGGTGACCGCCATCAAAAAAGCGCGGAAAAAAAGCGGATCTCTGCTAAAACTGTTTCTTGAAAATGACAACCCTTCCGCCGACACCATTTTGCCTGGGCTTAACGGCATGGTTTCGGCTCTTAGAAGCTATTCGGGACGCGATACGCAAGCGTTTAGAACTTTGCTTTCAGACCCGTCCGCCGGCGGCGCCTCAAAAAGGTGGTGTCTTTTCCTGCGCTGGATGGTGAGAAAAGACGATGTGGACCCAGGCCCCTGGAGCGAAAAGGTGTCAAAAGCCAGGCTGGTCATACCGCTAGACACCCATGTCAGCCGGATAGCAAGACAGCTTGGGATGGTAAAACGCAAATCGAACGATTGGAAAACCGCGCTGGAGCTTACCTCTTTTTTGAGGCGGTTAGACCCGGACGATCCGGTGAAGTACGATTTCGCCATATGCTCATACGGAAAGCTTGGATACTGCGTTAAAAACGCCAGTCAGGATCAGTGCGAAAATTGCGATCTTGACCCGATCTGCTCACATGGTAAAATCTAGCTGGTTTGTACTACTATTTTTTCTCAACTTTTTCCTTTAATAATGCCGGGAAGTTAGTTTATAATTAATCTATTTTTTTTACATGCTTTAACTTAAGGGGACCTCTAAAAAGCGCTTTCGTAGCGAAATCGAGCGAAAAGTCGTCAGGC
>ENA-ORDP01001291-ORDP01001291.1-marine-sediment-metagenome-genome-assembly--contig:-NODE-1291-length-14039-cov-2.893807_pt1 | contig 14039 bp, 10 predicted proteins | sample MGYA00248627_ERZ508539 | MGnify/ENA primary metagenome ERZ508539 (study PRJEB26208, sample SAMN05571518) | marine sediment metagenome | biome: deep sea; feature: Hydrothermal vent; material...
TCGCCTTTGTAATACGAGGTGGCGGCGACGGTGCCCGAGACCTCGGTCCCGGAAGCGCCTTCGTTGGTTAATTTCTTTTCCTTGATGGTGATCGTGGTGGCGGTGACCGCGGAGACGGTGAAGGTGTCGTTGTTCAGGGCGTCGGTGGCGTTGGCCACGGTGAAGGCGTCGCCGACCGACATCGAGGAGGAGCGCAGGCTCTTCTACGTGGGCGTCACGCGGGCGCGGGAGCAGCTCTACCTCTGCCGCGCGCGCCGGAACTTCCGTCAGGGCGCCGGTCAGGGCCGCCGCCCGGTTATGTTCGATAGCGCCTTTGGCCCGGCCCAGGGCGATGGTGAAACAGGCCAGCACGGTCAACTGGGTGGTGAACGCCTTGGTCGAGGCGACGCCGATTTCAGGCCCGGCATAAGTCTGCAACACCGCATCGGATTCCCGCGCGATGGTGCTTTCGGGCACATTGACAATGGACAGGATTTTCTGCTTCTGCGACCGGGCGTAGCGCAGGGCGGCCAGGGTATCCATGGTTTCCCCGGACTGGGATATGAACACCGCCAGGCCACCCTTGGCCATATCCGCCGCCCGGTAACGAAACTCCGAGGCCACATCCACTTCGACCGACACCCTGGCCTGGCCTTCGATCCAGTATTTGGCGACCATGGCGGCATAGGACGAGGTGCCGCAGGCGATGATGGTGATGCGGTCTATTGCCGCCAGATCAAAGCCCAGGTCCGGCAGGGTGACTTCCCGGGTCGCCGGATTAACGTAGGAATGCAGGGTGTCGCCAATGACCTGCGGCTGTTCGTAAATTTCCTTGAGCATGAAATGGTCGTAGCCGCCTTTGCCGACCATTTCCCCGGATACTTCCGAGGTCCGCACCGGGCGCTCAATTTCGCTGTCATCTTGATCAAACACGGTCACCCCGGCGGCACTCATCACCGCCCAGTCGCCATCTTCCAGATACATGATCTGGTTGGTCAGAGGAGCCAGGGCGAGGGCGTCCGAGCCCAGATACACCTCGCCCTCGCCCAGGCCGATGGCCAGCGGGGTGCCGCGCCGGGCGGCGATCATCAGGTCCGGGAAACCGGCGAACAGGATACCCAGGGAAAAGGCCCCGGTCAGCCGTTTCAGGGTTTTCGATGCCGCCGTCTGCGGGTCGTCACCATCATCCAAATACCTGGTCAGCAAATGGGCGACCACTTCGGTATCGGTCTGCGAGGCCAATTCGGCGCCACCGGCGATGACCTCTTCTTTAAGTTCCTGAAAGTTTTCGATGATGCCATTGTGCACCAGCACGACACGCTCGGTGGCGTGGGGATGGGCGTTGATTTCGTTGGGCACCCCGTGCGTCGCCCAGCGGGTGTGGCCGATGCCCGTGGTGCCGCTTAAGGGGTCTTCATTCAGGCGGGTTTCCAGATTGACCAGTTTGCCCTCGGCGCGGCGGCGATGGATGACGTTATCGACAAGTGTCGCCACACCGGCAGAATCATAGCCCCGATATTCCAGCCGTTTCAGCCCGTCAATCAGGCGGGGTGCGGCGTCTTGCCTGCCGATAATGCCGATAATTCCGCACATTGCTGCCTACCTTTTCTTGTTGTTGCCCTGTTTCGCTTTCAGAGCGCTTTTGTTGTCCCGGTTTGATTTGGCCCAACCCACGATTGCCCTGTGATCGGCCCGGGTCAGGGCCAGAGAGTCCGCTTCCACGTCGCGGGAAATGGTTGATCCGGCACCGATAACGGCCCCCTCGCCAATGGTCACAGGGGCCACCAGGGCGGTGTTGGAACCAATAAACGCGCCCTTGCCGATGACCGTTTTCGATTTGAAAAAACCGTCATAATTGCAGGTAATCGTACCCGCCCCGATATTGGCGTCTTCACCCACTTCCGCGTCACCAATGTAGCTCAGGTGCGAAATCTTGGCGCCGGGATGGACCACCGTATTTTTGATTTCGACAAAATTGCCGATCTTTGCCCCGGCGCCGATCTGCGCACCGGGCCGCAACCGGGCGTAAGGACCGACGGTTGCCCCGACCGCCACATGGGCACCTTCCAAATGACTAAACGCCTTGATCGTGGCCCCGTCTTCGACCGTCACGCCGGGACCGAAAACCACGTTCGGGCCAACGCTGACATCCTCGCCCAGAACGGTGTCAAAACTGAAAAACACGCTGCCCGGATCGCTCAACGTGGCGCCGTTTTCCATCGCCCGTGTGCGCAGGCGGTCCTGCATGATCAATTCGGCCAGGGCCAGATCGACCCGGTTATCGACGCCCAGCAGTTCTTCTTCGTCACCTTCTACAAAACGGCAATCGAGGCCCTGGTCGCGGGCCAGGCCGACAATATCGGTCAGATAATATTCGTTTTTGGCATTGTCACAGCCGACCCGGTCCAGCAATTGCCAGATGTGGGCCCCATCGATCAGCATGACACCGGAATTACAGAGCGTGATTTCCAGTTGTTCCGGGCTTGCGTCCCTGGCCTCAACAATGGCTTCGAGCGTGCCATCTTCTGATGTTATCAGGCGACCATAGGCACCCGGATCGGCGGCCTGGAAACCGAGCACGACGACGGCCGGATTGTCTTCTGATGCGCGCACATGGAGCATGGCCTCCAACGTTTCAAGGGTGATCAGCGGATCGCCGCCGAACAGCACGAAAACGTCGCCATCGAAACCGCTCAATTGTTGCCGCGCCATTCGCACCGCATGACCGGTGCCGCGTTGTTCCGCCTGGGTAACCACCGGATAAGGGGCCACGGCCTCGCTCAACTGGCCATAGGCCTCGCCGACAACGACCACCACTTGATCGGGATCCAGGCCATCAACGGTTTCCAGCAAATGCCGGATCATGGGACGCCCGGCCAAGGGGTGCAGCACCTTGGGCAGGGTCGATTTCATACGGGTGCCCAGACCGGCGGCGAGAATGACAACGGCGATTTTTCTGTGGCTCATGAAACCTGGATTGCCCGAATTGAAATTTTTCAATGAATTTGTGCCCGGAATGTGCCACATAGCGCAGGGTTCACCAAGTCAAAGATTGTTACGGAGTTTATCTATATGCCTGTTACCGCCATTACCACCGTATTGTTCGATCTGGACGGCACCCTGGTCGACAGCGCGCCTGACCTGCGCACCGCCGCCAACAAACTGCTGGGGCAAGAGAACCGCCGCGTTGTATCGCTCGACGAAATCACCGGCATGATCGGTGACGGGGTTCCGAAACTGGTCGAACGGGCGTTCCTGGCCACCGGTAGCGGCGTATCTAGCGATGATCTGGCGGCGCTGTCTGCCCGTTTTCTGCAATTCTACGAACCCCACGCCGCCGACCTGACGGTGCCCTTCCCCGGCGCCATTGATTGCCTGGCCCGGCTGAAAGATCAGGGTTACAAGCTGGCTCTGTGTACCAACAAACCCTACGACGCGACCCTGGAAATTCTGGCAACTCTCGGCCTGGCTGACGGCCTGGACGCGGTGATCGGCGGCGATACACTGCCCGGCATCAAGAAGCCCGACCCGCGCCATCTACTGGCGGCACTGGATAGACTGGCGGCAGAACCCGCCACCGCCGTCATGGTCGGCGATCACGCCAACGATGTGACTGCCGCCAAGGCCGCCGGCATCGCCACCATTGTCTGCCGCTTTGGTTACACCCAGGGGTCGGCGGAAAGCCTCAACGGCGATGTCATCATCGATCATTTTGACGAATTACCCGAAGCGCTAGAGCAAGTTTTGATTAGGTTGGATCGCTGAGATGCGTGCTGACCGTGTCGGCTGAACGCCTGGTTTCCGCCGCCGCCTGTTCGACATAAGTGAACTCAATTTTTTGATAATCCCCATAAAGGATGCGCAAATACGACTGGGGTTGATTTGGACAGGGGATACCCTCGCCGAGAAAGCTGATTGTCGAAGTCGGGAGTGCCGTCTCTTCGGGCATGCCAAACCACCCATTCTCGGTCATTGGCAAAGCCCCCTTGCAGGTGCGTCTTTCGACCACAGCCTGACCATGACTCACGGCGCGCCGGTAGGCGACGAGATCAAGCCGGATTTCGCCTCGCATCCGGTTTCGCTCCGACCGGAAAGGCCAGGGTAACGGTCGGTCAAATGAGACCCCTAAGTACCCGATGTCTTCGAATATTTCGATGTAATAGCCATGCCGCTTACCGCGCGCAGAAATTCCCCTGGCTACCGAAGACCAGATGGACTTGTCGTCCAGCAAGAACGAGATATCGACATCATCTTCCCACGCCAACAGGTTGCCATTTTCCCGCACGGCTCCCAGAAGGCTCCCGCCTTCCAACCAGTGGGTGACCTCCATCTCTTTGAGACAGGAGGAGACGAAGTAGGCAAGTTCTTTCATGTGCTCCCGGCAACACGGTGCCGTATTGAGGCCGAGCCGGTTGGTGTAGAGGTTAAAGGCGCAGGGCAGCGTCGATTTGCTGCATCCATACCACTGAGCGCCCGCGGCCGATAATTTCAGTTCCCCGATACCATGGCGTAAGGCAAAATCCTCGAGATCTCCTTTCGCCTGTGTCTTCATAACCAAAAGGTCATGGTCGCTAAGTGAATATAACTGTCGCTTGCCATTCCATCTGTGCCGTAGATACCACGCCAACTCAATAACAATAGCAGCAGCCATAACTCCCTGAAGTTTGGCGTATGGCAAGGCGTAACCGGCCACGAGGGCTGGCAGAACCATCCATAGCCCGGCATGGTCGCCGTGGTTTGCCAGGAATTCAACAAGGGGCCGGGACCCAGGTTGGAAATCGACAGCAGGTGAGGCGATAATGCCAAACAACAGGATAATAAACCCGGTCAAAAAGAACAGCAATCCAATGTCCAGACCGTCCGCAGATGCCGATACGAAAGCCACCATGACGACGGCCAGGGCTACGGATGCGACCGTCGAGGAGACACCCGGAGGTCGCCAGTTTCGTGGGTATCTCAAGAGATTAAGGAATGACAAATAGGTCGATACATATAGGATGGCGGCAATTATTGCATTGATTGGCTGGTTCGACAGAAATGCTTCGAAGCCGCTCATATCCCTTGTCTCTCACCTCGGACCATATCCCTTTTGCTCAATATAGGTGCGTGGCGTTTACTCTCCGCCATTAGAATGCGCGGGAGAACATCGGTATTGGCGCACTCGATGTCGGCGGCAAAATCAATCTCGATCCAAGGCACGCCAGTGATGTCTTCGAAGGCGAAGGTGCCGCGTGGCGAGGTCAGCAGAACATCGCGGATCGTTTCCTCATAAGGTTCTTGGCGGTGCCCCTGGCGTAAATAAAGCTCGGTCTGAATGATAATCTTCTTGGCCACCTCGGCGGATAATTTGAAAAAGCCGACCGATTCCCCGCTGAAATCGAACTCCGCGCTCTGCCATTTGCGAAACTCGATGATCTCGCCATCCCGAACACATATTTTGACAGGCTCATCACCCGGTTCGAATGAACGATCAAGCAGCAGGCAGTTCTGGTGTCGGGAATTGAGCAGACGTTCGAGCAGTTCTTCGTCGTAAAGAACGTCGGCGTCCATCAGCAGGACCGGCTTCCCGCAACACAATTCGTCGCGCAGGGTCCACAAGGTGACGATGTTACCCTCGTCGTAATTCTCATTGAACACGGTTCGCACAAAATCCTGTGCCCCGAGGGCAGCGATCTCCCGTTCGATGTCTTGGTGGTGATGACCAACGCCAAGAACCAGTTCGTCAATGCCGTGTCGTCTGAAAATGTCGATATGGTATTGCAACAGGGATTTTCCGCCGAAGCGAAGCAAAACCTTCGCTGGAGGCTCCTTGGTTGTAAAACCGAGCCGGGCACCGATCCCGGCCGCCAACATGACTACCTTCATTCGTGTTGCTCCACAGCAGCGGCACCCCACGAGAAGACAATCAACGCCAGCCCTGCCAAAAAGCCTGGCGCGTTTACTTTGCTCGATGAGTTGGAACGCTTTGGTACAGAAAGATCGGATCAATCTAAATGATCGCGCCCCATTTGACCAGCGGTGGGTCGTTCGGTTCGCTGGCGACGATAAGTAACTTACTTTCCGCAATTCATTGTCAGGCTATCGCCTCAATAAAACTTCCGGCTCGGGTCAACAGCACACATTCTGAGGTCGGCTGGAACAGACCCGCTCGACCGCTCATAGCTGACATGGCGATTGGCGGCGCGGATTATGCCCTTTGAATGACCCCTTCGGCTACACTCAGGGTCTTGCCGAAGATTTAGGCGGCGATGTTATCATAGAGCAATTCGACGACCTGCCAAAAGCGTTTGAAAAGCTGCCATCTGCTTGACAGCGCCATACGGACGACCCTATATGTCGGCCCTCCTTACCTAAGTAAGGGCGCGTAGCTCAGTGGGAGAGCACTCGCTTCACACGCGAGGGGTCGCTGGTTCGAACCCAGCCGTGCCCACCAATTTCCTAATGGCGATGACCCAGTCCGACGACCACACCCTGCGGGAAACCAGATACATCAACGGCGATTTTCCCGAAATCTGCTGCCATACATTCTATTCCGGGGCGCTGGATGAAACTTCCGTGGTGGTCGATCTGGGTGGATCAATTGGCGTATTTTCCAGCGCCCTGGCGACATTAAAAAACTGCACCTGCCATATTGTCGAGGCCGCAGGCGCCAATTACCGGGCCATTCAATTAGGGAAAAAAAATCACAAGTATCACCACGCCATTACCGGGTCCGATGGCCCGATCGATCTGTTGATCCCCGATGGCGAGGAATTCCATTGGGGCATGGTGACACCCGAAGATGATGCGCCTGCCGGAACCAGGGAAACGGTTCCCGGCATTACCCTTGAAAGCTTCCTGAAAAATCAGGACATCGCCCGAATTGACCTGTTGAAAGTCGATATCGAAGGGGCCGAAATTGATATGTTCGATTCAACGCCGGATCGAATCTTGTGTAAAATCGGCCAGATCACCATCGAATTTCATGATTTTGTCAGCCCGGAAATGGGCCCCCATATTGAACGCATCAAGGCCCGGCTGAAAGATCTTGGTTTTACCTGCATCGTTTTCACCCGCAATTTCCATGGTGATGTGCTGTTCATCAACCGCAATCTGGTGCCCCTGTCTTCCTGGCGTCTGATACTGCTGGCCGGGCCGATCAAGTATTGGCGGGGTCTGAAGCGAATTTTCGACCGCATATAAAAATTTTGCGCTGTGACGGCGATCACAGCGGCGAGCTGTTTTTCCTGTTGTTATGGCCATTGTCGGAGTTAACACCTTCCTTAAGCGCTCCCCCGGCGCAAATTCCGACTTCGTCCATAAAACTACCGGCCCCAGCAAAACGGGGCCGGTCTTTTTATCGCCGCCCCCCGGCCAGAGCCACGGATTCCGGGCGGCGGCGCAACCGGGCCATGGCCCAAACCCCAAACAGAGGCCCCAGCGCCAGGGGTGCGAAGGCATAGGTCCAACCCACGGCCTCGACAAAGACCGGCAACAGATGAATGGTGATCAGGGTCAGAATAAACCCGGCACAGGTTTGCACGGTCAACATGGTGCCGATGAGTTCAGGTTCGGACAGTTCGGTGATAGAGGCCGAAAACTGGGCCGAATCGGCGACGATGGTGATACCCCAAACCAGGCACAGAATACCCAAAATCAAAGGATTGGCAGCAAACAGAAAGCCGACAATCAAGGCACAACCGCCACTGATCGTCATCGCTGCCATGGTCAGGGCGGTGCGACCATAGCGATCGGCCAGCCAGCCGCCGGCCAGACAGCCGACCAGACCGCCGACGCCCATAATGATGAACGTTGCCAGCCGGGCCAATATGACCCCGTCGTATCCACCTGAATTGATGTCAAAACTGGCGGCCAGGAAAACGCCGATCCAGGCCCACATGGCATACAATTCCCACATATGGCCCAGGTAGCCGAAATTAGCCAGGCGCAGGGCCGGTTGGCGGAAAGCCAGGGTCAGGTGCAGGGGCGAAAATTTCCGCGCCGGGGCATGGCCGGGACCCATTTTGAAAAAGTTGATGGCGACCGCAGCGACCAGGGCGCCAAGAGATGTGGCGGCGATGGTAAAGCGCCAGTCGATGCCGCCCAGGGCATTGAACAAATGCGGCGAGGCCGACCCCAGGGTCAGGGCTCCGACCAGGATGGCGACCAGCATTCCGAGATCACCCCTGGCCCAGCTGGCGACCATTTTCATGCCCACAGGATAAACCCCGGCCATGCACATGCCGGTCAGGAACCGGGCCATATAAACCCCGGTCGATCCCGGTTCGAGCAACAGGATTGAGCCGTTGGCCGCCGCCGCGATCAGGGTCGAGACCATGAAAAATCGTCGCGGTTCCAGTCGGTCGGCCAGGCCCAGCACCGCACTTGTCAGGGTGCCGAGCACGAATCCGGCCTGCACCGTACTGGTGAACAGGGAAATTTCAGTATCGGTTAATGGATATTGGGTGACCAGAGACGGCACCACGGCAGAGGCTGAAAACCACAGGGCCAGCACCGCGACTTCGCACAGGGCCAGCAAGCCGATGGAAAAGGTCCTGCGTCCAATCAAACGGGATCGACCGTATACACCGTGGTCGGTGCTTCCCGACCGCGCACGATACAATCACAGACCTTGCGGAATTCATAATCGAGGCCACAGGCCAAGCGGCTTTCATCGGTCAGCAAGATATAGGTGCCGTGATCCTTGTTCAGTTGTTCTAAGCGGGCGGCGATGTTGACGTTGTCACCGTGCACGGTGAAAACCAGCCGGTCCTTGGCCCCGACCGCGCCGACCATGATCTCGCCAGTGCTGATCCCGCACCGGGTTTTGAAATAGGTACCGTCGCCGAAGGTCCGGCCAAGAGACATTTCCCGAATGGCCAGCGCCGTTTGCAGCGCCTTGCGGGCATGGTCCGGTTCCGCACTCAACGCATTGAAGACGATCAGCATGGCGTCGCCCTGAAACTGGGTAATGACACCGCCGTTTTCGTCGATCACCTCGCTCATGGCTCCGAAGTAGTCGTTTAAGGTGGCGGCCAGAACCTGGGGGCTGACCGTTTCCGAATAAGATGAAAACCCTTCGATATCGGTGAACAGCACGCTGCCATTGACCGCCTCGCCATCGCCGGGCTGGATCGCCTGGTCGGCCTGGGTGATCCGTTTGGCCACCTCGGGCGAGACGAACCGGGACAAGTCCTGCGCCGCTTCCCGGTCCAGCACCGCCCAGATCAAGGCCCGCCGACCGCGCAGGGAGGCGATGCCCAGGACAATAGTGACCAGGCCGATGGAGATGATCTTGTCGATCTCGGCCCCGATCAGGATGGCGTTGGAGGTAATGTATTTGACGTAATCGCGGGTGATCATCATGTTGTCCGGATCGGAATAGATCACGTAAGCCATCAGAATGGACCAGCCGACCGTGGCCGCGAAGCCGGAAATAAAAATGTATTTCGGCTCGAACCTGAGAACGCGCAGGGAGATGAAAATAAACACATACATAAAAGTCGGCGCTTTCAGATAAAACGATGGTGGCTGCATGTATTGAATATGAAAACTCCAGATCAGGGTCATCAGCAAGCCCATGTCCATGACCACCGACAGGATCAACAACCAGTCGGGCAGGTTGCTGCGATACGAGGCGATCAGCCGCCCGAGCGTAAAAGTGGTATAGAACAACACCGCCCAGGGAACCGGCTGGAAACTGAAGGTGTTGGGAGACGGCGGCGAAACCGCCCACAGGCTGGCGAAAATCAGCGCCAGCATGAGCTGGACCCAGCCGATCAGCTTTTCACTTTCCTCTTGTTGTCGGGCAATAGAGGCCTGCACCCGTTCGGGAAGGGTGTCTTCGGGTCGTCGACCAAATATGAATTCAGAAATATTCACCATAGGAAAGAACTGTAAACCGTCTCCCCGGTTCCTGCCCTACAAATTTCCGTTATCGCGCCAGCACCAGGGTGCGCCAGCCCTTGATGTCATACCATGTGACCAGATGCAGTCCCTGGCTCAGGTGAGCGGCCAGCACCCGGTTCGAATCCCGGATCAGGAAACCCGACAGCACAACGACAGCACCGCCCCGGTCAGGTTCTTTCAGATTGCGTCCCAGGTCCGCCGCCATGCGGCACAGGGGATTGGTCAGAATATTGGACACGATCAGATCAAAAGGGCCGGCGTGCCTGACGTGAACGGATTTATAGCCATCCCCGGTGACCGGCCTGATCCTGGACCGGACGCCATTGCGGCGTGTGTTTTCCGCACTGACCCGCGCCGCCGTGGCATCATTATCGGCGGCGGTTATCGGAGCGGTCATGGAACGGGGCCAGGTGTGCGCCATGGCGATGGACAAAATGCCCGACCCGCACCCCATATCGAGCATTCTGGCGAATTGAAAGGATTTGGCCAGATGATCCATGGCCAACAGGCACCCCCGCGTGGTTGCATGGTCGCCGGAGCCAAAGGCGCGACCGGGATTAAGGCAGATGCCGGTCCGGCCCGGCGGCACCTGGCCTTCGAAGTGAGTGCCGTAGATGAAATAGTGACCGGCGTGGATGGGCGGAAAGGATTGCAGGTTTTCGATCAACCAGTCCCGCGCCGCGACCGGTTCAATATGCAATTGCGGCGACTGCTGGGTAAAAGCCTGGGCGACCGCTGCCATGGCTTGATCCAGGCGATCCCGGTCCGGCTCATCGTCACAAAAACCCTCGATCTGCCACTGGTTTTCGATCTCGGTGGCGATCCAGGATATGGCATGACAAAAGGGATCCAGCGCGTCTTCGTATGCCGCCACGGTATCACTGTCGGCGGCCAGGCTGATTCGCCACAAAGAGGGCGCTTGTCCGGTCAAGCGACGTAGCGTTTCTTGAGTCTGCTCTGGGGTTTATCGTGACTGGGGACAAACTGCGGCGCAGGATCACCGGCGATGGCTTCGGCCAGTCCCTGACGTTTTCGTGCCGCATCCTGTTCCAGGGCGCGCAGGGTTTCCCGGTTGACCGACCGATTGGCGCGAACCGCCGCCAATTCCCGGCGCAAGGTGGTGATCTGGTTATCTTTGTGCAGCAGATCGTTGCGGATTTCATCGACGTAGGCCTTCAGGAACTCTTCGTTCTGGCCGTTGATGCGGCGCAGGGCCGCAGCCCCGATGATAATTGCCGCGACCGACAACAGGAAAGCCAAAACCGACAGAAACAATGACATTCAATAACACCCGGAAGACAGAATCTGTCAAATGGTAGGGGCCGGGCAGTCAACAAAAGGTTAAATATTCAGGTGGCGGCGACGAAACCCGCCATGACTTTCTTGGTGCCGGCTTTTTCAAAGGCGATTTCCAGCTTGTCACCGTCACTGGCCAAAATCGACCCATAGCCGAATTTTTGATGGAAAACCCGCTGGCCGATGGCGAATTCGCTGTCCCCGCCGTTGCCTGGGGCGGTCGATAATTCCCCCGACATGCGCCATGATCTTTCCTGCAATCCGCCCGACTGGCGGCGATGGCGGCCCCGGCCCTGATCAAACAGGGCGGCATTGTTGGGCTCGGCCGTATAGAGCCCCCGTGCGGCGGAAGATTCGATATTTTCGGCCGGCAATTCGTCGATAAACCGGGACGGGATGGCCGATTGCCAGTTGCCGTAGATGCGCCGGTTGGCGGCCGAGATGACAATCGCCAGCCGCCGCGCCCGGGTCAGCCCGACATAGGCCAACCGGCGTTCTTCTTCCAGCGCCGCCACGCCGCCTTCATCCAGGGCCCGCTGGTGGGGAAACAATCCTTCTTCCCAGCCGGGCAGGAAGACCACGTCGAATTCAAGCCCCTTGGCCCCGTGCAGGGTCATTAAGGTGACTTTGGCTTCGGCGGTGGACTCCTCGTTTTCCATGACCAGGCTGACGTGTTCCAGAAACCCAGTCAGGTTTTCGAAATCTTCCATGGCGGTGAGCAGTTCTTTCAGGTTTTCCAGCCGACCGGGAGCCTCTGGCGCCTTGCTCGTCTTCCACATGGCCGTATAGCCACTGTCGTCCAATACCTGGCCCATCAGGTCGGTGTGATCGATCTGCCCGATCAGGCCGCGCCAGGTGTCGAAATCCTGCAACAGGGTGCGCAGGGTGGTGCGCTGGCGCGGGCCCAGCTCGTCGGTTTCGATCAGCCGCCGGACGGCCTTGACCAGGGATATTTTTTCGGCCCTGGCGTAAACATGCAATACCTGCAATGTGGCATCGCCCAGGCCCCGTTTGGGCGTGTTGACGATGCGCTCGAATGCCAGGTCGTCGTCGGGCTGAACAATCACGCGCAGGTAAGCGATGGCGTCGCGAATTTCCTGGCGTTCGTAAAAACGCGGGCCGCCGATGACCCGGTAGGGAACGCCGAGCGTAATCAACCGTTCTTCAAATTCGCGGGTCTGAAATCCGGCCCGCACCAGCACCGCCATATCGTTTAAAGACCGACCCTTGCCCTGCTGGGCCTCGACCTCATCGCCGACCAGGCGGGCTTCTTCGGAGCCATCCCAAACGCCATGAACGCGCACTTTGTCGCCTTCGTTGAGATCCGTCCACAGGGTCTTGCCGAGGCGGCCTTCGTTGTGGGATATCAAGCCCGACGCGGCGCCCAGGATGTGCAGGGTCGACCGGTAATTGCGTTCCAGCCGGACCACCTGGGCGCCGGCAAAATCGGCCTCGAAACGCAGGATATTGCCAACTTCGGCACCGCGCCAACTGTAGATGGACTGGTCGTCATCGCCGACGCAGCAGATGTTTTTGTGACTTTGGGCGAGCAGGCGCAGCCACAGATACTGAGCCACATTGGTGTCCTGGTATTCATCGACCAGAATGTAGCGAAACTTGTGCTGGTATTTCTGCAAGATGTCCGGTTGCAGGCGAAACAGTTCCAGGCACAGCAACAAAAGGTCGCCGAAATCAGCCGCGTTCAGGGTGCTCAGGCGGGCCTGGTATTCCTCGTATATCTGGCAAATTTTACCCTCGGCGGCGTCGCTGCCTTCCACGTCGCTGACTTTGTCCGGCATCAGGCCGCGATCTTTCCAGCGTTGAATGATGCCCGATATGACCCGGGCCGGCCAGCGCTTGTCGTCTATTTCGTGGGCTGCCATCATTTGCTTGACCAGGCGCACCTGATCATCTGCATCCAGGATCGTGAAATTGGATTTAAGGCCGACCACTTCGGCGTGGCGGCGCAGGATGCGGGCACCGAGCGCATGAAATGTGCCGATCCACCAGCCTTCCGTATCCCGCCCCAGCAAGCCGCCGACCCGCACCTGCATTTCCCGCGCCGCCTTGTTGGTAAAGGTGACGGCGAGAATTTCCCACGGGCGGGCCTTGTTGAGCAGCAGGATATGGGCCAGCCGGGTGGTCAGCACCCGGGTTTTACCGGTGCCCGCCCCGGCCAGCACCAGCACCGGGCCTTCGACGGCCTCGACCGCTTGCCGCTGGGTTTCGTTCAGGGTTTCGAGGTAATTGGCTGCCGACGCCGCAGCCGGTTCTTCGGTCAAATCAAAAGGGTCAGTCATGGCCACTTTATAACCCGCTCATAACATCAGAGTCACGGGCCGATCAGGTGGCCGGGAATTCCATCGCGCCAGTCCTGCAACAGGGCCAGGAATTCATCCGGCGGCAGGGGGCGGCTGAAGTGGTAGCCCTGTAACAAATAACAACCACGATGACGCAGGAAGTCCACCTGCTGCTTTTCCTCGACCCCTTCGGCGACCACGCCAAGGGAAAAACTTTCGGCCAGGGCGATAATTGATTCGACCAGAGAGGCATCGTCGGAACCGTCTTCCAATTCGGAAACGAACGAACGATCAATCTTTAAAGTATTGACCGGCAGGCGTTTGAGATAACTGAGCGACGAATAGCCGGTGCCGAAATCATCGATGGAGAACCGGATACCCAGACTTTTCACGGAATTGAGCCAGGCAATTGCTTCTGCTGAATCTTCCATCACCAGGCTTTCCGTTATTTCGAACGTCAGTTGCCGGGGATCAAAACCGCTGATTTTCAACACCTCGGCGATCCTGTCCCTGTCCAATCCCAGTTTCGGTTGGCGAATGGACAGATTGACCGACAGGCGGGGAGCCACCGGCAAT
>ENA-ORDP01001292-ORDP01001292.1-marine-sediment-metagenome-genome-assembly--contig:-NODE-1292-length-14038-cov-2.757849_pt1 | contig 14038 bp, 12 predicted proteins | sample MGYA00248627_ERZ508539 | MGnify/ENA primary metagenome ERZ508539 (study PRJEB26208, sample SAMN05571518) | marine sediment metagenome | biome: deep sea; feature: Hydrothermal vent; material...
TGGAAATACCGTATCAGCGGATCTATTCAGGATGGCAATGTGGAGATCATTGCTAAATTGAGTATAACTGATAAGTTAGTCATTATTACCGTAGATATTGTCAATGAGGAGATGATCAATGATCTGTGACATTTGCGGGCATGAAAGTGCCCGAATCCGGGGAATAAATAGAACTTACGGGAAAAGCAAAGATTTATTGGTCATTGAGAACGTCCCTATAGTGACTTGCTCTCATTGTGGAGAAAGCTACATGACAGCCGATGTCCTCCATGAAATTGAGCGTATTAAACAGGATCGTAAGCGATTAGCAGTTAAACGCTCTGTGGAAGTGGCCAGCTTTGCTAATTAAAATTAGAAGTAGTTTTAAACTCTATGGAAGCCATCATCCGCTCGAAAACCTTCAATATTGAGGACGTTTGAAGCCCAAAAGAAATTATTTCAGGGATTCCTGTTCCTCTCGGTTTCTTATTAATCAGACTCGTTAAAAATAAATAAAAAAAACATAATACCTTCTGATATATTATATTTATTTTCATGATAAATGAACCTATGGAGGGTAGTTATGAACAATAAGTTTAGTTTTCTATTAGCTAGCTTTTTAGTGATATTCGTTTTAATGTTTTCTGCTTGCAAGAAGCCTGCAGGGAGCAATAAATCGACAGGAAGCAAGTCTTCTAAAACCTCTGATAATAAAGGAGGTAAAAAGCTTTTAAAGTTCACGGGTGGGCCCAGTGGAGGGACGTTTCAGTACTTTTCTAATGGAATGTCCACTTACATCAGTAAACATGTTCCCGGTCTTAGCTTATCCAACCAGTCATCGGCCGGATCCACTGAAAACATCCGTAAGGTGGACAGTGGTCGGGCTGATTTTGGAATTGCCTATTCAGGAGACACCTACTTAGCCCGTAATGGACGACTCTCAGGGGATACCAAGAAGTATACCAATGTGCGAGCCATCGCGTTTCTTTATAAAGCCCCGGCTCAACTGGCTACTCTTAAAAAGAGTGGGATCAAGTCTGTGGCGGATCTTGAGGGTAAAAAAGTAGATATTGGTGGACCCGGTTCGGGTGCGGCCGCCTCGGCTCAGCGATACTTTGAGACCGTTGGCCTATGGGGAAAGTTCACTGCCTCTAACTTGGGGTATAATAAAGCCGCTCAAGCCATTAAGGATGGCCATATCGACGCCATGTGGATTTTGGCTGGCTATCCCACATCCGCTCTCATCAACCTCTCCAGCACCCATGACATCATCATGTTGGATGTCTACAAACCTGGAGTGAAGGCTGGACTTACTAAAAAACACCCCTTTTATCAGCCCTTAAAAATCCCCGCCAAGACCTATAAAGGCGTCGACAAAGAGGTGGATTCCTTTTTTGACTCAGCTCTCTGGGTTGTTGGAGCCCATGTGAGTGAAGAGACGGTCTATAAGGCGATGAAGGCTGTGTTTACGGATGACGGCTTGAAGTATCTGATCAATGTGAAGAAAACTGCCAAGCAGATGTCCGTGAAGGGTGGTCTAACAGGAATCGTGACTCCTCTTCATAAGGGAGCGGCTAAGTTCTGGAAGGAAATGGGATTAACCATCCCAGCTAATGCAACTGCCAAGTAAATCCCTTTATGATTAAGTATTGTAGGGGTGAACCCACGTGTTCACCCTCCCACAGGGGCAGACACGTGGGTCTGCCCCTACATTTCATGATAACATAAATAAACACACAAGGTAGGCTATGTCTGAGGAACACACGGATTTAAGCCAAGAGGCCAAAGAAAAAGTAGACAAGTTTTTAGAAAAAGAAGTGGGAAGCCAAAGAAAGTTAACAGGCTTCTGGAAATGGCTGGCACTCTCCTTAAGCTTTGGGATGGTCTTTTATTACTTATGGAGTGCTGGAATCACCCCCATGAATCCTCAATATCATTTGGGAATCTATGTACTAGTCACCTTTTCTCTTGTGTTTATATTTTTCCCTTTCTTTGGTATGTCCAAGAAGCCTAAAGATTCCATCCTTTTAGACATCAGCCTGATCACTGTCTCCTTTGGGCTTATAAGCTTTTGGATCTCTCAGCTCTTTGGTTTGGAAGTCATCACAGCCAAAAAAGACATCGGTTATATTGTTGACTATCTGGCTGGAGTTCTTTTTATATTGTACTTTCTGACATTTATATTGATCATCCATCATAGAGCCAATAGATCGGTGGCCTGGCCTGGATTTGTCAAGCATATACTGCTTTTAATTTCCATTGGCTTAAGTATTTATTGGATTGCCCAATTTAGCGTGTTCATAGAAGCTGGAGAGGTCATCTATAAAGATCACTATAATCATGAGATAGACGTTTTTGGGATCATGCTCTCCCTCGGAAGGGTTCAAAAAGCCTTAGGCTGGATCGGTACTTTGAGTGGCGTTTTCTTCCTCATCTACATTTTTATTCGACCCTATTTCCCTCCTAGAGATAAAACTAAAGAGTATCTCAAGCCCGTGATGTCTGATATTGTTTTCCTAATAGGTGTTGTCTTATCGGTCATTTACTGGATCACTCAACTTGCCAATCTCAATACGAGGGCTGGTGCCGAGAACGATTTGGACTATCTGATTGGTGTGATTGGCGTCCTTATATCCCTTGAAGTGGCTAGGAGAGTGTTAGGCTGGTCCTTGGCTTTTATATCCATTCTTTTTTTATTGTATGATTATTTTGCTCCTTATATACCGGAATATCTGAACCTGACTGTCTTTGACTTGGTTCTAGGCACTCTGATTGCCTCTATTCTAGGGATAATGAAATATAAGAAAGTGGATACGAAAAAGATAAAGCAAGCGGCTTGGTTTCTAGCCTTCCTATTCGTCCTCTATGCTTTTTTCCGATCCAACTTTGTGGAAGTGATTGTCTGGAGCTTTAATTCAGGAGCCTTTCAACTCTCAGGCTTCACTGAGCCGATTAAAGAAATGGCGATTAAATTATTTATCGCTAAGGATGGGGTTTTTGGCGTGATGGCCTACGTGATGGCCACCCATGTGATTATTTTCATATTCTTTGGGGCGTTTTTAAAGGAATATGGGGTGACCCAATTCTTTATTAATTTTGCGTTGTCCGTAGCTGGAAAAGCTGTTGGAGGGCCGGCCAAGGTGGCAGTGATTGCCTCAGCCTTCTTTGGATCCATATCGGGGAGTGCCATAGCCAATACGGTGTCTACAGGGATATTCACCATCCCTATGATGAAAAAAGCCGGGTTTAAACCCCATGTAGCAGGAGCTATTGAGCCGGCTGCCTCCATCGCTGGGATGTTCCTTCCCCCTGTGATGGGGGCTGGGGGCTTTCTTATGGCGGAAATAACTGAAATACCCTATGTTACCATCATGTTACTGGCTATTTTTCCTGCCTTACTCTACATCCTGGGGGTCTACAGCATGATCCATTTTGAGGCTAAAAAGCATGATCTTAAAGGAGTGGAAGAGGACGTTCCCAGTGCGAAAGAGATACTCAGGAACGATTGGTACATGGCTATGCCCTTAATTATAGTGACCTGGATGATGATCCGCGGGTTTTCGCCGGGTAATTCAGCCTTTTGGGGGATTGGCATCACCCTTTTGGTTTTCTTTGTCAGAAGGGGAATCCAATCGGGAAACCTCTATTTGGCCCGTCCTATGCTGATCATCCTTGCGAAAATAGGAAGTGATCTATTTCTTTATATTGCCAGGAAAGTCACCCATTTACCTGGTCCCTTAGAGTGGTTTTATGATTTACACGCCGCCTATACCATTGCTCTCACGGCAATAGTCATTATCTCAGTTTATATTTTCGATAGAAGATTAAAGCTCCTTGATACTATCATCGTTCTCTTAAAGAACTTCTGGACAGCTGCAATCAGTGGAGCGAACCAGACATTGATCATAGGGGCAACAGTAGGGGCCATCGGTATTATCGTTGGATCCATCACTATGACAGGGATTGGATTGAAGTTTTCATCCATTCTCACGGACTATGCAGGGGGTAACCTTTTATTAACCGTTATAATGATTGCCTTGGCCTCTCTCATACTTGGAATGGGAGTTCCCGTCACCGCGGCTTATATGATCACAGTGAGTTTGATGGCCCCTGCGTTAAAAGACCTTGGAGTGGCTATTATCGCCGCCCACATGATCGTTTACTGGTTCAGTCAGGACTCCAACATCACGCCACCCGTCTGTATCGCCGCCTATGCGGGGGCCGCCATAGCAGGTGCTGACCCCTGGAAGACGGGCTGGACGTCTTTTAAGTACGCCAAAATGCTGTATGTCGTCCCCTTATTGTTTGCCTTTATTCCAGGAATCCTGCCCAGAGACCTCATCTCAGGGACGCCTGCCGGTGAGTGGACCATCACTCCACAGATTCTGAAAGATGCCTTATACATCATCCCGGAACAGATCTTAAGCTATCTGCCCACATTCCTGAGTGACCTTATATCCATATCACCGTCTCTACTGGACATTCTCCCAAAAGGCCTCCATAAAATCTTTTACGTGATCCTCGTATTCGGATCTGCTGTATTCGGGACTATTGCCTTTTCAGCACTCACCATGTTCTACCTGGCCCGACGGACCAACTGGATAGAGTGGATTATACTTGTCCCCATCACGTTATTATTGTTCTGGCCAAGTCTTACAACGACACTGATTGGAGGTCTCTTGTTCTACGCCTTAAATACCTGGCAAAAAAGAACCCCATTGGTTCGCCCAGTCTGACAGGATGAAATCAAACGATCATATTAGGATTGTTTTAGTCAATGAAACCGTTAACTACCCTAGGGATTGACTGGCAATAATTAACGCCCTATGACCAAAACGGCTGTCAAAAAGGTGACAGGTTTTATAACTGGACAATTCAAAATCAGTTTGGTATATTATTGTTAATAACATAAGTTTTCTTCTGGTTTGATTTGTTAAATCAAGCCAAGAGAAATATTAAATGCAAGTTAATTCTACAATAATCAAAGTCGAACTCACGTTATTTAACGATCTGATAGTATCATTATGATATTTTTTATACAATGGAGACTAGGTATTTTTGTATATCCTGATCCAGAAATGATTCATGGATCTAAGGAGAAAGAATACGAATCATCGGAGGGATTCAATGGAAGTGACAACAGATGAGCTAAGAATGTTGATTAAAGAGGGTAAGAAACTAGGCTTAACCGAAGATTTCTTCTTCAAAGGGATGCTTTTAGTGAGTAAAGCCAAGGTTTTAACCCAAAAAGATGTGGATCGGCTGGATAATATGACCAATAGGAAAATAGATATTAAGATGACAGAAGAAACAGATAGTTTGGTCTCTCCTAAAGTGAAAAAAGCCATGAATCATGAAATATTAAATCATCTAAAGAACCATATCTATTATAATAAACTGAAAGACGATAAACGTGATGAAGTAGGAAGAATTATCGATAACCTATTCCCACACAGCGATTATCCTAGTTATGCTCTTCAGCATATCTATGGGTTCTCAAAGAAATTATATACCCATTCCATCCATGTGGCCATCATCGCTCTTATTATTGATCTCACTTGGCAAAAGGAACATAATAATGGGCTGATCGACAGCATGAGGCTGGAAAATATACTGTTTGGCGCCCTCTTGCACGATGTGGGTTATCTTACAATAGATAAAAAATATTGGGCTGGCAAAAGAATGGATAAAGATTTCCAGGACCCAAATCTTAGAAGTCATCCAAGTCGAGGATACGAGCTTCTAATAAGGGATCAGGGTAAGCATTGCTTCAATCCGGAAGTCTTGAATATCGTCCATCACCATGAGGAAAGGGTGGATCAATCAGGTTTTCCCACAGGATTATCGGAGACCAAGATAGGCTCAAGCTCTCAAATTGTTGGTTTAGCCAATGAGTTTGAACACTTACTTAATAATGAGTTAACTTATTCAGTTAGTTATTTAGAAATGTGTCGCTATTTTATGTCCCGAAAATCCGCTTATAATAAAAACTGTCTGGATATACTCTGTGAGGAATTCAAAGGATTGGATTAGCAGCCCCGTAGAGACGCATGGCCATGCGTCTCTACGGGATATCTGTCTATTTGATCTTGAGTTCTGCCATTTTTGTGGATAAGTCATCAAACAGGTCATAAAGCCATCCCATATCCTTATGCTTCATGTAAAGATTGGATATAGCAGTCCTTAAGTCTCTAAGCTCGTCTTTTTCTTTGGAATCATTGGATACACCAGCCATCAAGTCTTTATTGAGCTTCTCAATGGCGTTGCAGTGGTGTAAAATCCGGTTGGCGATGTTTGTTGCCAAGGTCTTAAGGAAGTTAGGGCTGTCTTTAAGGATCTTCTCCAGGTCTTCTTTTTTGATAATGGCTAATGAAGTGTCTTCTATAGCCTGAATGCTGGCTGTACGTGACTCACCCAGGAAAAAGATCATTTCGCCAATGACTGTCCCAGACTTATCGATCTCAGTAATGGGATGGTTATCGATATAGATTTTTAATTTACCACGTCGAAGGATGTAAAGCTCGTTTCCTTCATCCCCCTGCTGACAGACGTAGGCGCCTGATGAGTAGCTTTTTGTGTAGCGATCTAATTGCTGAAAGTCTTTTTCATAGGCACTTTTATTGGAGTCTATACTCAAAGAGGAAAAGGATTTCCCTTTAACATAGGTAACCGACACGACCATCGAGCTGTAAAGATCTTCTAACCAAGGATAACGCTGTTTATTATAACTTTCACCGATCTTGTCCACCATTTCGGCATAGAGCTTACAGTATTCATGGCCTAGGTGTTCTTTTGCACTTAATCGATCCTTTTTCTTTATGAGGATTTTGTCTAACTGAATGAGTATTTGAGCAATCGTTTTACAGATTGAAAATCCCGATTCGTACTGTCCTAAAAGCCATCGAACCTCCATGGGGGGTATTTCCTCACAACTTGAGTCGATGTCAATTTTAGCGTTTAAAAGTCGAGGGCAACTTCCTAGCTCTTCCAGGAGAAGAGGTTCCATAAATCCAAAAAGAAGATTGGGACCGTTCAGTACAAAGCTGTCCTTTTCGTTGAGTTCCAATGTGACATTTCCTTCTTTTAATAGAAAAGCTTTATTGGATGGGTCATTCTGTTTGTATATATATGTGTCACTCATAAGCATTCTCATTTTATTAGTTTATGATCTATCATAATAAATGTAATCGATAGGTTGATGATAAGCTATCAAAATGTTTAAAATATTATGTTTTTTTAGGATTTTATTCAATAGAAGTGTCTGGAAACAATTAATCTTAGGGATCTTAATTTGATATACTTTTTCTAATATTTCATTATTTTTAACCTGATATTCTTAAAAGCGAAGGGAGCCTTGAACATTTATGGGAGATGAAGAAGCTGTTGTTGCTGTTGGAAACTATATCCTACTGATTGGTATAGCCTGTATTGTAGGTATACTCACCAAATGGCTGACCCACATCCCTTATACCATTGCTCTGGTTGTTGTTGGCCTTGTTTTGGCCTTTATCCCACCAGAACTCATCGGGATCAGTGTTCAGAAGACTTTCTCAAAGGATATTGTCTTTTTCGTACTTCTCCCCCCATTGCTGTTTCAAGGGGCTATCCATCTTCAGCTGGATCGCCTTAAACGTCATACCCTAATGGTAGGGGTATTAGCAACTGTTGGTGTCCTGATTACCACTCTGATTATAGGACAGCTCTCTTATTCCTTTGGGATATTTGATTCCATGAAGATCGCATTCCTCTTTGGAGCGTTGATCTGTACAACGGATCCCGTCTCGGTGCTGTCTATATTCCGTCAGGCCGGTGTCTCTCCCAATTTAAAGTATATGGTGGAAGGGGAATCTCTCTTCAATGATGGAACCGGCGTTGTGATCTTTCTTATTGTCCTTGGGACCTTAAGTCCAGAATCGGGAACGTTTAGTATTCCTTTCGCCTTTTTGGAGTTCCTTAAAGTAGGACTTGGAGGAGCTGGCATTGGGCTGATCATTGGTGTCATTACCTATCAGATATTAAAACGCTTAACAGATCACCTTTTAGAGAATACCATCTGTCTTGTGAGTTGCTACGGATCTTTTTGGTTAGCAGAACATGTTTTCCATTTATCGGGAGTGATTGCTGTTGTGACAGTAGGCCTTCTCATCGGGAATTATGGAAGGAAAATGGCGATGAGTCCCAAGACCACAATGACCATCGAGACTTTTTTTGAGTCCCTTGATTTCATCATCAACTCTCTTTTATTTATCCTCATTGGATTAGAGCTTCAAGCCATTGATCGCCAGCTTTTTATAGATAATTGGTCTATCATTCTCCTAGCTATTGCTATTGTTCTAATTGGTCGTCTAATAGTCTATCCATTGTATTTTATTCTAAGACCTTATGGGGGTAAAGACTCTTCAGGTCAAAGGTTGGCATATCCCCCCTCCTGGTCTCATATACTATTTTGGGGGGGATTAAGAGGGTCTATTCCAATAGCCCTCCTACTAGGGCTAAAAGGACAATTACCTACGAAATATTATGACTTTTTACTTGTTGTGGGTTTTGCTATCGTTTGCTTTTCTCTTATCGTTCAGGGCTTAACGATTAAACCCCTCATTCGTGTATTGGGGCTCTCCGCCGATAAAGAGGAACTCAGTAATGACCTAGCTCACCCTCAGGATGGATTGACATAAAACCATGATCCTGCGATCTTAACGGGTTTAATGACCTTAATGATCAGTTGACATGAGGACACACTTATTCTTATACCATTTTTTATAAAAAGGTGGGGTCATAAAAATGAGGGGCTTTATGCCTATTCCTTATTTAGCAGTACCTTGCCCGCTAAAAGATCGTAAGCATCCCACCCAATAGTTTTTGAAGGTGGCGGAATATTGTGAGATCCATTCTAATGCGGCTTGTTGAAACCCAATATCACAACTTCTTTTTTCACTCTCAATCCATTTGTATCGGTTAATTTCTTCAATCTGGGCTAAAAGAAATTGTTTTAGTTCGCGTTCTGTCATAGTTAAATATCCAGTAGGTCATCGGATTAAGCAATATACTACGTTATTTGCTGATTAGCCTTAATATCGGTCGATTCTATTTTTTCGTTAAAAATATTGAAGGCAAATATATAAAAATAATTATCTTTTGACAAGTTTTTATTCACCACTGACCTATTTTAATACATTTTTTTTATTCATCTATGAAATAAAATAAAAATGTTATACTATATATATTAACACATGAATCAGGTCTTTCAAAGATGTTTAAACAATTACTTCTCCTGATATTCCTTTTCTCCTCAAGTCATTTAACGGCCCATGTCTTCACTTTTAAGGATCAGCCTGGCGATGAGTATGTTATAAGAACCTATTCCCTTCAAGAGCTTTTAATTAACAATGAATTAAGAGGAATCACCGACCTTAAGTATGAGGGACGCCTAAAAGTCTTGTCAAACACTAAATCAGGGGCCAAAATATCGGGAGAGTACCTGTATTACAGCAAACCCCATCTATCCAGCCGAGGCTACCGATTAGAAAACAAGCGTCACACCTCTTCACAGTTTATACGCCGTTCAAATGGAAAGATGAACATTGGGCCTCACGTTTTTTTCCCTGTTGTCCGTCACGTTCCCACCTTTCCAAAGAGGTCTCTTCAGATTGGCGATTCGTGGGTAGCCCCGGGAGAGGAAGCCCAGGATCTCAGAAAGTTTGGCCTTTCAGAGCCTTATATCTTTCCCTTCAAAGGACATTATCGATATGTGAGAGATGAAACCTTTAGAGGGAAGGACTGTGCAGTCTTTGAGGTGATGTATATATTGAATCATAACAACCAGCGTCCCTTTGGCAAAAGCTCTTTAGTCCTGCCAGCCAGGGTGATGGGGTATTTTAAGGGCTATTATTACTGGGACAAAAAAGAGGGCATCCCTGTTTATTACGAGGGTGACTACGACTTTATCTACGTCTTGATGAATGGAACAGTCCTTGAGTTCAAGGGGATAGACTATGGGGATGTGCGAAAAAAGTCCTCAGACCCCGTTGAGATCGCTAAAATCCCTGATAAAGAAGTCGACAGGATCGAAGAAGATATTAAAAAGAAACTGAAGGATAAAGGCCTCAATTTCCCTGTACAGAAGAAGAAAAAGAAGATTATCATCAATATTGGCGAGCTCCTCTTCGACTTTGACTCGGCTAGACTGAAAAAAGAAAACATCCAGCAATTGGATAAGCTAGCCAAACTCCTTATGAAATACGATCACTTTAGACTCACGGTAGACGGACACACGGACGCCATCGGCAAGAAGAGAGCTAATCAGGTTCTATCCGCCAAGAGAGCGAAACGCGTGAGGGATTATCTTGTTCAGAAAGGTGTCTCAAAGGATAAAATCACATCCAGGGGCTATGGAGAGGACCAACCCATTGATACGAACAGCACCTCAGAAGGCCGTGCAAGAAATCGGCGGGTTGAGATCACCATTGATCTTGGCAAAAAGTAGAGACGCATGGCCATGCATCTCTACAGGACTGTAGATTAGGATTTTCCCGTATTGCCATTATCTTAAAAGATCGTAGCGATACGGAATCTTATATAATGGTGGCTAAATAGTATAATATATTGCTTTGTAGGAAGTTCCAATGAAATCACTAGTTCTTATACTGTCTCTATTTGTCTTCTCAGCCCAATCTTATGGTGCACCAGAGAAATATACGCCTAAAGTGGGCGAGACCATTCGCTACAATATGTACACTTTGGGGATGCATGTTGCCGTATCAACCCTTTCAGTGGAGGGTAAGGTTTTCATAGACGGCAAAGAGTATTATCACGTGAGGTTTGAGACGAAGTCGACCCCTGAAATCAGTGATACATTCTACCCTTTGCACGATGTCCATAACGCCTACCTTGATCCAAAAACACTTTTAGCCGTTAAATACGATAAGAAGCTTAGTGAGGGCAACTATCAAAACCATGTCTTTCTAAAGTTCTACAGGAATAAGAAGAAGTTTTTTGCCAAAGATCAAATTGACTTTAAAAAAGGCAAAATGGTTCCCTATAAAGATCCAGCCGTTGATATACTTAGCCTCATCTTCCATATCCGTGGACTCAACGTCGATGTATCTAATGAGCAGCGATTAAGCCTTGTTATACACGACAGACCTCTGGCTTTTAGAGGACAGATCACCTCTCAGGAGAAAAGGGGCAAACACACTGTCGTACACTTTGAGGAGACACAAGGAACTCATTTTACGATGGACTATACAAAGAATGCCAGAAGAATCCCCTTGAGATTCACAATGAAAGGGATTCAGATCTATCAACATACTCTAAATGTCAAGGCTGTCCTGGTAAAATACTCCATAAAGAAGAGTGAGTAGTCTACTGAAACATACTTTATGAAATTGAATCATTGGAAATATCCTGTGAGTTGAAGCTGTGCCAAAACAATATGTTCTTATCCGGCTCCAGATCGGTGCGAATGATCTCCATCGCTCCCGCCATCGCCTTTGCAGTGTATGTTCCATCCAAAATAACGTCTTCTTCCCTTTTTAATAAGTCCTTTGCCCAATTTGCCTCATCGGTGGGGTGGGCGTAACCTTTTCCTAGGAAGCGATAGTCCAGATGGAGTTCTTTAAAAACCTCAGTAGCTTTGAGATTTGTACCAGCTACTCGATTGAAATAACGAACAGCACGGTATATGAAGAGTTTTATAACCATAGAGTTTGTAATAATCCGATCCACTACAGCTATCCCAATGATTTCAATGGGCAGATTGAATAAGACTTTAGCGATCAGAAGACCCGCAAAAGTCCCTCCAGTACCCACCGGGAGAAAGATATAATCCGGCATGGGCAGGTCTCCATCATGGATCTGGCCTTTAAGTTCAAGCATGGCGTTTATATATCCCAGTGTGGACAAGGGAGAACTACCTCCTGGAGGCATAAGATAGACTCTCTCACCACGATGACGCCACAATTCACGGGATACTGCGTATGGGAGAGACAAAATGGAGCGAATACGGGTCACACCCTGGGCTATTTCACAATTATGTTTAAAGTTAGCCATGACGAATGGAGTATTCACCGTGTCATAAAGAATGAGATGGGTGGGTATCTTTAATGATTTACCAAAGAGGCAGGTGGCAATTGTAAAGTTCGATCCCAGTGATCCATAGGCCAATATCATCTCTGCCTTTCTTTCAATCGCCTTCCCAAACTCAAACTCCAGCTTCCTGACTTTGTTCCCCCCATAGCGAGAGCTTGATTCACTATCTCTTTTTATCCAGAATGACTGACACGACAAGGTTTCGCTGATTCGAGACAGGGAAGAAACTCTTGTGGGGAAGTCTCCAAGAGGGATCCATGGGACAGTCTCTTTAAGCTTTGGGAATGCTTTAAAGATTGGAAGGCTATTCATAGGATCAGGACACGTCCCATTTGCCGGGATTCATAATGCCATAGGGGTCCAAGAGGCTTTGTATTTCCTTCACCCATTTGCGAAAGCCAGGATCCAGTCGATCTTTCATAAGATCAATGACCCATGGGGGAGTCTTGTAGGGAATGAAACCTAAGTCCAGAACAGCGTTACAGAGTTTCAAGTTCAGTTCGCGAACCCTCTCGACTTCCTGTGGATCCTGTTTGTTGAACAATACAATAAAACGCAGTACACAAAAATGTCCTCCACTCATCGGCCGAGATACCATAACGGGTGGAAAACCCATTTCTTCCAGTATATTCATGCCTATCTTTATCCCCTTTTCCCATTGAGACATAGGCCCATAAGTTCCCACCCAGGTTACTCCCCCTCCTCCATGGTCCAGAAGAAAGTCCAGAGTGGCCGGCAGGTCTGCAAACTTGCTAAACTCCGGGTTGATCTTCATCAAGACATCAATGTCAAATGGGTCTTCAAAGTGAGCCCCCTTTTTGCGATACTCCTTTAAAACATCATTGAGTATATCTATCTTTAGGGACATTTCCTTTTCGTAGCTACTGGATAGATCAAGGAAAACGAGTATAAGAGGTTCTTCAGGGTCTTTATAGACTGGGTATTTCACACCAAATAACATCTTACCCAAAGGCCAGGACAGTCCACCAATATCATCAAAAAGGTTATCCCGTGTAAGACGCTTAATCAGAGAGTAGGTATCATCCACATCATAGCCCAGTACAAAGAGTTTTTTACGATACTTCAGTTTTGGGGAGAGTCGGATAGAAAGCTTTGTGACAATACCTGTTGTGCCATGAAAGTTGAGGAACAGTCCAGAAAGGTCTGGGAGTGGACTATTGCTACACCAATTAGGGCTAAAGGCTCCAGAACCTGTTTTGATCACATCCCCATTAGCTAAAACCGCTTCCACCCCATTCATCCAATCACCCATTGGGCCGTATCGTAGGGAGAGGTTATTAAGTCCGTCTAAAAGACAGTTGGCCAAAACAGACGTATAAGGAGGAGAAAGGGGGTAAGCGAATCTGAGAGAGGGATGATAGCTGTCCAAGTACTCCTTTACGTCTCCAAAGGTTACTCCGGGCTCGATCACCATGTAGAGATCTTCTTTATTCACTTCCAGTATACGATTCATGCTCTTAAAATCGAGAACGATCCCACCCTGACTGGGGATGGATAAGCCGCCCATGTTAGTCTTAGCTATGACAGGAATGATAGGTGTATTGGTCTCTCTGGCGATCTGAACCACCCTGAGAACATCCTCTTTGCAGGAAGCCGAAACAACCACATCTGGAGGATGACCCTTGATTTCAGTCATATCTTCACTGTAGTCTTTCAGGTTGTCTTCACGGATGCTGACTTTTACGTCACCTAATTCTTGAACCAAGCTGTCATAAAGGGGAACATTCTTTATCATTCTCGCCATTCATATTCTAATGTTTTCGCCTTCCATAATTTCAAAGCCAATAATAGTCATCGTCAGGGCAATAACCTCATAAAGCAACGATATGGGACGATTATGAGCGACTGAATAATACTCTCGACCTGTGAAAAAGTCAAGGTTTATTCTTTTGGGCTAGGGCTATTTCATTCTTCTCTAACTCTTTATTATTCTAGCTAATGTAGCCAGACA
>ENA-ORDP01001294-ORDP01001294.1-marine-sediment-metagenome-genome-assembly--contig:-NODE-1294-length-14009-cov-5.519708_pt1 | contig 14009 bp, 16 predicted proteins | sample MGYA00248627_ERZ508539 | MGnify/ENA primary metagenome ERZ508539 (study PRJEB26208, sample SAMN05571518) | marine sediment metagenome | biome: deep sea; feature: Hydrothermal vent; material...
TCGGGGATATTCTTTATGGTCAAAGCAGGCATAGTAAAGTTCTCCATCAATTACGCATGGTTGCATTATGGTTGCGAAATGCAACTTAATCAAGTGACAAATATGCCCTAACAATCTATCTCATCCAGGCGGACTGATGGGAGCGATCTAAAACACTTGAACCCACCAAAATTTCGGGTGACCTATCATCAGGCCGCATGTGAGATAGCCAGATTAACTTTATATCCCACTGCCGCGAGCATATTCACCAGGCGATCCACCGTGCATTTCTCAATCCTGCCTTTTAACACATCATTCAAGCGGGGTTGTGTTATCCCCAGTTTTTTTGCGGCTTCAGCCTGTGTCAGTCCGGATTGCTTCACATATTCGGAGACAACCATCATTAATTGCGAACGTAATTTCAAATTTGCGGCTTTTACCTGATCGTCTTCAATGGCATCCCATACACTTGTGTATTCCTGTAACATGATTATCTGTACCTCTTGCTGACTTCTTTTAACCCACTTTTCGCAATTTCGATATCTGTCTGGCGGGTCTTCTGCGATTTCTTCTCAAACACATGCAGTATATGAACTTTGTTTTTAAACTTTGCCAGATAGATGACTCTAAACTGCCGTCCTGTTTGAATGCGAATTTCACGTACACCTTGTCCAACGGTAGGAAAAGGCTTCCAGTTCTCCGGCTCCTTATCCCTTTGAACACGATCAATCTCATAACCGATCCGGTGCCGTGCGTCATCTGGAAGCGGGCGAATTATCTCCAGCGTATTCCCTTCAAAAATCACTGATCTCATCATAGTCCCTTATTCGATTTATATCAAATTTGATATATTTTTATTCCTTCGGATTTTGCGCCTCCTTGACTTTCTCCAGTATTAAAACCAGGGAACAGTGGCGGTTTTGCTGAGGCCAAATTGGTCAAAATCACCGAATACTGGTTTGTTCTGTAAATCACCAAACGACAAATAACGCCGATGTCTATAGCCATTTGAACCACTGACTAATTCAATATAAAGATTATCCGGTCCATTCCTAAACATTTTAGCTTTATAGTTTTTGACCTCATCTGCTGTGATCGAACCTCTTTTGAGCAAACGTTTTAATTTTGACTGGCTCATTGTAGTTTGCACACGAGAGACCGTAAGAAATTGCGAAACAGATGGGGCGGGGCTAACCTCACTTATATTACAATAGCTATTCATGCCACCAATCCAATTAAGCTGTTGTAAGTTCTTTAGATCCTGCTCTGTGCCATGAATACGCAGCAAATTTCCAAGCGTAACCTGATAACACGGGAAACTGACACCAATTGTTTTCGAATTCAGATCACAGAGCGCCTTGTGGAATTCGGTATAAATAGTGTTTAAGACCCGGCTATTCGATTATCCCCGGTGGGCAGAGCCTCTGCGGGATGACTTGCGCCACCACGCCGAGCAACTTGCCATCGACCCCATCAGCTTCAGCGGTTCATCCCCACGGGTGTGGGGAACACACTTGTTGCAAGTTTAGCTATTACATAGAAACAGATTCTCAATATCAAAGCAGGCGCACTGTTTTCACACCCGCATCAACAGCCTTCGTTTTTAATTTTTTATCGAAGGTGACAAAGAGATGATTTTGCGAACAAACCAGATGCAAAGCATCGGCAAAATCCAGTTCCTTTTGCAGCAGTTTTGTCGCCTGGGCGATATGAAGCGCATCTTCGATCGTCACATTCTGCTGCCCCAGTAATTTTACGAACGCGCCGGCAATCGTAGCGGCAGAAAAAGCATAGGCATAACGCAACACCCATTCGGTTTCGAGAATAACGGTTTTGGTAATATAAATGTGTTCGTCTAAAAACAGGCATTTTGCCCTGGCAGCCTGCTCTTTATCATCACAGGTAAGCAACCGAACCAGAATATTGGTATCAATACTGATCATCCGAATCATCCCTGATTTGATTTGCACCCTGCGAAATGGCCCGCTCCATTTCTTCCAGGGATTTGGCCGGGCCACGGTAAGTTAAACATCCCGCCAGCTCATCCAGAGTAGCTGGCGGAAAAGGGCGAACGGGTTTAAGCAACACACCCTCGTCAGTATCGGTAACCACCAGTTCCTGACCAACCTCCCAGTGATGGCTGTCTCGGGATGACTTGGGAATAATCACCTGTCCTTTGCTTGATAATCTCGTTTTTGCCATATCTATCGCCAAAAGTAAAAAATAAGTAAGGCAAGCTTAGCTCTCAATTGTGCGAACCTCAAGGAAACAGGTAATTTACGGAATTTTGAGCAGTCTCTCCTTAGATTTAGGTTTGACGAAGCAGCAACAATGCCCCGCCAGAACTGCATGTTTCAATCCACGCGCCTGTGAAGGCGCGACGTGCAACCATAGTCGATCTATTTCGTGGGTTGGATGTTTCAATCCACGCGCCTGTGAAGGCGCGACCGGGATCAAGTGAATTAAAATGAATAATGTAAAAGTTTCAATCCACGCGCCTGTGAAGGCGCGACTGTTCAAGTCTAACTGACTGAAATTAAAAGCCCAAGTGAAAATATTCCGCTAACCTTGGATATTAAGGTCATGAAAATTTAAACAATAGAAGGCAACGCGTATAAAGAACGATAAAACAAAGGCTTAGACATGCGCTAACCTCTCAGTGAATCAACGAGAACGAATGGTTAGCGATTAAAGAATTAGAGCGTCTTTGACAGGATCTGCAACATGTCTGGCTCCAACATGCTCTACTTTTTGCCGTCCTTTTTTGCCCAGCATGTAAAACCTGAGACTATCTTCTTCGGGGTCAAAAATGTTTATTAATTCATTTTTCAGGACAACAAATTGCGCCGGGGTTACTTCACATTCAAATACAGAATTTTGAACTCGCATACCATAATCCAGGCAGGTTTTTGAAATTTTGCGCAAGCGCTTTGTCCCGCCATCGGATATAACACTGACATCATAGGTGATCAGTACCAGCATAATTATCTCAGTAAATAAGGTGGGTAATACTCGGTGTCACCACGTATGTGACGGGCTAACAACATAGCCTGGCAATGGGGTAATAAGCCGACGGGCACCTGTTCTTCAAGATAAGGATGCATAATTTCAACCTGTTTTCGTTCCTGCCAGGCAACTAATAATGTTTTTCTGGCATCATCCTTTAAACGTATTGCGCCACTGGCCTCGGTAACAAAATCATTTAACTTGATTTGTTGGCGATTTATTAATGTGAGTATAAACCTGTCAGCCCAGGGCGCACGAAACTCTTCCAGCAAATCCAGTGCGAGACTAACACGACCAGGTCGATCCTGATGCAAAAAGCCGACATAGGGATCAAGGCCAACCCCCTGCAATGCGGAGGAACATTCATGGGTAATGAGAGTATAGGCATATGACAGTAGCGCATTGACCGGGTCAGTCGGCGGGCGGCGCACTCTGCCGCCAAACACAAAGCCGCTACCCCGCAGAAGCTCGTTGAATACGCCAAAATAAGTACTGGCAGCATCACCTTCTATACCCATTGCTTCTGCGACCAATTTTGCATGTTGTGCCCGCCGCAAACTTATTGCCAACCTGGAAACAGCATCACTGAGTATTGCATTTTCACCATGATTACGGATCTCTCGCATTAGCACTGAGCGACCATTGCTAATTTTTGCGGCTACCATCAACCTGGCAATGCTAACCGATTTTTCTTCGTCATCTGCCCAGCGATATTGAGCACGGCGTAACAATACATTCCCTGTTTGTTTGCCCTGTACACGGGCAAGAAATTTTCCATATTCGGTATAAAATGCCAGGCCGATACCCTGTTCACCACAGAAACCCATGAGAAAAGGCGATACCGACACCTGTCCAAAACAAAGAATATTGGCAATGCTAATGGCAGGAAACTGGCCAAGCTTATCCTTGCCCTGTTTGATGACGATGGTTTCTCGTTCTTTATGCAGATAACTTTCCTGACGTGTGATGTAAAGAGTGTTGAGTAGCTTTTTCATGGCTGTTTGCGTGAAGATTTTTTGTTGCTTGCCTTTTTTGTTCTACTGATAACTTTCTTGCCTGTTGAAGATAAGTAATTATCTGAGCTAATTACTCTTTTACCCGTTTTAGCTTCCAGCTCCTTACGTGCTTTTTTCGCGATCCCGCCACCTGCTTTAGCGGCTGTTTTATTTTCACCCATACCGACCGCATTTTCAGTTTCAGCAATCTGTCGGGTAGATAATTCTGCAAGTGCGGTAAAAATCAATTCCGCTTCACTCATGTGATCACGCAAATTCTGACTTTTTAATCCTTTCAGTTTCTTGTGATCTTTTACGTCTACATCTGCCCATTCCTGGTGGATGATATTGGTAAGAATAGCGAATTCATCGCCTTGTTTTATATCGTGGTTACTCCAGTAATCGGTGAGTTTGTTGCGGGTTTCCTGACCCGTCATGCGCTGTTGTATCCATTTGTCACTCCGACCATGTTTCTGCCAGGTTTCCCTCGCACGATTGAGTGATCTTGCCGGATCGGCCATTTCCTGCATGCGCTCATAACCCACTTTTGCTAGCCATAGCTTGACAGGCTCGGCTTTTGGGCTGGGTACAGATTGCACCAGACGCAATAGGGTTTCAGCGGTGGCGACATCGGTAAGCCGTTGTTTTCCATCGGTTGCTGTCATTTTCAACCGGTGACAATTTGTCACCAGTTGACTTCCTTCCTTGCCAAGACGTTGTTTTAGCTTGTTCCAGTATTTTCGAGCCGTTTGATAATCAGCCTGCTGGGTTAGCACCTGCACAATATCGATAATTGAAAACCACCAGATTTCCGACTCTTCATCATAAAGCCGACGGATCTGGTAATCTTCGAATAAGGTCATATCAGTTTTCATTTGAATCACTCCCTGTTAATTCAGTAAAAAGTTGGTCTATGTACTTGCACGAATGATCCTGCCGAAAGGCATCCGGTTCACACAAATCCACTAATGAGCAGGCGCGACAGCGTTTTTTATCATCCGTGGGCATTGGTGTTGTGCCAGATGCCAACAGTTTATGCGCACCCTCAATCGCGGCAAGCGTTACGTTTCGCAATGCCGCATCAATCAATACAGGTTCCCGCTTTCTCACCTGCCAGTACCATAAGGCTGCTTCTTCAATCGCTATGTCTCGCATTTCTTCCAGACACAAAGCCTGTGCACAGAGCTGGATTTTGTCCCAGTCTTCTGTCTTGGGTTTGCCTCGTTTATATTCCACAGGAAAATACTTGGTTGGCGGCTTGCCTTCTATCTCCAGTAGATCGAGCTTGCCAGTAAGTTGTAATTGCTGAGAGTTCACCGCAACACCACGCTCATAGCGCGTATTCCCTCGCTGCTCAGGTTCGCAACTGTCCACACGTTCGTGCAATAAATTACCATGGGCGGTGAAAAAGTTTTCTGCCCAGACTTGCTCGATATGAATCAGTGCAAACTGGCGCGGGCAGTAGGCGTAGTGTTGCAGGGCGGAAATTAAGATAAGATGATCTGAATCACCCATTGATGATCGATAAATAACTTATGCTGCAAAACGCAGAATTTCAACTTCTGCATTATGCTTAATAGCATTTTCGGCCAGCGCCATAACCTTCGCACTAATTTCTTCAGACAAATAGTATTCACCACAATTCTCACAAATCTGTGCCGGCACATCTTTAATGATAATGGTGGATCCCCCCCGGTTCAGGGAAACTGTTGTCTGACCTTCACGGGTTTCGCCAGATTTACAAATAACACATTTCATCATTGCTTCCTCGTTTTGAAGTCTGAATTCCACAGGTGGGTTGAAGGAATGTAAGCGGTCACCACATAGCAATCATAGTCTTTTTCATCACTTGCAACTACCACATGAACGGGCTTTTTATGCGCCCAGTCCAGCAATAACCTGCTGGGGAAAGGTTGATCTTCCGGGTAATTCGAAGCGGTTTCTCCATTGTGAATAACATTTACAACCTCATTTTTACTTAACCCACGTTCAAACATGCGGGTTATGGCATGGCCGCTAAATGTAATGCTGTCACATCTCATTGTAATATTCGCCTCCGATGGCATAAGGCTGCATGGCTAAGAACCCTGTTCTGCGATCATCACGAATATACCATCGCAATTTATCGGGAGAATCAAACGGCTGATCCAGTTTTTCAGGCACTCATCGTTCAGCACAAAACCCTTAATAGAAAACTCTCTTAACACCTGAGTCGTCCACTGGCAAAACTGGGTGGCGCGTTTGGAATTGACGCGGTAACCAACAGAAATAATCATGTCCAGGTTATAGCTGATTAATTTTTTCATTGTGTATTGCCGGACGGTGACTATAAACGGGTCTCAGTCTCATGCTGCAAAATGCAGAGTTTCAACTCCTGCATTATGTTCAATGGCATTTTTAGCCAGGGCCATAACCTGCTCATCGATCCAGGATAAAAGATAATATTCACTTATTTCTACCTTTATCCTGATCAGTAATCTGTTTTGCCAGAATTTCGAAATCCTTTTTATCCGCCTGTTTTGCATCTTCTTGTAAACGTTGTTTATGAAATTTATCATATTCATCAGCCGCCAGTTGCACGGCTATCTCATGAGACACCTTGCCAGCATGATCGAGAATATTGCGGTCATTCAATGCTAGAAAACCATCCAGTTTTTTCACCCAGTCCTGCATATGCATGGACTTACGCTGCATGGCCTGCCCCTCGGCAAACACAAGATATTGTTCAACCAGATTATTAAGTGCTAATAATTCATTTTCATTAAGATAGTTTTTGGCTATAGCAACATCCTGTTTGCGGGGCTTCTCTCCCCGCCAGTTGGTTAACCCCATATCAGGTTGACGACTGTCTGCTCTTTGCTGAATAATTTCAGCCGCTGTATTGCCCGTAATTGCCCAGTGCAATTTATTCTGTACCGTTTTGAAGAAGTCTATGCTCATCGGCTGAGTAGGATCATAATCCACACTGGTGGCGTAAATATCGGTAATTTTCTGATAGAAACGCTTTTCTGAGGTGCGGATATCCTGAATACGCCGCAGCAACTCATCAAAATAGTCGAATGGCACATCTGGATTTTTCAGGCGTTCGTCATCCAGAAGGAAGCCTTTAACGATGTATTCGCGTAGTTGCGTGGTTGCCCATTGGCGAAAGCGGGTGGCGGTGAGGGATTTGACACGGTAGCCGACCGAGATAATCATGTCGAGGTTATAAAAATCAACCTTTCTTGCTACCTCCCGATTGCCTTCTTCTTGAACTATCCGGAAATTCCGGATGGTTGACTCAGCCTCCAACTCCTTCTCTTCAAAAATATTTCTTATATGCTCATTAATGGTGCGCACATCTTTTTGAAATAATTCTGCCATCAACTTTTGTGAAAGCCAGACGGTTTCATCTTCCAGTCGAACCTCAAGACGGGTTTTCCCGTCTTTGGTTTGGTAGATGAGGAATTGAGAGGTAGGTTGATTGGGCATTAAATCAAAAACCATCAATCTCTTTAGGAATAAGCCCATCTAGATTATCAAGACTATAGCTACCATCAGCAATTACGGTAAGACTTCGATGTACTTTAGCAGATGAATATTGACCTGATTTACTGTTATGTTTCCACCAGATAACTTTCTCAACCACCATACTACCTTCAGGACGTGCGGATGAAGCATCGCCTTCAAATAGCTTAGGCAAAACTTTTTTGATTTTATCTGCATCTTCATCACTAAACCCTGTGCGTTCAGCTAATTGTGGTGTCATGCCACCAAAGATGACATAAACCGCTTTGTCAACTCGGTGTTTCATGCCCATTGTATCTGAGCTTTTTTTAGTTCCATCACCTTCACCACTCACACTTTTAGTGATTTGGGTGCTGGTTATACTGACAGGTTCAACACTAAAAGCGGATTGAATAGATACCGGCCCCCGGATTGGAATAGAAACACCATCTTTGGCATCGGTCTTAAATGCAAATAACTGACCGAAACTACGCACATCAATCCATTTCTCACTGGCAAGCTGCGCAGTTTTCTCAGGCGTGGTTTTTTTAACATTAAAAGCATCTTTTCCTAATCCATGCTCATCAGACTCTGCACGGGTTTTCAAACTCGGCATACCGTCGATTTTCTTTTCATCTGACTGCACAAAAATATTTTCACCGTCGCTCTGCAACCGATCACGAATCTTACGTTTAATACAAACATCCGTCACTTCACCATAACCATCGTAATCGGTACGCGGTCGATTGCCATTTAATGGATCACCATTTGGGTTGGCATTATGAACACTAAAGATCAGGGCAAAATCTATTTTATTTTGTAAGCTCATTCTTCATCTCCTTCTGTTTGAAATTCATCATTCTCACCAGTTTCTTTAATTACCCATTTTCCCGCTTTCAATTTATGATCTATCAGCCACTTCCGTTGGCAGTGATAACCTAAAAGATATTCTGCTGAAAGCTTATCAAGTGATACAAAGTCATCATTTTCAAAAGCATCACAAATATCATCTAGCAATCGTTTATATGCACTCTCAAGTGGAGGAATATTATTTCTTAATCTCTGTTGATAGGGATTTATACCTTTTTCAATAGTTAGCCAAGTTGATGCAGGATGATCAGAAAAACGTTGCATTAAACGACTAGCATGTGTTGTTCTCACTTTTTCTTTTGCAACAATCATTGCCATTTCTTCTATTTTTTCTGCAATTGCTAACAGGCGGCCATAAAGGTAGTCTCGAGTTGTTCTATTTTCTTCTAAAGCCATTCCATACTCCTTGGTCTGATTTGGATTGCGTTTACTAAAACCTCGAAATAAGGCACAAGCCACACTTAAATCTTTTTCCCATGCGGCTTTTTCACTTTTCCAGTTGGAATACTGATCGGATAATCGTTTTACTGAACGGTTTCCGGCTCTTTGTACTACCTTATTAACCAGATCACGAGGAAAAGGTCGCGCTTCGACTATGCAAGGCAATATACGTTCTACTGTACTTTTCTTTAGTGAATCGGTAATTTGCTTGCCATAAGCTGCCGCCCAAATGGCTCTAGGCGATGGTGCACTAGGGAATTCGACCTGTGATTTACCATCTTGGCTTTCTTCATCTTTTTTGAAATTGTGTCGTTGAGGCCAAGAAAATTCTTCATGCCACTGTGAAATACGCTTAATATATTCTTCAGGAAAGAATTCTTGATAGTAAGTCACTGCCATGCGGCCTTTAAAGCCATTTGTAGAATCCACACCCATTATGATAACGCTATCTGTTGCCTTAAATTTGGCTTGATAACCTGCCATATATTTACTCAATGCCTTTGAAAATGACTGGCCTAAATCAATGGTATGATTAACCTGGTTTTCCTTTGTTACTAATGGGGCGGACATTTCCTGTAGTTCCTCACCCAGAAGATCCCAGATATCTTCCATTGGTTGAGGTATTTCTGAACCTGATACTGCCCATGCAACAATCGCTTGATCGCCATTTCGGAATCCCTGTCTGGATATCAACCAGCTTAAAGCATTATGTGCCTTTTGCGTTTCAATTAACCCCACTCCAAAAGATTGTTGACCACGTTTTTTTATTGATTCCTTTGTATCTGTAAATTTACCCTTGAAAGTAAAGCCATCAAAATCATTTGTCGATATTATCTTTGCTTTATCTCCTGGCCTCCTAATATTTGCAGGGAAATTTGTTGATAATACTTTATCTTTTTCTCCCGATATGAGACATAAACCTTTAACAGCCGCCTTACTTGCAACAAATTTAATCCAACTATCTTGAAGCTCTTTGTCTAGCCATGTAGCAGATGGATTTACATTGGGTATTTCAACTGTCCAACAAACTAATAATGAACCAATATCAATTTCAGTTATCTTATATTTTTCTTCTAGCTCAATTTCGTCATTACAAGATAAATTCTGCTTGTGTATTTCACCAATATCTTTTTTTTGTGTTATTAACTTAAACATATCAGGAATATCAACAAATTCTACTTTTACAGGCTCGGTTCTATCTTTATCAAGAAAACCAATTTTATTCTTATGTTTTAAATATAAGAAACTAGCTTTTAATTCAGGTAAAACAGAACTACTGTATAAATCTTCTATAAAACTACCGGCTCGAATATATTTAAGAATAGCGTGCAACTTCTTCAAGTTTGGCGCAAAGTCTGCCCAATCAGTTAATTGCTCAATGTATTTAGTATATCCATAATCTTTTTTTCCTCCTTTTTCTATGTAATCTGATGCTATATATTGAATTTTGTCTGATAATCCATGAGCTTCAATCCCTCTAGTTCGACCCGCTGATTTCTCAGTTGCAGGAATTACTAATTGTGGCTTATCCAACAACTCTATCCTGATAAATTCACCATCACCATTAATGACCACATTCAAGTGAGCTGCTTGTCTGGTGTGGCTAATCGGCATGAGCTGATCAGACTCTGGCAAATCAAGTTGCATACCCGCTTCATAAGTTTCATATAACTTTGCCATCCAACTCATAAAGCAACCTCCTCAGCCTCTACTGAAAGAAGATTGTCGCCTTCTTCAAAGTGCTTAGGCTGCATAGCTCGAACAAAACGATTCACTGTACATTCTTCAGGCCGAGGAAACTCCAGAACTCCCTTTTTCAGGGTCGCATTCCAAAAACGACTATGCAGCTCGTCCTTACCTGTTTCATCCGGGTAATCAAACCCATGAAACATCAGCCCAAATCCCAGTTCACCTATATCATCGTAAGCACCTTTTCCTTCACCAAACTCACAAGGTTCTACATAGGCCTGACAATCCCGTGTACCGAGAAATATATCCTGTCTACCACCTTTTTCTATTGAGCGATTAGCAATGGCAAAGTGTTTTCCATCTATATGATCTTTAACCAGTTCAGGTCGGTGCTCATTCCATTCAAAATGAGCTTCTACCTGATACTCCACATCATGCAAAAAGGTGTAAATTGCCAGGCTATTGCCACCACTCCATACTAGGGGTTTTGTTCCCTTGGTTTGAGTACGCAATGACTTCATCACTCTCACCCTGTCCACATACCATATAATTGTGGGTTTCCAGTAAATGGATTTTAAAACACCTTTTATGGCTTCGTAAGTTGGTAGATGATAGCTACACTTTTCACCACCAATCTTGGTTACCGGATCAGTAAACAGGGCATAACGGCCATATACCTTGAAGCTCACACTATTTTTTGGTTTATCATGCATTCGGGTTTCTCCTAACACAAATTGAGATCCATTAAACTACAAGGCTTATCCGACAAGCCAAACTCATCACTGTAATATTTTTTATCAAGCCAATAAATACCTTCGTCTGGTTGTATTTCGTGAACGGCTTTTTCTTCTTGTAACCGTTTCCAGACATTAGGGAACACGTTGACGCTATAATTTTGAGCCTGTCTAAGCAGTTTTCGATAGGTTTTTACATCGAATTCTTTTGCAACTCGTCCCAGATCTGATATTAGATTTCTGCCTTCTTCTCCATAAGGCACAATAACTGCCTGTGTTGGTGAATCGATGGCTTTAAAAATTTTTCCTGCTGCCATAAAAGATTGCTGAAGTAATTTCGAATCTCTGCTGCGCCCTATATTTTTTGAGTTATTGCTTAACAAATTTAATAAATCATCATCTCTGCCTAAGTATTTTGAAGAGACTGAATAACTCATTTCTTCCGCACGATCATAAAAATAATAATTAAAATATTGCTTCATGGCATCCGGCGCCAGAAAATTATCGAATCCTTCATCAAAAACACGCAGCGCCTTATCTCGACCAATTTTTATATCTTTTAATAAATCAATTTTTTCCTCGCTCGGATTCACTACATGTACTTCTGCCATTTTACGCAAACCATTTCTATTACAACGACCGGCTGCCTGAGCAATGGAGTCTAACCCCGCAAGAAAACGTATAACTGATGCAAAATCCACATCAACACCTGCTTCAATCAGTTGAGTGCTAATACATAATACGGGTTGGTTTTTTTCCAACCGTTGCCGAACCCTGGCAAGGATCGCTTTACGATGCGCGGGACAAAGACTGGTGCTTAATTGAAATATTTCATCTTTATCTACTTCAGACTGCAATGCTTGATAGAGTTGTTGCGCCCATGCCTTTGTATTAACAATAATCAGACAACTGCTGAGTTTATTAAATTCAGCTAAGGCCAGTTCCGCAACCTGCTCCTTTGTCCATCCTTCAGGACGAACCCTATTATTCAATTTTACTCGTTCTAAATCTTCAAAAAGTTTAGGTACATCGCTCACCAGTTCATTTTCCTCTGGTATGACCAATTGACCTTTTTCTGGCGATTTAAGCCGATCAAGTAAAGGTTGTGTTGCCGTGCACAGCACAGCGGTGGTCTGGCAGAAATTAGTGAGAAAATTAAGCGCATTACAAAACAGGTGTGTACAGTTAATCGGCAGTGTCTGAATTTCGTCAAATATCAGCACACTGTTTGTCAGTTGGTGCATTTTTCTTGCCCCTCTGGTACCCCCTGAAAATAACACTTCGAGAAATTGCACCATCGTCGTCATTACTATTGGTGCGTCCCAGTTCTCACTGACCAGTTTGCTGTGCCAACTCTGTTGTTCTGGCTCCAGATTTGAGTGCTGCTCCAATACCCAGGGATATTCATCTTCTAAACGCTCGATTACTTCACGAATGGCTGCTGCATTCTGCTCAATAATAGAAGTGAAAGGAATAACATAAATAATACGATCCAGCTTATGATGTTGTGCATGGTACAGTGCATAACGCAGGCTTGCATAAGTTTTCCCACCACCCGTTGGCACGGTCAAGGTATAAATCCCTTGTTTGTCTAAGGCTCGATCTTTGCAAGTATTAGATATGTTGCGGCGTAATTTATTAATAGGTTTTTCATCATTGAATTCAGTAATGGCCTGTTCAATACGGTTCACCGGGATCGACCAATCAATTGGGCTATTATTTCTATGCCGTGAATTTTCTGGGCATTCAAAATCTGCACTATTAATACGATCAGCATCTATCAGACAACTGAATAGCATACGTGTTAAAAATCCGAGATTAAAATAGCGAATGGGTTTATCAGGTAAAATATCCTCAACCTGACCGACCTTCTGCAATTGTATTAATACACTATGAACTAAATCTTTATCCGCCAAGACGGCCAGTTTTTCGAGATAATGCCGTGGTGCATTTTTTAAGCTTTCATTTTTATGTGTTTTTTTGTCGAGCTTCTTCATTCTAGCTGAAAAGCTGTTTTCTCCATCGGGCTTAAGACAATCAATCAGGCCACTATGATGTGAGGCAATACATATTGCCAGCACCTGACCAACCAACTGACCTCGTTCACCCCACCTATGACAGTTTCCCCATATCCATTGTGCACCTGCACTGGAATGATCGATTTTGCCTTTGAGTCCTTTAAAATCAACAAAAGAATCTTGATCAGGATTAATTTTTCCGGTAGCAGAACCTATATATGTCTGAAATTCAACACTGAACTTTCCAACGTCATGCAACAATCCAATCAACTCACCAGCACTAGCAATATTTATTTTTGATGCCAGTTTTGCTGCAATCTCACCCACGTCAGTAAGGTGACAAATAAGAGACTGTTCACTACCATCATTCCTTCTATGTGCAATAAACGACTCTGTTGATCTAGACATTTTTCAGTTTTCCTTTCATATCAACTACTATTCCAATTTTTCATGTGTCTTTTCTTTTGTACCACAGTCGGTGGCTCACAGAGTGAGCCTGTGGGAAATTCCGGTGAAATATATTTTGGCAACGCTGATTAAGTCCGTCGTTCGTGGTAAACCCTTCGACTTCGCTCAGGACGAACGGGGTTAATAAGAGCTTCCTTATTTTGCTTCATCTGTCTGAGTACCTCGTTGGGCGACCGAGGGACGTGCCTGTGGCGCTTCGCTTTGCTCAACCATAACAGTTTGGTTTTTCATACCAATCAGATGCCTGGGTTACTTGCTTTGTTCATCCTTCGATAAGCTTCCTTCGACAAGCTTCCTTCGACAAGCTCAGGACGAACGGTATT
>ENA-ORDP01001295-ORDP01001295.1-marine-sediment-metagenome-genome-assembly--contig:-NODE-1295-length-14003-cov-5.168770_pt1 | contig 14003 bp, 20 predicted proteins | sample MGYA00248627_ERZ508539 | MGnify/ENA primary metagenome ERZ508539 (study PRJEB26208, sample SAMN05571518) | marine sediment metagenome | biome: deep sea; feature: Hydrothermal vent; material...
CCCTTGGCGGGCTTTCTATCTTTTCCTCTGGTACCTTGTATCTCATACGAGTCAGTATAGTTGGAATTATGTCCCCTAATGATGTAATTGCCGACTTCCATAGCCTGCGGTGTCGTAGCCCCCATTCTGCCAAGTAGCTTATGTACCGGCGTTATCCGGGTTGTTTACAGGTTGTATCGACTGCACACGGCGCTTGGGCTTCGTCCCGTCTGCTTTGTGTTTCTTGGCCCTGGCTATCATTTCCTTCCGTTCCTTCATGCTGCTACGTGTCTTGCTTTTCATTGGCCTACTATCCTCTCCTGTGGTGAACTTTAAGGTATGCTCGAAAAGGTCAGCTCTACATTAGCCGAAATATTCAACCCCGTGAAGATATACCCAGAATTGTGTTGCCAGGATAATGGAATAAACAGTGCGTTGGTTTCGACTGTACGGGGGTATCAACGGGGGTATCTCGCAATACCACATTGCAGTGAACCCTATGTCTACGGGCTTAATCGCATACAATGTGGATTCCCCCCGTGCTACCAGTTTGAGGTGCGGCCGATACAAAGAAGCCTGAACACTGCACATAACGCCAAACCACAGTCTTCCAATACCCGCCCCATTGGCACTTGAAGCACCCCTGTGCGGTAACGTCTTATAATCAGTGTATTAAATTTCATTCTCATCACGAAACAACTATACTTCTCGTACAGGTTCATGCCATTCATTTGTATGTTAAAGCTGAGCAGCTAAAGCAGAATGCGAATGCTAACTATACGAGAGAGAAGACGATGGAACAGATTGCTAATTTACATATTGAAAAATTACCGGAGGGTATATATCTTGCCACCTGTGAGGATATTCCCGGCCTCATCGCTCAGGGTCGAACCATTACTGAAACGATAGAGATTGCCCGTGATGTCGCCAAAAAATTACTGGAGGCGCATGCCGAAAGACACCAACAAGCCAAACTGGCATCAGTGAAAGATTCGTTTGATTACCCGTTGATCCTGGGTACCTGATGGGTAGGCTGGCAGGATTCAAATACCGACAGATTATCAAGAAGCTGAAAAAGATGGGGTTTGAGTTTGACCGGCAGGCCGCAGGATCTCATGAAATCTGGTTCAACCCGGCAACCGATAAATACACTACCATCCCCAACCATCCGGGCGATATGCCGGAGGGAACGCTGAGGGCAATCCTCAAACAAGCAGGCGTGGCAACCAGCCAGTTTTTGGAAGCATAATGAAATCAGCGGGTAGACTCATTTGTTACTAATATTAGAGAAAACTGTGTACTGACACCAATTAATTCCACATATACCTGTACAGCGAGAACGACATCTTGCCAAGTTTTGAATAAACCCTGTTGCACTGGCAAGCTCTAAACGGTTCGCTTCGCACGAATTACGAGCGATACAGAAGCATGTTGAGAAAAACAGGGAAATATTCCTGGAGGCGTGGAATGAGCACATTAGCAGGTGTAGTACCCCTCCCCAGTGTAGTTACATCATAAAACCAGCCTATTGAATTTCATTCCCCCCTCGAAACAACTATACTTCTCAATATCAGGTTCCAGACGGGTGTTATATGTCGACAGCAAAAGATCAACTAAAACAGATAATTGAGAGTCAACCGGAAGACAGCTCTTATGATGACATTTTACGTGAGCTGGCCTTTAAACGTATGGTCGACAAAGGATTAGAAGACGTAAAAAATGATAATGTCGTTTCTAATGAAGTCATGGAGGAAAGAATCAGGGAATGGCAAAACTAATATGGACTAGCGAAGCTGAAAGATGGTTAAAAACATATTTGACTATATTTCTGAAGACAACCCGGTAGCAGCTGAAAAAGTCGTTAACGGGATTTACAAGAAAGCACAGGTTCTGCTTGAACATCCTGGCATTGGTTATCAATACGAACATGAAACTGGGGAAGAAATTCGTATACTTCTTTATGGGCATTATCGGATTACGTATTTGGTTAGCTCAAATAAAGATGTTGTGATTCTTGGTGTGTTTCATGGGGCGTTGAGGATTGAGAGTTATCTTGAAGGGTAATTGATGAAGTAGAGTTTGAGGCCATATATGTGGTTAATCCTTAAATCGGTCATTTTGCTAGTTAAAAGAGCCTTCTAAGCTTATATATTGATGGGTTTTGAATGTGTTTTCTATGATTTTCAGTTGTTTGGCGTGGTCCGACCCGGCACTTACACAAGCTGTAGAATATGAAATGAAATATGCAGGTATTTAAATCGTCCGTTTTATTGAGGGAAGCTCAATACTCAGCGCATATCTATCGGGAGGTTATACATTGAAAGAATTGGACGCCCATTTTGGGAAGCACTACTCAACAATAATCAAAATTGTGAACAAGTAAAGTCGGCACAGAAAAACCTGACCCTCACTTTCCTCTAACTTTCCAAAAAGTAAAAAGAATCATGAATAAAAATCCTGTATTACGTAAAACAAAGATTGTTGCGACAATAGGCCCTGCCAGTGATTCTCCCCAGATATTAAAAAAGATGATCGAAGCCGGTATGAATGTTGCCCGTTTAAACATGTCTTTTGGAGTTGGTGAGGTTCAGCAGCTGCGTCTTGAACGTATCCGCCAGGTAGCAAAAGAGATGGGACGCTTTATCGCTATTATGGTAGACACCAAGGGAATTGAGATCCGTACTGGAAAACTGAAAGATGGTACTGTGGATCTGAATACAGGTGATGAGTTTATTCTATACACGTATGAAAAGACTGGGAATCGACATGGAGTCTCAGTCAATTATGGCAACTTGTATAATGAAGTGGATGAAGGGATACCAATCCTCCTTAATGATGGTGCCATCGAACTGAAAGTTGAAAATATTCAGCATGAACATGGTGGTGAAATTCATTGCCAGGTAATTCATGGTGGCTTGCTCCGCGAGAATAAAAGTGTCAATTTGCCAGACACTCAGTTGGAAATGAGTACGGTCAGCCCGGAGAATCAGGAAGAAATTAACCGTGAATTAAGTTTCGCAGCGATAAACAAAGTGGAATATATCGCAGCATCATTTGTTCAGACTGCTGAAGACGTCATTAATATGCGCGCCATTCTTGAAGACAAAGGCGTTAACATTCCTATTATTGCAAAAATTGAAAACCAGGCCGGTATTAATAATTTAAGTGCTATTATCGCAGTCGCAGATGGCACTATGGTAGCCCGTGGTGATCTTGGAGTGGAGCTTCCGCTTGCTGACGTCCCGGGCATGCAAAAGCGCATTATTCAAAAGACGGTCACGAGCGGCAAACCTGTAATTACGGCAACTGAAATGCTGGCCTCTATGGAATCCAGCCCAAAACCGACGCGAGCTGAAGCCAGCGATGTAGTTAATGCCATTTTAGATGGCAGCTCGTCCGTTATGCTATCGGGCGAAACTGCAATGGGCCAGTATCCAGTTGAATCGGTCAAGATGATGGCTTCATTGGCCATACGAGCAGAGGCTTCTCTTGCTGAATTTGGCTATTTACAGAAAATTAGTCCTCATAGTAGTAACGTTGTCACCGAAGCGGTCAGTCAGGCAGCTATTACTATGGCTAATCATTTGAAAGCTGCAGCAATTATCAGTTTGACCGAGTCAGGTTTTACCTCCAGGCAAATATCAAAATATCGTCCTGAATCCTTGATTCTTGCCGTAAGCTGTACGGAATCTGTGGTATTACGGTCAGCGTTGAACTGGGGTGTTTATCCAATCCTCTACAAAGAGGGGGGCAACAATAGCGAGAAGCTGGAGTATGCTCTGGAAGAAGGCAAACGTCACGGATTTATTAAATCACAAGATATTATTGTTGTCACTGCCGGGCCAGGTCAGGAATCTGGTGGGACCAATATGGTAAGAGTGTTAACTGTGCCATAAGAAAACCGCATATGATTATAATGCCTATGAAAAACCGAATGAAAAAACCGGGTCAGAGAGAACAGGGCATGGGGTCAAACAGGGCATGGGGTCAGGCCTTACATTTCACATTCTAGTTTTTTTACAGCACGACTCACAGTCGCGTAACTTACGTCAAAGTATGCACCCACACATTCCAATGTATAGTGACCTGTAAGATAAGCTCGCGCCATGGCTTCATTTCGTTCGGGATACTTCTGATGAAAAAACTCCAGTGATTTAACCGGTGCTTGTTTATGTAGTTTGGGGATATCGTTCATTGACTGCTCAGGACCTATTTTACATTGCATGTCCTCAATAAACTCATCAGAACCCAGATAAATCTGGTTTCTTAAACTCTCCCAGGGTGATGGCTGGTTCTTTCCTTGTTGCACGAAATCTTTATAATTTTGTTGTGCTCTTTTTCGCTGTTTACCGAATCCAGCCAGAACCCAGTCCGTCGTCAGACAGGAATGCGCCTGACTCAAACCCACCGTGGCGCGATAACTACTCCACGGCCAATCTTTCGTCGCTCTGACCATACGACCTCTAACCGGGTTTAACACGATATAACGAGACAGTTCTAGTAAATAACTTTCTTTTTCTACCAAAATAGCTTTAAAACGTCCCTGATAAACATGCCCTACCCTTTTATGTGCTCGATTAAAATACTGGGTATAGGTTCCATTCAGATATTTCATACCCTTAGACAAAGTCGGCGTGTTGGTTTCTATCAACAAGTGATAGTGATTATCCATCAGACAATAAGCGTGACAATACCAACCATATCGTTCACAGGTTTTTTCTAATAGGGTGAGAAATGTACTGCGATCCTCATCAGTGAGATATATTGCTTCTTGAGCATTACCTCTCGAGGTGACATGGTACAGCGCACCTGCGAATTCTATTCTTAATGGTCGGGCCAAGGATTATCCTCCTAGAAGAAACCAAAGATAGGAGGGTTGGAGTGAAATGTCAAATGTAAGGCCTGACCCCGTTCTCGCTCGAGGACGCAGCGAGGCCCCCTCTGTCAGGATAGTTGTCGCCTCCATTGAATCAATATAAACGAAGTTGAGGTGGGCGATAGAGAGTGAGATATGAAACGCTATTCAATAGAACGAAAAGAGTCTGTAATCCAGAAGATGAAGCCACCCCATAATATACCGATCCCCCGGTTGGCTGAGGAAACCGGCATCTCGGACGTGACCCTGTATAATTGGCGTAAACAAGCCAGAGTGAAGGGGGTCGCCGTGCCAGCTGATGGGAAGAACCCAGAGAAATGGTCGTCAGAGGATAAGTTTGCCATTGTATTGGAAGCTGCATCGCTCAATGAAGCCGAGCTAGCCGAATACTGTCGCCAGAAAGGCCTTTATGTCGAGCAGATAGCCGCTTGGCGAAAAGCCTGTCTACACGCTAATGCGGACAGTGCGACACAGAACAAGGCCCAGCAAGAGCAGTCGAAGAAGAACCGCAAACAGATCAAGCAACTTGAACGGGAACTGCTCCGCAAGGACAAGGCCCTGGCTGAAACGGCTGCGCTATTGGTACTCCAAAAAAAAGCCCGGGCGATCTGGGGGGAGCCAGAGGACGAATGATCAGTCTCCCGGATCGCCGTCATGCCGTTGAGTTGATCGAGGAAGCCGTTGCTGCTGGTGCGCGGCAACGAAAAGCGTGTAAGATCCTGGCGATCAGTGCACGCACTTACCAGCGTTGGACGCAGGAAGTGACTGTTGTGAGCGATCGGCGACCAGAAGCCCTGCGCCCGGTTCCCGCCAACAAGTTGAGTACCCCCGAACGCGAGGAAATCCTGAAGGTTGCGAATAGCCCGGTATTTTGCAGCCTGCCACCCAGTCAGATTGTACCGGCACTGGCTGACCAAGGGTGCTACCTGGCTTCAGAGTCCACCTTCTACCGGGTCTTGCGGGAAGCGGAACAGCAACACCACCGAGGACGCAGCGAGGTACCCCGGCGCAGAGTCCCAAGCACCCATTGTGCCGCTGGCCCTAATCAGGTCTGGTGTTGGGACATCACCTGGTTGCCAGGTCCTGTCCGTGGTTTGTTCTATTATCTCTACCTGATCATGGACCTCTACAGCCGCAAGATCATTGCCTGGGAAATTCATGAGTATGAGGCCAGTGATCGGGCGGCACAGCTAATCCACAAGGCCTGTCTGTCGGAAGGTATTGCGACTCAGCCATTGGTACTACACTCCGACAACGGCAGCCCCATGAAAGGAGCCAGTATGCTGGAGATGCTGCGCCAGCTGGGTGTAACCTCATCGTTCAGCCGACCACGGGTGAGTAATGATAATGCCTATGTGGAATCTTTGTTCCGTACCTGTAAGTATCGGCCAGACTACCCGATAAATGGCTTCACCACCCTCGATGAAGCCAGAGTCTGGGTGTTGTCATTCAGTCGCTGGTACAACACTGAGCACAAGCATAGTGGCTTGAAGTTCACGACGCCGGAGCAGCGTCATACGGGTGAGGCAAGTGCCCTACTGGAACACAGGAAACAAGTATACCGTGAAGCCAGGGAGCATCACCCCAACCGATGGAGTGGTGAGATCAGGAACTGGGATCTGCCGGAAAAGGTCTGGCTGAATCCAGAAAAAGAGCCGCTTGAACTACTACAGGTGGCATAGGTTCAGGCGACAACTATGTTGACAAACACCGGAGCTTGAAGAGCAAGCGAGGCAATCAAAGTTTTCTGAAGGTGTCTTTTCGCTAGAAGACAATTATGTAGATTTGTCAGAACTGTAGATAACAATAAATCAAGAAAACGATAATAAATCAATGGGCTCAGACTCGATTGATCTGGCACATAATTGACGTTTTTGATGGAGACTGACTCTATTGATCTTTGATTTAATAATTTAGTTAAATTTACTTATTAGATATCGCGCATTTTTGTTTTTTTACTTCGAATATTAATTATTTTACCTAAGTATTCATTTCCCCATACCTGAATTTCATTTAAAACAGGTACCAGTGTTAAGCCAAATTCTGTTATTGAATATTCAACCTTCGGTGGTACTTCGGCGTACACTTTTCTATTTACAATTTGATCGGATTCTAATTCTCGAAGTTGTCTGGTTAACATTCGTTGCGTAATGCCTGGCAATAATCGGCTTAGTTCATTGAAACGTTTTGTTTCACTTTGTAAGTGATACAGAATTGGAGCTTTCCATTTTCCACCAATTACATCTATTGCCGCTTCAATAGGACAGCCATAGGCGCTTGCTGGTTTAACTTCATTTTTCATATTAACTTACCTGTATTATACTGGGGTAGTATACAATAGTGTAGTATAGCACAATATTGTGCGTACTTACATTATTGTGTGTTATCGAATAGTATCATTTCTTCTTAACGTATATCTGATTAATGGAGAAAAGAATGAAAACGATAGATGCAATTAAGAGCCGACGCTCAATCAAACACTATGATGCAGAGCACCAAATGACAGAAGACGAAATAACCGAGCTATTATCGTTAGCTGTGTTATCACCAACCGCATATAATATTCAAAATTGGCGCTTTGTCGTTGTGCGAGACCCTGCATTACGCAAAAAAATACGCGCTAGCGCTTGGGATCAATCACAGGTTACCGATACTTCTTTATTTATTGTGCTCACTGCAGACTTAAAGGCGTGGGAAAAAGACCCTATTCGTTATTGGAAAGATGCGGCTAAAGAAGTACAGGATTTTATGGTACCTGCCATTGACGCATATTACCGTGACAAAGAACAGGTTCAACGAGACGAGGCGATGCGATCCTGCGGAATAGTTGCACAAACCTTAATGTTGGCTGCTAAATCATTAGGCTATGATTCATGCCCGATGGACGGTTTTGATTTTGATGAGGTTGCCCAGCATATTAATTTACCGGATGATCATGTTATTGCCATGTTTGTTACCATTGGCAAAGGTACAAAAGAGGCATGGCCGCGACCAGGGCAATTATCTTTGGATGAGGTTGTGATATCAAATAGTTTTTAAACACAAATCAATGGGGTCCAAATCAATGGGGTCAGACTGAACCTCCCCCAGTTTAACGGACACTTTTAATCAGAGACGCAAGTCTCTCAAAGGTGCGAATTAAATGGAGTCAGAACACAGGTTTCGCTAATATACTATAGAACATAGTAAACAGCCGTTTCTTCTTCCGCAGGCATGGGGTCAGGTCTTTCCATGCCACTTTTTATGTACTAAAGTCAGGACATGACCAGACCTCTTAGATTGGAATTGAACGGCGGTATCTATCATGTCACGTCGCGCGGCGACAGGCGTGAAGATATCTATGAATATAAAGACGACCGGGAAAAGTGGCTAGTTACCTTAGGCAACGTATGTGAGCGTTTCCATTGGCGATGTCACGCCTATTGTCTGATGGATAACCATTATCATATCGTCATTGAAACAGCAGAGCCTAACTTGTCAAAGGGAATGCGCCAGCTTAACGGCGTGTATACCCAATACTATAATCGTCGACATGACCGTGTCGGGCACGTGTTTCAGGGTCGGTTTAAAGGGATTCTGGTATAAAGGGACGAATACCTTCTCGAACTTGCTCGATATGTTGTTTTAAATCCCATTCGGGCCAACATAACAAAAAGCCTCGAGGAGTGGATTTGGAGCAGCTATAGCGCCATGGTTGGCGAGACAGCCAGTCCGCCCTGGCTTGAAACGGACTGGATACTCGGTCAATTCACACGTCAAAGGAAAAGAGCGATCGAAAAATACATCAATTTTGTAAGAGAAGGCGTGGGGCTGCCATCAATATGGAGCGACCTGAAAAACCAGGTGTTTTTGGGCTCAGATAGGTTTATCAACAAGCATCAGAAGAAAATCAATAAGAAAGGCTCACTCGATGAAGTATCTCGTCTCCAGAAACGAAAAGCGCCTCGATCATTGGACTATAACGACAACAGATACAAAAATCAGAAGCAGGCTATACTGAGTGCGTATTTATCGGGAGGCTATACTTTGAAAAAATTGGGCGCCTAGTTTGGGAAGCACTACTCAACAATTAAGCAAAATTGTGAATGACTAGAAGCGGCGCATTAAGACCTAATGGAATGGTTCGCCGAATTTGAGGGTACTTGCAACTAATTATTGGGTGTCCACTTTTGTGTAAAAACTCTCTTGACTAGAGAACTATTAAGTATACTATACACGTTTTTTCTTTATGATAATTCAAACAATCTGTAATATACTTCACACTCGATTTGATTTTAGACAACTATCAGGATATTTAAGAAAATGATATATTGCCGCAGTCTGCTCATAGTTATGCTTGGCTTTTCTATAAATGCTTATGCATTTCAACCAAGAATACAAATTCTTGAGCAATTTGATGATTTAACAATGGTCGCGTATATTAGTGTAAAAGACATTAACAGTAATCCAGAATGGAACCCTGATATGGGACCTCCTCCTTTGACAGTTAGTCAAGCTATTCAGGCTGTCAAAAACTACGTCAAAATCTCAAAAAAATCCAGAATTATAAAAGAAATCGAAATAAGACCTGTGCCAAATCATGCAAAACACTGGCACTATCTAATTAAGATTACTAACGATGAAATGAAAACCAAATATAATATCTATGTGGTATTAATGAACGGAAAGGTAATTCCGGCTATAATTGAGCCACAAGGATATAAATAGAAAACAAGGAAAAATCTATATGACACTACTTAAACAGAGGTAGAGCCCAACCCTGACACAGTCAATCAGCATTTATAAGCAGGAATAAAGCGGACACCCATCAAGGGCGATGAAAGGCATGAGTGAAACCACATGGAAGCGGTTACTCATAAAATGGGCAGACGAGCATGCTGTTCATATAAATGAATACAAGAAGGCTAACAACAATGTTTAGTGTTATAGAATTACGCCTAATAAGGCACTCAATCTTAAATACAATGGAGAATATGAAAGAGAGATTGAAGATCCTAGACTCAGAATCTGACGATGCAGTTGAGATTACAAATGACTTGATGATACATCAAAACATTCTGGACAAGATTGCAGACAGAGAGGATGTCTGAAAATATATATTGGAGCACTTGCGCATTAAAAATAGCGGGACAATGAATGGGACGCAATGTCAGAGATACAGGTAAAATCGACTAAATAAAGTATCGGACATAAACTAGATATTGAATTCTCCGATGGCCATCATGAGAACGTAGATTTTTCGTAAGCGCATAAACAACCACGTCATTGCTTAACGTACAGCGATCTGAACCGGATTAATAGCCCTGGTAACAGCCGTTCAATATCCTCGACCGTATCCGCCTTCGGTAGCTCCGTAAAAAGATAACGCAGATACGCATACGGTTCCATGCCATTAGCCTTAACCGTCTCGATCAGCGAGTAAAGATTAGCTGAAGCCTTTACGCCTTTAACCGATGCACTGAACAACCAGTTCTTCCTGCCGATCACGAAGGGCCGGATAGTATTCTCAGCGGCATTATTATCGATTTCCAGACGACCATCATCCAGATAATGGATCAGCTTAGCCCATTCGTTATGCAGATAGTTTAATGCCTTGCCAACGGCCGTTGTCGGCGGCACCTGCTCAAGGCTGGCTTCCAGCCAGGTCTTCAGCTTGTTGAGAACAGGCACCGCTTTCTCCTGGCGTTGCTGATACCGCGCTTCAGGACTCAGGTTCTTGATCTGTTTTTCGATACGGTATAGCCGCTGGATAAAGGCCAGACCCTGTTGGGCCTTTCCCGTTTTCTTCTTTTTGCCTTGTGCCTTCACCGCTTCACTGAACTTACGTCTTGCATGTGCCATGCAACCGACATGCACCAGTTCATTCTGGATGACCACCGCATTGTATCCATCATACCCATCGGTCTGTAGATAACCCTTAAAGCCTTCCAGCAGACGTGTGGGTACGCCTGATCCACGTCCTGGATCATAGTCATATAAAACAACCGTTTGTTCAGGCGGCCCGCCCCGTTGCACCCAGAGATAGGATTTGGATTGTGCGCGTTTATCCGGTTCTGTCAGTACCTGTACCGTGGTCTCATCCATCTGGACAATATCGTAGGCTAACAGGCGTTCGCGTAACAGATTAATCACCGGCTGGATCAGTTGTCCTGTCTGGATCATCCAGTTGGCCAGTGTCGCTCTGGGTAGTTCAACGCCGATACGCTGTAGTATCTGTTCCTGCCGGTATAGTGGCAGGGCATCCTGGTATTTGGATACGGTCACGTGTGCCAGTAAGCCTGGGGACGCCATGCTCTTCGGGATCGGCTGTGCCGGTAAGGGGGCCAGTTTGATACATTGGCCACAGCGGCAGGCATATTGTTTACGGATATGCCGGATCACCTGTATTTTGGCCGGGATGATATCCAGCTGTTCCGAGATCACTTCACTCATCTCTTGCAGTTCTGCACCATCATGGGGGCAGATGCGTTCAGACTCAGGGATGTCATGAATGACGTCAACACGCGGCAAGGTTTCAGGTAATGCTTTGCGCCCACTTTTTTTACGTTTATGCGTCGGGACGGTAAGGGTCTCATCGCTATCGGCTTCAAGAAGACCCTGATCCGCTTCTGCTTCTGTAAATAATCGTAGTTGATCAGGGGATAGCTTTTCACTGCTGGCTGCATAACGCCTGGCTATTTCCAGGTTGAGTTTTTCCTGGAGGCTGAGCACCTGTATTTTGTAGTGTTGGTTTTCGGTGACAAGTTGTTTGTTTTTTTCGGTTAGATAATCGGCTGCTTTTGATTGATTAAGCACTAATTCTTTTAAAGCATTAATGTCATCAGGAAGCTTATCAGGCAGGCTTTTCATGCCTGATAGTATAACAAAAATAGACTGTTTTTACTTACAAAACGGTCGAATAATTTAACGTTTTATGCGCTTGCATGCGCATAATATCGTAGCCATCCAGTAACCAGTTTAACTGCTGACCGGTTAAGATAATGACTTCGTTATCCGCTTTACGTGGCCATTTGAATTTATCCTTCTCCAGGTGTTTTTGCCATAGGCAAAAACCATTACGTTCCCAGTACAAGATACGAACCTTGTCACGTTTGCGATTACAGAAGATAAATAACTGTTCGGAAAACGGGTTCAGGTACATACTGTTTTCAACCAGTACTGCCAGGCCATTTATCCCTTTGCGAAAGTCGACGATATCCCGGCACAGATAGACGGCCGGGATGCCAGGTGATGGGCGCAGCATCAGGCCTGCATCGCACTTTGTAATAGAGTTGTCAGATTCATATCATGGCCTGCAAGGATCACGGTAATCCCATTGGGCAACAGCATACGACATTCATATCCTATGGCATCAATGATCTGCGCCTGCTGGAAACGTGGGGATCTCGATCTGGGTAAAACACCTTTTTTAACCAGTGTCTTCTTCCAGGAATACAGGTCCTTAATATCCAGACCTTCTGATAGTGCAAAGGCCTTCATGCTTTTACCGGATGCGTCACAGGCCTTGAGCTTTTCAAGCCAGTCGCTTTGTTGTACTGTTAATCTCTGTTCTGGTTTATCGGTCATGTTCCTGCTCCTTTATTTGATGAAGGAACAGGGTGCAGAATATAGCTTCAGCTGTATAGGGTGGGGTTTATTTGACGCTTACGAAAAAGATGCTGATCTAAAGCAAACCAAAGCTTTATTGGCGGCTGAAATTATTCGCATCCTCGATAAAGAAAAACTTTCTGTTAGAGCCGCAGAAAAAAACACAGGTTACAATTACAGTGATTTTTCCCGTATTCGTAACGCAGAGCTTTCTCGCTTTACGATTGATAAGCTGATGAAGATTACCAATTCTCTAAATAGGCGGGTTAATGTAAAAATCAGTGTGGCAAAACAACGTGGAACTAGTCTTCATCCTGCGTAGCGGGTCGCGGGAGATGGGGGGAATCGCCATCAATCGGGTCGGACCAGCACAACTAATTGTAAAATATATTATTTTACATAAACCAGTGTCATTTTGAGGGCTTAGAAGCCCCTTTTCACGGCTTAAATGATAGCTTTGAGGATGAAGCCCGAAGTATATCCTCACCCATGCGGAATATGACAAACTCTGTCAGGTCGTCAGCAAAAGGTAGTATTCATCTTGACAAAGGCACCGATTTGACGTACAAATTCAGTATCAGTTACCCTTTTCTGTTCAAGGTGAGCATCATGAGCGCTACTACAATAAATGAGCGAATTAACCTGCGTCTGAAACAAAGCGCCAAACATCTTCTTGAGCGTGCAGCGAGTTATGAAGGTAAGACTGTAAGCGGCTTTATCCTCTCCAGTGCACTGGCCAGTGCCGAAAAGACCCTACACGGGCACGAGTCTATACAGCTAAACGCGCAGGATGCGCAGCGCTTCTATGATGCACTGGCCAAACCGGCCACATTCAACAGCAAGCTGACCGAAGCCCTTGCAGAACATGATCGCCGCGTAGACTCCAAATGAGTGATACCCCGTATGGACGATCCGAAGGGATACTATGAGACAGAGCGGGCGCGATCCCGAAATTGAGCTCACCAATAAGTTCACCATAGAACCTTTAAACAGAAACCACAACCGGGCTGCTTTCAATTGTGGCATAGACTCCCTGGATCGCTATCTGAGGCGTCAGGCCAGTCAGGACATAAAACGCCGGATCAGCCGTGCGTTCGTTGCCCGCAGCCACCAGGACAAAACAAGCGTGCTAGGCTACTACACGCTCAGCACGCTCTCCATCGATTTGTCGGCCTTGCCTGATAAAATTGCGAAGAAGTTGCCCAGACACCCTGTGCCGGCCGCACTTATCGGCCGTTTGGCTGTGGATACTTCCATGCAAGGTCAGGGTGTTGGCAGTATGTTGCTGGCCAATGCCATCAAGCGTACGCTAGCGGTAAGCGACGAAATTGCAATCTACGCTATAGTGGTAGATGCCATCAATGAAGAGGCGAAGTCCTTTTACAGGCATTACGGGTTTACCCGCCTCGCCCAGGGAAGTAAGCGCCTTTTCCTGCAACTGCAGTCCTTCTGACTGGTTTTCAGATCACAGTCTCAGGTTCATGCCGTAAAGCCTCAACATCCGGGCTGAACGGCTGTGGTGATTCATTGTGTTGCTCAAATTGCAGTAGCAGCACTTCCA
>ENA-ORDP01001296-ORDP01001296.1-marine-sediment-metagenome-genome-assembly--contig:-NODE-1296-length-14001-cov-5.641833_pt1 | contig 14001 bp, 13 predicted proteins | sample MGYA00248627_ERZ508539 | MGnify/ENA primary metagenome ERZ508539 (study PRJEB26208, sample SAMN05571518) | marine sediment metagenome | biome: deep sea; feature: Hydrothermal vent; material...
TATCCTCTGCACCGGCCACATAAGCAATACTGTCCGGGGCAACTTTTCCATCATCGAGGCTTATGCCATCGACAATTCGAAGCATATCGCTTTTGGTTAAATTTTTGTCGAGAAACACGTGATAAATCTTTTTAATACGAAATTTGGGATGCATGAGTTTTTTGGCCAAATCGCCATCGTTGGTAAACAACAATAGGCCCATTGTGTTGCGGTCGAGCCGTCCTACCGGATAAATGCGTTCGGGGCAGGCTTTTTCGACAAGATTCATAACCGTACGCCTGTTAAACGGATCATCGGAAGTGGTCAGAAAACCTTTGGGTTTGTTGAGCAGCAGATAGCGCGGTTTCTCTTGTTTGAGCGTTTGTCCACCAAACTGCACTTTGTCGCCGGGCATAACCTTGGTACCCAACCGGGTAACCACCTCTCCGTTGATGGTAACCGCACCTCCTTCGATAAGTTGGTCAGCAGCGCGTCGCGAAGCTACTCCTGCGTTAGCGAGATATTTGTTCAGGCGGATACCTTCGTTGGGTTTTTCCGGCTTCTCCCCCTTCTTTTTCGGACTTTCCGGCTTTCCATCCCTCTTCCATTGTTTCGGTTTTCCAGATTTTGAAAAAGGTTTGCCCTCTTTTTTAGGCCTTTGCGGTCTTTTCGGTGCTGTCATAATTTCCTTAAAATGAGGCTGCAAAAGTAATTAATCCATCGTTGCGGTTGCTATGCTTTGCAGAATTTATTATATTTACCTGATTTTTGACCGGCGTAACTATGAAAAATGAATTTATCACCCTGGCAACCCTGACTTACATGCGGGCTCAAATGCTGAGTGCGCGGTTGGAACAAAATGGTATTGAGAGTTTTATGACCAACGTCAACCGGATAAAGGAAGGCCCCGGAGGTGTTCAGGTCATCATCAACACGGACGATCTGGAAAAAGCCATGACGGTTTGGGAGAAATTCAAGTCGGCTTATGGTAAACAGAAACAGGAAGCTGTGGACTTTATGCGCATTGCCCGGCGGATTCTTGTACCGTTCGACTTTACACCACATGCTGAAAATGCAGCGTTGTATGCTTTGCAGATAGCTTCAAAAATGAAAGCTGATATACAACTACTGAATGTATATTTTGACCCCGGGGTAGTTCCTTTTTCGCAATTGGAAAGTTTTAACTTCACGGCAAGTTTCGATGACATAGGTCTTGAAGTGGAGAAGGAAACGGCCACTAACCTGAAAGTATTTTCCGAAAAATTAATAAATATCCTAAAGCGACGCAAAATTCGCGGAGTAAACGTGTTTTACGACATGGTGAAAGGTAGTGTGGTATCCACCATACTGGCATATATTAAAATATACAAACCCGGGCTGGTGATCATGGGTACTCGTGGCAGTGAATTGGAAGGGCTTCGCTCTTTTGGCAGCGTTACTGCCAAGGTGATGAAGAAAGCCGGAATTCCGATTCTCGCTGTGCCCAAAGATTACCCTGCTGACGATTTTAAGGCTCCTAAAAGGGTATTATATGCTACCGATCTCGACCGTTCTGATTATTGGGCACTGAATAAGCTGGCTTCATTTGTCAAACCCTTTGACTCTGACCTTTTCTGTGTTCATGTTTCAGAGGAAATTAAAAAACAGGAAGAGGTTTACATGCACAAAGTGAAAGACTTTGTAACGGATACATTGGGCGTGGGCAAGTTAGAATGCGGCCTGCTGGAGTGTCTTGATCCGCAGCTCGGGCTGGAGGATTTTATCAAAGAGAAGAAAATAGATCTTGTGGCCATGACCACCCGTCATCGCAGCCTGATATCACGATTTTACACGCCAAGTGTTACTCAAAAGTTCCTTTTCCAGACCACCATCCCGTTGCTGGTGTTTCATGCGCTGAAATAAACGTTCTGGTGTCCACTACACTATTATTGGGGATTTCTCATTCCGAACAGATATTTTTCTTAGATACAATCCGATATACGTCTGGCTTATTTTCTGAATATTTGTAATTTTGTGAAAATAAAACGCGAATCATGGCAAGTATTTTCACAGAAATCGTCAACGGAGAACTTCCCTCCTACAAGGTAGCTGAAACGGAAGATTATTATGCTTTTCTGGATATTTTCCCACTAAAAATGGGGCATACACTTGTCATCCCGAAAAAAGAAGTGGATTATATTTTCGATTTGGATGACGAATTGTACAAAGGTCTTTTTGTCTTTGCCAAAAAAGTGGGAAAAGCGATAGAAAAAGTCATTCCTTGCAAACGTATTGGCATCACCGTCATTGGGTTGGAAGTACCCCACGCCCATATCCACCTTATTCCGTTGGACGGGTTGTACGACATAGACTTCAAACTTCCCAAACTCAAGCTTAGCGAAGCTGAATTTGAGGAGGTTGCATCAAATATCCGGATAGCTTTTGAAAAACTATAAAATTTCCGGTTTGTAAAATTTTAGAATAGGTATCCCAGTCCGATATAAATGCCGCTTGTACCGTCCTGTGCATCGAAAGCCTTTCCGTATTCAACAGAAACGATGAAGTTTTGGTTCATAGCTATTTTCAATCCGAGACCGGCACTGTTGTGTAATTTCTCAGCATTGGTTTTAAAATAACTATCCAACTGGTTAGCCGGGACATTACTGGTATTAACCTTCGTTTTTTGGATAGCCATACCTGTATCGAAGAACAAAACAGTACCGAGGTAAAAATTTTGGTTTGCCATGGAAAATTTCACAAACACCCAACGGAGTTCAAAGTTACCGTAAGCGATACCATCACCCACAATACGGTTACGAAGAATACCTCGCAGATTTCCGCTTCCACCCAGGCCTTCATTATAAGCTTTGGAAGAGTGAGCATAGAAAATAAGCGGGGAGATGTAGAAAGGACTTTGGCCGGCCAGGGTAAACTGAGCACCGAGGCGATAATCAAAAAACAGGGTGTTTTTAGCCAACGTGATATATTGCCGTTGTGTAATAGAAAGTTTCAAAAAACCCGATTTCGTGCTGGACGCAAATCCGGGGGCTCCGGCCAAAACTGTTGTAAACCAGATTCCCTTGTTAGGGTTTGCTTCATTGTCACGGCTGTCATACTCAAATCCGGCCTTGAGGACGGTAAAGGAACCTCCGTATTTTTCGTTCTGAGGGATTATACCCCATTTAACATATTGATCATAAATGCTTGCAGTATCAGGAAGCATATCTGCTGCTTTTCTCCCCTTATTCAGATGAGCGATATCCACCGGTTTGACATTGATACTATAAAAGCCTACACCGGCAACCCAGTGAACAAATTTATTACCGAAATCTCCACGAAGATCAACTTTTGCACGGAAAAATTTCCTTTTATAACGGTAAAAAACCTTTGTTTTATATTGGGGACTTTTATCATCAACCCAGGATGAGTTGTAAACGGCATCATACCCGTTGAAACCATAAAAAGAATAAATCTGATCGGGCAGATAACTTAGGTCTGCGTACACACGAATCCTTTTAATAAGCTTCCGGGTATCATAATTAACCCTGAAAATTCCGCTACCTCTTGTAAAGCGGCTGGCCTCAACATACAGCGAACGTTCATAATTGGGATAAATGCTCCCATCGCCATAATCATACAGGTTCATAAGAGCACCATACTGAAAACCCAAATCGCTGTCGAACGAAACTACCGGCAAGGCGCCGAGGTTCCAGCCTGTTTTAACTTTGTCGGTTTTGGTTGTCTTCTCCTTTTTGGTCTTTTTACTTTCTTTTTTACCGGTTTCCTGAGCGGTAACACTCAGTGCGAACACTAAAACAAAAAAAGAAATAAGAACACTTTTAATAGTAAACTTTTTCATGGCAAGTTATATTTATTGGTTATACTGGTTTCTCCTAAAAAGACATATCAGCATATCATTTCTTTCCTTTAAGAATTATTATGAAATGATTTGTCTGACTTTTTATCAAACTGCTAATATAAATTATATCTTCGTATTTCAAAACATTTTAACAATAAATTTGCGTAAAATAAGAAATATCAGGCTATCTTTTATATTTTTTTCGTTGGTTTTCCTTCTTTTATTGGTTTTCACCGCACAAAGCAGGTTGCAAGCGCAAACGGAAGGTGCCAATATTGTAGGTATTTACGGCATACTCATGAGCAGCGATACATTGCAACCCATTCCTGATGCTCAAATCTTTAGCCGCGACAATTATCTTGGTAGTTTTAGCGATACCACAGGCCGGTTTTACATCTCTGTGTCACACAACGATTCCATTATGTTTTCCTCACTGGGATACATCACAGAAATTATTCCCGTCACGGACAGTCTTCTGCGCATGAAACAACCCATTACTTTTTACATGACACTTGACACGGTTTTAATTCATGAAATTGTCATCCACGCTTTTTGGGATTACGAAACGTTTAAACAGATGATTATTCACATGAAGCCGGCACAGAGTAGTTATGATATTGCCGAAGATTTGAAGAGACGACCGCTTTTGTATAAGGCGCGGCAGGGGAGTTTTAATCTGTTCAGCCCGATACAGTCGTTGTATAATCTGCTCAATCAGAGAGCTGTCGTACAGCGAAGATTGATTCACAACCGGAGAATGTACAACCGGAAAATGATAAAACTGGGACGGCCGCAAGATACTATTCCCACGACTCTTGACTATATGCGGGATAAAATACGAGAATAGTTGCAGGCAGCGCTTTCGCTTTACCCCTGCGCATAAGCAAGTGAAGCAATACTCAATCTGATACCCGGAATTTCCAACAGTTTTTGTCCACAGGCTTCGAGTGTGGCCCCGGTAGTAATAACATCATCCACCAAAAGCACATGTTTTCCTTCGAGGCGGTGCCCTTTTTTAATTTCAAAGATATCTTTTACATTTTCCCATCGTTCGTAACGTGATTTTTTGGTCTGTGAGGAGGAGTGAATGTTCCGGTAAAGCACGTCGGATAATACACGGGCATTCATCCGGGAAGCTATCCCTTCGCAAATCATCAGGCTTTGATTATACCCGCGCTTGTACTCCTTTCGCGGATGTAGCGGAACGGGAATAATGGCCGCCGACTCATTAAACAAAGCACTATTGTTCAGTTGGTTACCAAATAGTTTACCAAGATGAACTCCTATTTCCTTATTCCCTTTGTATTTTAGTTTGTGAATCAGCTGCTGAGTTCCGCCGCCTTTGTTGAAAAACAGAAAAGCAGTAGCGGAAAAAAGAGGAAGCCGTCCGCTGAAAATATCCATAACCGGATTCTCCATTTCATTTTGGAAATTGGTATATGCCAGTTTGTAAAAACAAGTAGTACACAAAATTTCTTCCTGTTGGTGTAATGTCTTTCCGCAGAGTCGGCAACTATTCGGAAAAAACAATCCCAATATATCATAAGTCCATGTGGATAATTTGATGGTCACAGGATAAAAAGTTATTGCAGAAGTTTAAAAATATAGCTTGTGTTTGTTCATGTCAAGATAGCGGCTCACAGAAAAGAAAGTGGAAAATCCGGTTACAGCCATGCCCAGCAAAACAACAAACAGGTAAACAAGACCAATCATCTCCGTACTCTCAATGGCAGCCAGCTCGGGCAGATTCTCACGAGCAATAGCCAAAACAGCCGTTAGAAGAACCAGAGCAATAAGGGCGCTGTAGAAACCCTGCAACATACCTTTCCACACAAACGGCCGGCGAATAAAGCCACGAGTGGCGCCTACCAACTGCATACTTTTTATCACAAAGCGCTTGGAATAAATGGTTAGCCTGATACTATTGTTTATCAACGTAACAGCTATGATCAGCAAAACAGCACTCAAAACCAACAAAACCAAAGTAATTTTTCGTAGATTTTTGTCGATCTCCTGCACCAGCGATTTCTGATAATAAACCTCTTTAACAAAAGATTTTTTTAAGAGCTGGTTCTCAATTTTTGCGATGCTGTCATTGTTGGCCCAGGCAGCGTTAAACCTGACATCAATGGAAGGGAGCAACGGGTTGTCACCTTTCCCGAAGAAATTCACAAAATTAGCACCAAGACTTTTTTTCAAACGGCCAAGCGCTTCTTTTTTCGTGATGTATTCGGTTGTTTTAACATAATCGCGGGTATCCAGTTGTTTCTGTAAACGAATAACATCGGCCTCTTTTACCCCCGGTTTTATAATAATTTCAAAACCAATATTTTCTTTGATATAGTTAGATAATATTTTGGCATGTATAATTAGTAACCCGATAAATCCCAGGGTAAACAATACCAGCATAATACTAACGAGCGAAGTAAAATACGCTGTATTAACGCGCCTTTTATAATATAGTTCTTCTTTTGCTGCCATACGACCGGGCTAAATTAGCAATTTCCAAAGAACGGACAAGCGGAAAAAGTGGAGAAATTGGTACGAAAAATTGAAGATTGCGGATGCTGAATCAAATTTAATATTTATACCGCCTCTATTGTAAAATGTAAAAATGAGAGCGGCATATCTTCGGCTATACTTGAATTTTGAAATGTAAATTCAAGTAGCCTCAATATACCATTGGGAATCGACAAACATCACCCATAGTATTTTAAAGCTATTTAACAGAAATTTTTCACTTTTTTTAATATTTTTGTGGTTCATTATTAAAAATCACCTAAACCAAAACGGTATGAGAAAATATCTGATAAAATTGCCCCGGATTATGGTTATTATCTTGCTCGCCGGGATAACTTTCGGGGGACTATCTTCCTGCCAAAGCAAGAAAAAGCTGGCCAAACAACAAGCCGAAGCAGCTTATAACACCAAAGTGCAACAAGTTAAAAAAGACCTGACTGCAATGTTAAACGGAACTACTTCCTGGACATTAAACGAACAGCTTAAGCGGCTGGATACCATTAAATCATATAACATTGATGACCAGGATGTAAAAGACTTAATTGTGAAAGTTGAAGACAAACTGAACGCTGAAAAGGCCGTTGCCGAACGAAAAGCTGAAGAGGAACGGCTGAGAAAAGAAGAGGCAGCGAAAAAGCTGGCAGAACAGGCAAAATTTAATACCATTAACAAAAGTTTTGCCAACATTGCTCATGCCGGTTCTTACGATGAAGCAGACAAAGAAATTAGCCGGACGCTTCAGCTTTTTGCTACTCCTGATGTGCCGGTATTGATTATTATTGACCAGGTAGATGGTGTAAATGACTATGACCGACCCACTACGGCATCCCGTTTTTTGAACTACCTGAAGGATATAAAGGCTTACAACTATGCTGTTGAATCTGTGAAAAGAGATGCCGAAGGAAAAATTACGGAATTAGAACTCATTAAAAAATAAGCGCAATGAAAAATATAACTTATTCCATCCTTTTTCTGTTAGGAATGCTCGTGGTATTGCCGGCAACGGCACAGGAAATGCTTAACCCAAAGAGAAAACAAGCCATTGACAGCCTGGCACTGGAGAAAGTCCGCGACCTGAGTAAATATATCACCACCATTGGTAGCAAAGATACTCCCTGGAGCGAGGCAAACCGGGTAATTGACCGCGCCGAAGAACTTTTTATGCAGGGTTCCGAAATTGGGGTATCCTCATTATTGAGGCCTCAGATTGCTTATTATGGTATTCGTAAATACTTCGAACGGCTGATGCGCCTTAACTACAGCAAAGTTGAAATTGAATGGTACAAAATTGATTATGTGAGTGACCTGCAACGGCAACCTGATGGTACTTATGTGGGGGTCATCACTGTATTTCAGAAATTTAAAGGCTATAATAAAGAGGGGCGTCTTGTTTATCAGGATACAACCAAAAAAGACATTACGGTTTATGTAAAACGTAAAGAAACGCAAATTGGTGGACGGATGATTGGTTTTTGGGATGTACTGCTCGGCGATATGCGTGTAAAAGAGACGCAGAAGTAAACAGATAAAACAGATTTATAAATAAACGCTGTTCCAATCCGGAACGGCGTTTATTTATTGTTGTAAAGATTCATGGTTCGGTCGGTGCCGAGAGTAGCAAAACTTTTAATGATTTCCACTGCTTTTTCCACACGCGGGATAAGCAGGTCGGTTTCGCTGCGCGACCACTCTCCGAGGACATAATCAACCTGGAAGCCTCTGGGAAAATTATTTCCAACACCGACACGGAGACGGGGGAAAACGTTAGCTCCAAGCTTTTCAATAATATCGGTAAGTCCGTTGTGACCGGCATCTCCACCCTGTTTTTTCAAACGCAGTGTTCCCAAAGGCAGGGCAATGTCATCCAGTACGACAAGCAGTTTGTCCAATGATATCTTTTCTTTTGTTAGCCAATATTTCACCGCTTTCCCACTGAGGTTCATATAGGTAGTGGGCTTGATAACCACCAGTGCACGTCCCTTAAATTTAAGCCTGGCAACAGCAGCAAGGCGGTCTGTTTCAAATTTCCCTTTAAGGTCTCCGGTTAGCGCATTAGCTACTACAAAACCAATATTGTGGCGGGCATTGGCATACTCAGCTCCGATATTACCCAGACATGCAATTAGATATTTCATTTGTCTGATTATTTACCTTACCCGGACAAAAATAAAGGGATAAAGCGTACGCCTTATCCCATTATGAAAAAATTTACAAATTATTATTCTTCGGTAGCGGCTTCGGTTTCTTCTTCACCCTCTTCACCTTCGGCGGATAGTTCTTCATCGGAAACACCTCGGGCAGCTTTCACGCTCACCACAACAGCGTTGGCAGGATCAAGAAACTGAAGCTTCTCGCCGGGAATATCTTTCACTTTGATCGAATTTCCGATATCCAAACCAGAGATATCCAGTACAAAATGTTCGGGCATATCTTCTACCAGGCCTTTCATACGAATTTTGCGTAATTTAAGCTGTAGCCGTCCCCCTTTGATGACACCGGGAGACGATCCTTCCATTTGAACCGGAATAGCAAGTGTAACAGGTTTCCCGGGAATAAGCTCCAGGAAGTCGGCATGTAAAATGATGTCGGATACCGGATGGTATTGAATGTCTTGCAAAATAGTTTCGAAGCTCTCTTTGCCCAACTCAATTTTAATAATAAATACTTCCGGAGTAAAGATAATTTTTTTAAAATCTTTTTGGTCAAGGAAAAAGTGCTTTTGCTCTTTTCCACCATAGATTACACAAGGAACTTTGCCCTCTTTTCTCAGCTTTTTAGCATCTTTTTTCCCTACGTACGCTCTCAGCGTACCGCTCAATGATACTGTTTTCATGATATAAAATTTAATTATTTATTAATACTGGTCCCTAAATTAAACAAGGAGCTAATGGATTCAAAATTTTCTACTCGTTTGATTACTTCGGCAAAAAGTGTAGCGGTAGTGAGTACTTTTACTTTGTCGAAACCTTCCTTTATGGGAATGGTGTCTGTGACTATGATTTCGGAAAATGGCGAATTTTTCAATACTTCGCTGGCATTTCCGGAGAAGATAGCATGTGTGGCCAAGGCTCTCACGCTTTTGGCACCTTTTTCCATAACCAACTCACCGGCTTTGGTGATGGTTCCGGCTGTGTCAATAATATCATCAACCAGCACCACATCCTTTCCTTCTACATCGCCGATTAATTGCATTTTCTCAATAACATTAGGCCTGGAGCGTTGCTTGTAGCAAATGGCAAAGCCTGTGTTAAGACCTTTAGCATACGACGCTGCCCTGCGGGTTCCACCCGTATCGGGCGAGGCCATCATCAGGTTGGGCAAGCCAAGTTTTTTCAAATAAGGATAAAAAATAACCGAAGCGTACAGATGATCCACCGGGATATCAAAAAACCCCTGAATTTGATCAGCGTGCAAATCTATGGTTATCAACCTGTTGATACCAGCTGTGGTTAACAGATTGGTAATCATTTTTGAGCCGATAGAAACCCGTGGTTTGTCTTTTCTATCCTGCCGGGCATAGCCAAAATACGGGATAACCGCCACAATTTTACGGGCAGATGCTCTTTTGGCAGCATCTATCATCATCAGCAATTCCAAAATATTATCGGCCGGAGGAAACGTTGACTGGATGATAAATACATCGCGTCCGCGGATATTCTCTTCATAGGAGGTCTGAAACTCCCCATCAGAGAAATTAATAACCTCTGATTTACCCAGCTTACTTCCGTAAGAAATTGCAATTTTCTCCGCAAGGTAACGGCTTTGCCGCCCGGAAAAAATACTAACTATTGGCTCCCGCATGATGTAGTTGAATAATTGAAATGCGGTGCAAAAATAATATAAAAACGGATGTAAAACAGGCGCTTATTTATTTTTTACGACATTTTTAGCGCGTTTTTTTACAGATAGTTGCAGGAAACGAAAGGTGCGTAGCTGTTCTTTCTCACGAAATTATTGTTTCAGCACCACCTTCATATATACCGGATTATGGTCGCTGTCGGCAAAATTCAAATCGATGGTTTTCACCCGCAGCAGTGTAACATTGGGCGAAATAATAAAATAGTCGATGGTGGTGGTACCGTTTTCGCCCCTGACAAACGGCTTGTAATTCTGCCGGTTTGAAGGTGCCGAAGGGTCGTAGGCCCATCTCCATGATGAGGGGAAGATTTTATTGCTCATTTGTACCTTCGTGGGGACAAAACGGTTGCCGTCAAAATTCCCTGCCGGTCTGAAGTTTGGCGGATTGGCGTTCCAGTCGCCACCGGCAATCACATAATTTCCTTTTGCATACTCTTCCAGCATTTTTTTCTTCAAAACATTAAGTTCTTTCACCCGAAGCAGGCTGTCGTAAACGTAAGCTGAGTTGTGTGTGTTCATAATTACCAGATCCTTGCCGTTAGCCAAAGGAAAACGCGTGAGGATAAAAGCACGGTCCAGCAAAAACAACTTTTTCGGCCAGGATGCAATGAGTGGATATGCATACCGTGTTGCTTCATCATACGGATAATCGGTTAATGTCATCAAGCCGCTTTTCACTGCACCCAAAGGATCATACCAGGGAACAGGGACAAACGGACATTTATAATTGAAAGCAAAAATGGCATGGCTTCCTTTTTGGGCTTTGGTAATTGCTTTCACCTCGTTAAAATCATAGGAGCGATGCGAATGCATGTCCACTTCCTGAATAAACCAGAAATCGATGGAGTCATTGGAAGTAACGAAATGCTCTATTCCATTCAGGTATTTTTCGACCATTTTTTTTGACGGGCGCACCTTTGTCCCGCCATCATAAAAGAAATCCATCTCCGCTCCAAGGCCTGCATACCCAATGTTCCAGGTCATTAAGTTAAAGGTGTCTTTGTCCAACGGCTCAATAGTTGAGTTGCTTTCACTCATGAGGTTAATTACCTTGGCGGGACGATAATCGGTAACCGAAATATAAGTTAGAAAACCTGCAAACAGGATAACAACTGTTAAAATGACGTAAAGAAAAATTTTGAAAAACTTTTTCATGATGGTAGAATTTTGCCCAAATTACTAAAAAAATATTATTTTACTGTCATTTTAGTGGTAAATTGTTTTTACGTACAGTGTCAAAGGCATCCCTTTGGAAGAAGACCGAAGTTTTTCTTTAACAATACTCCGGTAAAAAATTCTATCCCGCTGATTATCAAATAGATGGAAGCATAAAACAATAAAGATAACTTATTGATATTCAGACCTTTGCGTCTCTACCGGCTTTGCGAGAACGAAAAATTACCGGAGTATTGTTTAATACAATGCTAATAAATCTATTATTGATACCGGTCACTACATATTATGATACTAAAATCGGTACTACTGCAAATTTAGTGGAAGATTGATGCATTGTGTAATTATTGTTGCCGGAGGTCAGAGGTCAGAAGCCGGAAGTCGGAAGAAAATTGCTTCTTGAATACAGTATCTCAACATGCACAATCCGGTATAAATATTAGATTGGTTTGCTTTTGTATGAATGAAAAAACTTCCGTCTTCGGTCTTCTGACTTTTCTTAATAAGTGTACATTGGATACTACAAAAATAATTTACCCACTAAAATGGTAGTAGAACCCTAAAATCAAAGATGCTTTCCGACTTCCGACAATTCAATCATCACACGAGACAACAGTTTTCCACTAAATTTGCAGTAGTACCAAAAAGTCCTGGTTTTAATTCATACCATTTTCCTCAAGTATTAAAAGAAGTTTTTAACATTTAGCCCCTTTTTAACTACTCAACATCTTCTAACGGGTTTTACTTTACACTTTCTATTCATAGGGCCAGTGTCATTTCTTTCATCGCATCGAAGCTCTGACCAGAGGACATGCGTTTATTTGTAATGTGAGGAAGAAGATACCGGTAATTCATTCAGGTTGATTCCTTTCACCTGTAAATAAAAAACCAGAATCCCCACAAATGTTGCCAGTCCGGCAAAATAAAACACATACCGAATCCCAACCGTTTGCATCAAAATTCCGGATATTAAAGGGGCAACAACCATTCCGGCAGACAATGCCATCATATATAAACTGGTGGAAATCCCCATACCGTATCTTCTTCCAATAATAGTATTAATGGCGGAAGTAGCCGGTATTCCCAAAGCCCGTCCTGTACCCCAAAAAACGTTCAACAACAGCAGTAAATAAAAATTACTTGTCATCGGTACCAGAACCAGGCTGATCACCGTAAGAACGCCTCCTGTCATAATAATCCTGAGTTTTGAAAATCGGTCTGCTATTTTACCAAAAGGAATCTGCAGAAAAGACAAAAAAAGAATATTTGTTGTTAGCATAATTCCCACCTGAAAAGTGGTAATCTTAAAAGAAAAGGCATATATGGATAAGAAAGACATGAGAGATCCTCTACCCAGTGCAGAAACAAACCGAAAAATAAGCAAACCTCTCATTACTTTTAGCTTTAGCAGCCCTTTATATGAATGATTTCCTTTTCCATTATTCTGCTGAAGATAAAATTTATCTTCAGGAAGAAAAAATAAGGCTAAAAGAAAAGCCAAAGCAGTTACTGAGGTCAGGGCATAAAATGCCGAATCAATCCCATAGGCATCATTTAGTACTCCCCCTAATAAAGGCCCCATTCCCAAACCAAGAAAGCGGGAGACGTTAAAATACCCTATGTATTTTCCTTCCTGACCCTTAGGTGAAATATCACCTATAAAAGCCATGATAATTGGAAGAATCATCGCGGAGGCAAATCCCTGAAAAAATCTTACAAGGGAAAGTAGATATACATTGCCGGCAAAAACATACGCCAAAGAAAACAGACTGTATAAAAAAAGTCCGATAGCAATAATTTTTTTTCTTCCCTTTTTATCAGAAGCTTTTCCTATTAACGGAACAAACACCAGTCGTGATAAAGAATAAGAGGAAAAAATAATGCCAAGCCAAATGCCGGAAGCCCCCATATTTTTTGCGTAAAGAGGCATTAATGGGGCAATGATACCCATCCCCAACATCGTGGCAAAAGCCGAAAGGGATAAAACAAAAAACGTTCTTTTTTTAAACACGTTGTTTTTCTGTCTTGCAAAGATTGTACTTTATTATGGTTCATCACAAAGATGGATACTTTGCATGATGCAAGTTAAAGATTTTCAGTTTGAAATTATTAGAAGTCCCCCTTAATATTATCATCAAAGGGATGTCGCCGGATTAATCCGGAAAAACCATAAAAAAAGTCCGGTTTTCGCCGGACTTTTTGCTTCTTGCTCGTCCACATTTATGAAATCTTAATCTGTTTGGTCAGTTTCGCTTCTTCATCTTTCTTAGGCAGTACAATGTCCAGAATGCCGTTTCTGTAATCGGCTTTAATCTCATCAATGTCAATCGTCTTAGGTAAAGTGAACGAACGGCTGAAGCTGTTGTACACAAACTCTCTGCGTGTGTAGTTGTCTTCTTTTTCTTTCTTCTCGTTCCTGGTTTCAACCGAAATAGTCAGCTGGTAGTTGTCCAGGTTGATTTTAAAATCGTCTTTTTTCATGCCCGGAGCCGCTAATTCCAGAACGAATTTGTTCTTTTCTTCTTTGATGTTTACAGCCGGAATGTCACCGCTGGTTTCATCAACACGACCCAAAAAATTTCTTTCAATGTTTTCGAGCAGGTCGGTAAATGTCGGATACTGATTAAATTTTA
>ENA-ORDP01001297-ORDP01001297.1-marine-sediment-metagenome-genome-assembly--contig:-NODE-1297-length-14000-cov-2.863105_pt1 | contig 14000 bp, 18 predicted proteins | sample MGYA00248627_ERZ508539 | MGnify/ENA primary metagenome ERZ508539 (study PRJEB26208, sample SAMN05571518) | marine sediment metagenome | biome: deep sea; feature: Hydrothermal vent; material...
GACATTCAAACTCGCGAAGACGATCTCGATAGGTATCCGGACATTTTCCACATTGGCGAGAACGACAACGAAGACGGTCTCGGCATTAAAGGGTTTCAGCCTACTGACCCTCAATAGGAGATTCGCATGGCGCTCACTATGAACGTTACCGTCAAGGCGGACATGCGAAAACTCAGTGAGATTAGAAGGAAACTGATTAAAGCAGCCGAGCAAGCTATTCAAGTCGGCTTTTTTGACGGGGTTCCTCACCCGAACGCACCTGGTCGTACAATAGCAGAGATCGCCGCGATCAACGAGTTCGGATTACCAAGCCAGAACATCCCCGAGCGACCTTTCATGCTCGCTTCGATACGAGACACTTCCGCTCCTTCTTTTATTGCGGCTGGTTTCAAGAAGATGATCAACGGCACCGGCTCCGTAGCATCAATGCGGTCTAACACTGCCAAGCGTATGCGGGATGAGATGAAGATAACAATCATCGAGTTCAGTGAGCCTGGAAACGCACCATTCACGATCGCCAAGAAGGGCTTCGATAATCCACTGACCGAGACCGGAACCTTGGCTCAAAGCGTTAAGTTCAAAATCGGTCGAAGGCGATAATGGATACCGTAGCAGAATTTGAGTGCATACCCGGAAGGACTATAACGCGAGAGCGTCATACGGCCAGCGAGTACGGCACTGACGGACGATGGGTTGACCTGCCACCAACCGTTGACCTCTTAATCCAAGGCGTAGTTCATCCAGCTACGTCGAAGAAGAGTCTTTCGGAAGCAATGATTCGAGAGATAGATAACAATCGTAGCCGGAAGATGGTGGTTGTGTACTCCGTTCCGGATACTTGGATGACCGAAGACGAAGCATTAGGAATCAAGGCCGACATTATGGTGTACCTCGGAGAGAGATACGAAGCGATGATGGTCGATGAGTGGCGGTCCGGAGTATTGGACCACGACAAAACCCTGATGGCCAGACTGGACTTGCGCGATGGCGATTAACACCGACATCATCGAATCCGAACTGGTTCCCGTTTTCCAAGGTTTGTTTCCGGCATTCGTCGCCGACCCAACAGTTGACATTCGTGTGGTAGTCGGCGAGCAAGGCGACCCTAGGCCGCAGGAAGAAACCTACGTCAACATCCGTGTTGCAGATTTTCGGCAGGTTGGCCGAGAGAGAGTCCACCAGGTAGACGCCGGTACGGACCTTACTAAAGTCGAGGGTGACTATCGACTTGAATTACGAGTCCGATCAATCGGAGTCGGAGCAAAACAAGCTATCAGCAGAGTGCAGTTCGGTTTGAACCGTCCGGACATCCTCGACGCTTTCGAGACGTTGGCAACACATCCGATTGCTCTTTCTGATAGTACAGACATGATTCACATTCCGATTTTGACTGACACGGAGTGGGAAGAACGTAGCCAGATGACGATCATTTTCTTCCTTGAACAAGAGGAAGACATCGACCTTGGTAGAATCGAGAAGCTAGACACCCTCGACGGTACTTTGGAAGGAGCGTTGTCTTCACCAATTAACACGAGCACCGGTCCAATTACAAGACCATAAGTGCAGGAGCTGACATGAGCCTCAATGAAATCGTAAATGTCAATATCAACGTCGAGAACGTTGCCGTCTCACGGCAGTCGTTCGGTACGATGTTGCATCTTGGCTTGACTAAGGTTTTTACCGAGCGTTCACGAGTATACACAAGTGTTGCGGGACTTTTATCTGATGGCTTTGCTGCCTCCAGCACAGAAGTCGCGGTTGCCACGGCTGTTTTCAGCCAGGCTATCGTTCCTCCGTCAATTCGAATAGGCCGCCAGCAGACTGATGACATCGTTATCACGCCGGTAACCATCGTGGACAACACCGACTATACCGTAACGATCAACGGTACGCCTTTCACAATCGATTCCGGCGTTGCCGCGACCGCGATTACCATCGCCACCGCGCTTGACGTTGCGATCAATGCCGGTGCAGAGCCGGTAACATCAGTGGACGGAACTGGTTTCATTACCTTGAATCCAGACGTTGCTGCTACACCCTACTCGGTAAGCGTCACAGCTAACCTATCAGCCGCCCCGGATGCTGCTGGTGCAGAGACCTTGACCGTTGCAATCGCCGCGGTTCAGGCCGACAACGATGAGTTTTACGCCTTCACAATGCAAAGTCACGCAGTTGCGGACGTTTTGGAAGTGGCGGCGATCATTGAGACTCTGAAGAAAATCTACATCTTCTCATCTGCCGATGCCGACATCATCACGTCTGCCGCAACAGACATCTTTACGCAGCTCGCAGCGTTGAATTACGCTCGAACCGCTGGCCTGTACGATCCGGATGCCAACGTGGCCTATCCGGAAGCTGCATGGCTCGGTGTTATGCTGCCGAAAGACCCTGGTTCAGCAACGTGGGCGTACAAGACACTCGTCGGTCAAGACGCTGACTCCATCTCGCCGACCGAGAGTTCAAACGCTCGCGGCAAGAACGGCAACACTTACGAAACGATAGGCGGGCGCGACATTACTCGATTCGGCACCAGTGCTGAAGGCGAGTTTATGGACATCACTCGTGGAGTTGATTGGCTTGAGAGCCGAATGCAAGAGCGCATCTTCTCCCGCCTGGCCGCCGCCGACAAGATTCCGTACACCGAAGCTGGTGTCGCAATCATCGAAGCCGAGATTCGAGCACAACTCATTGATGGTATTGCCGCTGGCGTTGTCGCTGCTGATCCTGTCTTCGAGATCGTCACCCCGGTTGTCGCAAACATCCCGGCCGTTACCAAGGCGACTCGTTGTCTTCCGGCCATTACTTTCACAGCAACCCTCCAGGGCGCGATCCACAAGGTCATCGTCACTGGCAGCGTAACCGTTTAAGGAGCTGAACAATGTCCGCCGAAACATACTCACCTAAAAGGGTCGAGGTAATCGTCAACGGTGTACCGATCCGTGGCTACGCAGATGGCACCTTCGTTAATGTCGCACGTAATTCGGATTCATTCGCAACCAACGTCGGCGCAGATGGAGAGGTCTCTCGTACTGCCAGCGCGGATCGCACCGGTAAAGTTACCGTAACCCTGCAACAGACTTCAGACTCGAATGACTTCCTGTCTGGTCTTGTCACCGCGGATGAGCTGACGTTGAATCTTCAGTTCGTCCTCATGGTCAAAGACACGAACGGTCGTACGCTTCTCGTCTCACCGTGCGCGTGGATTGACAAGCCCGCTGATAGCGAGTTCGGTAATGAGCTTTCTAATCGCGAGTGGATCATCTCGTGCGCCGAGTTGAACGGCCTCATAGGTGGCAACAACTAAGTTAACGGGGCATGACCGCGTTAGCTTGACAAATTGAGTAGCCCGACTTACTAATTGCAGGACCGCACAGGTCCGGGGCGAACGAAAGTCGGGAGTTCTCCGGGGGGGCAGGGACGCGCCCGACCTTTCACTTGGAATCGTCCGAGCAGCGCAGTCACCGTGGAGCGAGAAGATCGTAACGGAAGTGACGAATGCTCTTTCATATGCGAAGGCGCATAAACCTGATTGACAGCAGGAGTGTATCATGCAAACAGGAATTGACGTAATAATCGGCGAGAAGACGTACACCGTTACGACTTTCGCCGCGTTCAAAGGCCTCTCTTATCTCCAGAAGTTATTGGCGATCGTAGGCCCAAGTATCGGTGAGGCATTCTCCACCGGAGCAGCAGGTGACAATGTTGCGCTGGGCGAACTCACGCTTGATCAAGATGTTCTCTCGAAGGCGATTGCATTGCTTATCGAGAACCTGGATAAAACCAACGTAGCGAAGCTCGTTACGGATATGGTTAAGGACGGAGTGACCGTGAATGGTCAGACTGTTCCGTTTGACCAGGAGTTCTCCGCGAACTACGGCGCTCTCGTCACACTCGTAGGAGCGATCATCAAGGAGAACTATTCGAGTTTTTTCGGCGAAAGCGGTTTCGGCGGGCTACAAGAACTACTAGCCCAACCGCAGTCGAAGCCCGAATAGCTGAAGAGTCTGAACTTAATTGGATGATCTGGCGACTTGTACTCGCCGAGAATCTTAAAGACGGTCTCGTTGATATTCAACGCCACTATTCAGTGGAGGATGTTTATGATGCTCACGAAGCTCTGGACATACTCGAAGCGTTGAACAAGGAGTCATCAGACAAGGCGAAGCAAGAGGCTCAGTAATGGCTCAAATTAAAGTTGCTGACATCTTCGCTCAACTGGGCATCCGAGCAGACGTTCGTAAACTCGATGCGTTCCAGAAGCGATTGGTCAATGTAAAACGTCAGCTTCTCGATCTGAAGCGGCTTGCCCGCACCCCACTTTCCCCTAATACAAACATAGCAGCCGTTCGGGCGCTCAACACTGAGCTTGCCCGTACGCAGCGTCTTGCGCGTTCGATACAGCAGCAAGGACCAATCAGAGTACGCCGAAGCGGCGGCGCGGGAGGCGGCCGAGGCGGTAGCGGAGGCGGAGCGGGCGGAAGACTTGGCGGGTTCGGAAGCGGCCTGCTTGCGGGAGGCGGAGCGGGTCGGGTTCCTGCCGTCGCACGTAACTTCGTCGGAGCGTTCACCGCCACTCTGGCGGTTAGAAAACTGTTCCAAGCATCCGCTCAACTCCAGGGTATCGAGGTTGCTCTCGGTGCTGTTACACGCGAAGGTCAAACAACTGCCGAAGTTATGGCGTTCCTTCGCGGAGAGGCCAACCGACTAGGCTTCGACTTCGCTTCTTCGGCGCTTGAGTATGCCAAGCTCGCCGCTGCCGGTAACTCGGTAAACCTAGAACTAGAAACAGTAAATGAAGTATTCATCGCAGCTCAAGAGGCCGCGAGGGTCTTCAACTTATCTGTGTCCGATACAGAAGGCGTATTGAAGGCATTTACGCAGATCATATCGAAAGGTAAGATCACGGCGGAAGAGCTGCGTAATCAGTTGGGCGACAGACTTCCTGGTGCGGTAGGTATCTTCGCCAAAGCTCTCGGTGTCACTACCCAAGAGCTGAGTAAGATGCTGGAGACCGGTCAAGTTCTCGCAGACGATAAAACTCTTCTGGCTGTAGCTAAAGAACTTCGATCCACAGTAGCTTCTCAAGTCGATAAAGCTTCAAAGAATTTGACGGCATCATTGAATAGATTCACCACAGCTTTCTTTGAATTCAGTGCTAGTATAGGCAGGGCGGGAATCAATGATGTCTTCCAGGTGTTCCTGGATGGCTCGACGGTGCTTCTTAAAGCCTTGGCCCCTGCATTCAGGGCGCTAGCGTTCGCTATTAACGCCTTGCTTATTCCGTTCAAGCTACTGTTTCGAATCTTCAGCCGGTTAAACTTCGAGGCAATGCCGTTGCTTCTTAAAGCCATAATCGTATTGACTGGCGCAGTCATCGCAGCTACCGTTGCAAATAAACTGTGGGCGCTGTCTTGGGTTAAAGCACTTGCTCCAATACTCGGCATGATCGCTATCGGTACTGCGATCATCTTAATCATTGAAGATTTGAAGGTAGCTATGGATGGTGGCAGCTCTGTCATCGGTGACATGGCCGAGAACGGTGGGTTCCTTGCATCTACATTCGCTCAGATACTTCTTGTTATCGGAGAGACAATTTCATTCATGGCGCAGCTCACGGCAGCGGTATTCAATCTCAGTTTCGACGGTCTAGTCGAATCAGCTAAACGATTCGTAGAACAGCTTCAAAGGCTCAACTTCATTTCCGCCAGCAGCGAAAAACTGGTGGAATTAGCGGAGGCGATCGGAGGAGTATTCGGAGGAACGAACGCCGAGGAAGCCGGTCGATTGGCTACTCAGACAACCTTCTTCGACCCTAGCCGTATTCCTAGATCGGGCGCAGGCGCAGCAGGCTCTACAAACGTCGAAGTAATCATTAAAGGCGACACAGAAGTAGTCGCAGGAGTCGCTGCACGAGTGAACGACGGACAGCTAAGACAGGCACACGGCGAGTCACCGAGTAACGAATAATGGGTACTTCTATCATAAGGAATAATGGGACGATCATCTTCTTTGATGCCGCGGAAAGCGTTGTCAGGAGTCTCCCGAGTAGAGTTACTTCGCACCCTATCGAGACCGGCGCGACGATCAGTGATCACATCGTCACCGATCCGATTACGATCTCTGTTACCGCAATCATATCCGACGCTGCGTTCCAGTTGACCGACGTTGATACTTTCTCTGAGAATAGAACCGTCCAGTTTCCTGACAGACAGACACGAAATACAGAAGGCGAGCTTCAGACTATACCCGGAGCAGAGATAACCCGAAGAGTGGCAATAGCCGGGCGTTCCTTGAAGGTACTGCAAGAGCTTGAAGAGATACGGGACGGACGAGAGAAGTTCATAATCGAAACTCGTAACGAAGTATTCGATAACATGGTGTTTACTTCCTTCCAGGTTCCTCGTGACGCATCGACAGGCGAAGCGTCTCGGGTTATATTCACTGCACAGCAGATTGAAGAAGTGCAACGCCGGTTCGCTACTATACCGCAGGCGGTTGCATCAGAGGACGCCGACAAGGCGTCAGAGAATGCAGAGACAGGTCGGCAGTCAACAACGGAAGTCGAGACTTCGATTTTGAAAGGAGACGTAATCGGTAACCTGATTGAACTCCAAAATCCCGACATTGATATTGACACCGCATTGAATGTTTTAGGTAATAATTAAGATGCCAGTCGAAGTACCGGTTGCAAGTTTGAATGCTCAGTCTAGTCAGACTGTGAGTCTGGACACTATCGTCTATCGAATGACGTTCACGTTCAACACTCGCTGTATAGCGTGGGATTTGTCTATCTCGGAACAGAATGGTAACGAGATCGTATCAGGCATCAAACTATTGCCTGGAATAGACTTACTCGACAGGCACAAAGACCCTCGACTTCCGCCTGGACTTCTCTGGGCGGTGGATGTACAAGAAGGCGATAACGCACTTCGACCAGGACGAACACAACTCGGATCGAAGATGAAGCTCGTCTATGTAACCGAAGCGGAAAAAGATGCCCTTATTTCGGCGTGAATATAAACTGATCGTAGGTAGTGCTGGCGAGCAAGATACCGGCAGTCTCATCGAAGACTTGCAAATCACTTTCAAGGTGGTTCGCACGTCTGATGCTGCAAAGAACAAAGCTACGATTCGAGTATTCAATCTGTCACCTGATACTCGATCCAGATTCGAGGATAGCGATAACGATGATACTAACAACCCGGTAATCATACTTCAGGCGCAGTACGCTGAAGATGTCTCCGATAGCTCATCAACGAGAGGCTTTCAGACTGTGTTCACTGGCCAGGTCGTTAACGCGATCACGTCGAAGGTCGGACCGGACCTGATTACACAAATTGAAGCGCAGGATGGATACGTTCCACTTCGAGAAGGCCTGGTTGGACAATTGCCTAACCCGGCTGGCAGAAACTTTCCCGCAGGCACTTCGCGCAGAGTTGTGTTGAACCAGCTTATCTCCGACCTTGGAGTTCCGGTTGGCGAAATTCGAGACGGGGGTTCTCTCGATGCTAGGTTCGAGAACGGAGTGACTATCGAAGGACCGATTCGACTGGCACTTGATTCGTTATTGGATGCAGTCAACATAGATTGGTCTATTCAAGATGACTCATTCGTAGCGATACGGAAAGACCTCGCATCGGATGAGCAGATAATTGTACTCAGTCCGACCACTGGCCTGATCGGAAGTCCGCAGGCAAGGAAAGCGAAAGCAAACCGAACTACCGGGGCAGAGAACGAAAGCAGCGCAGGTATCAAAGTTAAGTCGCTCTTGTCGCCAACGTTATTGCCGAATCGAAGAGTCCGAGTGATTAGCGAACAATACCCTGACCCAGGTACGATTTTCAAAGCCACGAAGGTCACGCACTCCGGCGACTTCCGCGGCACAAACTGGACCACCGAAGCAGAACTTGTGGAGTTCGTAGCAGCATGAGCACGCCTGACCTAAGCACCGTAATCATGGACGCAATTAAGTACCAGCTCGCGGAGACCAACACCGCGATCCCGGCGCGTATTCTTGATTACGACCCGGCTACGCAGTCAGCCTCCGTCGAGCCGTTGATCAAGAAACGATACAAGGACGGCCGAGTAATCGATCGTGCTCCGATCACTGGGGTTCCAGTTATCTTTCCGGCAGCGGGCGGCGGGATAATCACGTTCCCGGTCAAGGAAGGCGACACTGTTTTGCTGATCTTTAGCCAGCGCAGCATCGACCGCTGGGTCCAGAGCGATGGCCAGCCTATCGATCCTCTGGATAACAGAAAGCACGACATATCAGACGCAATCGCCCTTCCGGGCCTTTTCAACTTCAGTTCAGCATTGCAATCTGATCCGGATAATGTTATAATTAAGTTCAGCGGTGCTGAATTCGTAATGACTCCAGAGGGAGCTATCGAGATCAACGCGCCTGGCGGGCTCACCGTTAACGGCGACACCCAGTTCAATGGCGACCAAGCCACAGCCGGTTCCATCGACGCGACTGACGAGATTCATTCTGACGACGATGTGACCGGACCGAATATCAGTCTTGAGACACACACACACGCCGGTTCACCAACAGCACCCTCGGGCGTAGTGTCACCGACCGGAGAACCAATCTAATGCCTTTCGATCTTCGCCTTACCGATGGTGATGTTGTAGTCGATCCGTTCGACTTGCAACTCAACAACGAAGGACTTGAAGCGGTTGGACAACGGATATTGATCACGCTCAATACGTTTAAGGGAGAATACTTTCTTAACACCGAGTTCGGTGCGCCTTGGTATCAAACTGTTTTCCGTAAAGGCGTGTCCAAGAATTTGATCGATACACAAATCAAGAACGTAATTATCGCAGTGCCGGGAGTGCTGCAACTTCTTCAGTATACATCCGTGATCGACAGCGGCCTTCGTTGCATGAGCATAACCTTCAAAGCTCGTGTTGAGGAAGGCATAGTTGACCAGACTGTTGTTATAGGAGGCGGCGGCGGAGGACCAGCTTCGGGCTTTGCCATATTGAAAGAAGACGGAAGCTTCCTGTTACAAGAAGATGGCTCGTTCATTCTACAAGAGACACCATAAAGAGAAATACCATGCCTGATCTTCCAATCTCCGGCTTGACTCCTGCTACCAGCTTACTGGCGGGAGATGAGTACGGCATAAACCAAGGCTTGAACTCGCGCAAGGTCAACTACCAACAGTTGTTGGCGTTGCCTAACATCGATGTTCTTATTAGCGGGACTCCGTTCAGTACTGCAACAATCGGTAGGGTGCTAAACGCTACAGCAGCGGTAACTATGACCACTAAGACCGCTGTCGAGGCCGACCAGCTCGCCATCGAAGCGGGGACTATGTGGCCTATAGAAGCGACGGGAGGTATCGTTACTGTTGCTGAAGGTGTCGGCGTTACTCTTGAGTTCTATGACGGCTCTTCAATAACAACCGGACCTAAAGCTGTTTCGATAGGTGCCACGGCAGTTCTTCGTAAGATTAGCGACACGGTTTATCGCATCATGACAAACGAGACTCCCGCCGCAGGCGGAGGTTCGCCTGGCTTAGAGATTATCCAGAACATTGGCGAAACTCTTCCGGCAGGTGGACTGTTTACATCTACAGCCTTTGACATAGCTGCTGGCGATGTAATCGTTTACGAGATCATGGCTGATAAAGATAACGGAGACCAAGTGTCGCTTGGCTTCGACGTTACTAACATAACTATTCCCAATCTTCAAATGGACAGCAATACCCAACTGGCGGATAATGTATATCTAAAAGGTATGCTAACCGTACAGGCAAACGGTACTCCCCAGCTCTCAGTTAGAGCAAACTATGTTAGGACTGTAACCGTTACAGAAGACTTCAATTCAGGAGTCGGTACGGCTATCGTCGGCACGGTGTCTGTTAACATCACGATCGATGAACAGATATTTTGTGATGACTACCGAATGAAGGGCTACATAGCAAGGGTTCTGTAATGAGTGTATTGCAATACTTAGCTGGTATGTCGTCAGGTTCACTCTTACTGCCGGTTGTCACAATGACCGACACCGAGGTTCGTACTGCCGATGGCGACGGCTTCGACAACACATTTATCGTGACCGGCAACTGGACTGAGAATGTCGATGCACTGGAGTTCACGACCACACACTTCGAGGCCGGATCGCAGGGTAACCCTACTCCTGGCGCTTTCCCTGGAGGAGCATGGGCGACGATTGACACACTAGCGTCGGGTGATGCTATGCAGTGGGACAATGGGCTGCTTCATCCGCCTGACGGCCCTGCCTCCTTCATAGATTTCCTCGCCAGCTTCCCGTCGCCACAATCAGTGTTTCAAGACGGCCTGTGGTTCCGCATACTGGTCGTGGCCAAGGGCGCAGACGCCGACAGCTTGCCGTTTGAGTTTTTCTACGCGGATGAAGAAAGCTAATGACACTCGATTCAAAGCGTTCACATATCTTCAATAAACGGATTACATCATGGCATTCGGATTAGAAAGCACAGGCTTCACGCTTAAACGATTGACGGACATTATCACGTCAATGAAGGCTCAGGCTGTCGCTATCTTCGGTGCCGACATCACAACCGACGAAGATAGTGTATTCGGTAATTTGATCTCAGTTCAGGCCGATGAACTCGCTACGCTGTGGGAGGGGATGCAAGAGGTTTACAACTCGCAAAAGCCTGACGCAGCAGAAGGCGTTCAGTTGGACGACGTTGCAGACCTTAACGGCGTAACTCGACTTCCGGCTACGTCTTCTGTCGTCGGCGGTGTCTTGACAGGTACAGCGGCCACAGTCGTACCTGCTGCATCAATCGCGTCGGTTGATCCGACGAACGAACAATTCAGTCTCTTGGCGGCGGTGACGCTCGACCCCACAGCACCGGTTGGGGTCGTCGTTACGGCTTCTGGAATCGATGCCACTTACACAGTGACTATTAACGGTACGCCCTTTACACACATCGCGGTTGCGCAAACAGCAATCGTCATCGTTGCAGCTTTGAAAGTTCTAGTGGACGCCGGTTCGGAGCCAGTTACATTCTTGGACAACACGGATGGTACGTTTTTCCTGTCTGCCAACGATCAGACTGTTGTATTCACACTCGCGCTTACCGCCGAGTTATCTGTTGGTAATGTATCGACACCGGGAGTCTTCAACTCGATCAACACCGGACCAATCGAAGCTCCTCCGTCTACGTTGACGCAGATCGACACTCCGGTATTCGGCTGGTCCTCGGTGACTAATCCCTCAGTCGCAGCTCTCGGAAGCAACGTCGAGACCGATACTGCCTTCAGAATCCGCAGACGGCGCTCTGTGAGCATAGCGGGCTCGGGCACTGTCGATGCTATAACAGCCAACATCTTGGACGTTACAGGCGTCACGGATGCGTTTGTTGTTGAGAATCGCACGTTCGCAGTTGACTCTGACGGACGACCGCCTAAGTCTTTCGAGGCTGTAGTTACTGGCGGCGACGACGCTGCCATAGGCCAGGTTATCTGGGACCGTAAGCCAGCAGGTATCGAGACATTCGGTACGATCGTTACTGCACCGCTTGATAGTCAAAGCGTGGCACGAGTTGTGAACTTCAGTCGTCCGATTCAAATCTGGGTCCACTTGGAGATCGACTATACGCTGTACCTTGAAGAGATATTCCCAGGAAACGGAGAGGCTGCAATCGCGCAGGCTGCTTCTGACGCTGGTAACTTACTTGGCATCAACGAAGATGTAATCCTTCAACGACTGCAAGGACCGATCTACGACGCAGTTGCAGGCATCGGTACATTGGCGATTCGCCAAGCCGTATCGGCTACAGAGTTCGGTCCTCCCGGTGCGTTTACGGCAGTCAACCTTCCAATCGGCGCGACGGAGATCGCGAACTTCGCAGTTACACGAATCACGGTGACGGCAGTATAGCATGGCAATCGAGCAGATCACAAACTATGATGAGATTGCACGAGCGAGGATGCTTGAGCAGTTCAAGCTCACTTGTGCTCCGCAGCTCGACGGGCTTGTGCAGATGTTCGCGAGTGAGATTCAAGAGATCGAGGACGTTCTGTTCCAACTGATCTTGGAAAGAACGGTGACCGTCGCCATAGGTGCGCAACTGGACATCATAGGAAACATAGTCGGCATCGACCGCGAAGGTCGAACGGACGCCGACTATCGTGCATCGATACTCGTGCAGGTTCAAGTCAACAATACTGGTGGTGAAGAGGCGGCCTTAGCTGCGTTGCTTGAGAACCTTGTTAACCCAGTCACGATTGACATTGTGGAAACATTCCCGGCAGGACTCGACGTTGCTATCGACGTAGTAGGAGTTCCGCTTTCAACAATTCAACTTTTACGAAGAGCGATTGCTGCGACAGTCAGTATTCAGTTTTCACAAGTCGCTCCCGGAGAAACGCCATTCGCGTTTGCAGGTTCCGCTTTCGGCGATGGGTTCGGAAATCTCGTAACACCAACGGACGGAGGCGTGTTCGCCTTCGTGGTAACAGGATAAAATAATGGCTACTCAACCCACAGTATTTCCCCGCTTCGCCGTCTTAGACCTAAACAACGGCACAGGCGCAGCACCTAACGTAGTCGAGCCTTCTGCTGGTAAGAAGGACACCGGCTGGAACGAAGGCGAGCGTCCTGCTCGTGAGACGTTCAACTGGTTGCATCGTATCACTAACGATTGGATCGAATGGTTCGATCAGGAACTCTCTGGTGGTGTCTTGACAGGTAACTTTCAAGAGCTTCCTGCGCTGCACTCTGGGCTAAACTTTGTTGTGTCTGCGGCAAACTTTAACTTCGGAGGTCAGTCTTTTTCAGAGATTCAAACCAGCACTGCTCTGATTGATGATGACGTAAATTACGTTCGTTACGACCACCTTGCACTCGACGTTGTAACCGGACTTGCTGCATTCCCAGGCGGTATAGACGAGATTCCCTTGTTCATCGTTACAACTGTTGCTGGCGCGATCACCAACGTCGTTGATGTTCGTACCTGGGCAACAATGCCCGACCTGAACACATCAATAAAAAACGTACAAGAGATTCGTACTGCCGGTAACGGTTACGACATCGTTGATCTTGGCCAGAACAACGCTACTCCGGCTCCTGATTGCGCCCTCGGAAATATCTTCCGACAGATTTTAACAGTACCTACATCTGTTACTTTCCAGATTCCATTAAACCCAGAAGCACTGTCTGCAAACCAGACTCAAGAGATTATTATTCTTCTCACGTTGAAGCCAGGGGATACAGCTTCATTCGTGTCTATTTATGACCTTGTTGGCAGACCTTCGTTTGGTGGAATAGAGTCTATAGAAGGCGGTGACTATGTTATTAGAATGGTTTATGATTCCATTCTGAATTGGATGGTAACTGTTGATGGACCGGACGCCGGAGTTGGAATAACACAAGGAAGCAAAATCCGTAAGTACAAGAGAAATGGCGAGACTAAGAATGTTGCCGGTGTTACCGATGATTCTGATTTGGCAAGTTTTCAACTCGGACTTGGGGTTTGGAGGGTTAAAGGATTCATACCGTACTTTGAAACCCCAGGTAACGGCGGCATAGATATGAATTGGCAAATCGGTGTCGGAACTGTTGTTTTTGATTCCGTCTGGGTAACATCTACTAGAGCAGCGGCAGGCTCCCCTGACCTTAATGAGTTCGGGCAGTTCAATATAACCAATGTAGTAGACCTAACCCTCGCCTTCGGGTTAAACGATCAAACATACGCACAGATTGACGGTACTTTTGAAGTAACGCTTCCGGCGACTATTGACTTTCAATGGGCTCCCGTTAACGCATCTGATCTTACTCTTCTGCCCGGTTCGTGGATTGAATTTGAAAGGTTAGGTCCGGGATAATAATATGTCTTGGGATTTAATCAAACAGGAGATCGGCACTAAGAGAGCCGGGGAGGATATGACCGCAGCCCGAGGCAAAGCGGTTGTGTTTAACTCACTTGACCGTTGGCAGATTGCCGGGTTAGCTGGCCCTCTTGCAGGACAGGCTCACGGAATACTGAGTAACA
>ENA-ORDP01001298-ORDP01001298.1-marine-sediment-metagenome-genome-assembly--contig:-NODE-1298-length-13991-cov-4.674871_pt1 | contig 13991 bp, 12 predicted proteins | sample MGYA00248627_ERZ508539 | MGnify/ENA primary metagenome ERZ508539 (study PRJEB26208, sample SAMN05571518) | marine sediment metagenome | biome: deep sea; feature: Hydrothermal vent; material...
TGCCAAACTTTCGCTCTGGTTGCGGACTGCCCAAAAAGGACGAAAACTAAACACCTTGAGCAACAACATTAAATGTGGGAACTCGCTGATTGACGATCCCGCAGTTGCAGGCGACAAAGCTTTTAACTGGCAAAAGGAATTCCCGAATATTTTCAGGAAGAAAGAGAAAAAAGCCTGGCACATAACCACCGCAACGCACAATTCACGGTACTCGCAGAGAATGTTCGATAATCATGTAAAATTGGGCGAATCGGTCTGGCTTGACGAAAAGGACGAAATAGCAATAACTAAAACCGTTGCTAAAATAGCGATAGAAGATAACCTGAACATAATAGAATATAATATCTGTGGCGACCATATGCACCTGCTGCTGGTCTGCGAAAAAGAAGAACGAAATGGAATAGTGGGGAAAATAAAAGGGATAAGTGGACGAAAGTATAATATCGAAAAAGGAATAACCGAACCGGAAAAGAGCGAAAGCGATACAACAAGGGGACATGTCCCCTTGTCCGTAACCGACGATAAGAAAAAGTATAATTCCCTCTGGACGCAAAAATTCGGCAAATCGGAAATAAAAGACGAAAACTACCTAAATAATGCAATAGAATATATACGCAATAACCGTGTAAAGCACGAGATACCTAAGAGTAAAGAGATAGAAAAAATAAAAAAAACATTCCTGTGTACTAAAGAACACGCATTCCGAACCGAATACGATGGTGGTTTTGATGTGGTGATTGGAAATCCGCCATATGTACGAGCTGAGTTGCTTGGAAATTTTAGTAGTTACTTTGAGAAAAACTACTCCGTTTATAACCCTTCCGGCGATTTGTTTTCCTATTTCTATGAGAAATCATTTCAACTGCTAAAGTTGAAAACCGGATTATTTGGCTTCATCTCCAATACTTTCGATAAAACAACTGCCGGAATCAGCATCAGGGAATATTTGCAAAAAGAAGTCTTGATCCTGAAATATATTGATTTTACAGAGGTGCAGATATTTGAAGGGGCAACCACTTATCCTGTAATAATTATCGCTCAAAATAAGAATGCAGTTAACAACACATTCCAATTTGTAAAAATTCCAAAGTCGGGCCAATCCCGTGTAATCGATATTGATTTGCACCTTCCGGTACAAGTTGCGCAAAGCTCCCTCAATAAAGTAAACTGGAGTTTTAAAAGTGAGTTGGCTGTAAAATTAATTGGCAAACTAAAAAAGAACAAAACGATTAGGGAACTTTATGGGAAATGTTATTATGGTGTAAAAACTGCGTTGAATGAAGCATTCATTATTCCAAAAACTTATAAAGTCGGGGAACATGTAAAACCAATATATGAAGGAAAAGAACTTTCAAAATGGGTTAGTCCGGAAAGTGTTCAACAACTGATTCTTTTTGAAAGCAAGTGGACAAAAAAAGTATATGGCAGTAATATTACAGAGGAATTAGCTCTCTCAAAATTAAAAAATGATTTCCCTGATTTAATAAACCACATTTTACCATTCGAGGCGAGGGCAAAGAAACGGTATGATAAAGGTGATTTCTTTTGGGAATTGAGAAATTGCGCCTATTATGATTTATTTGAAAAACCAAAAATTGTATTCCCCAACCTTCAAAACAGCAACAAGTTTGCTTTCGACGAAACAGGGGCATACATCAACGCCCCGGCTGTAATACTTCCAACAAACGATAAATTTCTAACGGCAATCTTAAATTCAAAATTGGTTTGGTATTTTCTCACAAATATTTGTGTAGTGCGTAGTGGTGGTTACATTGAGGTTAAACCGCAATACTTCGAGCAAATCCCTTTACCTGAAATTTCAGAACAGTTCAAAATTGATTTGGGGTTAGCAACTGAAAAGATTATTGCCAGCACTTCTGAAGCTCAAAAACTTAGCGGTAAACTCATCAAATTGCTGAGGAGTAATTTTGAGAATATAAAGATTACCAAAAAACTTGAAAAGTGGTTTGATTTAAGTTTTACCGAATTCCAAAAAGAACTGAAAAAGCAGAAAATAAAATTGTCCTTGTCAGAAGAATCCGATTGGATAGATTTCTTTGAGCAACAATTAAAAGAGTATTCAGGGATTTCAAACTCAATTACTTCTATTGAGAAACAAATTGACCAAATGGTTTATGAATTGTATGGTTTGACGGAGGAGGAAATTAAAATTGTGGAGGGGATAAACAAATGACCAACTCAGAAATCATATTATACACCACACCGCAAGGAGAAATTAAAATAGAGGTATTCCTGCAAGATGAAACTGTTTGGCTAACCCAGCGGGCAATGGGTGAATTGTTTGGGGTAGTAAAATCCACCATCAGCGAGCATCTTTCAAATATTTACAAAAGTGGTGAACTTGAAAAAGAGGCAACTGTTCGGAAAATCCGAACAGTTCAAAAAGAAGCAGGCAGGGAAGTGAGCAGAAGCCTTGATTTTTATAATCTCGATGCTATAATTTCGGTTGGCTACCGGGTAAATTCTCACCAGGCAACTCAAATTTACGAAGGACTATCGGGATAATTCGAGTAAATTTGAGGAAGGATGAGGGCTAATACCCGAAACTTCCCAAATCCGAACGTATGGTCAGCTTTTTGGTATCGGCAGCCTCCACCCGGCCAATAATTCGGGCATCCACATTAAAACTTTTTGAAATGGCAATCAGCGCTTCCGCAATACTTTCAGGAATATACAACTCCATGCGATGTCCCATGTTAAAAACCTGATACATCTCTTTCCACGGCGTACCGGATTGATGATGAATCATATCGAAAAGTGGAGGCACCGGAAAAAGGTTATCTTTGATAACATGCAGTTTATCAACAAAATGCAGAACTTTTGTCTGTGCGCCACCGCTGCAATGAATCATGCCGTGAATTTGTTTTTTATATTCTTTGAACATGGCCTTTATCACAGGAGCATAAGTCCGGGTGGGCGAAAGAACCAGTTTCCCCACATCGATGCCCGGCACCGGCGAAGGTCCGGTGAGTTTCAGGTTTCCTGAATATACCAGCTTATGCGGAACATGAGGATCGTAACTTTCGGGAAAGGCTCTTGCCAACACGTGTTCAAAAACATCATGACGTGCGGAAGTGAGTCCGTTGCTGCCCATTCCTCCGTTATATTGCTCTTCGTAAGTAGCCTGCCCGTAAGAAGCCAGTCCCACAATCACATCACCAGGTTGAATATTGTTTTCGATAATTTCAGAGCGTTTCATTCGGGCGGTAACCGTAGAATCAACAATTACCGTACGTACCAGGTCGCCCACATCGGCAGTTTCGCCTCCGGTGAGGTAAATCTCCACACCCCACTGACGCATTTTCTCCAGAAATTTTTCCGTTCCGTTGATGAGAGCTGCGATCACCTCAGCGGGAATCAGGTTTTTGTTGCGTCCGATGGTGGACGAAAGCAGGATGTTGTCTGTAACGCCCACACACAGCAGATCGTCGGTGTTCATCACAATGGCATCCCGGGCAATACCTTCCCACACGCTCAAATCGCCGGTTTCTTTCCAGTACATATATGCCAGCGCCGATTTGGTTCCTGCTCCATCGGCATGCATAATGTTACAATAAGCGCTATCGCCTCCGAGAATATCCGGGATTATTTTACAAAAAGCATTGGGATACAATCCTTTATCCATATTTTTAATGGCTGTGTGCACATCTTCCTTTTTGGAAGACACTCCTCTCCTCTCGTAACGCGATTGTTCCGGGTTTTTATTTTTCATCGAAAATCAGCTCGTGTTTTTGGGTGTTAAAATGGTATTTGCCGAACTTGCTGAGGATATAATCGCCGAAGACGATGCCGAAGTTCAACCGGTAGCTGACGATAACCGTCACATCTTTTACCGTTTTGTTGGCAATTCTTACCTCGTCAAAATGTATCACGGCATGGTCTGCAATAGTATTATTTTTCAGGACTTCTGAAGCGTTTCCTTCGAAGTTTTCTTTACTGATAACGCCATCGTTTAGCAGCCGGAGTGCTTTCTTCAGTGAAATCATACCGGTGCTGTTCCTCTCATAAACAAACGACTCGGCATAGCCATTAATCAGACAATTCGTTACGTACATTCCCGTTTTCTTATCTGCGATAAAAGTTACGCTGTTTTCGCTTGGATTGATAGCAATTTGAACTGTGCTGGTGTCCACGGCCATATTCGTCGATTTAGGCACAAAATCTTTGCGTAACACCCTGAATTCCGTACGCCGGTTAAGGGCAAAGGCTGCTTCTTTTTCGGCTTTACCCGGAAGAGAACTGATAAATGGACCATCCAGCGATGTTCCTTTTTTAAACAGGAAACCATCTTTTACAATATCTTTTTGCAGCACACGGGGTACTCTTTCGCCATAGCCTTTGGCCACAAGGCGTACGGGATCTATCCCCCGCATAATAAGGTAGTTAACTACTGAACGGGCACGTTTTAGTGACAATATATCGTTGTACTCTTTGGTGTCGCGTGAGTCGGTGTGCGAACCCAGCTCAATAATCAGGTTCGGATTTTCCCTTAAAGTCCGGATAAGCCCTTGCAACGAATCCTGATATTGTGGTTTCAGGTTCCATTTGTTCAAATCGTAAAGAATATCAGGCAGCACAATAGGTTTTCTCGAAATAGGATTCAGGACAATATCTTTTTTGAAATCTTTACTGAATTCAACCCCGGCTGTGGTAAACCTTCCGATGTTGTTGAAATAGTTACCCTTACTCGCTTTCACTTCGTAAGTAGTATTGGGTTTTATCTGGCTTTTGCCAAAAGAGTAGAAGCCCTTGTTGTTGGTAATAGTTTTCACCGTGAGACCGTGTGAGCCAACCAGCTGAACCGTTGCATTGGAAACACCAAACAAGGTCCGGTTGTCTGAAACTGTTCCCGAAAGGGTAAACTCCAGCGGTGGTTGGATGAAATAATAGATATCTTCTTTGCCGCGCCCACCTTTACGGTTAGAGCTCAAATAGCCCCATGCTTCGGTTGGATTGAAAATGATGCCGAAATCATCATACGTTGAGTTGATAGGATATTTCATATTGACAGGTTTCCCCCAATGGCCGGAGGAATCGATTTTGCTGACAAAAATATCCAGCCCGCCCATGCCGCCGTGACCGTTGGAAGCGAAATAAAGGGCAGTATCGCCACGCAGGAAAGGAAACATTTCATCGCCTTTGGTATTGATATTTGGTCCCAGGTTAACCGGATGACCGAAAGGGATATTTTTGCTCGTACGAACGGATACCCACAGGTCTTTCCCACCGGCGCCTCCTTTTCTATTGGAAGAAAAATAGAGAGTCAGTTCATCGCTGCTGAGTGTAGGTTGCCCGACAGTTTGTGTAGTATCCACACCACGGATGACAAGCCTGCGTGCCTGCCCCCAGGTGCGACCAATTCGCCTTGATACGTATATCTGACAACCGGTTTTTTTATCCGGAATTTGAGGGCAGCGGGTGAAATAAAGCGTGTTAAAACGGCTGTTGGCCTGTGCAGCTCCTTCGTTGGCTGAGGTGTTGATATGCTTGTTCTTATCCAAAAGAACCGGCGTACTCCATTCGCCTTTGCGATCCTGCCGTGCGATAAAAAGGTCACTGAAATTCTGCCCTGTCCATTTGTCCGTAGCTTTTCCGGTAACACCTTCGCGGGTGGAGGTAAAAACCAGTTCGTTGTAGTTACCTGAAATAAAGGCCGGTGCAAAATCCGCCTCACGCGAGTTGATTTTTCTTACATCAGTAACCTTATATTTTGAAGGGTTTTCTATCCAACCCTGAATTTTGGCTGTTGATTCGACGCCGAGCTTCCCACGCGGGTCACCAGGAACCCTTTCTGCATAAGCTTTGTATTGTAGGATGGCTTCATCATACTTTCCGTCAATTTTCAGTACATCGGCAAGATGCAACAGAACCCCGGGATGATTTTTTGCCCAGCCAAAACGCACCAATCTTCGGTAAGCACCTTCTGCACGGCGGTAATTTTCAGTGTAATAATAACAGTCGGCGAGCCGGTAAGTAATGCGGTTTTTCTCTTCGCGGTTGTTTTTTACTTTTGTGAAGGCCTTTTTGTACTTGTCAATAGCAGCGTAATATTGCTGCCTTGCAAAGAGTTCATCAGCAGCATGAGCGGGACTTTTCTTCTGGGCAACAGAAATCAACGGTAACAACGCTACCAGTATAAACAGAAAATATTTACTGTGTGGTGTTTTCATAGTTTCATGCTCCTGCCCTGCGTTTCTTCAACCTTTTAATATTTGACTTTTGCTTTTTATCTTTTAGTACTCACCGTATTTTCCGCAGGCATAATCTTTATTTCGTTTTTTAGCGTTTCATCCTGTTCCGGAACTTCCGTTTTTACCTTCTTCTTCGTTTGCTGAGCCGGTTTTGACCTGGTTTTTGTTTCAGTTTTAGTCCCCGGTTTTGTTCGAGGCCCGGGCTTTATCCGGGGCTTAGGTTTTATCTTCTCATCAGCGTTTATTTTCTTCACGGATTTTTTGGGAGCAGGTGCGGTTTCTTTCTTTTTAGCCACTTTTGCCTTAGTGGTCTTTGAAGTTGTTTTTTGGCTTGGCTTTTTAGCAGAAGCAGAGGCAGTTTTTGGTTTTGTACGTGCTTTTGGTTTCGGCTTTGGTTTCTTTTCTTCTGTTTTCACTTCCGCATCTTCATTCGGTTGTTCCTCAACAGATTCTTCCGCATCTTTTTGCTTCATGTAATCTTCCCGTTTTTTATCGCGGTCAATACGATTTGCCTCCCGGTTAATTTCGGTCTTCACATCCTCTGAAGCCCGTTTTATCTCATTGATAAATTTCCCAAGACCACGTGCCAACTCCGGAATTTTTCCAGGACCGAACACAAGGAAGATGGCCAGCACAATCAGGAAAACCTCTCCCGTTCCTAAATCAAAAAATAGTAAAATCAATTCTCTAAATTTTTGTATTGAGCAAAAGTAAAAAAAATCCCTATGAGCCGGAATTTATTCGTGTAAAGTTGTCTTTGATTTCTTCTGTTTTACCGGCAAACCACCACGGAAAATTTCTTTTTTTTGTAAGTTTCCCAGAGAATCATACGTCATCCATACCCCTTCCTGCATCGCATTTTTATACTGACCCTGCATAAGCAACTTCCCATTTATACCATAAACGCGAAAAGGCCCCTGTAAAGTGTCGTTCACATAAAATCCCGAGGTGGAAATTTTCCCATCTGGAAAATATTTTATCCAATGACCGTTTTTTCGCCCGTTTTTGAAATCAGTCAGTTCGGAAGGTTTGCCCGTTGATGGATAAAAAACAATGGTGGGGCCTTGTTTGATCCCTTTTCTATAATTTTCTTCCAGCACCAACTTCCCATCCACTTCGCTGAAATAGAGCCAGGTACTATCTTTTTTATGACCGATGAACCTTCCTTCGGCCATGGCCTTGCCGTCTAATTGAAACGATTTGACCTGTGCCACATGACTATCATCAGAATAAACCATTTTTGCTTTAAGCATTCCGGCAGGATAAAAATAGGTGAAAGTTCCGTAAGGCTTGCCACTACGAAATTGTCCCCGATAGCGGATGTCGCCGTTACTGTACGTCCCTACCCATTTCCCCTGCCGCAAACCACGGGCATCGGTTCGGTTTTGTCCCAGAGCCATCGGTATCAAAGTCATCGAAAAAAACAGTATGAATAACAGTTTCTTCATTTTATTAGTGCAGGCCTGGTTTAAATGTTTTAATTTTATCGCCTTACAAAAGTAACATCAATTGAACGAATATTCTTCAAAATTATTGGAATCGGCGGTGAAAGAATTATCACGGCTGCCGGGCATTGGCAAACGAACTGCCTTGCGGCTGGCGCTACATCTGCTTCGGGAAGAACCTTCGGCGGCACAGCATTTGGCCGAAGCTTTGGTGAAAATGCGGGAAGAAATCATGTTTTGCAAGCGGTGTAACAACATTTCCGATACGGAATATTGCGAAATATGCAACAATTCCAAACGTGATGAGAAGACACTTTGTGTGGTAGAAGATACCCGCGATGTGCTGGCAGTAGAAAACACTTCGCAGTTTAGCGGACTGTATCACGTTTTGGGTGGTATTATCAATCCGATGGAAGGTATTGGCCCCAACGATTTAAACCTGACTCATCTTGTGAAACGTGTTCGAACAGAGAGTATTAATGAAATTATTCTGGCGTTGCCGGCGACGGTGGAGGGCGATACGACGGGCTATTACATATACAAACTCCTTTCGCCGTTCGAAATGCGCATTACCACAATTTCGCGGGGTGTGGCCGTAGGAAATGAGCTGGAATATACCGACGAAATTACCCTCGGACGTTCCATCCTGAACCGGTTGCTTTTTGAGGAGTCGAACCGGAGGTAAACCGTTATCCTTTTTCTAAGGTGGTTTTATAAATCACGTTACGTTTGGCCAGTCCGGAAAGCATAAAATCGACAATTTTCTCATTTCCTCCAAGTTGTTCGGGGACAATAATTCCCTTCTCACTGTGAAGTCCAGAAAACATCAGACGAACTGCCTGCGAAGCAGCGTAAGCCGTGGTACGCGCCATGCTGTGTGTTTTGGTTTCAGTATCATACTGATCGTACAAGTCAAAAGTGTAGCGGAGAGTTTGCCCCTCTTTTTTCCCTTTCACCATAATTTTCATAATGGTCAGATCCTCTTCACCCTCTTCTAACTTCCACTGTTTGAACAACAGCCTGCTGGTCATCTCCAATGGGGAGACCGCCTGCTCGTTAAAATTCAGTTTTTCCGTATCAAAGAAACCATTTTCCGCAAGGAATTTAATTTTCTCGACATAGCCGGGATAGCGCAGTGTTTTCTCCCGCATGTTTTTGGCTTTGATGGTGAACATGAGCGAACGCAGACCATCGCTGTTGAAAGCCTCCAGCGTTCCCACGCCTTCGAAATCCAGCAGTTCAATTTCGGTTAGCGGCGGTTTGGTAACTATTTTACCGTTTTCCACCAGTCGTGCCGGACGGGTGTATTCTTCCAGCACATCGGCGGGAGAAAAAACAGCTTTGTACTCCCAGGGAAGTTTCCGGATACGCGGCAATCCACCCACAAAGATATCCACTATCTCCACCTCATCCATTTTGGAAGCGGCAAAACCGGTGAGCAGATTACTCATTCCGGGAGCTACGCCCATGTCTGAAATAACCCGTACCGCTTTCGCTTTAGCCAGTTCCGATAAGCCAAAAACATCTTCCGGGTAAAAAGCAATGTCCACACAATCTTTTCCGGCTTCAATAACAGTTTTCAACGTGTCGTAGCCCATGAATCCGGGGACGGCATTCACCACCAAATCAAAAGGTTGAATAAATTTTTTCAGCTCATAAGTTTCTCTTAAATCCAAATGCTTTTTTCCGATACAGGCTTCTGAAATATTTTCGAGTTGTTGCCAGTTTTTGTCAGCAACAGTAATTTCAAACTTTTCATCTTTTGCCAAATCAATAGCCAGCGGTTTGCCTATTAACCCGGCACCGAGAACTACAACTTTTGTTTTCATATGATTAACCTTTAATATCTTTTGCAAATATAGTTTTTCCCATTTCTGACATGACCACACCGACGATAACTATGGCCACACCCACCAGCTTTTTCACTGAAAACTGTTCTCCAAGCAGGTAAAATGAAAAAATAATGGTGAAAACAGGAATCAGGTTGGTATATAAACTGGATTTTATCACACCAAGATACTTTACAACATAGGTAAACAACACGTATGCCACCGAAGAAGCAAATATGCCCAGCATAAACAAAGATACTATGGGAATAATTCCAGGCCGGATACTTACGAATGTCGGGCCATCTATAAAAAGAAAGAAGGGCAGGAAATAAAGAGAACCGATCATATTTTACCAGGCAATAATCGTTACCGGATGATATCTTACGCTTAACTTTTTTAAAACAATGATATAAAAAACTGCTGAGAAAACCGCCAGGAACAGGAGTAGAATACCCCAGGGATTGGCATTCAGACCAAAGTCTTTGTTTATAATAATCAGCAACAATCCCCCAAAAGAAATTATTAACCCTGCAATATTAACCCGTTTAAGGCGCTCTTTAAAGAAATAATAAGCAGCAAACGGAGCAAAGAGTGGAATAGTAGTCACGATGATGGAACTCAGGGAAGCCGATACCAGGCTAAGCCCATAATTTTCGCCCACAAAATAGAGAAACGGGTTTAAAAAAGCACTTCCAAAAAACAGCCAGCGGTCCTTTTTTTGAATTGGCTCCAGCTTCCCAGTGGCAAAAACAAAAAGAAACAGGACAATAGTCGAAATGAGCAGGCGAAAATAGATGGTTGTCAGTGGAGAATAAACCTCAAAGACAATTTTAGACCACACATACGACATTCCCCAGAAAAACATGGAGATGAACGCAATGATATGAATCTGAAATTTCTTCATCAGCGCTTATGTGCCTTGAATTTGGGTTTGTAATTAAGATAGGGCAGCATAAAAGCTTTTACGGAGCCGACAATGATATTGGCTTCCACATAGATGGGATAGCGATGTTTATCGGTAGTTACAAAAACCACCAGCGGATTCGTATCAGAGAAAAAAGTACTACTGGTAATCACAGCTTTATAAACATCACAGGCAATGTGCTTTTTTTTGTGCACCATTTGGCCTTTCCCCGCATAAATGATATAGTAAGTCTCTTTTTTCCCATCCACTATCAGCGGCACCGGAATAGTATCACCCACGGACATTGTTTTTGTGTTGAGTGTGCGCAAATAGTATGTGGCATTAAGTAAATCATAAAGCGGGCTTTTCAAAGGAAGAATGGTATCCTTGACAGGGTGTCGGGTAGCCTCGGTATGAACATTGACATAGTGCTTATCCCAATGAAAATGAAAAATATTGTGGATATAAAACCCACCTTCCAGCGTTTTTTTCTCGTAAAACAAGGGTTTAAAACCATCTATAGCTGTAACGGAGCGGTAATAATCTTTCAGATCAAAGATAAAATCATATTTCTTCAATGAGGAACCTGTTCCGGTAAACTGAAAACTCTTTGTTCCGTTGTAAGTAATGGTGTCTGTCACCAAATCAACATTGCCCGCATAAACCCATATAGGGCCCAGATTGTAATAAACCCTGAGTTTAAGGTCTTCGTGCGGAACAAAAGGATAGGACTTCTGTATAGCCTGAGCCATCCCGGTTGCGGGAATGCCCGATAATAAAAGGCTGAAAGAGAGAATAATGATTTTCCTCATCATAGTTTTCCTGAAAAGTCAAAAATAAGGAAAAAGTAAAGGCTTTGGATGCCGTGATGGTCTTTCCTCATATAAAAGAAAAAACCTGTTGTTTCCACAACAGGTTTTTGTTGTAGCGAGACCGAGAATTGAACTCGGGACCTCCGGGTTATGAATCCGACGCTCTAACCTGCTGAGCTACCTCGCCGTTTTTGAGGCTGCAAAATTAAAAAATTAAATGATTATGCAAATGTTTTTTCAAATTCATTCCGGCTAATTTTTTTATTCTGTCTGAGTCTTCGCTCAAGAGAATACGTTTTAACTACTTTTGTAAAAAGATTATGTTATGCCACAGGAAATTGAACGGAAGTTTTTGGTAAAAGGTGATTATAAGCCTTTTGTGACCAAAGTAACGCGTATTGTTCAGGGATATTTATCGTCAGTACCGGAAAGAACGGTCAGAGTTCGTATTAGAAATGATTCGGGCTATCTTACCATTAAAGGGCCGGTGAATAAAAGAGGCACCAGCCGTTTTGAATGGGAAAAGAAAATTCCCGTGGAGGAAGCAGGAGAATTGCTGAAGCTTTGCGAACCGGGTATCATTGACAAAACACGCCACATCATTCCTGCTTTCGGTGATTTGTTTTTTGAAGTGGATGAATTTCACGGTGATAACGAAGGCCTAACCGTAGCTGAAATCGAACTTCCGGACGAAAATCTTTCTTTTGATAAACCTTTTTGGCTGGGAAAAGAAGTTACCGGCGATAAAAGGTATTACAATTCTATGTTGAAGAAACATCCGTTTCAAAGCTGGGAGTAACCGTTAGAAATCCGGAGGCAAATGTTACCGGCATTTATTTTTTAGATTGAATTAGGGGCGACAAAGTCTTCTTCTAAAAGATATATCCGAATTTCACACCAAAAGCAATATAAAGTCCTCCCGTATCCCAATAATAATCATAAGCATATCCTAAACCGAGATGCAGGTTAAAAATAAATTCCTTTCCTAAATTCCTTTGAATTCCCCAATGAACTTCTGTTAATAAGGTGTTGTGTAAATTGATATTAGAAGCAATATTGAAAACTTCCGGAGTTGCAAATTTCAACTGAGCGCCCACATAATTTCCGGCATTGTTGCCCATATTTTTGTTTTTGGATAGTCTTTTAGTCAGGTTATAATAGTATCTGAATTCGGTGATGGCATAAAATGCCGGATCAATCAATCCCCACACATAATTCACCATACCGTTATCAACGGTATAACCTCCACCAAGCCCTGCATTGACATCGAGAAGGGTTTTCCCGCCGAGGGCAAATTCATAGCCAACTCCCAAACCCTGGAAACCTAACTCAATTTTCGGATGGCTTGCCAGCATTGAAGTGTTTTCCTGCTGGGCAAATATTTCCGTAATAAAAAAGCTCAAAATGACTAAAAGCAGTATTCCCTTTTTCATAAATCTATACTTTAATGGTTCATATAATATTAGGTCTCAAATCAATATCATTTCAATTTGTCCTGTTAATGTTTTATGATGTAGCTTGGCATTTATCTGAATTGCAGAAATCAGGCTTACTATAGCAGGGCTTTATTTTCATTATAAAATTATGGGTATTCATCCCATAAAGATATCCTGTTTCAAAAACTTTTCAACATTGTTTTTAACTATTACATTTCCAAATCTGATTTCATGGAAAAAGGATAATTTTTATTGCTAAATTTGTGCGGTAAAAAAGTAAATTTCTCTGTAATGAAACATCCATGATTGTTTTTAATCACACAGGAGGATAATTAGAAAGCTCCGAAGGAGCGTAATATTAATAGCCACAGGTGTTAACCTGTGGTACAAAAAAACGTCAGAACCATTTTTTTCCACCACATAGTCAGAAAGGTTTTTAATTTTGTATTTTTAAATTCGCAAAAAGAAACGCAGCTTATGTATTTGTTACGCCTCACGTTAAACAAGTTTAAAAATTACGAAGAAGCGGATTTTAATTTCAACGAAAAGATAAACTGCCTGGTGGGCGACAACGGGGCGGGAAAAACAAATGTTCTGGATGCCATTTATTATCTTTCGTTTACCAAAAGCTACTTCAATGCCATTGATTCACAGAACATTCTGCACCAGCAGGACTTTTTTGCCCTGCACGGATATTATAAAAATCAGCAATCAACGGAAGACAAGGTGAGCTGCATTCAGAAGCGTAACAGGAAAAAGCAGTTCCGTTTTAATAAAAAAGATTACGAGCGGTTTTCCGATCATATAGGGAAGATTCCGCTTGTGATGATTTCGCCTTACGACCGCGACCTTATTAATGACGGCAGCGAGCTGAGACGCAAATATATTGATGGTGTGATTTCCCAATTCGATAAATTTTACCTGACAGATCTGCTGGACTACAACAAAGCCCTTCAGCAACGCAATGTTCTGTTGAAACAGTTTGCCGAGCAACACTATTTTGACGAACTTTCGCTTGCCGTATGGAACGAAAAGCTGCTGAAGCCTGGAGAAGCCCTGTTTAAAAAACGCAAACAGTTTCTTGAAGAGTTTAATCCTCTGTTCGACCGCTATTACCGTTATCTGTCGCGGGGAAACGAACAGGTGGAAATTAACTATAACTCTCAACTCGAAGACAAAAATTTTGACGAACTGCTAAAGGATTCCATCCGGCGCGATCGTGCGCTACGCTATACCGGCAGCGGGATTCACAAAGATGATCTTATACTGAAAATGGACGGTTTTCCGGTAAAAAAATTCGGTTCGCAGGGACAACAGAAATCTTTTGTGATAGCCATAAAGCTGGCCCAATTT
>ENA-ORDP01001299-ORDP01001299.1-marine-sediment-metagenome-genome-assembly--contig:-NODE-1299-length-13990-cov-2.797847_pt1 | contig 13990 bp, 12 predicted proteins | sample MGYA00248627_ERZ508539 | MGnify/ENA primary metagenome ERZ508539 (study PRJEB26208, sample SAMN05571518) | marine sediment metagenome | biome: deep sea; feature: Hydrothermal vent; material...
TCGCCACATGTTGCGCCATAGCTGCTCCATCGCCACTGAGCCGCCTCTTTCGCCATCCCGGCGCGCACCGGGTTAAGGACAACATAGCGAGCCAACTCGAGTAAGTGGGATTCCTTCTCCACCAGCACGGCCTTGTAGCGCCCCTGAAAGACATGGCCGCACCGATGGCGGCGCCGGTTGAAGCGCTGGGTATAGACGCCGTTCAACTGCCGCATGCCTCGAGAAAGGTTGGCGTTGGGCGTCTCGACGAGCAGATGGTAATGGTTGCCCATCAGGCAGTAGGCGTGACATAGCCAGCCGAAGCGGTCGATGGTTGCGGCCAAAGTCTCAAGAAACAGTTGGCGATCCTTATCATTGGTGAAAATTTCCTGACGGGCGTTGCCGCGTGAGGTCAAATGATAAACGGCGCCAGGATATTCAATACGAAGGGGACGCGACATGGCGACATTGTGACAGACGGAAATTCACAATTCAAGACCTGACCCCCAATTTTGCAATTTTGACCCCCAATTTTCCCTATAATTCAATAAGTTAAATTGAGTTCAGACCCTAGAATAATACGGTGCAATCGACATGTTATGTTTCGAACCAACGAGTTACACTGAAGAAAATGCGAAAAAACGAGCAAAAACGTGAAAAAAGGGGAAAGGGAGCGCCGGTTTTCGGTTTGCTTGTTTTCGCCTTTATCGCCTCCTTCGCGGCGTATTCCGCCTCCGTCTGGACCCAAGACTGGCGCACGGCGAGCCGGGAGCCGGCGGGGATCGCGCCCGATCCGGCCGTGGTGAAGGAGGCGGTGGTCCAGGTTTACGTGGCGCGGGCCTTTAATTGGCGGGGCTTTTTCGGGGTGCACAGCTGGATCGCGGTGAAGCCGGCGAATGCGCCCCAATTCACCGTTTATGAAGCCATTGGCTGGAACCTCCGGCGCGGCGGCACGTCCCTCGCCATTCACAACCGTCCCGCCGACGCCCGCTGGTTCGGGGCGACCCCTAAGATAATCGCGGATATTCGAGGGCGAGGCGTCGACGGCGTGATCCAGCGCATCGACGCGGCGGCGCGGAGTTATCCGCTTGCCGGGACGTACAGGGTGTGGCCCGGGCCCAACTCCAACACCTTCACCGCCTACGTCGCCCGCGCCGCGCCCGAGCTCAAACTTGACCTGCCGCCCACCGCCATCGGCAAGGATTACATCCCCGGCGGCGTCTTCGCCAAACCGCCCGGCGGCGAAGGATTCCAGGTCTCCCTGTTCGGGATGCTGGGCCTGCTGGTGGGGTCCGAGGAAGGGGTGGAGGTGAACCTGCTGGGGATGGTTTACGGCGTCGATCCCTTGGGCCCGGCGCTGAAGCTGCCCGTGGTGGGGCGCCTGGGCTGGGGGAGGTAGCCTAAGAATGGTTCGCGAAATTGGAGTCGTCTTCAACCCCCATGAAGATATCAAGGCATATGTAGCCGTCCACCACCCGCGCCGTTTTGGTTGCGCTCCTGGGGATGGGGATGTGGTTTGCGATGCAGAACTGGATAAGGGCTTCGGCGGCTTCGGCCCCGGGAATATGGGAGGCGGCGTTTTTCTTTTTGGCGTAATCGAAAAACTCCAGCTCAAACAGGTCGTCGCTTCCTTTCTTGACGCTTTTGATGGAAACGATGTCTCCTGCGGGGAATGGGTCTCCGGAGCCGGCGCCGAGACATCCAATCGCCTTGCGCAACGTCCTGTTGGAAAAGGTGATGCGGCGAAATTCCTTTGTCATGACCTCCTCGAAACCGAGCCGGGAAACGTAAAACGAAAACGCTTGATACGGTTTGACGGGGCGGACTTTAACGCATGTTTTTCCAAGAAGTCCACCGCTTCGGAGCCAATCTTCAGTATGTTGGGGAAAACCGGTGGCGGCAAGGAGGGAAAGACCTTATGAGCAATTGGGGAAAAATTATCGGCGGCGTCGCCGGCTTGGCCTTGGGCGGGCCCATCGGGGCGATCCTCGGCGTCTACGCCGGGCATGTGGTGGACAAGTCCCAAGGGGGGGCTCCGGGCGGATACGGGGGGGCCTCCATGGAGGCGCGCCAAGTCGCCTTCACCACCGCCGTCATCGTCCTCGGCGCCAAGATGGCGAAAGCCGACGGCGTCGTCACCCGCGACGAGGTGGACGCCTTCAAGCAGGCGTTCCACATTCCGGCCCATGAAATGAGCGCCGTCGGGAGCTTGTGGGAAGAGGCCCGCAAGGAAAGCGCCGGCGCCGAACCCTACGCCAGGCAGGTCGCCCAAATGTTCGCCCATGAGCGCGCCGTGCTGGAGGAGCTTCTGGGCGGGCTCTTCCATATCGCCAAGGCCGACGGCTCCGTGCATCCGGCGGAGCTTGAGTTCCTCGCCACCATCTCCGGCGTTTTCGGCTTCAGCGCGCGGGAATTCGAGCGCATCCGCGCCACCCACTTAGGCGCCGGCGAAAGGGAAGGCGAGGGGGACCCTTACGCGGTGCTGGGATTGACGCGGAGCGCATCGGATGAAGAAATCAAAAAGACTTACCGGAAAATGAGCCGGGAATACCATCCCGACAACCTGATCGCCCAGGGGATGCCTCAGGAGTTCGTGGACTTGGCCAACGAAAAAATGGCGTCGATTAACCACGCCCATGACCGCATTGAAAAGGAGCGCAAGCTGAAATGACCCGCCGGTCTCCCAACTTCGATGAAAGACCATTGACGGCGGAGATCGACATGCTGGTGATCCACTACACCGGCATGGAAAGCGCCGGGGCGGCGCTGGCGCGCTTGTGCGATCCGGCGGCGAAGGTAAGCGCCCACTACCTGATCGACGAGGACGGCGCCGTCTTGGCCTTGGTGGACGAAGGGCTCAGGGCTTGGCATGCGGGGCAGGCCTATTGGCGGGGACGGCGCGGCGTCAACGCCCGCTCGCTGGGGGTGGAGCTTGTCAATCCGGGTCATGAGTTCGGTTATCGCCCCTTCCCCGAGGCGCAGATGGCGGCGTTGGAGAAACTGGCCCTGGATATGCTTTCGCGCCACCCCATCCAGGCGCGCAACGTGGTGGGACACGCGGACGTGGCGCCTTCGCGCAAGCAAGACCCCGGCGAGCTGTTCGACTGGCGGCGCCTGGCCCGGGCTGGGTTGGGGCTTTGGCCGGAAGGCCCAGAGGCCTCTCAAAATGGGGGGCAAGACGGGGATTTTGGGGCGCTTTTGGCGGACTACGGCTACGACGTTTCGAACCCTGAGATGGCGATCAAGGCCTTTCAGCGCCACTTTCGCCCCGGCCGCGTCGACGGCGCCGCCGACGCCGAGACCTTGGGCCTCTTGACGGCGCTCATCAATGGACTACCTTAAGGTACGCCAGACGGTCGGATGGTCGCCTCGCCCTTTCATTCATGGAAGGTGTGGGGAGGAAAGTCCGGGCTCCACGGGAACGCGGCGCCGGGTAACGCCCGGCGGGGGCGACCCCAGGGAAAGCGCCACAGAAAGCAAACCGCCCACCGAAGCCTCGGCGAAGGTGGGTAAGGGTGAAAGGGTGCGGTAAGAGCGCACCGCGTCCCCGGCGACGGGGACGGCACGGCAAGCCCCGCCGGGAGCAAGACCAAATAGGGGCGGCGAGCCGGCGTTAGCGCCGGCAGGCGGGTTTCCGCGCCGCCGCCCGGGTAGGTCGCGCGAGGCGTCCGGTAACGGACGTCCCAGATGAATGGCCATCCTCCGCCTTCGGGCGGAGACAGAACCCGGCTTACAGACCGTCTGGCGTTTTTCAATACTCCATCAAAAGGCCATGCCGCCAACACAAATCCGCCTGAATTAGAGGAGTTAATGAGGGCCTTGGAAAGGATTTGTTAATCCAAAAAATGTCATGATATCCCATTGACGCCCATAGTATCCCATGATATCCCAATAATGCCCATCATGTGACCATGGGGGGAAACTCCGCTTGGGACGATCCGCGTTGAATGTCGGCGTGGGTTCGCCAGGGTGGATTTGATTATGTGTTTGGGGGCCGAAATGGCGCTGTTGGTAGGCAAACACGTCAACAAGATCGACAAGAAGGGACGGGTTTCCGTTCCCAAGCCTTTCCGCGCCAACCTTAAGGAGCAGGGCGGCGGGGTTCTTTATGTTTATCCGTCTTTCAACTATCCGGCCATCGAGGCTTGCGGCGAGGCGTTCATGCGGCGCCTCACCGAAAGCCTTTACGGCAAGGAGATGTTTTCCGACGAACACGAGGACTTGGCGGCGGCTATTCTGGATAGCGCTCACGCCCTGCCTTTCGATCCCGAAGGGCGCGTTGTTTTGCCCAAGGACTTAATCGCCCACACCGGCATTGGCGAGGAAGCGTTGTTTGTAGGCCGTGGCGAGTCCATGCATATCTGGGAGCCGGGCGCACACGAGGCCCATCGCCAAAAGGGCGTCAAACAGGCCCGCGCCAGAAGCGCCACACTGCCGCTGCTTCCGGCCTCGTCCAAGGAAGGTGAGTCATGAGCGCCCAGTCTAAGGGACATAAGCCAAAGGGACATACGCCGGTGATGCTGCGCGAGGTGATGGATGCGCTCGCGCCCCGCGACGGCGGAATTTACGTTGACGCCACCTTCGGCGCCGGCGGCTATTCGAGGGCGATCCTTGAGGCCGCCAAGTGCGATGTTTGGGGAATTGACCGGGATCCGGAAGCGGGCCTGAGCGGCGCTGAGCTGGAACGCGATTTCCCGGGCCGCTTGACGATTTTGTGCGGACGTTTCGGCGATATGACCCGGCTTCTGGAAGGGCTCGGCGCCAACAAGGCCGATGGCGTGGCTTTTGACCTCGGCGTTTCCTCCATGCAGATCGACGAATCCGGGCGCGGCTTTTCCTTTCAAAGCGACGGGCCGTTGGACATGCGCATGGGTAAGGCCGGCGTGACCGCCGCTGATGTGGTCAATGGCTTGGCGGAAAAGGATCTCGCCGACCTTATTTACATTAACGGAGAGGAGCGCGCCTCAAGACGAATCGCCCGCGCCATCGTCAAAGCGCGCGCCAAAACGCCCTTCACCGGAACCGGGCAATTGGCCGATCTCGTGCGCGGCGTGGTGAAGCGCGCCAAGGACGGCGTTGATCCGGCCACCCGCACCTTCCAGGCTTTGCGCATTTACGTCAACGACGAGTTGGGCGAGTTGGACCGGGGGCTTTGCGCGGCTGAATCCTTGCTTGCGCCGGGGGGGCGGCTGGCTGTTGTCTCCTTCCATTCCCTGGAGGACAGAAGGGTTAAGGATTTCCTGCGCCGGCGCAGCGGCGCTCATCCGCGCGAATCACGGCATCTCCCCAGCCGGGAGGAACCGTCGCGCGATCCCAGCTTCCGCCTGTTGCGGCGTGGCGTCCTCAAGCCCTCGGCGGCGGAGACGGCGGCCAATCCACGGGCGCGCTCGGCGCGGCTGAGGGCGGCTGAGCGCACATCCGTTCCTGCGTGGCCCCAATCTCCCAGCGACGGGAGGGCGGCCGCATGACCCTCCGGATGACAACAATGTTCACCATCTTGCTGGCCGGGACGTTGAGCATGCTCCTGTTTACGGTCAAGCACCAGATGCAGGATATGGAAGACGAGATTTCCACTTTAAATCGTTCAATTTTCACGGAAGAGCAAGCCATTCATGTGCTCAAGGCGGAATGGAGCCTCCTCAATGATCCCAAGCGGCTGCGCGGCTTGGCGTCCCGTTACCTTGGATTGAGTCCCGTCAAGCCCGAACAGCTCGGTTCGGTGGCGGATTTGTCGGAACAAGCCGGCGAGACGGAATCAGCGGAACAGACAAATAGTTTCTTCCAATCTATCTCCTCGGCGTTGACGGACGTAAAGGTTAAGCAATGAGCGGCGATGGCCAGCTCAAATTACAGGCGCCGAAATCCCGGCAATCCCCCCGGCAGTCCCGGAGAATCCGGTTGCAGGGAATTCGAAAGCAGGCGCTGGAGACCGGGCGCAACAGACTTTTGGTGACAGGCGTCGTCTTCACCTTGGCCTTTCTGGTCATCGCCGGCCGTCTGGTCAGCATTATGACGTTTGAACAGAGCGGCGAGCCCCACGCCGTCCGCTCCGCTCCATCCCGCATGAATGTGGCCGTCCGCGCTGACATCGTTGACCGCAACGGCGTTTCCTTGGCGACGAGTCTTCCCATCGCATCCCTTTACGCCAACCCCAGCGAAGTGTCGAACAAAGAGGAGGCCGCCGACAAACTGTCGCGCATTCTGCCGGAACTGAAACGATCCGAGGTGCTGGCGAAGTTAAAGTCCCGTGGCGGATTTACTTGGCTTCGCCGCAATTTGTCTCCCAAGAAACAATACGAGGTTAACCGCCTTGGAATCCCCGGCCTCGCTTTCAAGCGCGGCGAACGCAGGGTTTACCCCCAGGGCGAGGCGGCGGCTCACGTGCTAGGATTCACGGACGTGGACGGCCAAGGAATTTCCGGGCTGGAGAAGCAATTCGACGAGATGTTGAGCAGCGGCGAAACGTTACGGCTGTCCATCGACCTTCGCATTCAGGATATGCTTCGCCAAGAGCTTACCGAAACCATGGACGAATTCAACGCCATCGGCGCCGCCGGGGTGGTGCTTGACGTGGATACGGGCGAGGCGTTGGCCATGGTTTCGCTGCCCGATTTCGATCCCAACGTCCCGGAAAAATCCAGAGGCGGTAAAAGGTTTAACCGCGTCACCAAGGGAGTCTACGAGATGGGCTCCACCTTCAAGCTGTTCACCGTGGCGATGGCCCTTGATAGCGGCGTGGCCACCTTGAATGACGGCTATGACGCCAGCAAGCCCCTCCACATCGCCCGCTTTACGATTTCCGACTTTCATTCCAAGAACCGTTGGCTCTCGGTGCCTGAAATTTTAGTGTATTCGTCCAATGTCGGCGCCGCCCTGATGGCCTTGGACGTAGGCGCGACGGTCCAACAAGATTATCTGGGCAGGCTTGGATTATTAAGCCCCGCCCTCATTGAGTTGCCCGAGGTGGGGTCGCCGCTTACGCCCTCGGTATGGCGCAAGATAAACACCATGACCATTTCCTATGGCCACGGCATCGCCGTCAGCCCCCTGCAAATGGCCGGGGCCACGGCGGCACTGGTCAACGGCGGCATCCGTCGCCCGCTCAGCCTGCTTAAACACCAGGGCCTGGAGGCGCCGGAAGGCGAGCGGGTGTTGTCGGTCGCCACATCGGAACAAATGCGCGGCCTGATGCGTCTGGTGGTTACCGACGGCACCGGCAAGAACGCCGATGCCGAAGGCTACCGGGTCGGCGGCAAGACCGGCACGGCGGACAAACAGGCTGGCGGTAAATATGACGACAAGGCGCTGATTTCATCCTTCATCGCGGCCTTTCCCATGAACGATCCCCGCTATGTGGTGTTGGCCATGCTGGACGAACCCAAGGGCACCAAAGAGACCTTCAACTATGCCACCGGCGGCTGGGTCGCCGCGCCAATGGTCGGCCGGGTGATCACCCGTATGGGGTCATTGCTGGGCCTGATGCCGCAGTTGGCGGCGGTATCTGCCGAGGCGAAGGACCGGCGACTTGAGACTTATTGATTTATTGGACGGAGACGATGCGAACGTGAACCAGGGACTTGATTTAAGCCAAACCGATATTGTCGGACTGACGTGTGATTCACGTCGGGTCCAGCCCGGTTTCCTGTTCGCCGCCATTCCCGGTACCACCGGCGACGGGCGGCAGTACATTGCCGAGGCCGTGTCGCGCGGGGCCGTCGCCGTGCTGGCTGCGCCCGGTACCCGGGCCGATATTGCCATCCTGCATGATCAAAACCCGCGCCGCCGTTACGCCCTGATGGCGGCGCGCCTGTACCGGGATCAACCGAAATCAATTGCCGCCGTCACCGGCACCAACGGCAAGACATCCGTTGTTTCCTTCGTGCGCCAGATATGGACCCACCTGGGTCGTTCGGCGGCGAGCATGGGAACACTCGGAATCAGTGCGCCTGATTGGAACACGACCGAAGGCCTGACCACACCGGACCCGGCCGATCTACACGAGAACCTGGCCAAACTGGCCGGGCAGGGGGTTCAGATACTGGCCATGGAAGCCTCGTCCCACGGCCTGTCTCAATATCGCCTCGATGGCGTTAACGTGACCCTGGCCGGGTTTACCAACCTGAGCCATGACCATCTGGATTACCACGGCACCATGGCCGACTACCTGGCCGCCAAGACCCGCCTGTTCAGTGACATTCTGCCAAGCCAGGGTACGGCGGTTCTGAATGCCGATGATGATGCTTACGGCGGCCTGTCCGAAATTGTTCGCAACCGGGGCTGTTCCCTGATCAGCTATGGCCGCAGGGGCGACGATATTGGCCTGCTTGAAGTCCAGCCCGGCGCCCACGACCAACGCCTGACGCTTCGCGTCCGGGGCGAAACCCTGAACGTGACCCTGCCTTTATCCGGGTCGTTCCAGATCGATAACGCCCTGTGTGCCTTGGGCCTGGTCATCGCCGGAGGCGGCGATGCCGGACTCGCTGCAAAGGCTCTGGAAAACCTGCAAGGGGTTCCCGGTCGGCTTGAAAAAATGGCCACCATTGCCGCCGGTGGCACGGTCTATGTGGACTACGCCCATACCCCCGACGCCCTGGCCAACGTACTGAGCGCCCTGCGCCCCCATACCACCGGTGCCCTGCATGTGGTGTTCGGCTGCGGCGGTGACCGGGATCGGTTCAAGCGCCCGGAAATGGGCCGTATCGCGGCTGACCTGGCCGACAATGTGATCATCACCGATGACAATCCCCGTGGCGAAGACGCCGCCGCCATCCGGGCCGAAATTCTCGCCGCCTGTCCTGCCGCCGTGGAAATCGGCGACCGGGCGCTGGCGATCACCACGGCGGTGTTGAACCTGCAAGATGGAGACGTTCTGGTGGTCGCCGGCAAAGGTCACGAAACCGGCCAGATCGTCGGCGATAGCGTTCTGCCCTTCGATGACGGCGCGGAAATTCACCGCGCCGTGCGGGAGGCCGAGCAATGAGTGAAATCCTGTGGACCGGTGAACAGGCGGCTGCGGCAACCGGGGGTCAATCCAGCGGAGCCTGGGCCGCCACCGGGGTTTCCATCGACAGCCGCACGGTCGTTCCGGGTGATTTGTTCGTGGCCATCAGGGGTGCCAATTTCGATGGCCATGATTTCGCCGCCAAGGCCCTGGCCGCCGGGGCTATCGCCGTCGTCGTCGAACAGGATTTCGCCGTTGATGGCCCGTGTCTGCGGGTTGCTGATTCCCTCCAAGCCCTGATCGGCCTGGGCATGGCCGCCCGCGACCGGACCCAGGCCCGGATCATCGCCGTCACCGGCAGCGTCGGCAAGACCGGCTCGAAAGAAGCGCTCAATTTCGTGCTCGCCGCCCAGGCCCTGACCAGCGCCAGCAAGGGCAGCCTGAACAATCACTGGGGTCTGCCGCTCAGCCTGGCCCGTCTGCCCGAGCAAGCGACCTTCGGGATTTTCGAAATGGGCATGAATCACGGCGGAGAAATCACCCCCTTGAGCAACATGGCCCGGCCCCATGTGGCCCTGATCACCAATGTCGAAGCCGTCCACACCGCCGAATTCAGCAGTGTCGAGGAAATCGCCCAGGCCAAGGCGGAAGTTTTCGCCGGGGTCGAACCGGTTGGCATGGCCGTGCTGAATAGGGATAACGACCATTACCACCGTTTGGCCGATGCCGCCCGAGCCGCCGGTATCGAGCAGATCATCGGCTTCGGCATGTCCGAAGATGCCGACTTCCGGCTGGTTGAAGAATCCGGCGACGCAGACGGCAGTTCGGTGACCATCGATATTGCCGGTAACGCCCTGTCCTACCGCATTGGCATCGCCGGGCACCATTGGGTGATGAACAGTCTCGGCGTGTTGGCAGCCGTTGCCGCCGCCGGGGGCAACGTCGGCGAAGCGGCCCGTTCACTGGCTGATCTGGTCGCCCCGCAAGGCCGCGGCCGGGTCCATCATCTGCTGCTCGGCGGGCATCCGTTCACGTTGATCGACGAAAGCTACAACGCCAGCCCGGTTTCCATGAACGCCGCCTTCGAGGTTCTCGGCCAGGCCCTGACCGGTGTCGGCGGCCGACGCATGGCGGTGCTCGGCGAGATGCGGGAATTGGGGTCAGATTCCGCGACCCGCCACGCCGATCTGGCCGGTTGCATAGACCGCAACGACATCGATCTGGTGTTCACGGCGGGCCGCGACATGGCGCATTTGTCCGAGGCCATTGATCCGGCCCGGCGCGGGGCCCACGAAGCATCGCCCGAAGACTTGCTGGCAACCGTCATGGCGGCCATCGGGCCTGGTGATGTGGTCATGGTCAAGGGCTCACTCGGCAGCCGCACCGGTGTGGTCGTCGAGGGGCTGCTGGTGGCGACCGAGCTGCCCGGCGAAGCCTCGCCGCGTGTGGTCAACGGGCATTAGGGCAGGGATTTAAAAAATGTTTTATGAATACCTTTATCCCCTGGCAGACCAGATTTCCGCCTTCAACGTGTTCCGCTATCTGACCTTCCGCACCGGTGGGGCCATGATGACGGCGCTGGTCATCAGCTTCATGATCGGGCCGACCCTGATCAAACACCTGACCATTCGCCAGCAAGGGGGTCAGCCGATCCGCGATGACGGACCGGAAGGTCATTTGCTGACCAAGCAGGGCACGCCGACCATGGGCGGCTTCATGATCCTGCTGGCCATGACCCTGTCGACCATATTGTGGACCGATCTGGCTAACGGTTACGTGTGGGCCGCCCTCGGCGTCACCATTGCTTTCGGTGCGATTGGCTTCGTCGACGATTATCTGAAGGTTTCCGCCCGCACCAGCAGCGGGCTATCGGGTAAACTGAAACTTGTGTTGCAGGCGGTCGTTGCCGCCGCCGCCGCCCTGTGGATTTCCCGGATGCTGCCCGAGCCCCTGACCAGCACCCTGGCCGTGCCCTTTTTCAAAGATCTTCTGATCGATCTTGGCTGGTTTTTCGTGCCCTTCGCCGTCATCGTCATGATCGGCGCGTCCAATGCGGTCAATTTGACCGATGGCCTGGATGGTCTGGCCATCGTTCCGGTAATGATCGCCGCCGGGGTCTTCGTCCTGATCTCTTATCTGGTCGGTAACACGGTTTTTTCCAATTACCTGCAACTCTATTATGTGCCGGAAGCGGGCGAGCTGGCCGTGTTCTGCGCCGCCCTGATCGGGGGTGGACTTGGCTTTCTCTGGTTCAATGCGCCACCGGCTAAAGTTTTCATGGGCGACACCGGCTCGTTGGCGCTCGGTGGCGCGCTCGGGGCCGTTTCTATCATCACCAAACATGAACTGGTGCTGGCCATCGTCGGTGGCCTGTTCGTGCTCGAGACCGTTTCGGTGATCGTCCAGGTGGCGTCGTTCAAATTGACCGGCAAGCGGGTCTTCGCCATGGCCCCCCTACATCATCATTACGAAAAGAAGGGTTGGGCCGAACCGACCATTGTTATCCGTTTCTGGATCGTCGCCGTGGTCCTGGCGCTGATCGGCCTGTCGACCCTGAAGTTGCGTTAACAACCATGAGAGGTGAAGAAAACATGATCGACGTTCGTTCCCTGACGGGCCAGACCGTGGCCGTTTTCGGCCTCGGCCGGTCGGGTCTGGCGAGCGCCCTGGCGCTGGTCGAAAGCGGCGCTCACGTCGCCGCCTGGGACGACAATCCATCGAGCCGTGATGATGCCGCCGATCAGGGCGTGCCCCTGGTTGATCCTTACGTCAGTGACTGGTCGCAACCGGTGGCCCTGGTGTTCAGCCCCGGCATCCCCCAGCGCTACCCGCAACCGCACGCGATTGCCGCCATGGCCCGTCAGGCCCGGGTCGAGATTATCTGCGATATTGAATTGCTGGCCAGATCACAACCCCAGGCGACCCTGCTGGGCGTTACCGGCACCAACGGCAAATCGACGACCACGGCGCTGATCGGCGATATCCTGGAAATGGCCGGCAGCCCGGTTCAGGTCGGTGGCAATCTGGGCACCCCGGCGCTCGAATTGAACCCCCTGGGCGAAGACGGAACCTACGTTATGGAAGTTTCGTCCTACCAGTTGGACCTGCTGTCATCTGCGGTTTTCGATATCGCCGTGCTGCTGAACCTGAGCCCCGATCATCTGCACCGGCACGGCGGCATGGCCGGATATATCGAGGCCAAGAAAATCATTTTCCGGGGTCAGGGAAGTCGACACACGGCGATCATCGGCATCGATGATGAACCGGGCCGGGAGATTTACCGGGGATTGCAGAACAGAGGAGTGCAAACCGTCATTCCCGTTTCCGGTCACGAGGCCTTTGCCGGTGCCGTTTATGTCGTTGCGGGTGTGCTCTTTGATAACGGCACGGCGATTACCGATTTGTCCGCCGTGCCCTCTCTGGCCGGTGATCATAACGGCCAGAACGCCGCCGCCGCTTATGCTGCCTGCCGTGCCGCCGGGCTATCGGTCGAAGCCATCATTGCCGGTTTGAAATCTTTCCCCGGTCTGGCCCATCGTCAGCAACGGGTCTCGGTGGTCGATGGGGTCACCTACGTTAACGACAGCAAGGCGACCAATGTAGCGGCGGCGGTGCGGGCGCTGGCTTGTTATCGCGACATTTACTGGATCGCCGGGGGCCGCGCCAAGCAAGGCGGATACGGGGCGCTGGGCGATCATCTGGATCATGTGCGCCAGGTGTTTTTGATCGGCGAGGCGGCCAGTGACATGGCCACTGTGCTTGCAGACCACGTGCCCTGCACCCGGTCGGAAAATCTGACCAACGCCGTGGCCCAGGCCCGGCAAGCGGCGCTGGCGGCCGGCGGCGGGGTGGTTTTGTTGTCACCGGCCTGTGCCTCGTTCGATCAATTCAGCAATTTCGAGGCCCGTGGGGATTTCTTCCGGGCGTTGTGCGAGGGGCCGTCATGAGCACCTTCACCCGCACCGATACCTCGGTCGTGTCCCGCTGGTGGTGGACGGTTGATCGCTGGATGCTGATCGCCATCGTCGCCGTCGTCGCCATCGGTGCGGTGCTGACCCTGGCCGCATCACCTGCGGTGGCCGAACGCATCGGCGTCGATACTTTTCATTTTGTCCGTCGCCAGTTTGTCTTTTTGCCCCTCGCCCTGGTGGTCATGTTCGGGGTTTCGCTGATGACCCCGCGGGGGGTCAAACGACTGGCCGTGGTGCTGGCCCTGGTCGCCTTCATGGGCATGGCCGCGACCTTGCTGATCGGTGAAGAAATCAAGGGGGCCAGCCGCTGGCTGTCTCTGGGCGGGCTTTCCGTGCAGCCCTCTGAATTCGTTAAACCGGCCTTTGCCGTGATCGCCGCCTGGATGTTCGCCGAACATAAAGAGGACCCCAATTTCCCCGGCACCCTGGTTGCCACCGGCCTGTTCATGACCGTTGCCGCCATGTTGCTGCTGCAACCCGATGTCGGCATGACCGCCGTGGTCGCCGCCATCTGGGGCATCGAATTTTTCCTCGCCGGTTTGCCCCTGTTGCTGGTGGTGATGCTGGCGCTGACCTTCGCCGGAGGCATCGTCGCCGCTTACTTCACCTTCGCCCATGTGCAGCTTCGTATCGACCGTTTTCTCGATCCATCTTCGGGCGAGGGCTATCAGGTGACCCGCGCCCTGGAGGCCTTCCGCAACGGTGGTCTGTTCGGTCGCGGCCCCGGCGAAGGCCGGGTCAAGGAAGTCCTGCCCGATGCCCATGCCGATTTCATCTTCGCCGTCGCCGGGGAAGAGTTCGGCCTGATCGCCTGCCTGGTTATTGTCGCCCTGTTCGCCTTCATCGTGCTGCGCGGATTTTCGCGGGTGCTGCGGGAAGACAATCTGTTCGTGCTGCTGGCCGTCTCCGGCCTGACCGTGCAGTTTGGTTTGCAGGCCATCATCAACATCGCCTCGACGATCAATCTGATTCCGCCCAAGGGCATGACCCTGCCGTTTATTTCCTACGGCGGATCATCGACCCTGGCCCTGGCCCTCGGTATGGGCATGTTATTGGCCCTGACCCGCGAACGGCCCAGCGGCATCGGCATCGCGCGGAT
>ENA-ORDP01001300-ORDP01001300.1-marine-sediment-metagenome-genome-assembly--contig:-NODE-1300-length-13981-cov-11.387979_pt1 | contig 13981 bp, 10 predicted proteins | sample MGYA00248627_ERZ508539 | MGnify/ENA primary metagenome ERZ508539 (study PRJEB26208, sample SAMN05571518) | marine sediment metagenome | biome: deep sea; feature: Hydrothermal vent; material...
CTGGCACCGATCATGGTACCGACTGCCAGTGCAATGGTTTGCCACAGGCCAATTTTCTTTTGATTCGACATTATTAATGTTGCCCTTTAGTTTATTGCCCGTTTTCATTTGCAGAACAGGGATGGGGCAAGTGGTTGTATCCGGCCCCTGTTCAAACCGTGTTTGTTATCTGTACGGATGAGTCTATATTTTCCATGGCGTGTTATCCTTTTACCGGCGGGTAAGGCGAAAGAATACTATGGGCAACGAATTCATTCCATCATGGTCATTACTGTATTATATCAGTGAATGGCTGGTAAGGCTGGTCATGCTGGGCCTTGTGGTCGAACGCCATCCACCCCGTGCAGCGATGACCTGGTTGCTTGTCATTTTTTTTCTGCCCTGGCCGGGGCTATTATTATACCTGTTTATTGGCGAGAATCGGTTGCCACGTCGCCGATTGGTAAAACGCAAGCTGCTACTGGCAAAACTGGATGACGTATACAAGCGGCACATACCACGCAGGGAAAATGTATCCTCAATTGTGGATCAGGAATTTCTACCGACGGTCATACTGGCTGAACGACTGGGTTACATGCCCATATTGCCCGGCAACCAGGCAACATTGCTGGTCAATACGGACACGGTGATTGACCGGTTGGTCGAGGATATCGACGCTGCACAACATCATGTGCACATACTGGTTTATATATTTGCCGTGGATGTGACCGGGCAACGTATCATGGCAGCGCTTGAACGTGCAGCGTCACGTGGTGTCGAGTGCCGGTTGCTGGCCGATGCACAGGGCTCGAGGCAATTTTTTAAAAAAATGTCACGGCGACTGATCCAGGCGGGTATCAAACTATACCCGGCATTGCCAGCCAGTCTGCTACGTGCCTGGGTTTCGCGCATTGACCTGCGCAATCACCGCAAGATTATTGTTGTCGATGGCCGGGTCGCCTATTCCGGATCACAAAATATCGTTGATGCGGGTTACGGGCACCGGAATTTGCAGTGGTACGACCTGATGGTTCGTTTGACCGGTCCTGTGGTACTCGAATTACAGGCCGTGTTTGTAGGTGACTGGTTTGCAGAAAGTGATGAACTGCCGGATGAAACGGACATATTCCCAGACAGCAGCAACCCGGTTGAGGGTGGTGTTGCCGTGCAGACCCTGCCCAGTGGCCCGTTGTTTCCCACAGAAAATTACCAGCGTCTGGCGGTGGCCGCGTTGCATGCAGCTCGACACAAGGTCACCATCACAACACCCTACTTTGTGCCGGACGAAGTTTTCCTGGAAGCCATGGAAACCGTAGCGTTGCGAGGTGTCGTGGTCGAGTTGATTGTACCGTTGAATTCCGACCAGATACTGGTGGGTAATGCAGCACAGGGCTATTATGAACGGTTGCTAAAAAGCGGTGTCAGCATCTATCGGTTTAGCAAGGGATTAGTACATGCAAAGAGCATGACCATCGACGATTCACTGGCCTTCCTGGGATCGAGTAACTTCGATATCCGCTCGTTTGCACTCAATTTCGAAATCAATATGATTTTTTATGATGCCGGGTTCACCGGATCATTACGTCAACAGCAGGACTGGTATCGTGCACATTCACGGCAGCTCACGCTGGCGCAGTGGCAACTGCGCCCCCGCTACCAGAGAATCACCCAGAATATTATAAAGTTGTTGAGTCCGCTGCTTTAATCCGGGAAAACCTGTGTATGGCAACACGGTGACATGAATGCACCGGTTGCTATTGCTCCGTATCCGACACGGGATCAGGAGTGTTGCGGATAAAGGGGAGCGAGATCATTATCATGTTTATGTTTTACTTCGGTTTTTTCCTGCAGGCCGTGGCTAAACCTGTCCCACATTGCCGCACCATTCCAGACGGTGTCGTCATTGGCGTAGAGACTGCGATCCAGTGCTCTGATGAGTGTCTGTCCCGTTTCGGTGCGCGTGGCCAGTGCACTGAGGCTGCGAGGCGGGTTATCGGGCCATTGCGCGTGGCCAAGATCCAGCAGGGCCCGGGCGGCGGCCTGTCTGTCATTGGCCATGCAGGCTTTTTGCAGGGCCCGCAGGACAGATTTCTGATTTGGCCTGGCGGGGTGCTGCGTGGATTGAGGCGTTTGCTTCGCCGTATTCCGGGCATCAACCTGACGGCGCTGTTTTGTGCGCCGTGCCTTTATCACCGCCAGCAGGGTGAGCAATAAACCGATGCTGGCGATCAGCCAGATCCAGTTTGCCTTGATCGCTCTGGTGAGCGCTTCAGGTATCACACGTTCCGCATTTGTTTGCACTGCCTTGTTTGCTGTGCTGGTCTGTGCACTTTGATGCGCAACCGGGCGGTGATCGTTTGTCTGCGCTGCGCTCGCCGTACCGGCGGCACCCGGCAGTACCTTGAACTGCCGGGCAGGCAGGGTGGTGCTGGCGGCTATGTTGCGACGGGTATCCCACCATTTGATGGTAACAGCCGGCACGTCCAGCGTACCCTGCGCACCGGGGATGTAGGTCAGTGTCTGGGTACGAATACCGTAAAGGATCTGACCATCGGTACGGCTTTCCTGGTGTGGTGTTTCCGGGTACAGGCGGGCATTGGCCGGGGAGGCGATGGCCAGTTCGGGTATCTGTGAACCGGACAGTCCCCTGGCCTGAATAGTAATGGTGCGTGAGACCGGCTCGCCGGCCCTGAACCGTGGCGGGTTTTTAGTCCAGCTATCGCCCAGGGTCACCGCCTCGGCCGGTAGCCAGTTGCGACCGGCCGAGGCGGGCCGTGCCTTGATCACCATATTGACAGATTGGCTGCGGGCGGTGATGGCCTTGCCGTGATTGCCAAACGGCGTACCATTAAAAAAATTATCGTTGAGAAGGCTATTGCGGGAAAAGGGATCGCTGGCAAACGGATCATTGCCCAGAAATTCCTCCATCAGGCTACGAGGCCGACTGCTCTGTATACGCGGCTGGGGAACCGTGATACGGCCACTAAATGTGGCAGGCGGGATATGCAGCGAACCACTTTTTTCCGGCGAAATCATGTAGTGGCGTTCGATGACGCTGTAGGTCTTACCGTTGCGTACGGTGCTGTAACTTTTGTCTTCACCAAGCTGTTCGACAACGGCATTTTGTAATTTTGGCGCACGGAGTTCGCCCTCTTGCATGCGCCCATCGTAATAAAGGCGTACGGTGTAGGGGATCTGTTGTTGTACATAGGTCTGTTTGCCGGTGTGTTTGACCTCAGCCTTGACGAATACGTGCTGGTTTGCCTGATTTACTGTCTGTTGAGACGTCCCGATGATCTTCAGCTCAAGTGGTTTGGTCTGCTGCCCGCCGACACGGATAGACGGGATACGCAGCTGACCTGTGTGACGAGGCTGAATCTGCACTTGCCACAGGGTTTTGTCGGAACGCCGACCGTTAATGATACTGACCTGGGTGCGCGTGCTGGTACCCAGTATGTCGAAATTTTTCCCCAATGGGGTGAGGTCAGGCTGCTGATCTGAATGCTGCCCGTCACTCTCGATGGTCAGGGTCAATGTGCCACCCGCATAGACCGTGTCACGGTTGAGTGTGGCATGCACGGCCGCTTCACCCGGTACGGTCGCAAGCATTAGCAGCAGTGCTAACAGGGATGTCAGCCACAGCGGTTGGTTGCGAAGGTGTTGTGTCGGGGTGTTTTGTCTGTGTTTCATCTCATGTACTCCACTTGTGTTTACCAGGGCTGACGGCTGCCAGTGCCTTCACGTTGTGCCCGTTGTTGATACTGGTACAGGAACTTGCGTCGCAGCAGACTGCCGGGATCATCCGGGATACGGCGCAACCATTGTTCGGCCGCCATCTGTTCCTCGCTGCTGAGCGGTTCTGCACGGGCCGGTTGGCCGTTGTCCTGTGGCCGCTGTCTGGCCTGTGATTTGCTGTCATTTTTGTCGTGACTTTTATTTTGATTCTGCGTGGATTCCTTCCCCGCATTTTTTACCGCAGATTTTTTTTCGGCATTTTTCTTTGCCAGTGCCCTGGCCGCATTGGCAAACTGATTTTTACCGGCGCCATTATTTTTTTGCTGCGTTTTGCCTTGACCGGCTTGTTTACCTTTCTGCGCCTGCTTTCCCCGCTGGCCTGATTTACCCTTCTGCGCCTGTTTTCCCCGCTGGCCTGATTTATCTTTCTGTGCCTGTTTTCCCTGTGACTGATTCTTTTTCTGCTGCTTTTGCTGACGCAGCAACGCCTTGACCGCTGCCTTGTTGGCCAGCGCATCCTCCATTCCGGGCGCGGATTTCAGCGCGGCATCGTAGGCGCTGATGGCATCTTTATAACGACCGAGTCTTGCCAGTGTATTACCCCGGTTATAATCAGCCGCCGTGCCGCTGGCATGGGAAAAACTTTCCAACGCCTGTTTGTAATTATTGCGTCTGTACTCGGCGCTGCCTTTCTGTAGCGGGTCTTCTGCTATCTGACTGGCACGCTTGTAGTTCTTTTCCGCCAGGGCCTTCGCTGCCTGTTGATCGGGGCGTTGCCAGAGATCACCCCATCCGGCGGCCATGGCCGGTTGCGGCGGTGGCAGTAAACCAACCAGCAGCACCACGCTCAGCAGCCAACCGCGGCGGAAGGCCAGTGCCGCCAGCGGCAGCAGCAACAACGCCAGCCAGGGGCCGCGTTCTTTCCAGTCCTGTCCCTGCATCTCACCATTGACAAGATTTTCTGTGCTCAGCGGTGTGTCATGATCCAGCAGTGCCTTGATGTCGGTATCGCTGTTGTTAAAGGTACGGTAGCGACCACCGCCGGCCTTGGCCACGGCCTGGAGGGCCACGGTTTCAAGTGCCGGTACGACGAGCTTGTTGTCACGGGTGCGTAACAGCTGGCCCTGTGCATTGGTTAATGGCTCGGCCTTGTTACTGCCGATGCCGATTACCGATACACGGTACCCCTGCTTGCGTAATTGTGTAGCGGCCTGGCGTGCCTTGTCGCCACTCACGCCATCAGCAAATAGCAAAATCCGGCCACTGCTCAATCCCGCCTGCCGCAACAGTTCGCCGGCCTTTTCCAGGCCCAGGTCGGCACGGCTGCCCTGCACTGGCATAAGGCCTGGGTCGAGCGACTTGAGCAGGGCGCGAATGGTGTCCACATCGCGGGTAAGCGGTGTAACGGTAAAGGCATCGCCGGCAAATACCACCAGTCCGGTCTGTCCCTCATCATTACGGGCAAGGACATCCTCGATCTTGAAACGTGCCCGCTCCAGCCGTGAGGGTTTCAGATCCCGGTCAAGCATGGAGAGCGACAGGTCCAGTACGATGACCCGTGCCGAACTGGTCTGGTAAAGCGGTTGTGGCTGTTTTTCCCACACCGGATTAGCCAGCGCCAGGGCGGCGAGCAGCCATCCCGTACCGAGCAACCATAATACGGAGCGGTTGACCCTGTGGTCCTGACCTGTCAGTAACAAGGGTCGCAGGCGGGCGTCTATAATGCGGGCCCAGGGGTTGTCGTCAGCAGCGGCCCGGCGCAGCCGCCACACCAGCAGGGCCAGCGGGATCAGGCTGAGTAGCCACAGGGGCTGAAGAAAATGAAATTGTTCAGGCATGGTGTACCTCCGCAGGGGCCGGTATCGCCCGCCAACTGAAGGCAGTGGACAGGGCGATCAGCACACTGAGCAGCAACGCCGCAGACAGTGGCCAGAAATAGAGTTCATCCACCGGTCGCCAGGTCTGCTCATCTTTGGAGACCGGTTCGATACGATCCAGCAGGGCATAGATCTTCGCCAGCCGGGCGGCATCACGGGCACGGAAATAACGTCCATCCGTCTTGCTGGCAATGGCCTTGAGACTGTTCTCATCGAGGTCGCCCGTTGCCATCCGCTGCACGCCGAAGGGTGTCTGTATCTGCATTTCACCACTACCGATACCGATGGTGTAGATATGCACGCCTTCGCGCGCGGCCAGGTCGGCGGCCTTGAGCGGATCAACATTACCGGCGGTGTTGGTGCCGTCGGTGAGCAGGATCAGCACGCGGTTACGGGCCGGTTCCTTGCGCAAACGTTTGATCGACAGGCCGATGGCGTCACCGATGGCGGTGCGTTTGCCGGCCAGGCCGATCTGCGCCTCGTCGAGCAGGGTACGCACCGTGCTGCGATCAAAGGTCAGCGGTGCCTGCAGATAGGCCTGATCACCAAACAGGATAAGACCGAGGCGGTCACCCTTGCGTTGTTGAATAAATTTGCCAGCCACCAGTTTGACGGCGGTGAGGCGGCTGAGCTGGTGGCCGTTGATTTGCATGTCTTCGGTCTGCATGGAACCGGAAATATCCACCGCCAGCATCAGGCTGCGTCCGCTCACTGGCAGGTGTACGGTTTCACCGATCAGTTGCGGGCGTGTTGCCGCCAGCACCAGTGTCAGCCAGGCCAGTACCGCCAGCACCATTCGTAGCCGTGAGCGCTGGCCGGTGTGGCCTTGCAGATTGGCTTGCAGCGCGCCATAAAAGGGAAAACGCAGTGCCGCCGGGGCTGTGCTGGCAGCGCGTGGCAGCAACAGAGCCAGTAGTGGCAAGGGCAGGGCGGCGAGTAACCAGGGCCAGGCAAATTCAATTGTCATATCAGTGTTCCATGTTCTTTATCACCCAGTTACGTACCAGGTTGCCAAGTGCCCGGATATCCAGATCGGCGGGCAAGGCGGGTTGATAGGGGCCGGTGGCCAGCACTTGTCCGGGGCCCTGGCTGAAGCGGCCCTGGCCTCCGGACGCATCGAGAAAGCGCAGCCAGTCGTTACCGGTCAGGGCGGCAACCTGCCGGCGTGGATAACGCATCAGCGCCAGTCGACGCAGCAGGATGGATATCTGTGCAATTTTTTCCGGTGTCGTGTTGTCACCGGTCTCCTGTTCCAGTTCATCGATCATGGCGAGGATGCGCTGGCGCTGGCAATGCAAACGGTAGTGGCGCAGGCCGACCCATGCCGCCCAGACCAGCAGGACAAGCAACAACGCGGCGAGTATCCACCAGCCCGGTGCCGGCGGCCAAAGGCCGGGTTCGGCCGGCAGGTGGATGTCGCGCAATTGCAGTGCCGGTTGGGCGGCCGGGTTCATGCTGCCACCTCCTTTGCAATGATGATCGGTGCCGGGGTAAAGCCACGCCGCAATATGCTGGCGACGTCATCCCCGGTGGACAGTTGCAGCAGCGGGATGGCCCGGCTGTGCATGAGATCCCGCACCGTCTGGTGGTGCAGGCTAAAGAAATCATGATAGGTTTTTCGTGCCGTTGCCGAACGGGTGTCGAGCATGCCGGTGTGCTGGCCGTCACTGATGCCATAGCGCGCCGGGGGCGGTGGGCCAAGCTCCAGGGCATCGACCAGCTGAATGGCGACCACGTCGTTATGCTGGCGCAGTCTCATCAGGTGGTTGCCGGTCTCGTCATCAATGCCGTAAAAATCGCTGAGCAGAAAGATCAGGCTGCCGGGCCGGCTGACCCGGCGCAGCCGGGCCAGTGCACCGTTGAGCCCTTGAGGGTGGGGGGGCTGTTTGAGATTTTCCAGTGGATCACTTTGTGCTACCAGCTGGCGGATCAGGCGCAACACACCGTGCTTGCCACCACGGGGGGGTAACTCGTGATGGTCACCGTTGAATAACAACGCACCGATACGATCACCGTGGATAACGGTCGCCCAGCCGATCAGGGCTGCTGCGTGGGCGGCAACCACTGATTTGAGTGCGCCGTGGCTGGCGAAGAACATACCCGGGTTCAGATCGACACAGACCACCACCGGACGTTCCCGTTCTTCCTGATAGAGCTTGGTGTGAGGCCGACCGGTGCGGGCAGTGACCCGCCAGTCCATACTGCGGATGTCGTCGCCAGGTTGATAGAAACGCGATTCCTGATAGTCCATGCCACGACCGCGAAAACGCGAGGCATGGTTGCCGGACAGTTGTGCCAGCGCGGCCTGCTTGCGGCCAGGATTGAGTTTGCGGGCCTGCTGATGCAGTGCAATGAGTTCATCGTGGCTGACCCGGGTAGCCGGGTTAAGGGCCGGGTTGGCAGTGCGATCAACGGCCCCGGTGTTAACTTTATGATGGCGTTTTTTTGCGCCAGGAAACAGTTTGTCAGCGAGTTTCATGTCAGGCTACCGGGATCAGATTCAATAGTTCGCGGATTACATCATCGGAGTCCATGCCTTCGGCCTCGGCCTCGAAGGAAACCAGCACCCGGTGGCGCAGCACGTCGAAGGCCACCGTCTGTACATCGGCTGGCGAGACATAATCGCGACCATCCAGCCAGGCATGGGCACGGGCACAACGGTCGAGGGCGATAGTGGCACGCGGACTGGCGCCATAATTCACCCAGCGTACCAGTTCCTCGCTGTAGGGTGCCGGCGCCCGGCTGGCCAGTACCAGTTGTACCAGGTATTTTTCTACCGATTCGGCCATGTGGACGTGCAGCACCTCGTGACGGGCGGCAAAAATCTGCTCTTTACTCAGCTCCAGTTCGGTGGCCGCCGGGTTAGTGTCTTCACGTTCGGCCTGACGGCGGGCCAGTCCGAGGATCGCGTGTTCCGATTGAACATCGGGGTATCCGATGCGAATGTGCATCAGAAAACGGTCCAACTGGGCCTCGGGCAAGGCGTAGGTACCTTCATGTTCAATGGGGTTCTGGGTGGCCATGACCAGAAACGGACGCGGCAGGGGATAGGTGTGGCGGCCGACGGTGATCTGTTTTTCACCCATGGCTTCGAGCAGGGCAGACTGCACCTTGGCCGGTGCGCGGTTGATTTCGTCGGCCAGAATCAGATTGTGGAACAGTGGTCCCTGCTGGAAATGAAAGTCGCCGGTTTCCGGCCGGTAGATGTCGGTACCGGTCAAATCGCTGGGCAGCAGATCCGGGGTAAATTGCAGGCGGTGAAAGTCACCTTCCAGCACGGCGGCCAGTTCCTTGATGGCCGTGGTTTTGGCCAGCCCGGGTGCGCCTTCCACCAACAGATGTCCATCTGCCAGTAGTGCGATGAGCAGTCGGTCGATGAGTGTCTGCTGGCCGATGATGCGTTGCTGCAGATGTTCACGGACCTGGTGAAAGGCCTGATAGTGGGCGCTGTGGGTGGTTTTTGGGTCTACCGGTGCGATGTTTGCGTTCATTTTGGAATGACTCCTTGACTCTGTTCAATGTGCCGTGTGGCACGTTTAGCTGGCCGGGTTTTCTTTGACGGCATTAATGACAATGGTGTCGCGAATCAGACCTTCCTGGGCATCGGCCAATGCTTGACTGGCCTGTCGGGTGTTCTTTGCAGAAAGTGATTTAAGGGCAGATTCGACTTTTCCAAGTGTTGCCACTACGGGGAGGTCAACAAAGCTGTATTGCATTTCGATGTTCACGGTCTTGAGTGCCTCGATGACTTTCCTGTGTTTCCCGCGGACGGCATCCAGGTGGGTTTTACCCAGCTGTTGTTTGATCTGATCGGTAATTTCCACGCCTTCCCTGATGCCCAGTTGTGAGTAGATGGGTAGCAGGCCAGAGGCATTTTCATTGTCGGTGGTGACGTTGGACTTCAGTTTTGTCAGCAGGCCTTTGGCCTGTTCAAGGTACTGATGGGCTTCAGTGCCGTGTTTCTCGGAAAGCAGCTGGCGTGCCGCGACAATGTATGACATGGCCTTGCGACCATTTTGTGCCAGGGTGCTGGCCTGGTGTATTTGCCGTTGCTCGGCACTTAACGTCGTGTGTTTGCCGGTTTTGGTGGCCGCCCTCGACGAGGGCGTTGGTGGTGCGGCCAGGACGGCCGTGGTACCGATTATAGTGGTTATGAACAGAAGTAATGTGGCGGCTGAATTTTTTGCGCTGGTGTACATGTTTTTACCCTCGTGGCAGTTAAAAATTTTGCCGGGGCTGCTCGACTGGCAAGTGTTGCAGCGCCGACTTTGCATACAACATTACCTTGTCCGGGTTTAACTGGAGGTGGAGGGGAGATTAAGATTCGTTAATGTTGGTGGCGCGGGTTATCGGGAACTCGCAACGGACCCGAAGGCCGGGCTGGTTATCTTCCAGCTTCAGCGTCATGCCGTGGATTCCCGCCACGGCTGCCACCAGGCTCAGGCCCAGCCCGCTGCCGGGGGTTGTGCGGCTTTTTTCCAGTCGGTAAAAGCGCTGGAACACCGATTGCCGTTCATCTTCGGGAATACCCGGGCCGCTGTCGGCAATACTGATCACGCCACACCCGGCCTGCTGCCCGAGGGTGATATCAATCTGTCCTTGCTGCGGGGTGTACTTGATGGCATTGTCCAGCAGGTTGGTCATGGCCTGGAACAGCAGGTCACGGTCGCCCTGCATATACACACTGGTATCCACTTGCAGGCGCAGAGACTGGTCTTTTTCTTCGGCCAGTGGCTCATAGAGTTCAACCACGTCGTGCAGCAGGGCGCCCATATCTGTTTCACTGAACGCTTCCCTGTGTTGCCGGGTTTCGATACGGGCGATGCGCAGCAATGCATTGAAGGTCTTCAACAGGCCATCGGCATCGTTCATGGCCTGTTCGGTCAGGGTTGGATCCTGACGTGTTTTCTCCTGTTCGGTACGCAGTAGTTCAAGCCGGTTACGCAGCCGCGCCAACGGCGTGCGCAGGTCGTGGGCGATGCTGTCGGAGACGCGCCGCACGCCTTCCATCAGTTCCTCGATGCGGTCGAGCATGGTATTGAGGTTGCCGGCCAGTGAATCGAATTCATCGCCGCTGTGCTGCATCATGATGCGGCGCGACAGGTCACCGTTGATGATCTCGCGGCTGGTGGTGTTGATGGCCTCGAGGCGTTTCATGACCCGGCGGCTGAGCACGAACCCGCCAACGCCACCCAGCACCAGGGTAATGGCAAAGCCGACGATCAGGGTACGAATGATACGTTGCTGGGTCTCTTCCAGTTCATAAATATCGCGGCCAACCAGCAAATGAAAATTACCGGTCAGGGTGAAACTGCGCGCCCGGGCCAGGTGGATTTCCTTCTTATTGTGACCGGCGTTTTCGAGCCGGAAGTTCAACCAGCCATCCTTGCCGGCCGGTGTCGCCGGCCAGCGGTTGAGGTTGCCGGCGATGCGCGTATTGATTGCCGTGGTTAACAGATAGATGGATGAGCCGGTGGGTTTGCGCGACAGACGTTCGTTAATGACCTCGATCAGGCCGCCGAGGCCGTCCATGTCGTAACGTTCCGCCAGGCCGGTAATCTCGGCGGCAATGGTGGCATCGGCCTGTCGCGACATGTAGGCCGCCGTCGACCAGTAGATAAACCATAACAACAGCAATACCGAGGCACCGAACAGCGTCATGTAGGTAAAGGCCAGGCGAAAACTGAAGCTGCGCAGCAGGCGATGTTGCATGGGCTAGGCGGATCCCGCTGATGGTTCACGCAGGCAATAGCCGGCACCGCGCACGGTCTGCATCAGGGGGGGCTCGAATCCTTTGTCTATCTTGTTGCGCAGCCGGCTGATATGCACATCGATGATGTTGGTCTGGGGGTCGAAATGATAATCCCAGACATTTTCCAGTAGCATGGTGCGCGTGACGATCTGGCCGGTATGTTGCATCAGAAATTCGAGAATCATATATTCGCGTGGTTGCAGGTCGATGGCTTTGCCGGCTCGTTTGACCCTGTGTGTCAGGCGTTCCAGTTCCAGGTCGGCGACTTTCAGCAGACTGGTATCGGGTTTCATTTCCCCGCGTCGCAACAGTGCCTCGATGCGCGCCAGCAGTTCAGAAAATGCAAAGGGTTTGACCAGGTAGTCATCCCCGCCGGCCTTCAGACCCGCTACCCTGTCGTCCACCTCACCCAGGGCGCTGAGTATGATCACGGGTGTCCGGTGCTTTGAACTGCGCAGGGTTTTCAGGATCGATAGCCCGTCGAGTGCAGGTAGCATGCGATCAAGAATGATTATTTCGTAGTCATTTTCCAGCGCCATAAACAGGCCATCCTTGCCATCAGAGGCCTGATCGACCACATGACCGTGCTCTTTCAGGCCCTTGGCAATGTAGTTTGCTGTGTCGATATCGTCTTCGATGACAAGGGTGCGCATGGTGTTTGTCTCAAGTGGTCAGCCCGCCTCCTTTTGCCGGAAATAACAACAGGGTGACTGTCAGCATACCTGTTTGTCACTGAAGTGAGAATGGGTAAAACATTAAATATTGTTAACCCTGTTGTGATATCAGTCCCTGACTTGCAAGACCGAACTCACTTGTCATTGAAAGTGCCGGTGTAATGGAAAAGGCATATCCCTGTTGCGAACCCTTTTATTTCTGTTGATCAGGAAAATGAGGGGTTACCGGTCAGTATGGTTATCGTTGCCGGTAATACCGTCTGCCAGTGCCTCAAGATCACGGTGTTGCCGGGCCTCCGTCTCGCGCATACTGGTTGCATCCCGGGCCAGGTACAGATACATCAACGGCACGATATACAGGCTGAAAAAGGCACCGATGCCAAGCCCTGCAGCAATCACGATGCCGAGCTGGTTGCGTGGGGGTGCACCCGAACCGGTCGCGATGATCAGCGGGACCACCCCGAGCACCATCGACAGGGTGGTCATCAGCACCGGGCGCAGGCGGATGCTGGCGGCTTTTTCCACTGCCTCACGAATTCCCAGGCCCTCGTCATATTGCAGATCCTTGGCGAATTGCACCACCAGAATGCCTTGCTTGGTAATCAGGCCAACCAGCGTAATGAGTGCAATCTGGGTGTAGATATTAAGACTGGCCAGCCCCGGGGTCATCAGCAACAGCGCACCGACCGCAGCCATGGGCACGGTGAAGAGAATAATCAGGCTGTCACGAAAACTGTTGAATTGTGCAGCCAGCAGCAGGTAGATAAGCACAATGGCGAGAATGACGGATACCATGAATGTATCGCCCTGTTCGATGAACTGACGTGAGGCGCCACTGTAATCAATATTGACCGCCGACGATGTTTTCCCGGTTGCCGTCTTCAGGAAGGTCAGGGCATCTCCCTCGGAGACGCCGGGGAACTGTACCCCTTGCAGGCTGACACTATTGAGGCGATTGAACTGCGGCAGCGCTTGCGGGATAACCTTTATTGCAAAGCTTACCAGGGTGGACAATGGCACCATCTGCCCGCTGGCACTGCGCAGGTATATTTGCTCGAGTGCCTGGCGTGTTGCACGGTGACTCATCACTACCTGCGGGACTACCTGGTAGGTATAACCTTTACTGGTGAAACGGTTGACATAAGCGCCGGAGAGCATGGTTTGCAGATTAACGGCAATGTCACGCATACTGATGCCCAGGTTGGCGGCCAGTTTGCGGTCGACACGAATTTCGTACTGCGGCTGGTCTATCTTCAGATTTTTTTCGATAAACAAAAATTTGCCACTCTGGCGCGCACTGGCCAGTACCTGTTCGGCAACCTGCTCGAGTTCATCGAAAGGGCCATCACTGGTGATGACGAAATCGATGGGAAACAACCCGGATGAACCCGGTAATGGAGGCGGCGTAAAGGCAGAACCCTGCACACCTGCCACCTTGTTGAGTGCAGCCTGGAGTCCGGGTTTGATCTGCTCGGCCGTCCTGCGGTGTGATTTTTTCGATTTAAGTGTGACCCCGGCGAAAAAGCCGTTGCTACCTGCTCCGGCCGGACTAAAACCGGTCACCATAAAGGAATGCTCTTTTTCAGGAAGGGTGTGCAGAACGTCCAGCACCTGTCTGGCATAGAGTTCAATGTAACCGGGCGAGGCATCGGGTTGTACATTATTGACGGTAAAGATGATGTCACCGTTTTGTGGGGGTGACAGTTCGTGGCGTACCGAGGTGAACATAAAATACACCGCGATCAACGTGGCGATGACGAATACCAGCCCCACTGACGGAAACTCCAGAAACCCGTGCAGGCTGCGGTCGAAACTGCGATTGAGCCGACTGTAAACACGATCAAGAAAATGTGCCAGGCCCCGCTCAGGCGTACGACGCAGGAAATGGCCGCTCATCACCGGCGACAGGGTCAGGGCGACCAGCATGGAAACGAGTACCGCGAAGATAATGGTCAGCGCGAACT
>ENA-ORDP01001301-ORDP01001301.1-marine-sediment-metagenome-genome-assembly--contig:-NODE-1301-length-13980-cov-3.784560_pt1 | contig 13980 bp, 8 predicted proteins | sample MGYA00248627_ERZ508539 | MGnify/ENA primary metagenome ERZ508539 (study PRJEB26208, sample SAMN05571518) | marine sediment metagenome | biome: deep sea; feature: Hydrothermal vent; material...
ACAGTGTAACGCCGTGTGCGAACGCCCTCGCTCTATCCGCCCGCCTTGGGGACCTTCGACTTAGGCGCCCCTGAATGTTGAACGCCGCGTTTGTTCGCGGCCGGCGTTCGGGGGAATCGAACATTTTTTTTATGCCTGAGTTGAACAGAGGACAGTCCCATGAGTGCTAACCGCATCATTATTTTCGACACCACCTTGCGCGACGGCGAACAATCGCCGGGCGCATCAATGAACCTGGACGAGAAGCTGCGCATCGCCAAGACTCTGGAAGGAATGGGCGTGGACATCATCGAAGCCGGCTTTCCCATTGCTTCCGGGGGAGACTTCGAAGCGGTGCGCGAAATCGCCAACGCCGTCGCCCAATCCACCGTTTGCGGCCTGGCCCGCGCCTTGGCGAAAGACATTGAGCTGTGCGCCGAGGCCATCAAACCGGCCCGGCGCGGCCGCATTCACACCTTCTTGTCCACCAGCCCGCTGCACATGAAGCACAAGCTGCAAATGGAGCCCGAACAGGTTCATGAAGCGGTCATCAAAAGCGTCGCCCTGGCCCGAAACCTGTGTGACGACGTGGAATGGTCGGCCGAGGACGGCTCGCGCACCGAGCATGATTTCCTGTGCCGTTGCGTGGAAAGCGCCATCGACGCCGGGGCCGGAACCGTCAATATTCCCGACACCGTGGGTTACGCCATTCCCAACGAGTACGCCGATTTGATCGCCATGCTGTTCAACCGGGTGCCCAATATCGACAAGGCGGTGATCTCGGTGCACTGCCACAACGATTTGGGTCTGGCGGTGGCCAATTCCCTGGCCGCCGTACAAGCAGGCGCCCGGCAAGTGGAGTGCACCATCAATGGTCTCGGCGAGCGCGCCGGCAACGCGGCCATGGAGGAACTGGTCATGGCGCTGCGCACCCGCCAGGACCTGATGCCGTTCCAGACCGCCATCAAAACCGAGCACATCACCAAGGCGTCGCGTCTGGTGGCGGGCGTCACCGGCTTCAACGTACAGCCCAACAAGGCCATCGTCGGCGCCAACGCCTTCGCCCACGAAGCGGGCATCCATCAAGACGGCGTCTTGAAGTACGCCGCCACCTACGAAATCATGACCCCTGAATCGGTGGGATTGCGGGAATCCAAGCTGGTCCTGGGCAAGCATTCGGGACGCCACGCCTTCATTGAAAAGCTGAAGGATTTGGGCTACAGCCTGGATGAAACGGAGGTCAACGACGCCTTCAAGCGCTTCAAGGACTTGGCCGACAAGAAGAAAGACATCTTCGATGACGACATCGTCGCCCTGGTGGATGACGAAGTGGTGCGCGTCAATGACCACATCCGCATGATTTCCCTGGAGATCATGTGCGGCACCAAACACCGGCCGCCGAAAGCCGAACTGGAGCTGCGGATAAACGGCGCGCTCAAGGCGTGTTCGGCCACCGGCGGCGGCCCCGTGGACGCCGCCTTCAACTGCGTCAAGAAGCTGTTCCCGCACGAGGCGGCGCTGAGGCTCTATCAGGTCCACGCCGTCACCGAGGGAACCGACGCCCAGGCCGTGGTGACGGTGCGTCTGGAAAATGACAATGAATCCGTCAACGGGCAGGGCGCCGACACCGACACCATGGTAGCCTCGGTCAAGGCTTATTTGAACGCGTTGAACAAATTGCTGGCCAACCAAGAAAAATCTTCGGCAAAAGCGCTTTCCGCCTAGCCTGGATGGCTTCAACTTTTTATAAAGGGGTGGAAGACCCGATCTAAAAGGAAATGCACGCCTATGTTTTCTAGACTATTCGGCTTCCTGTCCGCCGACATGGCCATCGATCTCGGGACCGCCAACACCCTTGTCTACGTTAAAGGCAGGGGGATTGTCCTTAACGAGCCCTCGGTTGTCGCCATCGCTGAAATCAAGGGCAAGAAACAGGTTCTCGCCGTCGGCGAAGAGGCCAAGCAGATGCTCGGCCGCACGCCAGGAAACATCACGGCCATCCGGCCTTTACGCGACGGCGTCATCGCCGATTTCGAAGTCGCCGAGGAGATGATCAAGTACTTCATCCGCAAGGTCCACAACCGGCGCAGCTTCGCCAGTCCCTTGATCGTGGTCTGCGTGCCGTCGGGCTCCACCGCGGTGGAGCGCCGGGCCATCCAGGAATCGGCCGAGAGCGCGGGCGCCCGGCGCGTCTTCCTGATCGAGGAACCCATGGCGGCGGCCATCGGCGCCGGCCTGCCGGTGACCGAACCCACCGGCTCCATGGTGGTGGATATCGGCGGCGGCACCACGGAGGTGGCGGTCTTATGTCTCGGCGGCATCGTCTTCGCCCGCTCGGTCAGGGTCGGCGGCGACAAAATGGACGAGGCCATCATCGGCTATATCCGCCGCAACCATAACCTTTTGGTCGGCGAAAGCAGCGCCGGGCGCATCAAGGAGGAAATCGGCTCCGCTTGGCCGCCCGATGAAGGCGACGGGCCGACCATGGAAATCAAGGGACGCGACCTGATGAACGGCGTGCCCAAGGAGCTGACCATCAGCGAGCGCCAGATCGCCGAAAGCCTGGCCGAACCGGTCAGCTCCATCATCGAGGCGGTCAAGGTGTGCCTTGAGCACACCGAGCCGGAACTGGCCGCCGATATCGTCGACAAAGGCATTGTTCTCACCGGCGGCGGCGCGCTTCTCACCAACATTGATTTCGCCTTAAGGCACGCCACCGGACTACCGGTGTCGCTGGCCGACGATCCGTTGTCGTGCGTCGTTCTCGGCACCGGCCGCGCACTTGAGGAAATGAAGAGCCTAAAAGATATTTTGACAACAATGTATTAACTTCCCGGCGTCTATTATTTAATATGATGTTCGGTGATTTAGCCACGAACGCCACCCTTTAAAGACGCCTGTTTAAGCGAAGGGAGAGCGGATTGAAGTTTCGATTGCATCCAGTTTCGCAAGTTACGGCGCCGATCAAAAGCCTGGCCCAAAGGTTCGCCCTTGTCGGATTTATCGCGCTTTCCTTCGCCATGATGCTGTCAGGCAAAGCGGACATTTCGCTGATTGAGCGTATACGCGTCCAGGCGTCCGACGCCGTCGCGCCAATCCTAGACGCCATCTCGCGCCCCGTGGCCACGGTCACTGAAATCGCGGATCAGTTGGAGGAACTCTCCCAAATTCAGGCGGAAAACACGCGCCTGAAAAAGGACAGGGCGCAGCTTTTGCAATGGCAGACCGTGGCCCGTCAACTTGAGGCCGAAAACAAGGCCCTGCGCGGCCTTCTCAAATTCTCCCCGCCGCCGAAAGCCACCTACATCACTTCCCGCGTCATCGCCAACGCCGTCGGCGCCTTCGCCCATAGCCTGCTTCTCAACGTCGGCGCGCCCGATGGCGTGAAAAAAGATCAGGCCGTCACCACCGGCAAGGGTTTGATCGGCCGCATCGCCAGCGTCGGCAACCGTTCATCATGGGTGCTGTTGATCACCGACCTCAACTCGCGCATCCCGGTTGTGATCGAATCCACGCGCACGCGCGCCATCATGGCCGGCAACAACTCGGACCGGCCGCGCCTGATTCATTTGTCGCCAGGGGCCATGGTGTCGCCCGGCGAGCGCATTATAACCTCCGGCCACGGCGGCGTTTTCCCGCCCGGGTTGGCCATTGGGACCGTTTCCTCGGTCAGCGACAGCGGTATTGAAATACAGCCCTTCAATGACCGCCGCCGCGTCGAATATGTCCGCATCCTCGATTTTGGCGATGAGAGCCTCATACGGCCCGCTCCGTTTTCTTCAAGTCCCTCATCCGCTAGGCCCTCATCCGGCAGGCCCTCATCCGCGCGGAAGGACGGGAAAAAGACTCCATGAGACCCGCTTACTGGCGTCGTATGGATGTGGCCGCGCGCCGGCTAACGCCCTTTGGGTTGACGTTGATTCTGGTTGTGCTCAATGTCGTTCCCCTGCATGTCCCGGCGCTGGCCATGGTTTTTCCCGTGCTGCCTCTCATAGCCATCTACCACTGGGCCATTTACAGGCCTGAATTGATGCCTTACTACGCGGTTTTCTTCATCGGCCTGTTGCAAGACATCCTGACCAACATGCCCATAGGGGTTAACGCTTTGGTGTTTCTCGGCGTTCATGGCGCCGTTATCTCGCAATCCCGCTTTTTCACCGGCAAGTCTTTCGCCATTGTGTGGCTGGGCTTCGCCCTTGTGGCGGCGGCCGCGACGCTGGCGAATTGGGTGTTGATCTCGGTTTACAATATGGCTCTCATCTCTCCCGGCGCGGTGTTTTTCCAATATCTTTTGACGTTGGGGTGCTTTCCGTTTTTCGCCTGGGTGTTCCTGCGCTGGCAACAAACCTTCCTGGAGCACGGTTGAGTACCGTACAGTGCAATTAACGACCCCATACGATCACTTTTCCAGTTTCCTCAGGTAGGAGGGGGGGCGCCAGCGATGCTATAGCATCGTCAAGCGCTCCCGACGCCCCGAGGGGACTGGAAAAGCGACCCTTAAGGGCGGTCTTCCAAGGCTTCCGACCTTCGTATGGGGTCGTTAATTGCACTGTACGGTACTAGCATGCTCAGGGACAGCGACCGCCACAAACTTTTCAGCCGCCGCGCCACCATGTTGGCGGGAGGCAAAATGTTGCTGCTGTCTGCGCTCGTGGGCCGCATGTATTACCTGCAAGTCATCGATTCCAAACGCTACGCGACGCTGGCCGAGGAGAACCGCATCAGTCTAAGGCTGCTTCCGCCGCCCCGCGGCTCCATCATCGACCGTTTCGGCAAGCCAATGGCGGTCAACCGGCAGAACTACCGGGTGGTGATGAACGCCGAGAGCGTCCAGGACGCCGAAAGAATGCTGGACGTGCTTGGCGACATCATCAAAATCGGCGGCGGCGAGCGGCGGCGGATTCTCCGGGAATTCCAGCACAAGCGCAGTTTCGTGCCCGTCACCTTGCGCGAGAACCTGAATTGGGACGAAGTCGCGCGCGTAGAAGTCAACGCCCCGGACTTGCCCGGCGTAACCATCGACGTCGGCCAAAGCCGCTATTACCCAAACGCTTACGAGACGGCGCATATCCTGGGGTACGTGGCCGCCGTTTCCGGTAAGGAGAGGCGCGGCGATCCCTTGTTGGAGCTTCCGGGTTTTCGCGTCGGCAAAACCGGCATTGAGAAAACCCACGATTTGGCGCTGCGCGGCGCCGGCGGCCGCTCCCAGGTGGAAGTCAACGCCTTGGGAAGGGTGATCCGCGAATTGGAGCGCCTGGAAGGCCTGCCCGGCGCCGAGGTCGGCCTGACCATCGATCTTGGCCTTCAAACCATGGTCAGCCGGCGCTTGAAAGGGAAAAGCGCGGCCGTGGTGGTTCTCGATACGCATAACGGCGACGTCTTGGCCATGGTCTCAACGCCCAGCTTCGATCCCAACGCCTTCAACAAGGGATTCAGCGCCGAGGAATGGAAAAACCTGATTTCCGACAGCCGGGCGCCGCTGACCAATAAAACAATTAGCGGTCTTTATTCTCCCGGCTCCACATTCAAGATGGTGGTGGCGCTGGCGGCGCTGGAAAAGAAAGCCATCACCCCCATGAGCGAATTCTTTTGCAAGGGATACCTCAAACTGGGAGAGGACAAGTTCTACTGCTGGAAAGAGGGCGGCCATGGCGTCGTTGCTTTGGAAAAGGGCATTCGGGAATCCTGCGACGTGTTTTTCTATGAGACCGCCTTGCGCACCGGCATTGACCGCATCGCCCTCATGGCCCGGCGCTTGGGATTTGGACGGGTTCTCGGCATCGATCTGCCGGGCGAACAGCCGGGACTGATGCCGTCGCGCGGCTGGAAGATGTCCACCCTGGGGTCGCAATGGATGCAGGCGGAGACCATGCTGGCCGGCATAGGCCAGGGCTACATGCTGGCGACGCCGCTGCAAATGGCGGTTATGACGGCGCAACTGGTCAACGGCGGCTTGCGGATCAAGCCGCGCCTGACCCGCGATATCAAATCCCCCTTTCCAACCATGGAGGAACCGCCCTTTGAGCAGACAAAGCTGGATATTGACCCCTTGCATCTAACGTTGATCCGCAACGCCATGCACGCCGTCGTCAACCACCCCACGGGCACCGCCTACAAAGCGCGCATCGACAAACCCGGATATGAAATGGGCGGCAAGACGGGAACCGTGCAGGTTCGCCGCATCAGTGAAGAGGAGCGCGAAAAGGGCGTGATCAAGAACAAGGAACTGCCGTGGAAGGAAAGGGATCATGCGCTGTTCGTCGGCTACGCGCCCATAAAGAATCCCCGATACGCGGTTTCAGTGGTGGTGGAGCATGGCGGCGGCGGAGCCTACGTCGCGGCGCCGATCGCGCGGGACATCCTGCTTGAGGCCCAACGGCGCAAATCGGCGAGGCGGGGGATGAAACGCCCCACGAAACGCCCCGCGAAACGCCCCACGAAACGCCTCTGGGGCGAAGGGTAGGCCTCTGAGATGAAGGAACAAGGCCTGCATAAGACCGAACTCACGCTCAAGCAGAAACTGTGGCAGATTCAATGGTTCCTGGTGCTGTTGCTGTTCACCGCCGCCAGCGTCGGATTCGCCATGCTTTATTCCGCCGGCGGCGAGACGGCGGGAACCGGCAGCCTGAATCCCTGGGCGTCGCGCCAGATGATCCGTTTCGGGCTCGGAGTCGTTATGATGCTGACGGTGGCGGTCTTGGACATCCGCCTATGGCTGCGTCACGCCTATGCGCTTTATCTGGCGACGTTCGTCATGCTCGTGGTCATTGAATTGGGCGGATTCGTGGGAACGGGCGCCCATCGCTGGATCAATTTCGGCGTCGTCAACATACAGCCTTCGGAACTGATGAAATTCACCATGGTGTTGGCGTTGGCCCGCTATTTTCATGGCGGCAGCATTGACGACATTTCCAGGCCCCTCTTCCTGCTTCCCCCGCTTCTGCTGGTGGCGGCGCCTTCGGCGCTGGTGCTGCGCCAACCGGATTTGGGAACCACGGTGATGCTGATCATCGCCGGCGGCGTTATTTTCTTCCTCGCCGGGGTGAAGCTGTGGAAATTCGGCGCGCTGGCGCTGGCGGCCCTTGTTTCCGCTCCCATCGCCTGGCATTTCCTTAGGGACTACCAGAAAAACCGCGTCTTGACGTTTCTCGATCCTGAACGCGATCCCCTTGGCGCCGGCTACCACATTATCCAGTCAAAGATCGCCCTTGGCTCCGGCGGTCTTTTCGGAAAGGGTTTCATGCTTGGCTCTCAGAGCCACCTGAAATTCCTGCCCGAGAAACAAACCGACTTCATTTTCACCATGTTGTCCGAGGAATTCGGCCTGATGGGCGGCCTTGGCCTGCTTGGCCTTTACAGCCTGATTCTGGTTTACGGCTTCGCCATCTCGCTACGCTGCCGCAACCAGTTCGGCCGCCTGGTGGGTCTCGGCGTCACCACCACTTTTTTTCTGTACATGTTCATCAACATCGCCATGGTGATCGGCCTGATCCCGGTTGTCGGAGCGCCGTTGCCGCTGGTTTCTTACGGCGGAACGGCGATGGTGTCGATGCTTTTCGGGTTCGGCCTGCTGCTTGGCGTCTATATTCACAGGGACACGCAGATCGGACGGCGCGGCTCCGGCGAGGAGCTCTAGAACATATCGACAAAAGCCCATGACTTTGCTAAGGCTTCGCCTCCCTTAAGGGCGCATAGCTCAGTTGGCAGAGCAGCTGACTCTTAATCAGCGGGTCGTAGGTTCGAGTCCTACTGCGCCCACCAATAAAATCAACGCCCTAGCCGGAAACGTCTGGGGCGTTTTTTGTTCCTTGGCAACACCTGAGGTAACAAGCAGATGTTATTTGCTCAGGCCGTCGCCCGCGAGGTCCGGGTGGCGGGGAACACGACGGTGACCGTGGTCCCGGTCTTGATGGCGCTGTCGATTTCGAGGCGCCCGCCGTGCAAATCTATCAGGGATTTGCAGATCGGCAGCCCGAGCCCCGTTCCGCCATGGTGACGGGACATGATGTCGGCGACCTGCCCGAAGGGCTCCAGAATCTTCGGAATATCCTCGGCGGCGATGCCGATGCCGGTGTCGGTGATCGAGATGCCGATCTCGTCCTTGTCGTTGAGCCCAATGGAAATCACCACCTTCCCGCCCGGCGGCGTAAACTTGACCGCGTTGGCCAGCAGGTTGAGGACGATCTGCTTGACCTGGCGTTCGTCGGCCAGCAGTTTCGGAATATCCTTGCTCTTTTTCAACTCGACCGTGACGTCGGCCTGTCTGGCGCGCTGCGAAACCATCGAGCAACAAGCCGTCAACATGTTATGGTGGTCGATTTCGATTTCTTCGACGGTCACTTCGCCAGCCTCGATCTTCGAGATATCCAGGATGTCGGTGATGATTTCCAGAAGGTGGGCGCCCGACTCGTTGATGTTTTTGGAATATTCCAGGTAGCGCTCATCGGCGTGCGGACCGAACATCTCGCTGGACAGTATGCTGGAAAAGCCGAGAATGGAGTTGAGCGGCGTTCGGAATTCGTGGCTCATATTGGCCAGAAAATCGGTTTTCGCCCGGTTGGCTTGCTGCGCCTCGAACAGGGCTTGAAGGCGCTCCGATTCGACCCGTTGACGATTCAGTTCTGACTCCGCCCGGTTGGCCATAATGCGCAGAAGATCGTGAATCACGCCAATGTGCTCCTCCGGGCCGCGGAACATAATGGCGATGACGCCCGTCACCTTCTGTTGGGGATCAAGCAGCGGTATGCCGACATAGCTTTCGATATTCCAGTCCTTGAGGATGGGATCGCCGGGAAACATATCCTGCGCCCCGCTCGCATAAACGCAGTCCTTGCCGGTAGCCACCTTTTCGTACGGCGTGCCGGCGATGGCGTACGTCGTATTTGGCGCCTCGGCGCCGTCCACGAAGAGCGAGAGCGTGCGGATATGCGCGTCGTCGTCCGGCGGCGATTCGCCAACCAGCGCGATATCGGCCCCCGAAATCTCAACCAGGTTGCCGATCAGTTGGCGGAACGTATCCTCGCCGTCGATCCTTGATACGGCTTCGGCCAGACGGGTCAACTTGTTTAGGGAATCGGCGATGGCGTCAGCCATGGAATTGAAGTTTTTCCGCAGGATCTCGAATTCCTCCGGCGCGTGTTTGCTGATGACGCCGACCCGGGCCGACCGCTCGCCGGCGGCCATCCGGCGGGCGGCGTTGACGACAGCCAGCACCGGCTTGGCCAGATAACCCGTCAGGAACCAGCCGAGCACGGCCGCCACCAAGACGCCGGCGACGATCACGCTCAGCGCATAGAGACGGATTTCGTTCGCCCGTTTTTTCAGCTCGTCGAAGGGCTGGGGAATCATCACGCCCCAACCCGGCCCCGGCACGAACGTATAGCCGGCGATTACGTCGGCCTTCATTGCCGGGGTGTAGAAAATCATCACCCCGGTTTTCCCGCTGATCATGTTCTTGACCGGCCCGAGGGCGGTCATGTCCTTCATGGCGCGGCGCCAGCTGGGCAGCGGGTGCGCCATCGCCTTGCCGGTCTGATCGACGATGGCGGCATGTCCGCGCTTGCCAAACGTAATTGCTTTACCGATTTCGACGATATAGTCGGTGGTGACGGCCCCGATGGCCAGCTTGCCGTCGACGATCCAGACCACATAAAGGGTCGGATTTCCCTCCGGTCCCGGCATAACGCCCGAAAAGACGACCTTATCCGGAGACGCGATTTTCTTGAGAGCCTTGAAGCGTTCCTCCGGCACACGATCCGGGCAGGGATAGACTTGGTTTTTCAGGGTATGGAGAACCCGCCCGTCCTCCAGGGCCGCAATGCAGATATGGCGGAACCGGAGGTTCTTGAGCAAGGCGTTCGCCCCGTGGACTTCGACGCCCCGGGCAGTGTTGGCGGCAAGCAATTTAAATACCGCCCGGACGTCCTGTTCATAGCGCTCCAGCGCGGCGCCGATGTTCCGCGCCAGCAAAAGGTGGCGTTCCGACACATCGGCGATCGCGTTATCAAGCGCCCGGGAATACGGCCAGAATCCGAACAAAACAACCGGAACCAGCGAAGCGAGCGCCAGTGACAAAAACAGAAGGTAGCGCAACTTCATCGTTTTACGTATCTTTTCAAGGTCGGCGCCTGGGGCCTGTTTTTTTCAGGCGGGGCCAAAATCAGGCCGCCCATTTTCCTCGTATTCGCCGCCGAAAGATGGCGCCGCCATAGCTGAGCGAATGCGCCCCTGATGCGCCGGGCGGACCCGCCGCCGATAGGCGTCCCAGTCATGAAGAAACGCGTTTGTTCCCGACAAACCAACGAATCCGGAAACTCCCTCTTCGCGACGCCCCGACCGCAATACCGCCATCATTTATCATCCGGCGTTTCCAAAATAACCTTCAGATTGACGCCAACCATATCAATATACCACCATCATTGGAACTGTTTTCCCTCGGCGGCCGTCCGTTAGCCCGATTTTGGCGAGTTGGCCGAGTCCGGAAGCCCGCTCGGCCCATTTTATCATCATCCAGACGCGCCTTCGCCATCGGCTCATCTCATCGCGGCCTTGCTTTTTTGCTCCATCAAGGGGGCCTTATTTCTAGGACAAAATGTGTATGCTATATGCGCCAATGATTATGAAAAAATCGCCATGAGCGTGGACCCCAAGCCCCCGCAACTAGAGCATTTCCGGACCAAATTGACCCATTCCGTCAGAGCAATTTTGGTTCATGGCAAGGAAAGGGCCGCCAGGCGTAGTTCGTCTACGGCCAAGGCGCTTGACGCAGCCATGGGCCGAAAGGGCCTGTCGGAATGGGTCAATTTGGTCCGGAAATGCTCTAACGTCCGGCATGGGCAAGGCGGCGGTGCTGCCCGACGAGTTTCGGGGCCGGAACCGGGGCGCCCTCGCCGCGCCGGTCCTTCTGATGGTGGCCGAGAACGACACGGGGTCCCGGCGCACCCGGGGCATGAACACCCTTTGAGGGAAGCCGCAAGCTGGCCCAGGCCCTTAAGGGCGCGGACCGGGACGTTCGTTACATTGAATACCCGTCCTACGGCTCGGACGGCCACGCCATGTTTTTCGAAGTGGGCGCCTATTGGAAGGACATCATGGCTTTCCTGAATCAACGCCTTTAGGGAATGCTTATTTAGCTTGCTCCGGCTCGGTTTCGACCAAGCCGGCGACCAGGGCCAGCAGCGGCGGGATGATGGCCAGGGTCAGCAGCGCCGACAGGGTCAGCCCGCCCACCACCACCGAGCCCAATCCGCGGTAGAGCTCCGATCCGGCGCCGGGAAAGGCGACCAGCGGCAACATGCCGAAGATGCTGGTCATGGTCGACATGAAGATGGGCCGGATACGGTTCCTGACGGCGTCGACAATGGAGTCCTCGAAGCTCATGCCGTCCTTGTGCAAATGATGCAGCGTCTGGTGCACCAGCAGGATGGCGTTGTTGACGACGATGCCCACCAGGATGACGAAGCCGAGCATGGTCAGCATGTCCAGTTGGTGAAAGGTGAACAGGTTGAGCACCGCCAAGCCGCCGACGCCCCCGGCGGTGGCCAGCGGCACCGAAAGAATAATGATGAACGGATAGACGAAGCTCTCGAACAGCACCGCCATCACCAGATAAACGATGGCGATGGCCAAGACCAGATCCATCATCAGGTGATCCCAGGCCTCGGTCAATTTGTCCGCCGTTCCCGAAAGCTGCAACTTGACGCCGTCGGGCAAGCCGCCGGCCTTCAGCTTGTCCATGACTTGGCCTTGCAAAATCTCCATGGCCGACTCAAGCGGGATTTGAGGGGATGGCCGCACCTCCAGGGTGACGGTCCGTTCGCGCTCCAGGTGGCGGATTTCGGTGGGACCGGAGGTGACGACGACTTTGGCCAGCGAACTCACCGGAAGAATCAAGCCCGAGCGGGTGACGATGGGCAGATTGTTGATGCCTTGGGTCTCGTTGATTTTTTTTTGGTTGCCCTTGAGGGTGAGGTCGATGCGCTTGCCGTCGACGGTGATCTCGGCGACGCGCAGGCCGTCGTTGAAGGCGTCCAGGGTCTGGCTGAACTCGCGCGCCGTCACGCCGTTGTCGGTCAAGAGCAGGGAATCCGGGTAAATCCGCACCTCCGGCGCACCCAGTTCCAAACCCGGTTTGGGGCGAAGCTGGTTGCCCTCTTGCCTGGGCAGCAGGCCGCTGATCATGCCGGTGGCCTTCAAGGCCACGTCCAGGACCACCTCGAGATCAGGACCGATGATGTCCAGGTTGATGGAGCGCCCGCCGCCGATGGCGCGGCCGAACAGGGACGGCTGGGAGACGAAGCCAAAGGTGCCGGGCTCGCGGAACACCGGCTCCTGAAGCAGCGGGATCAGCTCGCCGGCGCGTTGGGGGTCCTCGGCCACCGCGCCGACGAAGGTGGTGGCCCGCCGGGCGACGAAAAAGAAAAGCCGCATTTTCGGCGATTCGTCCTCAGCCGAGCGAGGCCCCCTTTCGCTCACCCAATGGGGGCGTATGGCGTTCTCCACGTCCTTGGCGATTTTGGTGGTGGTGTCCAGGTTATAGCCCGGCGGCGGCAGCACCACGCCAATGACCAGATTGCGGTTGCCCTCGGGCAAGTACTCCAGCTTGGGCAGGAACAGATAGGTGGCCAGCGCCGTCACGCCGCAGATGCCGACCACCACCCCCAGCGCCATGGTCTTCTTGCGGACCACCTGCTGGGTGTAGGCGACGGCCATGCGCTTGAACCAGCGGGCGAAATCATCAATTACCAGAAGCTTTCCGGGCAGGTTTAGGGACTTCTTTTTTTCCAAAAGCCGGTTGGACAGCGCCGGTATCGCCTGGGGAAGGCGGGCGGCGGCCATGCCTTTGAACCACTGGACGAAACGCCAGCGGGCGAAATAATCGATTCCTGGAAGCTTTCCGGACAGGTTAAGGGTCGGCGTTTTTTTCAAAAGCCGGTTGGCCAGCGCCGGGATCACCGTCGCGGCGATGATCAGGGACAGGGTCACGGAGACCGAGATGGCGACGGCGATATCACGGAAAAGCTGGCCGACCTCCAGCTTCATCAACAGTACCGGCGCGAACACCAGCACCGTGGTCAAGGCCGACACCATCACCGCGCCCCACACCTGGCGCGTTCCCTGATAGGCGGCCTCGTGCGCCGGAACGCCCTTTTGGCGCAAGCGGTATATGTTCTCGAGCACGACGATTGCGGCGTCCACCACCATGCCGACGGCGAAAGCGATGCCGGCCAGGGAAATGACGTTGATGGAGCGGCCCATGGCCGCCATGGCGACGAACGACCCCACCACCGACACCGGAATGGCGATCGAGATAATCAAGGTGGCGGCGCCCGACCTCAGGAAAAGCAGCAGGATAAAGGCGGCCAACAATCCGCCGACAACGATGTTTTGCTGCACCAGATCGATGGCCGAGTCGATATAGACGGTTTCGTCGTAGACCTGTTTCAGAGTGAGGCGCTCGGCGGGCAGAACGTTCCGGTTGATCTCGGCGACCTCATGGCGGACGCCTTTCATGGTCTCGATGACGTTGGCCCCGGTCTCGCGCACGGCGTTGAAGGCGATGGCCGACTCGCCGAGGATGCGGATAATCGCCTCCGGATCCTTGTAGCCGAACTTGACCTCGGCGATGTCGCCGATGGCGACGCGGGCGACGCGGCCCGACTGATCGTCTTTAATGCTTCTGACGATCACCGCGCGGACCTGCTCGAGGGTTGAGAATTCGCCCTCGGTGCGCACCACGTAGCGGCGCTTGCCCTCCTCCACTTCACCGGCGGAAACGGAAGAATTGGCGGCGCGCAGGGCATCCACCACCTGGGACACGGTCAGGCGGTAGCGCGCCATCAGATTGGGATCGACGATCACCTCCATCTGGCGTTCGCTGCCGCCATAGATGTTGACGCGGGAGACCCCGGGCACCCGCTCTATGCGCTCTTTGACGGCGTCCTCGACGAAATCGCCGTAGGTGTGGATGTCGCGTTCGTTGCCTTCCATGCGGGTCAGGGT